>Ga0184640_10000008_pt1 | contig 44576 bp, 44 predicted proteins | sample PLM31_200_b2_FD_133161 | JGI IMG/M metagenome (GOLD analysis project Ga0184640, IMG submission 133161) | Groundwater sediment microbial communities from an aquifer in East River, Colorado, USA - PLM3-1_200_b2 | ecosystem: Environmental > Terrestrial > Soil > Riparian zone | place: USA: East...
CGACGTCGACGCCGCGCGCCTTTGCTCGCTCCACGGCGATTAAAAGCGGCAGCTCGTCGATGGAAATAACATCGCCCAAGGCATACCTGATCTTAGTTCGGCCCTGTGCTGCTGCGCTGCCGGCTAGCCCGGCAATGAAAAGCGCCACTAGCAGAAGATTGACGATCGACTTCTCTATTCGGTTCATCGTAGCCACCTCCTGGTTTATGATCCGGATGCGCGGGAGTACCGCAGAAACGAGCCGGCTGTCAAGCTAATTTGTCTTACAACTGTTGCAGTGCAGGTAGAATCTGACTCAGATAAATATCGAACTGCTCATCGAGATCATCGCCGATGGGTCGAATCGTCACATGGTCGACGCCCGCATCGATAAAGCCGCGCACACAGTCGACACAATGCTCCACCGGACCGCAGGCGTTCCAGATCTCGACTCCTTGGCGTGAAAAATCTTTTTGGTAGTAGGCGTCGAGAAAAGTTTTTGCCTCGCGAAAGGCCTGCTCGCGGTCTCGATGCACCGAGATACCGTAGTACAAAACGGTCTTGAACTTCTCCGGATCTCGTCCTTCCTCGATCAACATCCGTTGCAATCGCTTTTGATAATCTTCGAACATCGACAACTCGATCTGATTGGTCATCCAGCCGTCGGCGTAACGAGCGATGCGTCGTAAGGAGCGCTCCACGCCGCGATCGCCGATCTGAGTCGGGCGCGGCGTACCGGCAATGTAAATGGGACAGGGCTGTTGCGCCGGTTTAGGCAGGAGATTCACGTCGTCAAAGGAATAATACTTGCCGTGAAAGCTCGCATGTTCATTCGACCAAAGTACTCGCAGTGCTTGAAGCATTTCTTCCAGTCTTGCCGGTCTCTCTTTGCTCGCGACGCCCATGACTTCGAGCTCTTTGGCCGCCATCGGATGTTGGCTCGCGGGATAACCCATACACGCAGCCAGCCATGTGCGACCGCCCGAGAGAACGTCGAGACTCGCCCACTGCAGGGCGAGCAGCACGGGATTGCGTTGCGCGATGGTGGCCATGCACGCCACACCGAGTCTCACCCGCAGCGTATGCGCGGCGATGGCGCCCAGGAGCGGAATGCATTCCAAGCGCGGCTTGCTGAGAATGCTGTCGCCGACCCAGACCGCGTCAATCAAGTCGCTGCTCTCTGCTCGCGCCGCCATGTCGATGAGATCCTTGGGTCGCGTTCCACGCGTCACCGGGGCGCGGTTGGACAGCGTGAGGCCGAAGGTTGTTTTTCTCTGTGACATGCCGGCGAGCATAGGACGTCGCCACGATAGGTTGCAAGTGTGAGATTTGTTTTGATTGCCTTGACGCGCCGGTGGAAGGTGAATATTCTGCGAGCGCTGTTGGAGGAACTCATGCTCGCAATCGAATATTCCATTCGCAGACGCAATCGAGGAGGCGTTTCATGAACGGATGGGCAACTCGCTTATTACTGCTTTGGGTTGCGTGCGCAGTTTCCTACTTTATCCCGCATTCGGTGTCGGCAGCGACCAAGATTCGTATCGGCTACAGCGCGATCACGACTACGCAAGCGCCGCTATGGGCGGCGGAGGACAGAGGTCTGTTCAAAAAATACGGCCTTGAGACGGAGCTGATTTATCTTGCCGGCGGATCGAAGATTGCGTTGGCGCTCGAGTCGGAATCGATTCAGCTAGCCCGAACCTAACCACGCGCGGGCGCCCAAATAATGGTTATTATTTGAAAGTGACGCAGATAGCCGCCTGGCCTACTCCGGATGGGTTACGCCACTTTTAGGCGTTTAAGGACGGAGTCGTTGCCGATCACGTGAAACTCCATGTAATCGATCAAGCGCCGCGCGATGAAAAAGTATCGCTGCAATTGTTCCGACGAGGTCTCGTCCGAAGACGGTTGGGATAAAGCAACATTCGTAGACCGATAAGACTGAACTTCTTGAACCAAACCTTTCAAGGCGGGCGGGAGCACGTCCCAAACTCCCGTTGTTTGGCAGATCGAAACCAACTGGCTATGATCATGCTCCATCGGTAGGCTGCCATGATTTTCGATCAGTGCCGCCTTTATGGCCGTTTCAACGGCTTCTGCTAGTTTGTTGAAATCGTCTGATCCGAGGCTATCGCCAGGGGATGCTTCGCGAAAAGACTTAATTCTGTCTCGCGCCTCGCGCAACCATGGCTCTGCATAAAAACCCATTCCCGCCTCCTAAGCCCAAATCATCCTGTCTCTGACGAAATATGATAAGGCGCGGTTAAGTGTTTAGCAAGACGTTTTAATAATGCATTGGACCAAATTTCTTGTTTTGGCAACTGAGCTAAGTGTAAGGAACTCCACCGTTAAATCTAAGGGCTTTTCGGTCATACGGAAAGCTGCCAAGCGGATTGCGGTTAACAAGCCAGTGTCGAAAACTCTCAACACGGCAAAAAAAGCCCCCGGACGAAGCCGGGGGCTGAGAAAAGCATCGAGTCTTGCTGCGGCGTTTTGTTAGGCCGCGGAACGGGAGCTGGTCGCCTCTATCAGCGGGCGGTATTTTTCGTTTAGCTTCATCCAATGTGCCGCACGGCCTTTTGCCTCGGCGAGCTTAGCTTCGGGGAAGGTGACAAAGGGCACGCGCGTGGGCCCAACTTTGCAGTAGTCGGCGAATTCCTGTGGCCGTTTATTGCCCGAGCCTGGAACAGGCTTCCCAGCACCTATCCCACCAAGGTCTTCGATCACTTCTATCGCCTTTTGATTGTCACCCTTGCGAACTTGCTCTAGTAGGTAAAGTATCGGCCATGGACCCATCCATACCTCAGTCGACCAGCAACCTGCCGCGCCCATCGCATAATAGGGGTACAATTGAGACTGATTCACAAACACGCCGATCTTGCCGCGCACGATTCTCTGCAAATTCATGAACGCCTGAGTCGTTCGGTGGCTGTCCTTCATGCCGATGATGTTGGGTTTCTTGACCAATTCCTGAAACGCCGCGACAGGAATCGTAAATTTATGGTTATCCGGGTTGTGGTAGACCACGATATTCAAGTTCGGATAGAGGTCCGCAATATCATGATAGAACTTGATCGCGTCTTGCACGTGCAGAGTTTCGTAGTAAGGCACGCCGAGAAGTACGCCATCGGCACCGAGATCCTTTACGAAATTCATCTTCTGAATCACTTCGCGCGGATTGGGACTGGTGACGCCAATAAAAAGAGGGACGCGCTTTTTTACCGCTTCGACGGTCGCCACCGCGAGCGTTCTGAATTCGTCGAAAAGCAAACTATAGCATTCCCCATACGTTCCCGTGGTGGCGATGTTGTGGACGCCGTCTTTGATAATTTTGTCAACGCCCTCTTTGAGGTTATCGACCGCGATGGTTTGTGTCGCTTTGATATCCGCCGCATCCGGTGTGGCAAAAGCCGGCATCATCCCCAAAACGCCTTTTAGTTCGCTGGCACTGATCATGATCGGTTTCCTCCGTGTGAGTATTTTTGGGCCCGCTCCGATTCATCGGAGCGGCACGTGTTATCGGCCACCGTCTTGTTAACAGTTTAGCAAACAGGTTGTCAAATCGCTCGTTCTATCAATTGTTTGGGCGGCACTTGCAAATTGCGCAATAAGCTGGAGCCACCCGGCGGAGTCGAACCGCCGACCTACTGATTACGAATCAGTTGCTCTACCGACTGAGCTAGGGTGGCTTAGTTGGGCTTAACGAAGTGGACGACTGCCGCGACGACGAAGGAACCAACGAACGCGGCGATAAAATCAAACAATATGCGCAGTGCAGCGATGTCTTCCAGATATTCGTTCAGTTTGAAGTAAAATAACATGAACTCACCTAGGAATAAACCAATCAGTCCGACGATCAAGAAAGAGATAAGGCCCAATCTGCGCTCGTAAGAAACCGTCTTGATGGCGGCAAAGCCGGCGACCAAGGCGATGCACAGGAACAAAAGCGGATTAGCTTGAAGATAGGTAACGACTTCCTGTGCGGCTTCTTGCAAGGTCTCATCCCCCAAGCAACCTCAAGATCGATTCTGTCGAGTCTTTTGGCTGCGCCGAGCTGATAATCGCCGATATAAGCGCGACACCCCGGACACCGACGCGCCGGAGCTCGTCAATGCTCGCGGACTTGATCCCGCCTATAGCATAGACAGGGAGAGCAATTTTTTCCACAATTTTTTTTAATGCATCTAGGCCCTGAGCCGCGCCATACTGAGCTTTTGACGGCGTGAAGTAGACCGGGCCAAACAGCAGGAAATCGGCGCCGCTCGACTGTGCAACCTGAGCCTCTCCGAGTGAATGAGCTGAATAGCCGATCAATTTTCTCGGGCCGAGCAGCGCGCGCGCGGTGGCGATCGGAATTGAGGTCCTACCGAGCTGCGCGCCCGCCGCGTCCACTGCGACCGCGATATCGACGCGGTCGTTGATGAAAAGTTCGGCGCCGTATCGATCGCAAAGCTGACGCGTTCTCTCGGCGAGTTCGAACAGATCCTTGCCGCTCAAATCCTTTTCGCGCAGTTGGACCGCTCTGACTCCGCCTTCAAGCGCCTGCTCCACGACCCAGAGAAGATCGCGGCCGCCCGTTTGGCTTCGGTCGGTGACAAGATAAAGGTCGAACTTAGGAGTCGGCACTTGCAAGGATCAATTCAAAACACCATCCAAAGGGCTGGAAGCGGTGGCGTAGAGCTTCTTGGGGATTCTCCCGGCGAGATAGGCTTTGCGACCCGCTTCGATGCCTTGGCGCATCGCTTCTGCCATCAAGATCGGATCCTTGGCGCTGGCGATCGCCGTGTTCATCAACACGCCGTGACAGCCCATCTCCATTGCAATCGCGGCGTCCGACGCCGTGCCGACGCCGGCATCGACGATGACTGGCACCTTCGCATGCTCAAGAATAATGCGAATGTTGTACGGATTGCGTATACCCAGGCCAGAACCAATGGGGGCGGCAAGCGGCATCACCGCGGCGCAACCGATATCTTCCAATTTTTTCGCCGTGATCGGATCGTCGGTAATATAAGGTAGGACAACGAATCCCTCTTTAACCAGAATCTTTGCCGCATCGAGTGTTGCCGGAATATCCGGAAAGAGCGTCTTGTCGTCACCGATCACTTCGAGTTTGACCATCTTTCCCACGCCGGCTTCGCGCGCCAAGCGGCACGTACGCACGGCGTCCTCGGCATTATAGCAACCGGCGGTATTGGGAAGGATTGTATATTTTTTGGGGTCGAGGTAATCGAGCAGGTTTTCCTTGTTCGGATCCGTGATGTTGACCCTACGCACAGCGACGGTGACGATTTCCGCCCCGGAAACTTCGATCGCCCGCTTGGTCTCTTCGAAGTCTTTGTATTTACCCGTGCCGACGATGAGTCGGGATCGATAATTGGCTCCAGCGATCTGTAGAAAGTCTTCCATGATTTATCCTCCGCCCACGAAGTGGACGATTTCCAGCTTGTCACCCTCGACCAGCATAGTGGCGCCATAGACGTCGCGTGAAACAATGTTACGGTTTAGTTCCACGACGACGCGAGCCGGGCGAATCTGCAATTGTTCGAGCAGGCTGTCAAGGCTTAGCCCGTTGGCGATTTCTTTATCTTCTCCGTTTACTGCTATCTTCATTGAAATAAAAAACCGTACCCACAACGGCCACATAATGTAGCCAGGGAATACGGTTTCAAGTTTGCCCTGCCCTCAGACGAAGGTTCAGGACGTGACTCTCACGCTTCCCTACGCCGGTGCGACCCGGATCAGGTTCGAAGGGTTACCTGCAACGTGTCAGGCTCTCAGTCTGCCCTTGGACAGACACCCCTAGCATTGAGCACCCTTAACAAAGGCATGCCGGCAAGTCAAATTCAGGCGAGCAAATTGTAATCTTCAACGCTCCAACGCCACGCTGGCGTAGCCGACGACTTCTTGCATCGCCGTGACATCGCCGGAATGACAGTGCTTCAACAGGCGCGCGCGCTTAACGCCGAGCGCGTCCGCCGCATAAAGCATCACGGCGGTCGGCAGCACGCCGCACATGGTGATATTTTTTTCTTCAACGATTTCGAGAAGGCCGGCCGGATCTAGAGCGAGTACACGCGCCAAAGCCATTTGGTCTAGCTGTTCGGTTTCTCGGGGAGAAAGATAATGGCTAAGGTCGCTGCTCGCTAAAATCAATGTCCTCAGGTTCTTCGCCGACGCTGTATCATAAGCTTCGGCAATCGCTGTCCCAAGTTCGACGCATTGCGCGATGGAAACGTAAGAAAGGGAAATCGGCACGATCAGAAAATCATCGAGGATTCGTTGGAGAAACGGCAACTGAATCTCGATGCTATGTTCCTCCGCGTGAGCGGACTCGCCGGGCTCCAAGAATGCGACCCGGGTCCGAAGAAGTTGATTCAATTCGTCGTCAACGCCGACGTCGCCGAGCGGCGTGCGCCAGCGGGTCCACGGACTAAGAGCCGCCTTGGCACCTCTTGCCCGGTGGTCGACGCCGAGAAGAATGATCCGCTGGAACGAAGATTCGAGACTTGCGTAAAGGTGTGCCGCGCACGGGCCGGAATAAATCGGGCCCGCATGCGGTACCATGCCGGCAATGATTGCGGGATTTGGTTGAGTCGTCCCCTGGGGCCCCAGGGGACTCGTCAGAAAGCAGTCGTCGAGAAGCGCGTTAAGAGCGCGAGCGGTGGCTGGATAGAACGACCCAGCTACCGCGGCCGGTCTGGTAGAGGCCATAACCTCCCTAAAAATTTTGCTTACGGCGCGACGATATCGACCTCGAGGACACCGATTCCTTCGACTTCGCCTTCGACTTTATCGCCGGGCTTGAGAAACACCGGCGGCACGCGCGCGAAGCCGACGCCCGAGGGAGTTCCCGTGCTGATCATATCACCCGGTTCAATTGTTATCCCCGCGGACAAGCTTTCAATGATCGTCGGAATGTCAAAGATCATGTCGCGGGTATTGCCGTCTTGCATCACTTCGCCGTTGACGCGGCAGATCAAACGAACTTGCTGCGCATCGGGCAGCGCGCTCTTATGCACGATCCATGGTCCCATCGGACAGAAAGTATCGAGGGATTTCCCCTTAAACCACTGGCCGTGCTGGCGCTGCAGTTCTCGCGCCGTCATGTCCAGGCAGACCGTGTAGCCGAAAACGTAATCATAGGCTTTGTCTTTGGCAATATCGCGGCCTTTCTTGCCGATCACCACGGCCAGCTCGACTTCCCAATCGAGCTTCGAGGTGACCTTGTGATTGACCACTTTACCCTGATGGCCGATCACGGAAGTGGCGGGCTTGGTAAAAAAAACCGGCCATTCGGGGTATTTGATCTCCAACTCACGAGCCCGCGCGCCTTCATCGACATGCTCGCGATAATTGATGCCGAGCATGACGACGTTTTTTTTCGGCGAGGGAATCGGCGCGAGAAGCTTTGCCTGGTTGGATTTTACCAACGCGCCAACGCTGACAAGTTTTTTCTGCCCGTCGGGATCTTTGCCGGCAACGTATTTTTCCGCCCTGCGGGCGACCTGAAGCGCCTTGGCGCCGGCTTCGATGAAGGCCTGCATGCTTGCCAGGAAAGGAGGATTGCCGCCCTTGAGATAGCGCCGGTTGATCTCCGCCAGATCGATAATCTGGTCTTGTGGGCCCATCAGCCCGATGCGCCGTTGGTTTTTGCGCGAGAAGGTAACAAATCGCATGGATTCCTCCGAGAAATTTTTCTTATCTAAATGCCGATTCGCAGCAGTTTACAAGCGTTGGCGCCGGTAACTTGCTTCATTTGTTCGTCATCGATGCGGGCTGCGCGCAGCGACTTTACCGGCTCGGGATCGCCCATGTCGTAGGGATAGTCGCTGCCAAGCAGCACATGCTCCGCGCCGAAGTTTTGCACCAAGTATTCCACGGCCATTTGGCTGTGCGTGATGGTATCGAAGTACAGCCGTTTCAAATATTCGCTCGGCGCCTGGGAAATCTTCGAGATCGATGAATCCTGAATACGATAGCCGCGGTCGAGTCTTCCCCAAGTATAAGGTAAAAACCCGCCGGCATGGGCAAGCAAGAATTTTAGCCGGGAAAATCGTTCCAGTACACCGCCGAAGATCAATTTCGCCACGGACAATGAAGTATCGGTCGGATTACCGATCAAGTTGGCGAGGTTATAGTCCTTCATGCGCTCGGCGCCGACCACGTGATTGGGATGGACGAAGATCAGCGCGTCAAGCGCCTGCGCTGCCTCCCAAAACGGATTGAAATCGGGGTCGTCCAGGTAACGGCCATTGATGTTCGAGGCGATCTCGACGCCGCGCAGACCAAGTTCGGTCACGGCTCGTTCTAATTCTTTGGCGGCCATGGCGCCATCTTGCATCGGCACGGAGGCAAGGCCGACGAAGCGGCGCTGATGCTTGCTGACAGCTTCGGCGAATCGATCGTTAAGCCAGCGGGCATATTCCAGCGCGTCCGCAGCGGGCATCCAGTAAAAGAAATAGGAACCGGCGGGAGCCAAAGCCTGCATATCGACGCCCTGTTGGTCCATGATCGACAGGCGCAGATCGAGGTCGGAAAACTCAGCCTTGAGCTGATTCAAATAGGGTTTACCGTCGCGCGTCACCACGCTACGGCCCCGCTCATTCGTCTCCAGCTTCAGGCCATGCGGTCGACCGATATCACCGGCCAGCTTTAGACTATCCTGCGGAACGTAATGAGCGTGAACGTCGATGTTCATAAGTGATCGGCGAGGGCGTTGCTATCCAGGGACAGCTACCGGAGGCTAGACGGAATGTCAAGTTTGATCGTAGCCGAGCCGATGCTCGCCCGCGCCGGCTGGATTACCTCCAGCATTCGACGCCAACGATTTGGCCGGTCGCAAAAAGACGAAGTGGTGAAAATTATTTGCTTGAAGAAATGGCCAATGGTAGCTTTGCGGCATGAACGGCAGACGAAAACGAGAGAACCGCACAACCATGCGGGTAGGCGACCGAATTCTCATCAACAAAGGAATCTCAAAAAAGGTGATGATCATTGCCCGAACTGAAATTCCCTATTCAATGGAGCGCGTGTTCGTGACCAAATCGGGCGGCAAATATACCATCGGCCTGAAAGTGTGGCGATCGGACTACGCCTGGAGTGAAAACAACCAGATGTGGATTTCAAAGCACTGACGATGATGCCAATGCTTTCAAGACAAATCCGGTGCATTTATTCAGGGTGCCTTGCGGATTGAAGAACTAGCTCTCAGACGACAACGAGAGCTTGTCGTCGTTTTGCCGGTTTCGAATTTCTCGTGAAACGCGATTTAAATAACCTGTTTTCGGATCTCAAGAGCGGCCAAGGACCTCGACTGCTGCTCCTTTTTGGCGATGATTTGCCGGTGCAGGAAACCGGCAGAGCCATTTTGGACTTGCTGGTGCCGCAAGATCAAAGGGGATTTAACTTCGAGCGCTTTGACGGCAGAGTCGCGAGTTGGGAACAAATCGAAGCGTCGCTCATGACGCCGCCCTTTTTTCCAGGAAAGAAACTTTTGTGGGTGGAAAACGCGCCCTATTTTTTTTCTAAGGAGCAAAAAGGCGAGCTCGGTGAAAAAATTCTTGAACTCTGGCGCGACGGCAAGAGGGACGACGCTGTCAGGTTGGTGGTCGAATTACTTGCCCTCGAAGGTTGGACCCAAGAACAATGGGAGCGCCTCGATAGCGCGTCATCGAGACCGTTCGTGAATTTGTTTGATACCGATAACGGCGATGCGCAAGAGGGCGTCGATGGGCTGCTGGCTTATTGCAAAAGCCGCGATCTCGACTTGAGCAAACGCAGAAGCAGCGAAGGCCACAGACTGGCAAACTTACTGGAACAGGGGCTGCCGGAGTGGAGTTTCTTGTTGCTTAGCGCGGTGCAAGTGGATCGCCGCACCCGGCTCTACAAGCGCTTCGAGGAAACGGGCGCGACGCTTTACCTTGGGTTGGAAAGAGATCGAAGCGGCAAAGTCAGCCGGGAAAATCTGCTGGAATTCATTGCCCCACGGCTGCGCCGAGCGGGAAAGAACTTGGAACCACGAGCTCGGGAAATGTTGCTCGACAGAGCCGGCGACGACCTGCGCGGGCTGCAGCAGGAGCTGGACAAATTACTGCTCTACGTAGGCGATCGCCCGTCGATCCGAGCTGAGGATGTCGAAGCGATCGTCACTGACCAAGGAGAGGGATGGATCTTCGATCTCACGCGCGCGATCGCGGACCGGGATGCAGCAGCGGCACTCGCGCAGTTGGCGCGTCTTTTGTCTCAGGGCGATCATCCGCTGCGCATACTGGGCACTATAACTGCCGAGGTGCGCCGCCTGCTCGCGGCGCGCCAGCTGCTTGAAACGGAAATGGCCAAACTGTGGAAGCGCGGCATGACCTATCCCCAGTTTCAACAAAATATACTGAAGCACGGTGCGCCGCTTTTGACGCGCAGTCCTTACGCCGACTATATGTGTTTTCAACGGGCCGAGCACTTTTCGCTCGACGAGCTGCGCTCTTGCATGGAGGGTTTGTTCGACGTTGATTTCCGGCTCAAATCCAGCGCCAGTCAGCCCCGTTTCGTCCTGGAAAAGTTGATCTTGAGCGTGTGTTTGGGCTCGCTACGCAAGAATAGTTATGACCCCGGGCGGGTCGGCCCATGATGCGCGCGTTGATGGCAAGCGCGCCGCTCTTGTTGCTCGTCATCCGGCTCGAAATCGCTTCGGCTGCCGACATGGTGGTGCAAGCTTGCTTCAGCCCACAAGGAAAGTGTTCCACGCATATTCTGCGCGAGATCGATACTGCCAAAAAGGAATTGCTGGTCGCGGTCTATGCATTTACCAACGATGAATTGGCCAGCGCGCTGGTCCAAGCGAAAAAGCGCGGCGTCGCCGTTCAGGTCGTCGTCGACCGCGAGTTCGATCTTGCCAACGAAAGCTCCAAAGGAAAGTTTTTCGAAGCGCAGAAAATTCCGCTGCGCCGGGTTTCCGGAGCCAAATCAAAGAACCAGGAGAAAGACGCCGGTCTGATGCACCAAAAATTCGCCGTCATCGACCGCCGGATCGTTTTTACCGGGTCTTACAACTGGACTCGTTCGGCGGACAACCTAAACGATGAAAACCTACTGCTGTTCCGCGACGCGGGACAGCTGGCGGAAGAATACCGTAAAGCTTTCTTTCATCTCTGGGAGCGCAAGCCATAATGCGACATCCCGCCGTAAGCGCTGGCGTCGTCCTGCTGTCATTTTTCGCAGGCTTTTTTAGCCATGTGCTTTACCAACGTTGGAACCCGCCGGCGGGAGACGCGGGCCAACCCAATTCCACTGTTGCTAACGGGCCGGTCGGAAATTCCGCCGAGCCAAAAAGTTATCCGGTGAGTTTCGCGCCACTGTCTGCGGCTTCGACGCCTGAGGAATCCCTGGGGGAGTTGCCCGTGGTTATAGCCCGCGACGTGGAGAAAATTCGCGCGCTCACCGGCAAGCAGGCGCGGGTTCGAGGGCGCGTATTTCGAGTCGGCCATTCGGCAAAGAGCAATACCTATTTTCTCAATTTCGGTCCTTCACGCGAATCTCTTACCGCGGTGATTTTCGGCTCCGCGGTCGAGCTTTTCGAAAAAAACCGACAGGCGCCGGCGAAGTTCGAGAATAAAGAGGTAGAAGTTACCGGCGCGATTAAGGATCATCCGCAATATGGCTTGGAAATAATTTTGGAGCATCCTCAGCAGATCAAAGTCATCAATTGAGGCATTGGCAATTGATCCATTTCAGGTAAAATGCGGCGGATGACTGAACCTACCATCAAAAAATGCATGGTTTGCGCCAAATCCGCACCGATATTGAAAGGGGGAATCTGCGAACCTTGCCAAGAGCGGATTCGCCGCGAAGCCATGGGCGAACAAGCCGGTATTCGCGACCAGGCCGATCGCGAGCTTAGTCGCCACGGCGTCACGCCGACCAAGAAATAGTTCGCGCCAGCCAATCATTTGAATGCTCAGCCCACCACGAATCGTCAGCTAATAACTGGAATTCTAAAAAATGAGAAAATGCTTTAGCAGGCTGTTCAGCAATTTCGAAACGTGGTATAAATCGGTTTTATTTCGGTCAATCGGTTATGTCCGAGAGAGGCCCTTTAAGAAAATCAGCAGGGAGGTCGACAAATCTGGGGTTTCGGCAGTCTATTTCGGCTAGTCTGACTCTGGCCGTTCTAATCATTCTTGCCTCGTTTGGTCCGGTTTGGTCTTTCTCACCCGACGATGAGCTGACGGCGCGCGCTGCGGTGCTGATGGACGCCGCCACGGGGAGGATTCTTTATCAGAAGGAAGCCGATCTACGTCTGCCGCCGGCCAGCACAACCAAGGTCGTTACCGCGATATTGGCCTTGGAAAGCGGTCGAAAGCTCAGCGAATCTCTGACCGTTTCGAAAGAGGCCACGCGGGTTCCCGCGTCAAAACTCAATTTACGTCCGGGTCAATCGCTGTCCATCGAGGAGTTACTTTACGGCATCATGCTGGCCTCGGCCAACGACGCGAGCGTCGTCGTGGCCGAAGGCCTCGCCGGATCCGTCGAACGTTTCGCCGAGTTGATGACGAAGAAAGCCCACGACGTCGGCGCAACCAATAGTCACTTCACCAATCCCCATGGGCTTACCGCGCCGGATCATTATTCCACCGCCAAGGACCTAGCCGTACTTTTTCGCCACGCGATGAGAAATGCGACCTTTCGCGAAATCGTCCAAACCAAATTCAGCTCCGTGAGCACTAGCGCGGTGGTGCGGAAAAAAGTCGTGCCGCGGCGCATCTCGGTGCGCAACCATAATCGACTGCTGTGGGGATTTGACGGCGCAGTCGGCGGCAAAACTGGCTACACGCACGCGGCGCAAAAATGTTTTGTCGGCGCGGTGCAGCGGAACGGTGTGACACTGATCGTCACAATCTTGGGCGCGCGCGATCAGTGGGGCGACACCAAACGGCTTATCGAATACGGCTTTGAAAACTATGACACGCTAAAAACACCGGCCTCGCCTGCGGGCAAATCAACCTTGAACGAGCAACAGGTCGGCGTCCGGAGCGATCGCTTGACCGCCGTCACCGTAGCGCCGCAGGAGAACACGAGGCCGAAGGTCACCGACGGATACATCTTGCAGCTTGCCTCGTTTCGAGAAAAAGATCGCGCCGAGTCGCTATCGCGCCAAATCAGCGAGAAGGGCTTTGATGCTTTTGTCGAACAAACTGTAGTCAGCTGGAACGAAACCGCCTACCGCGTGCGTGTCGGCCCCTATCCGGAATTGGCCGCCGCGCAGGAAACCGCACAAGAAATTCTCACCAAAAGCGGGCACCGGGCGCTAATTTTACCGTTTCAAGCGCCGCGAAACGATCAAGGCAATCCCAGTTGACCGCCGGCGCTTGCGTCTTCGCGTTAGATCTCGACTACCATTCCATCTTCCGCCAGTGTCGCGGTTAATTCACTCTTACGCGCGAGCATTTCCTCGCCCAGATGAGTCAACAGCAGTTTCTTACATTCGAGACGCGCGAGGTTGGCTTGCAGTGCATGGTAATTGACATGCATGCCCGGCTGTTCCCTGAAAAAAGAGCATTCGCAGAGGAACAAATCGACGCCGCGAGCGTGCGCGATGAAGCGATCGGTCCACAGTGAATCGCCGGAAAAAAGAATTTGTTTGCCCGCATAACTCACTTTTAGCCCCAGCGAAATGGCGTGGGACTGATGGGGAACTTGAAAAGGCATGACCTCGATTCCATTGACGGTTGCCGGCTCGTCGGGGCTGAGCTCTCGGTAATGCACGGACGGAATTGCCTTCGTCATCGACCCGCTGCCATACATCACGCGAAAGAGTTCATCAACCCGTTCCTCCGTTCCCGCCGGCCCGGCGATGATCAGCGGATTGGACGGGGGTTTTTGATAGAGATATTCGATCAAGAAAAAGGCAATGCCGCCGAAGTGGTCGCCGTGTAAATGACTGATGAGAATGGCGTCCAGGCGGCGCGGATCGAAGCCGGCTCGTTTCATGGCGAGGAGAGTCGTCGGTCCGCAATCTAGAAGAAAGAGCCGGTCAGCCGCTTCGACCAAATAACCGCTTTGATTGCGCCCGCCGCTACCAAAAGCGTCGCCACAACCGAGAACGTGAAGTTTCATTTTCCCTACGGATTTTAAGCCAGAGGTTTCTTATCGCCCCAGTAACACTATGGCTACGGCGTTGCAATACATTCGGCGCTTGGCCGATGACGCGAGTGTAAACGAAGTTGCTTTTTAGCCTGGGTGTGACTAGATTGAAGTACGTGGCAGTTCATAAACGTCCTTTCTTTGCGTCTTACAGCACTAGCCTCTGGGTCCGTTTTCTTCGTTTCAGCTTGCAGTCCCATAAGAAGCTCGAAGGCGATTTGGAAAAACTCGGATTGACACCGCCGCAGTTTTACGTGCTCGCAACCATCGGTTATGCCGGCCGTCTGCCCTTCGGCGAGATTGGCGCGAAGATGATGGTAACGGTGAGCAATCTGACGGGAATCGTCGACCGTCTCGAGGATAAAAAACTGGTCTCACGCCAGCGCGACGCAATTGACCGCCGCGTCGTGCATGTCGTTCTTACGGACAAAGGCGCCAAGCTTTACAAGAGCACCATTCCGCAGTTTGAAAGAAGCGTTTCCGAGATTTTCACTACCCTCGATAAGCCTAAGCAAAAGGAGCTCGCCGGGCTCCTGCGCAAGCTCAATCAGGAATCGTCGACAATCTAGCCATAGCCGCCCGGCAGTCACATTGCCGATTCATTCGCCGTCGCGCCGACAGTGTTCTCGCGTACGTTTCGCTGGTGCCGCGCGGGAGAATTGGTTGACAGCAGTTATTGGCGAGCTATAAAAGGTTAAGGGTTTAACTATTTTCTGTCCGCCGGGGCCCATATTCGTGAAAGACGAGAGAAAAACTTCCATCGGCCTCGAAAGAGTCAAGAAATGGCTCTATGCCAAGGGCCTTGAAGAGCGCAGCAGCGGCTGCGTTCTGTGCGGCTCGTGCTACGGCCATGGACCGGCAAATCCGATGGAAGACGTGCCGGGGCCAAAAGAAAAGTGTCCGCCCTATGAATTCTACCGATTTCAACGCCATACACCCAAGTCGCGTTGGTTGATGTCCCAGCGAGTATTTCACGGTCTCGATCCGATCACTGCCGAGCTCAAAGAAGTCATTTCCGCTTGTACGAATTGCTTGATGTGCCAGGAACTCTGCGGCGTGCGCAACGACGGTTATGGGCCGTGGGATATCACCGTCGCAATGCGCGAGGAAATCACCGAGAAAGAGGGTCCGATCGATGCGCACCGGCCGATTTACCTCGGGCTCCAGCAGCACGATAACCCCTGGGCGCAAGCAAGAACCGAGCGCGGCGTTTGGGCAGAAGGGCTCGGGCTAAAGCAGTTCGGCGATGCCAGCGCATCGACCTTGCTCTTTGCCGGTTGTTCGGCTGATCAGCCGAGCGGCCGTAGCGGCGCCATCGCGCTCGCCCAGCTCATGCAAAAATCAGGTGAGGATTTCGTCATCCTCGGCAAAGACGAAAAGTGTTGCGGGCTCTACGCCTTCGATCTCGGTTTTCGGCGCGAATACGAACGATTGAGAGAGTTTAACCTAGCGACGATCAACAATGCCGGGATCAAGCAAGTCGTTATCGCTTGCGGCAGCTGCCAGCGGATTTGGCGCGAATATGCGAAAACGCCCGGCGTGAATTTCGAGGTCGTGCACGGCTTGGAGTATGTCGAGCGACTCCTCGGCAGTGGCCGGCTGAAATTCGCCAAGCCGGTCAACAAGAAAGTCACTTATCATGACTCTTGCCATCTAGGCCGCGGCTGCGGCGTGTACGAGGCGCCGCGAAGTATCCTGCGCGCCATCTCGGGGCTGCAACTAGTCGAGATGGAGCGCAACCGGCGCTGGTCTTGGTGTTGCGGCGGTGGCGGGGGTGTGCCGGAAGCAGATCCGGAGTTGGCGCAATGGTGCGCGGCGGATCGTTTGCGCGAAGCGGGCGACAGCGGTGCTGAGTTAGTATTAACTTCCAGCGCGTTGTGTCAACGATCGTTCGCCGATCTCAATCAGCCCGCACTGCCGGTGCAAGATCTTCTCGAGTTCGTCTGCCAGGCTCTGTAATCATGCTCAAAGAAGCGCATTTCACACCGCAAAGAATGCTCTCGATGCTCGGCCTCAAGCCAGATTCTCTCGGTCCCTTTGCGCTGATCCCCGGACCGAAAGAGCGTAGCGAAATGCTCTTGAAACTGCTGGACAGGCCGCAAAAAAATTTTACTTTCCTCGACTACGAGATGCACAGCGGCACGCTGGATGGTAAGCGAGTCACCGTCGGCAACGGCGGACGTTACGCGCCGGATACGGCGATCACAACGGAGATTTTGTGCGGCGCCGGGGCTGAGTCGATGATCCGTGTCGGCAGCTGCGGCTCGCTCCAAGAAGACGTCAAGATCGGTGATCTGGTTATCGTCACCGGCGCGCTGCGCGGCGAAGGCACGTCGCGCTACTACGTGGCGGAGAATTTTTCCACGCTCGCCCATGCCGATATCGTGAATGCTTTAAAGAAAGCCGCCGATAATTTAAATGTTCGCTACCATCTGGGCTGGATCTTCACCACCGACGCGCTGTTTCAAGAAACTCCGCAGTTGATTCAGCAACTCTGTGAGCAGAAGATCTCAAGTATCGACATGGTTACTTCGACATTTCTCACGATTGCCCAGGTGCGCGGTAAAAAAGCCGGCGCGGTGCTCGCGGTTTCCGACGAGTGTCTGCACGGCAAGTTTGGCTTTCGCGATCCGCTGTTCTTCGAAGCGGAGCAGAAAACCATCGAAGTCGCGCGCGCTGCGCTGCGCTATCTTTAGCAGCTTCGAATCATTCTTGGTAAAGCATGAGCGCCGTACAAAGCCCGCTGTTCGAACCGGTTTTATGGGAAGGGGATGGCTTCCGCGTCCTCGACGAGCTCTTGGTTCCGCAAAGGATCGAATACATCAAAGTCACCGACGTATCCCAAGCGCTGGCGGCGGTGCGCGAGATGAAAACCCGCGCCTATGGTCAGGTCCTGACGTTTCTCTACAGCGCCGCGCTGGTGGCGCAGCAATACAAGGGCAAAGAAGCCGAGCCGCTGCGTCAGCGCATGGCGCAGCTGACTCAGCAATTCTGCGATGTGCGGCCGACCTTCGATTTCGGCGGACTGGGCAGTCACATCGCCGAATGGTTTGAGCAAACTCACAGCGATGGGACGGTCGGTGAAACCATATCGCGCCAGGCGCGCGAGTTCGGCGCGCAGATCACGCGTGCGCGCGGCGCCCGAGCGAAACGTGCGGCAATGATTTTGCCGAATCCGGCGCGCGTGATGACGCACTGCAATGTAAGCGGCGAACTGGTCGCGGCGGCAAATTATTGCAAAGAGCTCGGTAAGAAATTCAGCGTCATCGCAACGGAAACCCGACCCTATTTGCAGGGTACGCGCTTGACGGCGTGGGAACTCGCTCAAGCCGGCGTGCCGGTTTCGTTGATCCCGGATTGCGCGGTGGCGCAGGTGATGGCCAAGGGTGAAGTCAACGCCGTGATCGTCGGCGCCGATCGCTCGGCGCAGAACGGCGATATCATTAACAAGGTCGGTACCTACCCATTGGCGCTGATGGCCAAGGAATATGGCGTGCCGTTTTACGCCCTAGTACAGGATCCTCGTTCACTGGCGACGGGCGACGACGTGCCGATTGAGGAGCGCCCCACGTCGGAATTACTGATTTTCCAGGGACAGCCGCTGATCGCCTCCGGTGATCAGCGCATTGCCGCGCGCTATCCGTCGTTCGATTTGACACCAGCCGCGCTGATCACCCGTCTGGTTGGCTTCGACGATCTATACACGCCGGAAAGTTTTCGCCGCAAATTCCAGAGCGATGCCAATACTGTTAAAAGCGCTGCCAGCCAAACCGGGAAATATCTGTTGGTCTACGGAATCCCCGCGAAGAATCAATATAGCTTCTTGATGAGCGCGCTGAAGGCCGAGCAATGTGAAAGTTTTTTAGTGCCCGAGATGCGGCCGCAGCTTTGGGGCGCACAGGTGATTGCCCCCCAACTGCTGGCGCGCAACGCGCCGACGACATTGATCTCGGATAACATCATGGGAACGCTTTTCGCCCATGGCGAGATCCGTAAGCTGTGTCTGTTTTACGAGAGCGTGACGGAAGCCGGGCCGAAAGGAATTTGCGGTTCGCTGCTCACCGTTCAGCTGGCGCGCTTGCATGGCGTTCCCATCGAACTCTTTAACGGCGATGCGCCAAACGATTCGACCACCGACCACGACGTTTCGACCTTCATGGGCAAAAAGATCTGCCCCGAGGGCGTTGCTGTTCGATCCGTCGAATCGGAAGTGGTTCCGTGGGCGTTATTCAAGAGTTAATCGATGGATAAGCTCGAAAGCGAAATGATTCGATGGGGCAAGCTGCTCTTTGAGCGGCGGCTCATCAGCGGTTGGGGCGGTAATTTAAGTTGCCGTCTTGGCAAGAATCGTTTTTTGATCACTGGGCAGCACGCGCCGCTGGGTTTTCTTACGTCGAAGGATTTGGTGCGCATCAACCAGGACGGCAAACCGGCGACAAAGAACCGGAAAGCCTCTAGTGAGACACCCATGCACATGGCCGTCTACGGCGGGACGGACGCGCAGGCGATCGTCCATGTCCACCCGCCGATGGTTTTGGCATTCTCGCTGACCCACGATAGTTTCCTGCCGGTGAGCTTTGAAGAAAAATATACCATCGGCGAAGTGCCCGTCATCTCGCAGGACACGCCGACGGTAACCCAACCGGAGAAAGTCGTCGAAGAGCTCAAATATCATCCGGTGGTGATTATCAAAGGCCACGGCACAGTAGCGATTGGTAAGAACTTTCAAGAGGCGTTCTTGCTTACAGATCTGCTCGAGGAAGCGGTCCACTGCCAGTTTTCTAAAGAAAGCATTGCCGCTGGTCGGCCCGTCGAACCTGGGACAACTCAATCAAAAAATGGCAAAGCACCGGCCCAGGCTGCCGGCGGTAAAAGTTTTCGTTTGTTCTCGCAAGAGCACATGAATGCGCTGGTCGATAGCGCCAACGGCGATGCCGACTTCCGCAAGTACGGCGGCGAGACCAACCTTTCGACCTCGCTGACGCTGCACATGGAAGAAGGCAACGCGTCATGGACGGTAAGGTTCGTTAACGGTGAGATTACCGATCTTGATCAGAAAGACGCAGGCGATTTCCTGATCAGCGGCAAAGCGGATTGGTGGAGCGCGGTATTCAGCAACCGCATCGATGCGTTTCTGGCGACCCAGCAGGGCAAACTCCAACTCAAGCGCGGCGAGCTGGCGCAGCTATCGCGCTGGTACAAACCGTTTCAGAGGGCATTTGCGATATGGCAAACAATTCCAGTTCAGTAGGGTTTTTCGCGGCTGAAGTATTGGATCAAACCGCGCAGCGCCGGCCGCAGAAGACGGCGATCGTCGCCAAGGATGAGGAGCTTAGCTTTGCGGCGCTCAATCAGCGCGTGCATGCGTTGGCCGCTCATCTGCAGCAAGAAGGAATTCGCCAGGACGACCGTGTGGGCGTCCTGTTGCCGAATTCCGCGGCGATCCCGTTGAGTTATTTTGCAACTCAAAAGATCGGCGCCGTCACGGTGATTCTCGACGCGCGGCTTAAGGGAAAAGAACTCGAGGGAGTCCTCAAGGATGCCGACCTAAAACTACTCGTGGTGCATGCCCAACTGTTTTCGGAGGTTGCCGAAGTTTCCAAAGCGATGACGCCTATCCCCGTCTGGATTGTCAACGGTGAGGGCGAGCGCAGTTTCGAGAAGCGATATACGGCGCCGGTGAGCGGCGCGACCGTGCCGCGAATGAATGGCGACGACGACGCTTTGATTCTTTACACCTCGGGAACCACCGGCGATCCCAAGGGCGTAGTTCTAAGTTATCGAAACTTAGCCCAATACCCCATGGTCATGAGCGAAATGCAGGTCACCGACTCTTCGACGATTCGCGGCTGTATTCTGCCGATGTCCCATATCGTCGGTCCCGTGGTGTGCAACGAACTGGCGCAAAGAGGCTACACGCTGGTGATCTTCGATCAGATCAATCCGGTCACGCTTTTAGAAGGCATTCAAAAATATCGGGTCAACGTCTTTGAGAGCGTGCCGATCGTGTTCCAGCTCTTGCTCGGCGTGAAGAATCTGGCCAGCTACGACACCAGCAGCATGAAAATCGCGGCGATGATGGGCACGAGCATTCCGTTACCCTTGCTGCGCGCGTTCCAAGCGGCACAGCCGCATATCAAAGTAATCCAGGGCTATGGGCTCACCGAGACCTCCCCGATGATTACGCTGGTAGAGCCCGACAAAGCGGAGGCTAAGATTGGCAGCATCGGGCGGTCGGTGCCGGGCGTCGAGGTGCGGATCATCGATGAAAACGATAAAGAGCTTGGAGTGGATGAGCCCGGCGAAATCATCACCCGCGGTCCCCATGTCATGAAAGGATATTTTCGCCGTCCCGACGCGACGGCCCAGCGGATTCGCAACGGTTGGCTCTACACCGGCGACGTGGGCAAACGGGGCGCCGACGGATATTATTACCATCTTGGCCGGCGCGACGACATGATCATCACCGGCGGGCTCAACGTCTATCCCGCCGAAGTGGAGAACTTGATCTATACCTATCCGGGCGTGCAGGAGAACATCGTGTTCGCGATTCCCGATCCGAAGCGCGGGCAAGTGATCGGCGCTGCCGTCGTACCCCGGCCCGGCGCGAGTATTGGCGAACGGGAGTTGCTCGCTTTTTTGCGCGCGAACTTGGCCAACTTCAAAGTGCCCGACAGAGTCGTCGTCCGTGAGTCGCTGCCGCGCACATCATCCGGCAAGACGATTCGCGACGCTGAGACGCTGCTGGCCAGTTAGGTCGAATTCGATCTCACCACAAAGGACAGATAGGTTACAAATTAAGAAAGAGACTTAGCCGCAAAGAACGCAAAGGGCGCAAAAAAGAGATCGCCATAGGGGACTGGCTGCTTTTTTTCCTGGTGTTTGGAAAAAAAGTTGCCTGTCCCCTTTTCAGTCCAGTCCGATGAAACTAATGAATCGGGAAAAACCTATCTCGCGCAAACGCCGAACGGGCACCAAGGGGAACAAAAGCTCCAGCAAATTTACCAACGGTGAACCTGCCGCGCTGGCCGGCGGCGAAGAAGCGATCGCGACGATCGAGAACGCTGCCGGCATCATTCTCGCCGTAACCGAAAATCGCAATTGGATCGAGGTCTTTTTCGGCGGCGATCTGATGCACACCAAAACGATCAATCTGCCGTCGGGTAGGATGTTCAACATCTACATTGAAGAGATCCCGCATAAGACCACGGTCTACGAACACCCGCGCACGATGATTGTTTTCGACGCCCCATGCGATCTGCGCATCACCCGTGACGGCGACAAGGTGATCGTCATGGGAGTTAACCAGAACCAAGTCTTCGTCTAACTCAGCGCGGCAAAACCGCAATCAAAGGAAAGAAGAGATTTAGCCGCAAAGAACGCAAAGTACGCAAAAGAGGCGTAGGGGCGACCGGCTGGTCGCCCGTGGGTTCGAAAGGTCGCGCGTTAAATTTGCACAAGCCGCGAAATCCCTCAACGATAGCAATACAGAGATCGCATGGTTCCCTTCGACGGAGTTTATCCTGAGCCCTTCGACTCCGCTCAGGATAGACTCCGTCGAAGGACTCGGGGCAGGCTAGCTCACCACGAGCGGAATTCATCATAGCCGCGCATGCTGAGCTTAGTCGAAGGACGCGCCCTCCGCGGTGAGTTCTCTTTGAATGCTCTGCGGGTCGACTTATGGCGCTAAAATCGCCATCGGGATATAAAGGTTGCTACTATACGAAGCGCGAGAATTTGACACAGTGTTCGATTGCGAAACTTCAAGTACGACTTGGCGCACTCCGCCGACTGATATTTCCCTATCAGATAGCGCCGTCGATGTTTGGCTGATTTCACTCGCACAGCCGAGCGCCGCCGATGGATCCTTCGCCGATGTCCTTTCTTCAACGGAGCGCGAGCGCGCGGCGCGCTTCAAGTTCGACAAGCATCGCCGGCCTTTTGTCGTTGCCCACGCCGCGCTGCGCTCGATACTGTCGCAATACCTGAATACGGCGCCGGTGGACTTGCCATTCGTTAGCGGCATAAACGGCAAGCCAAGCTTGGCACCCGAACTTTCCGGTAGCGGCCTTCAGTTCAATCTCTCTCACTCCCACGAGATGGCACTCCTCGGGGTGACACGCGGACGCGAAATTGGCGTCGATATCGAATGGATCAAAGAAGACTATGGGTTCGACGAAGTGGCCGAGCGCTTCTTCACCGCGAAAGAAGTAGCGGAGTTGCGCGCCCTGTCGATTCACCTTCAACGACAGGCATTTTTTAAATGCTGGACAAGCAAGGAAGCCTTTCTCAAGGCCAAGGGAACCGGGCTATCGGGAAAACTGGACGAGGTTAAAATTACGCTCAGCGATGAACAGCGCGTGAGAATTCACGCGAGCGTACGAGGTTGGACGTTGATGGAGCTTAGTCCCGGCGGCAGTTACGAGGCGGCGTTGGTCGTCGAAGGTGGTTCGCTGCCGGTGAACTGCTATCGGTGGCAGCCGGCGCCTGCGCGGTAGCGCATATCATCGTGCCAAGACCTGTTCTGAGCCCTTCGGCTACGCTCAGGATAAACTCCGTCGAAGGGACGCCAAACCATCGCTAAGCAAAACTCGAAATTCGAATATCGAAAGAGGCCCCGCGGACCGAAACAAACTCAGAGACAAATAAATCTCAAACTGGAGGGCGGACATTCCTGTCCGCCAATGATAGCGGGTTGGAAAACCCGCTCTCCAAAGGAATTGTTTGGAATTTTACATATTTTGGTCATTTGAAATTGTTTCGAATTTTGGATCCTTCGACATGGCTCAGGACAGACTTTCGTGCTTCGAATTTTTTGTTCTTGGCGCCTGTGCCCCTTTGTGCGAGTCACTTCCCCTTGCCTTGATTATTTACTTTGCGTATTTTGCGTTCCTTCGACTTCGCTCAGGACATGCCTTTGCGGCTAAATCTCTTCTTTCCTTTGGTTGCGGCTTAGCCGCGCTGGGACTTATCTGCTTCGCGACAACTGCATCAAGTTTGATACAGGGCGTAGTCAACTTGATACGCTCGATTATATCTCGCCGGCTCATCAGCGCCTTCCTGAAATAGCGTTTCCTCCGCAACTACATAAACTTACCTCGCCTTAGCCACCGACCGGCATAATTGGTACAGCGCTTGCCTTATGGCTCTGCTAAATGGTGGACGCGTCAAAGTTTCTGGTTTCACACCGGCCGGGAATTCGCATCTGTCTGCGCAAGGTTTCTCTCTGGACAGGAACCCGTTTACGGCAGTAAGTTGCGGGGAACACAAACGGACGAGGTGATTAGGTGACTCAAAGCCGAGGGCAGTGGGCCGAGAGCAAAGGGCAGAGAAGCTGCCGGAGAAAATTTATGAGAAGAAATGTTATTGGCATCACGCTTAGCGCCGTACTCTTCGCGCTTGGCGTCCGTGCGGAGGCGCAGCAGGCGACAAGAACCGCTCGGATTGGGTTCTTGGGCGGCATGTCCGCTTCGACCTTTGCGGAGCGGATGGGAGTATTTCGCCAGCAGCTCCGGGAGCTGGGTTACGTAGAGGGAAAAAATATTGTCTTCGAAGAACGCTGGGCGGATGGGAAGCTGGATCGTCTTCCCGATCTCTCATCCGATTTGGTTGGACGGAAGGTCGATGTGCTGGTCACATTCGGAGGTACAGGGCCGGCTATGGCCGCTAAGAAAGCGACGACTACTATTCCCATTGTCATGGCGGCAGGGGGCAGTGATCCTGTTGGAACAGGATTGGTGGCCAGCCTCGCTCGCCCCGGCGGCAACATCACTGGACTTGCGAACAGCTTCACGGAGCTGCGCGGCAAGCAAATGGAACTCCTTAAAGAAACTATTCCGAAGCTAGCTCGCGTCGCGGTCATCTGGAATCCTGATAGTCCCTTCGCTGATTCCGGATTCAGATTAATGGAGTCCGAAGCGCGAGCACTCGGCCTCAGATTCCAAAGCCTAGAAATTCGCAAAGCCGACGAGCTGGAAAACATCTTCCAGGCTGCGAAAAAGGAGCGCGCCGGAGCGGTCCTCGTAACCGCCAATCCTATGATTTTCACTCACTTCGGACGTATCGCGCAACTCGCGGCAAAGAACCGGCTGCCGACCATCCAAGCACAAAAGGAATTCGTCGAAGCCGGCGGATTGATGATGTACGGACCGAGCGAGACCGACATCTACCGCCGCGCGGCGATTTACGTCGACAAGATTTTGAAGGGTGCCAAGCCCGCCGAGTTGCCGGTGGAACGACCGATGAAATTTCAGCTCATATTCAATCTCAAGACCGCCAAGCAGATCGGCCTGACGATTCCACCGAATGTGCTGGTGAGAGCGGATAAGGTGATCAGATGAAAGGCCGCAAAGAGCAAAGCGCAGAAAAAAAACGCTGGAGAAATTTCATGAGAAGCAAAGTCATTGGTTTCGCACTCGGCGTTTTGCTCTTAGTGCTTAGCTTTCCAGTTGCGGCGCAGCAGCTAACGAAAGTCCAGCGGATCGGCTACCTCACCCTCGGCTCCGGGCCAGCGGAACCAGAAGTGGAATTCAAGCAACGGCTGCGCGATCTCGGCTGGGTTGAAGGCCAGAACATCATTATCGAGTACCGATGGGCGGTAAACGACATGGACCGGCTTGCTGTCCTGGCAGAGGAATTGGTCCGCATGAAGGTAGACGTCGTCGTGGCCTCGGCTACGCCGGCGATTCAGGCTGCCAAGAATGCGACAAGGACGATTCCTATCGTCATGGCGGCGGCGGCAGATCCGGTGGGGATTGGGTTCGTTGCTAGCCTTGCCCGGCCGGGTGGAAACATCACGGGGCTGTCCCTACAGTCCCCCGAGCTTGCTGGCAAGAGGTTGGAGCTGCTCAAGGAAATTGTTCCAAAGCTCACGCGTGTGGCCTTCCTGGCTCACGGGGGCGATCCAGCCCACAAACTTTTTGTCAAGGAAGCCCAGGACGTGGCCCCGACGATCGGGATACAAATTCAGCCCGTGGTGATCAAAGGTCCCGCGGAGTTCGAGGTTGCGTTTTCCGCGATGATTAGAGAGCGGGCGGGCGCTCTCGTTGTTGCGCCGCTCTTTACCGGGAGCGCGCTAGGATTGGGGCCGCAGGTCGCAGACCTCGCAGCAAAAAACCGGTTGCCGGCAGTCTCGGACGGAATCCGGTTTCCGGAAGCAGGGGGCTTGATGTCTTACGGGGCGAACCGGCTCGATCTGGTCCGACGCGCCGCAGTCTACGTGGACAAGATTCTGAAAGGAACGAAGCCTGCCGACCTTCCTGTGGAGCAGCCGACAAAGTTTGAGTTCATCGTCAATCTGAAGGCGGCTAAGCAAATCGGCCTGACAATTCCACCGAATGTGCTGGTGAGGGCGGATAAAGTGATCAAGTAGGCGAGAGGCACGAGGCAATAGGCTCCGCCGTAGGCGGATCAGCCTTTGGCTGAAACAGCAGGAGAAAAAGTCAATGATTAAAGAAGTTGTTTGCGTTGCTCTAGGCGCTATGCTCATTGCGCATTGCGTGCTCGCCGAGGCACAGCAGGTTAAGAAAGTTCCGCAGATAGGTTATTTATTGACGAACAGGCGGTCCGAATCCAATCGTAACGTTGACGAATTCCGACGTGGCCTCCGCGACCTAGGCTATGTCGAGGGCCGCAACGTCGTCATTCAATACCGCTCCGCGGAAGGTAAACTCGATCGGCTTCCCGACCTCGCTGTCGAACTGGTTCGTCTCAAGGTAGATGTCATCGTCACCTCCGGCGACAACGGAACGCGCGCCGCTCAAAAAGCCACCACAACGATCCCTATCGTCATGCCAAACGTTGGCGACCCAATCGAGCAAGGTTTCGTGGCGAGCTTGGCGCGCCCAGGCGGAACATCACGGGATTAACCACTATTTCAGCCGAGCTGAGTGGGAAACGGTTAGAGTTACTCAAGGACGCCTTTCCCAAGATTTCTCTCGTTGCTGTTCTTTGGAATCCGAACGAACCAAGTTCTGTACGCGCAATGGAAGAGTTGGAGGCTCCAGCCCGGGCGTTGGCAGTACAGCTCCAGTCCGTGGAGGTGCGTGGGCAGGGCGATTTCGACAAAGCCTTCTCAGCCATAACCGCGAAGCGAGCAAGTGTCTTACTGAGTGTCAGGGGCGCTGTCACTAATAACCATGAAGAGAGGATCGCAGACTTTGCGGTGAAGAATCGGTTACCAACGATGGGTTCACGTAGCCGTTTTCCGGGAGCGGGTGGACTCATGTCCTACGGCGCAAACGAGGATGACTTGTTACGTCGCGCAGCCGTCTTTGTTGACAAGATTCTCAAAGGCGCCAAGCCGTCCGACCTTCCCGTCGAGCAGCCGATGAAATTTGAGTTCGTGATCAATCTCAAGACCGCGAAGCAAATCGGCGTGACGATTCCGCAGTCGGTGCTGTACCGGGCGGATAAAGTGATTCGGTGAAGAAGGCACGAGGCATGAGCCAACAGGCAATAGTGAGGCAAAGATGATGAAGCTAATAATTTCTTTATGGCTACTGGCAACTGTATTTCTGACAACTGTTTCCGCCCAGGCGCAGCAAGCCGCGAAGATTCCGCGGATAGGAATTGTAAGGGGCGATCCCAACGCGCCTGCTCCGAGTATCAAGATATTCCGGCAAGCGCTGCAAGAGCTCGGTTACGTTGAGGGGGAAAATATCCTGTTTGAGTATCGCTACACCGAGGGAAATAGGGAACGCGTCTCGGCAATTGTGGCCGAACTTGTGGGCCTCAAGGTCGATGTTCTTTTTTCCACGCAGGCGATCGTGGTCCGCGCCGCCAAGCAAGCGACCAAGACCATTCCCATCGTCATGGCGATTACTCCGGATCCGGTCGCGGCCGGGCTGGTCGATAGTCTGGCGCGCCCCGGCGGAAATATCACCGGGCTAACGTCACTCGCCCGTAACCTAAGCGGAAAACGGCTGGAACTACTGACCGAGATGATTCCGCGGCTCTCACGGGTCGGAATCCTTTCCGTGCCGGGCTTTAGTGCGTTTGACGATTATAAGCCAGCGGCGCGGGGTCTAAATTTATCGCTTCAATTCCTCGAAGTGCGATTGCCAACTCCCGACTTGCCCAGGGCTTTCCAAGTTGCCGTAAAAGAGCGTGTTAGCGCGATTATCACAGCCAGTGTTCCAGGGCTCTCAGGTTACCGAAAGCAAATTGTCGATCTTGCCGTACAAAATCGACTGCCGTTAATGTCAGAGAGCGTATTGGCCGTCGAAGCTGGCGGTCTCGCGTTCTATGGAGCTAAGGAAGAAGAAATTTTTCGTCGCGCGGCCATTTACGTTGACAAAATCTTAAAAGGTGCCAAGCCTGCCGACTTGCCAGTGGAGCAACCGATGAAGTTCGAGTTGGTGATCAATCTTAAGACGGCCAAGCAGATCGGCGTGACGATTCCGCCGAATGTGCTGGTAAGGGCGGATAAGGTGATCAGATGAGGCAACAGGCATGAGGCATCAGGCAACAGTAAGCGGAGAAAAACACATGAGTAAAAAAATCTTTGCCCTTACTCTGAGCACTATGATCTTGGCGCTTTGCTTTTCCGCCCACGCGCAGCAAGCCAAGAGCTATCGCGTTGGGGTCCTGGTGGTCGGCAGCTCGGATATCCCACAGATAAAAGGTCTACGCGATGGACTGAAAGAACTTGGATACATCCAAGGAAAAAACCTTGCCTTGGATGTCTCGGCTAAGGACACCTACGAGGAACTCCGTCCTCTTGTTAAGAGCTACAAAGAAAAGAAGGTGGACGCGATGGTTACTGTCGGCGGCACGGCAACCGGCGTCGTCAAAGAAATCGCGCCGGAGATTCCCACGGTATTCGTCTTCGGTTCAGACCCCGTGCAGGCGGGATTCGTCAAATCCATCGCGCGCCCCGAAACGAATTTTACCGGCCTAACGACTCGTACGGGCCCCGAAATTGAGGGCAAGCGGCTGGAACTCTTTCACGAGGCGGTTCCAACGATGCGGCGAGTGACTGTGCTCTACAATGCCAGAGGGGAAAATCCCGGCCACATGGTGAACCTCGAAGTGCTGCGCAAGGTCGGTCCGACGCTCGGACTCAAGTTGCACGAGAAACCCATCAAGGTAGCCGGCGATGTGGACGACTCGCTTCGCTCTATCTCCAAAGAAACTACGGACGGCATTTTTGTAATTTCCGCGAGTATATTCAGAAGTCGCTTCGATAAAATCGCGGCTGTCGCGATACAGAAGAAACTCGCCGTCATGGGTACCGCAGCGTCGCACGTTACCGAAGACGGAGCTCTGCTGTTATACGACTCTGACAGGTATCGAATCGGCCATCGGTTGGCTTGGTACGTCGACCGGATACTAAAAGGCACGAAGCCGCAAGATTTGCCTGTTGAAGCCCCGACTTATTTCCAGCTGATGATCAATTTAAAGACCGCCAAGCAAATCGGCCTGACGATTCCGCCGAATGTGTTGGTGCGGGCGGATAAAGTCATTCGATAGCCGTGAAGTGTGAGGAGTGAGTCGGAGATAGCTTATGAACCAAAAAACCCCGGCTTTTTAGAGGAGGAACTGCGATGAACAACGGATTTTACGTCATCGACGCCGACCGGCATATCATGGAGCCGTCAGATCTGTGGGACCGCTATCTGGAGCCCGAGTTCAAGGGGCGCGTGAGAATCGCCGGGCCGTTCCAGACTCGACGCTATATCGACGGACGGTCGGTGTCGGATTCAGACCAGTTGCCCCGCGATCGTACCTATGACGCGGAGGCGATGAGCGCGGCGCTGTTCACCGAGGACCCTTTGTACCGGTCCGTCTTCGCCGACGGCGTGGCCCACGGCTTTGATCCTGCCTCGAATCTGCGCGACATGGACCGCGAGGGTGTCGACGTCGCAGTCTTGTTTCCCACGCTCGGCCTCTACATCATGTGGGATGATGAGATCGAATCAAGGATCTCGGCCGCGATCTGCCGCGCCTACAACAACTGGCTAGCCGATTATTGCAGCCATGACCGCGCTCGGCTCAAGGGAGTGGCGCTCATCCCGCTGCACGACACGCGGCTCGCAGTGGAAGAATTGCGACGCGCCAAAAACGAGCTGGGTCTCTCGGGAATTTTCTGGCGCCCGAACCGGCTCAAGGGGCGAACCTTCGGCCATCCCGACTACTTTCCGATCTATGAGGTCGCCTCGGAGCTGGAGGTGCCCGTTTGCGTGCACGAAGGGGCGCGGACCGTGATGGCCCAGGCCGGGTCGGACCACTACAGTCCCTTCGGACGACACATCGCCTGCCACCCACTGGAGCAGATGCTGGCTGCGTTGACCCTGGCGGCAGACGGGGTGTTGGAGCGATTCCCTGAGCTGAAGGTAGCCCAGCTCGAGTCGGGATGCGGCTGGCTCCCCTACTGGCTGGAGCGGATGGACGAACACTGGAAGCACTACACGCTGGGACGGGAGCGCACCACAAGAGATCTGCCGAGCACCTACTGGAAGCGCCAGTGCGTCATCAGCTGCGAAGCGGGCGAGGAGCTAGTCGGCTGCTTTGTGGAACACATCGGCGACGACCACCTCGTCATGGCCACTGACTATCCTCATGCCGACGCCGCGGAGAAGTTTCCCGAGCGCACCGTGGGGGACCTCGCCAAAAACACCGGCTTGTCGGAGGCGACGAGGCGAAAGATCCTGTGGGACAACCCGGCCCGACTCTATGGGATCCGCGAGATTCCAAACAGCCGCGGAGCCAGCCAGCGTGTACAGGCCAGCTGAGATCGACCTTTGGATTTTGAATTATTCGCGCAAAGGCCTGTCCTGAGTAAAGTCGAAGGAGCGCCAGAACAAAAAATTCGAAGCACGAAAGCGGCCCCGCGGACCGAAATTCAAAACAAATTCAAATGACCAGAATTGAAAGCACGAAATCCGAAACTCGAAGCTCGAAACAAATTCAAATGATCGAAACAGTACAAATTCCAAACGAGCCCAAATCGGATTCAAGGTTTTGGATTTTCCGGATTGGGGATTTATTTTGGCCCCGGTTTGTTTCGAATTTCGTGCTTCGGATTTCGGATTTGACTTTGCTTGGTTGTTCGGTTTGTTTCGGTCCGCGGGGCCTCTTTCGATATTCGGATTTCGGATTTTATTTCGGTGTGTCCCTTCGATTAAACTCAGGGCGAGCTTGGCGCGATAAACTGGCGCCAGAAGTGCGCCAACAACGCTAAAGGAGGATCCAATGAAGGCAGTGATTTTGGCTGTTAGCTTGCTTATGCCGTTTTCCTTTTACTGCGTCGCTTCGGCTCAGCTAATCAAGGTGACCGTGGGTAACAACGCGATCAGCGGAAACGGTCTGCCGGCGTGGATGGCCATAGAAGCCGGGATATTTCGCAAAAACGGTCTAGAGGTGCAGCTCGTCTATTTCAGAGGAGGAACCATCACGGCCATGGCTTTGGTAGCACGGGAGACTCCAATAAGTCAGGTGTCTGGTCCGCCGATCGTCAGTGCCGTTCTCAAGGGAGCCGATGCGGTGATGATTGCTGGGGGAAACGTGGTCTCAGAGTACTGGCTCATGAGCCGACCCGAGATTAAAACCGCCGAGCAGCTCAAAGGCGGTTCGGTTGCCATCGCCACCTTCGGCGGCCAGGCCGATTTTATCTCTCGCATCGCGCTCCAGAGGCTCGGGCTGACTCCGGGGAAGGATGTCGCCATCTTGCAGATCGGCACAGTCCCGGAGCGCCTGAGCGCCTTGGATAAGGGAAGGGTTCAGGCCGCTATGCTTAACACACCCGACAACGTCATGGCACAGAAAAGGGGCTTATATAATCTCGTGAGTGTGCGCCTGCCCTATCAGGGCGTCGGGGTGGCTACGACCCGCGCATTCATTCGGGAAAGTCCCGACATCGTCAGGCGGTATGTCAGATCGCAGATCGAGGCCGTCCACCGCATCAAGACGGACCGGGAGGCGGGGATAAAGGTGCTGGCGAAATACCTCGCCTCGCCGGACAAGGAGATTTTGGAAAGGACCTATGATGACATCAGCGGTGACGATAAACTTTCCCCAAAACAATATCCCACTCTGGAGGGGATCAAAAATATCTTAGATCCGCTTGGGCAACAGGATACAAAAGCGAAGACCGCGAAGCCTGAAGATTTCGTCGATATGCGGTTCATCAAAGAGCTCGACGAAAGCGGTTTCATCGATGATCTATACAAGGGCAGGAAACGTTAGCGCGCCGTTATCTTCATTATTTACAAGATGCCGCCGAAGGGCGCCTAGTTCGAGCAAACGATGAGGTTTGATTTCGTAATCAATCTCAAAACCGCGAAGCAGATCGGGCTGACGATACCACGGAAAGTGCTGGCGAGGGCTGACAGGGTGATTCGATGAAAGCAGGTAACAAGCAAAAGGCAACAGTAAGAGAGCAAATTTATGAGTAAAAAAATTCTCACATGGCTTTCGGCAACGGTCTTTCTGATAACGGTTTCTCTCGCTGATGCCCAACAGCCCGTAAAATTCTCTCGGATCGGCATGCTGGTCAATGGCACTCCTTCCAGTCACAAGTTCTACGTCGATGAATTCCAACAGGGTTTACGCGATCTCGGGTATGTGGAAGGAAAAAACTTTTTTCTTGAAATTCGATACGCCGAGGGGAAACTGGACCGTCTGCCTGAGCTTGCGCGAGAGCTAGTGCAAATGAATGTTGAGGTCATTTTTACTAACGCCACGCCGGGAACCGTGGCTGTCAAACAGGCGACTGCCACGATTCCGATCGTTTTCACCGGCGTGGGCGACCCGGTGGCGGCCGGCTTTGTAAAGAGTTTCGCGAAGCCGGGGGGCAATCTCACCGGGATATCGATTCTCTCGCCAGATTTGGGCGGTAAAAGGCTTGAGCTTCTGAAGGAGGCGATTCCAGGCGTCACCCACGTTGCGTTACTTTGGAGTCCGTCCGCGAGCACGGCTGTCGCTTTGAAAGCAACACAAGCTGCCGCCGACGCGTTGCGTTTGCAACTTCAGTCATTGGAAGTACGCAGTCCTAATGACTTTACCGGTGTTACTGACGCGATCCTGAAAAGACGCGCCGGGGCCGTACTGACGAATCCGAGTCCTGTCTTGAGCACTATACGGACGCGTGTCGTCGAGTTTGCGACCAAGAACCGGCTGCCGGCGATGTATGCAAACTTGCAGTTCGTCGAAGCCGGCGGCCTCATGGCCTATGCGCACAGTAGCGCCGATGCGTATCGTCGCGCGGCAGTGTACGTCGATAAAATTTTGAAAGGAACGAAACCCGCAGATATCCCCGTGGAACTGCCGACAAAGGTAGAGTTCGTTATCAATCTCAAAACCGCCAAGCAGATCGGCGTGACGATACCGCCAAATGTTTTAGCTCGAGCCGACAAAGTAATCCGATGATCGAGCAATCCAACATCCAAAGTCGAAAATCCAAAATAGGAATGCGGGCGGATCGGGTGATTCGATAGGCGTGAGGCGTGCTGTGAGTGAGAAATTTATAGGGTCAGCGATCGCCGGTCGAGGATAGACGGTCGAAAAGAAAGGTGGACGCACCCTTTTCCTTCTTGGCTCACCCCACCGTAGCCGTGAATCCTGTTTTGTTGTTTAACAAACAGATTCCACTTGCCTGGCGTTTCTTCCGCCAAAGGAACACGACCCTCACATTAGTTTTCGGCCTTGCTAAGTCTTTTTTACACGATAAAAAGACTTAAGTATCCACGATTGATGCAACCGCCCCCGCGGCAGAGCTTTTTTCTTTTCGGACCGCGCGGGGTAGGTAAGACCGCTTGGCTGCACCAGCAATTTCCCGGTGCGCTGTTCTTCGACATGCTCGATCATCAAGTGTACACGCAGTTGCTAGCCGGACCAGAGCGGCTCGGCGAGCGGATTCCGCAGGGCCACAAGGACTGGGTGGTGGTGGATGAAATCCAACGTGTGCCGGAATTGCTCAACGAGGTGCATCGTCTCATCGAGTCGCGCAAATTGCGCTTCGTGCTTACAGGCTCAAGCGCGCGCAAGCTGCGGCGCCGGGGCGTTAACTTACTCGCAGGCCGCGCCGTGACGCGGCACATGCATCCGCTCACGGCGTTGGAACTGGGCAAGGATTTCGATTTGAAGCGGGTGCTGCAATACGGCTGCCTGCCGCTGGCCTGCACCAGCGAGAACCCGCACGACTACTTGAAGAGCTACGCAGCGACGTATCTCCGCGAAGAGGTGCAACAGGAGGGGCTGGCGCGCAACATCGGCGCGTTCGGGCGTTTCCTTGAGGCCGCCAGCTTTTCCCAAGGCGGGGTACTAAATATGGCGGCCGTGGCTCGGGAGTGTGCCGTGTCTGTGAAAGTCGTGGAAGATTATTTCAGCATTCTCAATGACCTGCTGATCGCCGTGCGCTTGCCGGTATTCTCCAAACGCGCCAAACGACGCTTGGTCGCGCACCCGAAATTTTACTTTTTCGACTCAGGCGTCTTTCAGGCCATTCGCCCGCGCGGTCCGCTGGACGCGCCGGAACAGATTCATGGCCCAGCGTTGGAGACTCTATTCTTGCAACAGGTGCGTGCGCTGATCGACTATAAGGGCCTCGATTATCGTTTGTACTACTGGCGCACGACCGGTGGCGACGAGGTGGATTTCGTTCTGTACGGCGAACGCGGGCTGCGCGCATTCGAGGTGAAAATGGCCCACAACGTCCGGCCGGACGATCTGCGTTCGTTGCTATGGTTTCGCGCGGATTTTCCCCAAGCTAAGACCCACTTGCTGTACCTGGGACAGCGCCGTTGGCATGACCGCGGGATCGAGGTGTTGCCATTACTCGATTGTGTGAGCACGCTCGATCAATGGTTATGAAGCAGCCTCCGGGATGCACCACGTAAGGCGCGGGCACGCAAAGACTATTCTCGTCCTACAGCTCGCTATCAGCTCTTGAGCATGAACGGCGAACTATGAGTGATGATCAATCTGAAAACAGCCAAACAGATCGGTCTGACGATTCCGCCGAATATGCTCGCGCGGGCGGCTAAGGTGATTCGGTGAGGAGTTAAGGGTGAGAAGTGAGGCGAAAGATTTGAGACGATCGAAATCAGCGATTGACAGCCAACTCGGCATTGGTAGACTAACAGGCCTTAGGGAAAAACCAAGATGGTGCGCGAAGCTGGTGGTGGCCAAACTGATGTTGCTCGTCCGCTTGAAATCGCTCGCGAGGTCGCCAGGCTGGCAAGATCGCTTCTCGGCGAGAGCGCTCAGGTGATATGGTTCGGATCCTGGCCTCAGAGCAAAGCGTTTGCTCACTCGGACATAGACGTGGCAATTTCGATTGGAACTCCTATTCCTCCGGAGCGCATGGCTGTTCTGCACGAGGCCGTGGATGAAATCGCCACGCTCTACGATATCGACATTGTGGATCTTAGCTCCGCCGGTCCCGCCTTACGTGACGAAGTTCTCAAGTACGGGGAACGTTTGTGACCACGCGTCGGCAGGCGCTGACTTCGGCGATTACTCGATTGCGCGAGGTCTTAGGGCAGCCGGAAAACGATGTGACCCGCGACGCGGCGATTCAACGTTTTGAGTTCTGTTTCGAACTGGCTTGGAAGGCAATTCAAGAGCGAGCGCGGGACGAGCGTCTAGATTGCCAGTCCCCGAGGAGTTGCTTGAAAGTGGCATTCAAAGTCTCCTGGATCGTGGACGAACGACAATGGCTAGCCATGTTGGCGGATCGCAACCAGACCGCGCATACCTACGATGAGGAACTAGCTAGTTTTTGGCGCGAAACTCGGCAAAAAATCTTACGGGTGCGACATGGGCCAAGTTTTTCCTGCGACATCCAATAGAATAAAGTCTCCCATGTTCTGCCCATATAGGGTTCCCTGGGCATTTATCGCGCTTGGAAAATTATGAGGCTGACTAAGGCTCACAGTGATGCTTGAACTGCTAGTGTTACCTGCAATGTCACTAGCGTCAACCGTGATAGTGTTTGCCCCATTGGTTAAAGGCACATCACAGAAAAAGGTGGAAGTGGAAAGAGAGGCGGGGCTGCCGTTGCAAAGGAGCGTTGCCAGGCCACTCAGGTTATCCGTGGCTGTGCCTGTGACTCTCACCGGGGAGCTGCTGACGGATGCGCCATCAAACGGGGAGGTAATGGTTAGGGCCGGAGCTGTTCTGTCGAGGCTTATAAATACATTGGCAGAAGCGCTGTTGCCTGCCAGATCCGCTGCGGTCCCGCTGACGAGTTGGTTCGCCCCTTCCGCGCTGACCGATATGGGCAAGGGGCACACGGTGAAAGGGCGTTGCGCCGGCGCATTGGCCAAGTATTGGATAGATGTAATGGGATGAACTTCAAACGATTCTGAAGATAGTGGGTGCGATAAGACTAAACCACCCGACGCTTTAGCGGAGAGAGAGGCGGGACAACCCTGCCGTGGCCAGGTGGTCCCGCAGCGGTTTTAGCCACCGTCATTTCACAATGAGATTAGTGGTGGCAGGATTTCCGCCGCCATCCGTGACGGTGATAATCGTTCCCTGCATTGCCAACCCACACGGATTACAATTCACCGCTTCTGATGCGCGACTATCACAAATAGCTCCAGCTTCGCGATGATTGCTAAGGTAATCGACAGGCTGCGCAGTGTTGAATACTCCGCCGGCCGTGCAGGTGGGTAATCCGCCTGCTTGGTGGCACTGGGGGTACGTAGCAGTGGCGTTACAAACGAGAGTATGCGGGGGAGCAGCACAGCTAACGGTTTGGGAACAGCCTAAGGTGTTTTTACCGTTGAACTGATCATTGCAGCCGTAGAGTACGTACCCAGCAATTAAACAGGTCGGTCCGCCACAACTAGCATTTTGATGGAACACCGAGGCACCATGTTGAATGTATGCGGTCCCGGGATTGTTCGATCCAGGATTTGCCGGCGGGACTAACTTGACGTTCTGTCGGTTAACACCAGTCGGGATGCTGAGATTTCCTTTGCTAGTTGTCCAGGTGTGGGGACCAGTGCCGCCGCTGGCATTAATGTTTACACAGCGGCTTGTAGGCGCGCAGGCGAGTGCTGGTTGACTGATCGCGAGTGCCCCTGGTGGAGCTTCCCAGCCGTGTTGCCTCCATAGTTGGCAAAAAAGGCCATTGCCGCCCACACCGTCTTTATATGCCGGGTCCAAGGAGTAACCGCAACCATAGCTCCTCCCGATCCACGGTGTGTACTGATATAACGCTGTGGCAGCTTTGCTTCCCGGCGTTACAGAGCAGGCGTTGCCAGCCGCATCCTTTTCCTCTCCGGCAGTATTTCCCGTCTGTTTGGTAACATCGACATCCCAGCCTCCTATGGTCGCTTTGCATTGAGAGAGTTCATCGTAAAACCATTCTTTGAGTTTCTGACCCATACACTGAATTTGCTCCTGCGCAGTAGGCGAACTCCCACACCCAGTGAGAGTTCTTAGAGTGGTATCTGTCGGTCGCGTTGGATCTATCATAACTTTCGGCTTTTCCTTCCGCAGAGTAGTTAATAAAACCCGCGGGTTGATCTTATTTGCCCCGGCTGCGTTGGAGATCTCCTGAGCGGGATCGGTTGGATTCTTGTCCAGATCTGTAAACGTATAAGGTGTTTTTGAGCCATCTGGATTCGTAATCGTACCTTTCAAAAAACCGGGAAGACCATCGAGCCAATCCCGGATCGCTTGAAGCCTTTGTTCGTCGGTCTGACCCATGGCATTAACATCCGTAAACTCCGGCTCAGTCAGGCAAAGGCCATTTTTGCTTTGCGCATGGGCAGGACGTACCGTGAAGGTCAGTAGAGCAGCCAGTGTCCAGACTGCGGGAATAGTGACTACTACAATATTTTTCATCGCCACGTTCTCCTGCATTTTGTCGTAATCATCCCAAGTTTCTTTCGTGAGTTTAGGGCACGAATTTGGGGACACATATCGGCTCATAGAACTCAATGACAAGTCCCGCGGCATCTATGACCTCGACTTTGAAGCAGAGGTCCATTAGTCTCGCATCGGGTGTATCGTGCACTTTCGCCCCGCCGGTAATGGCAGCACCTTGAGAAAACCTGCCCGTTTGCTCCCAAGGTCCAGCCAGGGACGTAGAGCGATACACGAAATATTCTGTTGCATCATCGTTGTGGTCCCATTGAAGAATAATGAAGTCTCCGGCGTTTTCTCCATACAGTGTCCTTTGGGGATTTGTCGCCCACTGAATTTTGGAAAAATTCTGAGGCTGACCAAGGGTCACGGTGATGCGGGAAGAGCTCATGTTGGCGGCGTTGTCCGTGGCTTCAACTGTGATGGTGTTTAGCCCGTTGGTTAAAGGTACCCCACAGGAAAAGGTCGAGGCAGAAAGAGAGGCGGGATTGCCATTGCAAAGGAGCGTTGCCAGGCCACTCAGGTTATCCGTGGCTGTGCCTGTGACACTGACTGGTGAACTGCTAACTGATGAGCCATTGGATGGGGAGGTGATAGCTACGGCTGGAGCCGATTTATCTAAGCTCACCGTCACGCTGGCTGTGGCGGAGTTACCTGCCAGATCCGTTGCTGTGCCACTGATGAGCTGGTTTGCGCCTTCCGTGCTGACCGTAATTGGCGCAGGACAGCTTGCTACTCCAGACTCACTGTCTGCGCAGGTAAAGCTGACGGTGACATCGCTTCGGTGCCAGCCGGTGGCGTTGGGCGCGGGATTGACTACCGCTGCAATCGTCGGAGGGGTGTTATCTACAGCGAACACAGCGCCGAAGCTGGATGATCGGCTCAGTGCGTCGTAGTACAAACGCAAGCCGACCGCATTGTTGTGACCTCCGCTGTCTGCCACCTTGGTGAGAATTCTCAAAGACAGAACATCGCCAGGATTGAATTGGCTATCGGAGATGGCACCGAAGGAAACCGCCACCTCCATAGCATTGCTCGGGTTGCGGGTCACGCCTTGGATCGTCTTTGTCTCACCAGAGGCAATCACCACGCCGTTCTTCCTTAGCTCGGCTCGAAGATCAAAGTAGGTTCCTTGATCATCGCTGTTCTTAAGCCCGATCCGGGCACGGAGATCACTTAAAGAAGTTAGCTTTATCGCTGTGGCCATCGGAGCTGCGGCCCATGTCCCAATTTCCTGGTAGGTAGTCCGGTTCGCGGCAACGGAATCCTTGAATTTGGCGGTTGTGGCAGTCGGACTTGCATTGTCCAGGAAATCATTGGTACTGGAGTGGAGAAAAAAATCACTCGCGGGACTGTTAGGCACAAAGGCAAACAACCCGAAGACAAGCAAGAGGGAAGTCCCGACACGGACAGGTGTAGGAAGGGTCCTCTTCATTAGATCACCTCCGGAAAATATAGAAGCCTAAAAACTGCCTGCATCGCATGTAAACTCAGCAGCCAAAGAAATAAATCTATCTAAAAATATATAAGCCGTTATGGTAAGAGTCTTCATAAGAAATGAACACTCCTGCAGGATTATTTTTTCCGCCCACTCCCGGACTCAACAATATAAAAGCCTCGATATTTCCCTTTTGTGTTTTTTTTGGAAATGCCCGTTTTTTTTCTAAAACATACTTTTGCCCGTTCCAGACATAGAGAAACAATCCGTCCTCGTTCAGTGTCTCAAGGATTGGATTTGGAATCCGAGTCCCGACAATGGCGATGCCGGGCATGTCCGTGTCGGCGAGATCAAAAAGGATCGCCCTATGAGTGGAGATGAGAGCTTCAGCATCCAGCAGAGAGCTTTGATACTCGCGTTTACGGTGGTTAAACCAGCTTACCTCTGGAGAGAAATCGTGAGGATTAACTCTCACGTTACCGCTACGTAGTGTTGAAGACTGAGGCGGTTCGTTCGGAGAAGTTTCCCGTAAGGGAAAAGATTGTTGACTTATAAGGGCGGGTTTGTGCATATCGATCTTTAAGACGTAGATCGCTCTCTCGGCATTTCGGTCTCCTCGCGATCTTTCGACCACCATCACAACTTCCCACTGCCCGGCTTTATCGAGGCCTTCGGATCTTAGATCTCTGATAACGAATAACGGGAATTCTTTGGCAGAGGGGAGGCCAACTCTATGGACCTCCAAAAGGGGCAAAGGACTCGCCTTACGGCTAGTGAGAGGCAAATACTTTTGTTCTTTCTCATTCCAAGTAAACTCCTCGTTCAGTTTGTACTGTTTTCTAAGATGCTCATTGTTGTGGTGATATGTGAATGTGGCGCCGACTCGAATTCTTTTGGCCGTCTTGTCAGTATCCAGAAAATCCACCGTGGCTGAGTACTCATGCGGGATGCCTCCACGGCCTCCGGAATCATAGCTCCGCAAATTATAGCTCCAAATTTCTGAAAAATTCTTTCCATTCCAGCGAATGACTTTCATCTTTTGGTAAGAGCTTCCCATCCCAGCGTGAGAACTATCATAGGTACAAGCCAACGCGAAAAATTTGTCTTCGTTGATTAGCCTTATGGCAGAGATATCCAAAGGAGCATTGGCAAAAGCTTCACCTTCCTCTGTCCGCCAGCGGATTTTTATTTCTCCGTTCCCTATGTCTAGGATGGCAAAGATGACCTTTGTATATTCTGCGTAGAGAAGCTCTGTGCTGAATATGATAAGAACCACCAGTTCGTCTTCTGGATCATTGTCGAAGTTCGCTACTACTCTTTTAATTTCATACACGGCAACCCCGTCTAATGGCTCAGTCTCTAACATGGGCAGCCCTTCCAAAGTTGGCTGAAAGTAAAGTTTTTCCTTAGGGAAGAAAAGTCGCGCTATCTGCTGATCCGAAAGCTTCTCCCAGGGCGGTGCTGTGGCTTTAGATACTGTGGGGGATATTTCTACAGCGTTGGCAGAAAGGGAAATGAAAACAAAAAATGTGAGGGGCAAAAGTTTCCGCCAAGTAGTTGACCCAATCCAACAAAGCTTTCCCTGTTGTACCATTGCTCGGTCCGTTACTATCTTCGGCTTGTAAAGCTTGGTGGCATCCTTGCCGCGCGACCCAATCTATTGACTACCTAAGTCACCATTTTACTTGAGCCTGGAGCGCTCTTTCAATCATTTTCTTGACTTGCAGGTATGGCTGAGCACCTCGGATAACATCGAAAACTTTCATATCGCGGTTCTCGTCGTTCTGAACGCCTAAAAACAAAGTCGGCGTCCCTTGCACTCCGGCCCTTTTACCCTCGTCCATGTTTTTGCGGATTGTGGCCGCATGCTTACGGCTACTTAAACAGCTCTGAAATATGCCAGGATTGATGCCGATTGCCGCCGCATGCCTCACAAGGTCGTCAGGTTGCATCTGCTGCTGGTTCTGAAAGAGCCGATCGTGCATCTCCCAGTATTTCTCCTGGTCGCCGGCGCAACCCGCCGCTTCATGGGCCTTAAATGCCTCTGAATGAATCATCTCCAGAGGAAAATCCCGGAAAACATATCTCAATTTTCCGGTCGCAATGAAGTCTCTTTCAATATGGGGTAAAGACTCGGCGAAAAATCTACCGCAAAAAGGGCACTGGTAGTCCGAGAAATCGACAAGAATCAGTTTCGCTTCCCGGCTTCCCTTCGAGGGGTGGCCATCGAGGCTGATGGTAAGGTTCGAGGGATCAGGTGCTTGGGCCGCTGGGTTTCCGAGCAGCAATCTTTTGATCTCGTCGAGTTGGCTCTCAATCGCCCGTTGGCTCTCTTTCAGATCGTCGATTTGTCTTTGTAACGCGGGTAAGCCATCCGTTGCAGCCTGCGATTGTGCGATCAAGGGGCTCGCCATCAAAACAGTCAGGGATAAAATTTTCAAACCCAGAATTTTTGACACGCCATTGCTCCTATCATGGCTTTTTGTGTAGCCGCGTTTGCGCGGCCTCTTTTCACTGTGTCATCGGTCGCCGTCGGATTCCTGTTTCGTTGAAATCGGGGTGAGCTTTTAGCACCAATGCTCCCTGTCATCCAATACAATTATTGCACAACGACTCATAACTTTTTGGAATAACAGGGCGGGCATCTTTCACCGATTCGCGCCTCGCTACGAACAGTTGAAATCTCAGCCCCAACCCGTGCGGCGACTCCGCTGAAAGACAATTGGCCGCCCGAAGTCGCCCAAGCTCGTCGTAGATATATGAGATATCGGCTGCGCGTACCGGTTGTACGCCAAAGGAAGTCCCAGCGCTCCGACTGAGAAGAGAAACGCCAGCACACAGCCGGCTTGAAACCCAAATCAGCGCGACAATGCTAAGGCGGCGAAATTGTGTGTGTGTGTGTGAAGAAGCATGATCGCTTGGTCCAACGGAAGATTCGAATCAGGGAACAAAGCCGCTTCTGCATACTGCCACGCCTTTAACGCAGTCGCGCTTCAGATGTCAAGCGATATTTTCATCTAATTTTTAAAAAATTAAAACGTGTAAAAAAACTCTTAATTTCACAACATTGTGAGTTTCGCGCCAGAAACTAGCTAAGGCAGTGTACGGGCGCCTTGGCAATTACCTTCCACTCCTCGACGCGCTGGCGAATGAACTTACTCCGTAGGGGGAGTATCTCTATCGCACCACACCTAAATCCCGCTTGACAGCTCGGTCCAACGATTCCGCCGAACGTGCTGGCGAGGGCGGATAGGGTGATTCGATAGGCGTGAGGCGTGATTGGTAAGGCGTACCGCGCAAGGCGGAAGAGTTGCACCGACGTTTTTCGCCTGTGGCTCATCACGACTTTACTTCCACGAATTTTGAAAACGCCGGGTAGAAATCAAAGGCGAGCTTGCCTTTGTCACCGCCACGGTTTTTGACGATGTGCAGCGTCAGCGCTTGATTGGGTTCGGTGAGCTTCTTGGTTCGTTCCTGTTCCGTTTCCAACACAAGGATTACGTCCGGACTGGCGACTTTTTCACTCCATGCTTGGGGTTGAGATTCGCCAGTTTCGCCGAGATTGGGCCAGATCGCGAGAATGGGTGTTTTCAGATTCACCGCGGTTTCTTGGAGTTGCTCGGCGACGATTGGCAGACGATCCGCAGGTACTTGATCGCGCTGGCCGAGACGCTGGCAGTCGTCGATGACGACGAAGATTTTTTCGCTATTTGCTGCAGCGCGAAGCTCGCCGATGCACTTTTCAATTTCCCTCAGATTGGTATTCGCTTCGCACTCAACGATGTAGGTAAGATCGAGCCAGCTCTTCGCTTCTCGCGCCGATCGTTCCAATTTCTCCCAGCTGGGCGGTAACTGCTCCGTTTCTCCGTGGTGCGCCTTCGGAACGCCGTACCAGTGGAGCAGGTACGCGCTGCCGCGCCGAATCTCCCGACTTTCCAGTCCGCTTAAACGCGCCAGGGTTTTGATTCTGAGTTCCTTGCTGGTTTCGGTGAGAGTAAAAAAGACTCCCGGAACCGCGTTGTACATGGCCACTTGATCGAGAAGTTGTTTTGACAGCGAGGTCTTGCCGCAGGCGGGCGGACCGATGAGTAAATAAAGGCCGGGCAAGATTCCGTCGAGAGCGCGGCTCAGATTGGCGAAACCGGTTTCCCAGCCGGAGATCTCCTCTACGGTATGCTCCCTCTCCAGCTCGTCTAGAAAAGAATCCAGTTGCTCTCCCTCGGATTCAATCGGATATTTCGTGGCCATGGAATTGCGCTGGAGCTTAGCCATTTCGCCGGCCCGCGGCAAGGCGCAATTTATCATTGACAGAAGGCGGCGATCCGTATTACCCCTTAGCCGTTCCTAGCCGTTATAAATTAGGTTCGAAACAGGAGGTGTCCGGCCATGGAAGAAGAAAAGAAAGGGACGAAGCTATCGCGACGTTCATTTCTCAAAGGAATCGGCGGCGGCGCCATCGGCACCGCGGTCATTTCGACGGGACTGGTGAAATCCGATCCCGCGGAGGCCTATTCGCCGGAAGCCGTCGGGGCGCGCGGCAGTAGAGCGGCGATTACTCTCAAGGTTAACGGCAAAGCATACCGCGTCGAAGTCGAACACCGAAGCACCTTGGCCGAAGTGCTGCGCGATCAGCTGGGTCTCACCGGAACAAAGATCGGCTGCGATCGCGGCGAGTGCGGCGCCTGCACGGTAATCATCAACGGGCGCAACATGTATTCCTGCAGCCAACTCGCCGTCTGGATGGAAGGCAAAGATATCCTCACCATCGAGGGTTTAGCGAAAGGCGACAAGCTCGATCCGTTGCAGGAAGCGTTTATCGAACATGACGGCGCGCAGTGCGGTTTTTGCACTTCCGGTCAGATCATGTCGGGTAAAGCATTGCTGATGAAAAATTCCAAACCCAACGAAGCGCAGGCGCGCCGCGGCTTGTCCGGCAATCTGTGCCGCTGCGGCAACTATAACCGCGAAGTGGCCGCCGTGCTTGCCGCCGCGGCGAAGACGCGCTAAGGGAGGATGTCATGGCACAAGCACAAAAAGAATTTTCTATTGTCGGCAAAAGAATCACGCGCATCGATGGCTTCGAGCGCGTCACCGGCCAAGCGCAGTACACCGGCGATATTCAACTACCCGGCATGCTTTACGCGCGCGTGCTGCGCAGCAATGTTCCGCACGCCAAAATCGTCAGCATCGATACTTCCAAGGCGGACAAACTGCCGGGCGTGAAAGCGGTCATTCATCACGAAAACGCCAAGGTGCTATGGTCGAGCGGCGGCCACACGCACCAGCGCTTTATTTTTAATAATCCGGTGCGCTTTGTTGGCGATGCCGTTGCGGCGATCGCCGCGACCGATTGGCATATCGCCGAGGACGCGCTCAAGCTGATCGAAATCAAGTATGAAAAGATTCCCCACGTACTCGATCCCAATGAAGCGTTGAAGCCCGACGCGCCTAGGATCTCTACCAACGGCAATCTCTCCGTCGGCAAGGGCAACTTCAGCGCGCCCATCGAAGAATCATGGGGTGATTTGGAGAAAGGCTTCAAAGAAGCCGACCGGACTTTCGAGGACACCTATATCACCAAGCACACCAATAACGCCCAGCTCGAACGGCGCGTGAGCATAGCCAAGTGGGATGCCGGTAAGCTGACCGTCTATGCCTCCACGCAAGGCGTCTCCAACGCGCGCACGGATATCGCCAAAGACTTCGGCCTGCCGCTGAGCAGAGTGCGCGTGGTGTCGAAGTATATGGGCGGTGGCTTCGGCAACAAGAACCAGGCCCAGGACTACGATTACATGGCGGTGGTCTTGGCCAAAGTCACCAATCAGCCGGTCAAGCTCGAATTTACCCGCGAGGACGACTACATCGGCATGCATGGGCGCTGGGCTTCGGAGCAGCACTACAAGATCGGCGTCAAGAAGGATGGCACGATTACCGCCGTCGAGTTGGATGCCGTTACCAACATGGGCGCGTACCGCAAGCAGAGCGGCAACTTGAGCGGCACCGACTTTTACAACATTCCAAACTTCAGGAAAGTTATAAAACCAGTTCATACGAATACGGTCGTCGGCGCCAACTATCGCGCGCCGGCCTATCCGCAGTCGGTCTTCGGATTTGCCTCTTTCCTGGATCACATCGCCTATGAGTTGGGGATCAATCCGGTGGACATGTTTATGAAAAACCGGATTCAGAAATATAAGAG
>Ga0184640_10000009_pt1 | contig 44383 bp, 66 predicted proteins | sample PLM31_200_b2_FD_133161 | JGI IMG/M metagenome (GOLD analysis project Ga0184640, IMG submission 133161) | Groundwater sediment microbial communities from an aquifer in East River, Colorado, USA - PLM3-1_200_b2 | ecosystem: Environmental > Terrestrial > Soil > Riparian zone | place: USA: East...
CACTTCGCGCGGTTGGCCTCCAGGCGGTACTCCGGCACCTGTTCGGGCGTCGCGCCCTGGGCGCGGTAGCGCGCGCCGATGCGGAACAGTTCGTCATCGCGCCGGCCCTCGGGGATCATGCCGTCCCCGCCCTCGCCGCGCGCGCGTGTCTTGGCCGCGTGCGACGCCTCCAGGATCGCCTCCACCCACTCGCCGGGGAGGTCCGCGATCGGTGCGGGGCCCTGGAACAGCCACTGGCCCTGTGAGTTCCGCGACGGTGGCGCGACCACGAACCCGCCCTTGCCGCGCCAGTCCACACCGTCGAAGCCCTCCGCACTCGCGCGGATGCTGGCCTGTTCCAGACGGTCGGTCAGCTTGAAGTAGAAGTGCAGGCCGCCCGACGCCGTGGTCACGGTCAGCGTCTCGGGGAGGTCGCCGAGGACAGCGCGAAGCGCCTCCATCGTCTCCATCCCGCGCGCGCCCTTCTTGCAATCCACGTCCAGCACGAACAGGCGCGACGGTCCGGTGGCAAGCCCGATCAGCGCCGTGGGGTGAGATTCCCACCACGCCGCGATCGTCTCCAGGTTCGTGGTCGCTGACGTGGGCTTGCCGGGGCCCCACGGATACAGCGGCTTCTTGTCCCACGAGACGGGGAACACGTACCGGCCGCGCTTCGCGTGCTCCAGTGCGGCGGACTTCAAATCCACTTCGCGATCTCCTTACTGGTCACGGCGTCGGCCAGGGTCCGCTTCGACTTCAACGCGTCCAGGATTGCAGAGTCTACCGTGTCCGGTGTCACGAGGTCAACGTAAGTAACCGCGAACCGCTGCCCGATGCGATGCGCGCGCGCCTCGGATTGCTCGCGGATGCCCAGGTCCCAGGTGTTCGCGAAGTACACCACGCACGTGGCCGCCGTCAAGGTGATTCCCACGCCGCCCGTCTGTTGGGTGCCGACGATGAAACGCACCTTCGGGTCAGATTGAAAATCGTTCACAGCGTCGGCCCGCTCCTCGGGTGACACGTCTCCGTGTAGCTGCCGCGTGCAGCCGCGACCATGCGCGGCTTCCAGCGCCGCCGCGATGCGCGCCACGTCCCGACGGAACGGGGCCCATACAATGGACTTCGCGTCGCCCGTCTCCTCGATCACGTCCAGGAGCGCATCCAGGCGGCCCGATGGAATCTCCTGGACTTCGCCGTCGTCGGTCGGCACCGCACCGCACAGGATTTGCTGCAAGCGAAGGATGCGCGTAAGCACGTTCTGGGCCGTGATGGTTCCGCCCGTCAAGTCCGCGATGAAGTCCTTTCGCATCGCGGTGTAAACGGACTTCTGTTCCGGTGTCATGGCCACGTGCCGGATGGTGTACAGCTTTTCCGGCAGCGTGAGACACTCGGACTTCAGGACGCGCGTGGAGAACGCGCCCAGGATTCGGTTCAGCCCGTCCAGGTTGCGGAACCCCTCCACCGACAGAAACGCCCGCCCGCCGATGCGCTGCTCGCGCAGCACCGCGTAGCGCGCACGGAAGGACCAGAACGACGTGTCCCCGAGGATGCCGTGGCGGAGGAACTCACACTGGCCCCACAGGTCCAGCGGGTCCTTGGTCACCGGCGTGCCCGTCAGGATGCGGCGGAACTTCGCGAGTGGTGCCAGCTTCAGCGCCACCTTGGTCCGCTTCGCGCGGGGGTTCTTGATGGTGTTCGACTCGTCCACGGCCCAGTACACGCGCCGCTTGCGGAGGAACTTCTCCACCGCCTCCGCGCCCGGCTTGGTCACGAGCGCGTCCACGTTCACGACGAACACCGCGAGGCCCTGGAACGACAGGAGCCGGTCCCAAGACACGTCCCACGCGCCGCGCTGATCCGACGCTGGGACCCACAGCGTGACGTGGCGCGGGATGCGATCTGGCAGGTGGGCGGGAACCTCGTTCTGGGACCAGTTCCGACACACCGTCTTGGGTGCCACGACGAGGAGCGCGTCCACTTCGCCCTTCTCGTACAGGCCGGCCACGTTGTCCAGGACCACCTTGGACTTGCCCGTCCCCATCTCCATCAGGTAGGCCCAGGCAGGCTCGCGCCAGGAGCGCCGGAGCGCGTCCACTTGGTGCTGGTACGGGGTGGTCTTGTACACGTAACTACCCACGAGCGTGTCCCTCCGTACACTTGCAGGTGTCGGGGCAGCCGCCCCAGGTCACTCGCTCCAGGAGCGCGTCCCAGTCGATCGGCGCGGGGAGGACGAGTTCGGCCGGTAGCATCCCCATGCCCTGGCCGGCTAGCTTCATGGACTGGTCGCCGCGGTACAGCCACGCGTTCGCGCGGCCCTTCACCAGCTTGCCGATCAGGACGAACGCGTTTTGTTTCGCGCCCCACTGACGCATAAGCCAGTGAGGTTGTCCCGGCTGAAACTTCACCTGCCAGCCCGTCGCCACCTTCATCTCCAGCCAGAAGTCGAACGACGCCCAGCGCGCGAACACGTCGGGGACGCTGCGCGTGGTGGTGCCGGACTCGATTCGATACCAGTCGAGAGCGTGGCCCGCGCGCCCGGCCGCCTCGCGCAGTCCCTTGTGGGCCAGCATGGTGAACGCCGATTCCTTCAAGACAGTTTCCCCGCCTTCACGTCGGCCTCGCTGCGCGCGCACACGCCGGGGCACTTCAAGCACGCGCGACGCTGGGCCACCACGTCGTGGAGGTCCTCCAGTACGTCGGACTCCGCGAGCCGGGACCGCTTGCCCTCGCGGACGCGCGCGCTGATCTTCCCGCCGCCCACGCGTTTCTCCTCGTCGCACCGCTCCGGGAGAATATACGCCGCGAACTGGGTGCAGTAGAACAGGACGCGCTCGTGGACGGTGATGGTGCGCGGCTTCACGTCGGCCCCTAGTTCAGGATGCCGAACGAGGCGAGATGAATCACGAGCCGCGGGAACCATCCAGCGTAATGCGTGATGGTCGCCAGCTTGGTGGAGGTCGCCTCGGGCGCGGCCTTCTGGAGACGCTGGAGCCGATACGCGCGACACGTCTCCGTGATGGTCGCGAGCCCAGCACCGGCTACTCCGATTTGGCCGGACACGCCAGTAGCGTCACCGCACGGTGACGCTACAGCCTCGCTGGCGCTGGACGACGGAGGCGCGGACTCGGCGTGTTTGGTCGCGTAGTCATCGGCGGAATACGCCTCGGCGTACACCTCGGCCTCGGGCGTGGGTTCGGGCTCCTCGTCCGGCCACCACGTGGCGAGGGCCGGCGTCGGCAGGGCGAGGAACAGGAGACACAGAAACGTGTACAGCTTCATGGGAACCTCCAGTTTATACGATGAAGTCGCCGGGAAGATCGTTCGCGGCGGAGCGCCCGGTGATGAGACGGAGTGTCGGCGCGGTGGTAAAAGTGACGAACCCCACGCGCCGGATCTTCACGCCCCACCCGTGCATTCGCGCCTTGCCCAGCTTGGCCACGGCCTCGGTCCAGTCGGGCCGCGCCATCTCGGCCAGCGTCGCGGCGCGCGCGAGTTCGGCCGCAGCCACTCGGCACGTGTCGCCCACGGTGGGCTTGAGTTCGTCGTTCACGTTCTGGAAGTACCAGTCCAGCCGCTCGATTTGCGTCTGGACGCCCAGGGTGAACGTCACGTCCTGGCCGTCGGTGGTCCGCACCGTCTGGGGCTCCGTCTCGAACACCTCCACGTTGCACTCTCTCGCGATGATGCGGCCCGCGAACGGAACGGACCAGTGCACGCCGGTCCCGCGGATGCCGTTGGTGCCATCGCACAGGAGCACCACGCGCCCGAACAGTAGCTTGACGCCCTGTTCCCACGGGTCCAGGACAGTGAACGGCCACAGCGTGCGGACGTGCTCCAGAAGCTCGCGGAGGAGGTCGGCCAGCGTCGTCATTTCTTGGCCTTGTCCACCAGGATGGGGTTCAGGTTCGAGACGATCCGGTGCTTGGCGTCGATCACGAACGACGCCTGGAGGGGCTGTTCGAACCCGAAGCCGCCGCGGTCCGCGTACCCGTTCCAGCCGATCAGCGAGCCGTTGCCCACGCGCGTGCGGCCGGGATCGTACTGGTGAAAGTGGCCGTGGCAGTACACCAGGATGCGCGGACCGGACAGCGCCTCGCGGCCCATGCGCCGATTGAACGGGACGGAGATGCCGCCGACGCCGCCGCCGGACTTCACGCCGTCGCCGTGCGAGAACCGCGCCACCTCGCCGTACACGGTCAGGTCATTGTAGTACCCTTCCCCCAGCTGGAACGTCACGCGGGGCTCGTCCGCGAACCGGGCAGCCAGCTGTTTATACAGCGCGAACTCGTACGAGTTTCGGAACCCGCCAGCGGAGTGCATCTTCGCGGTGCTGCGCCCGTGATTTCCGTTGGACGTGGGGATGACGAGCCGGGCCAAGTCCCCGTGCGCCAGGAGGAACCGGATTCCCTTCTCCAGGAGGTCGTAGGCCAGCGCCATCTCCTCCAGCGGGGTCAGGTAGTTCTCGGACACGTACTCCTCGTGTATCCAGCCGGTGCACAGGTCGCCGCCGATCCACAGGACCGCGGTGTCGATCGACCACGCGGAGCGCGCCGCTTGCATCATGGTCAGGTTGGACCGGAAGAATTGCTCCGCGCGCACCGTCGCGATGGCGGGGGTGTACTCGTTCCGCCAGCCTACTTCCGACGCGCGCACGCGCTCGCCCACGTGCCAGTCGCTGGCCAGCATGAAATAGGTGGCCTCTGGCAGCCCGCCCTTGCGCGCGGTCACCTTGATTTCTGCCGAGGCGCGGCCGGCCAGCGCCGTGGCCGCCTCCAGCCGCGCCTCGGCCACGGTCGCGCGCTCCTCCGCGTCGGCCAGTTCGTTCTTCAGGACCTTGCGCTCCGCCGCCGCCTTCACGCGCACCCGCTCCGCTGCGATCGACGCGCGCGCGTCGGTGTCGGGATCACGCGCCGCGCCCTTCACGCCCAGGGCTGCGCGGAACTCGTCCATGCCGCCGAACGCGTAGTGAACGGAGCCGGGCTTTACGCCGGTCAGCCGCTGAAGCTGGTTCGCTGTGAACGTGATTCCGTGCGCCGCGATGGCGCGCGCGCCGGCCTCCAGTAGCTGGGCGCGGGACTTCTTCGGGGCGTGCTTCAAGGGGGCCTCCTTACTTTGCGTCGCGCCAGTTAGCGCCGGTCCCAGAGTCTACCACGATCGGGCACCGCAGGGACACGGCGTCGCGGACCACGTTTGCAATCTCCGCGCCCGCCTCGGGCGACGCCACGCTGGAGTCGATTTCGTCGTGAACCTGTAGGAGCGTGTTCCGGTAGCCCGCGCGCCACAGGTCGCGCATCGCCAGCTTTATCCAGTCGGCCGCGCTGCCCTGAATGAGTCGGTTCATGGCGCGGTACGTGAACGCGCGGCGCAGCGGTTGACCGGGCCACCGACGCTGTGCGGCAGCGTGACCGAACACCGGCTCCGGCCGGTCCTCGGGTTTTCCACGGAAGTGAACGTCCGGTTCCCAGAAGGGGAATCGCGCGCGCCGCCCGTACAGCGTGGTGATGAAGCCGCGCTCCTGGGCCTTCGCGTTGCACAGCTTCGACAGCCCGCGCACGAACGGGATTCGGGCGTGGTACTTTTCGATGACCGCCACCGCCTCGTCGTAGGGGATGCCCAGCGACGCCGCCAGCTTCTTCACGCCCATCTCGTACGCCAGCCCGAGATTGATGGGCTTCGCTTGCTTGCGCGTTATGCCCACCATGTTCGCCACGATCAGGTGCCAGTCCGCTTTCGCGCCGCCCTTGGCGAACTCCTCGGCCGCCTCCTTCGCCATCGGCAGCGACGAGCGGATGGCGTAGTGGACCGTGAGGCGCGGCTCCTGTTGCGACACGTCCGCGGAGTGGAACAGGTCGCCGTCCTCGGGCAGGTACAGCGCGCGGATCTCCTTTCCCAGGTCGCTGCGCTCGCTCGCCTGTTGGGTGTTCGGCGACGTACACGAGAAGCGCCCGGTGACGGTGCCGGCTTCGCGATCGTCGCGGCGCAGCGGGTTCAGTTCGGGGAAGATGCGGTCCCCGTGGATCGCGTTCAGGATGCCGCCCTCTATCCCGAGCGTGCGCGCCGTGTTCGCCGCGCGCCACTCGCGCAGCGTCGTGAAGAACGGGTGCGGGTGCGCCTCCATCCACGCCTTGGTGAACGAGCCCCGCCCCGCCTTGGTGCGCGGGTACGCGATCCCGAGCCGGTCACACACCTGCCCGATGGCCTTGGTGCCGCGCGCCGAGACGATCGTGGCCCCGTACTCGAACCGAAGCCGCTTCTGGAGGGTGCGCTCGCGCTGGTCCACGCGGTGCCAGAGTCTCTCCGCGCCCTCCACGTCCACGCGGATGCCACGCGAACGCATGGAGGTCAGCATCGGGAGGAGGTCGCACTCCAGGCGGTACAGCTTGGTGAGGCCCTGCTCCTCCAGGCGCGAAGCCTGCCACGCGTGCAGCGCGCGGGTGGCGGCTATGTCGCCCTCGCCGTAGGGGCCCACGTCGCGCGAGTGATAACGCCACAGGTTCGCGCGGGCCAGCCGGAGCCGGGCCTCGTCGGTCAGCGCCTTGCGGGTCCGGGCCTCCTCGGCCGCGAACAGCCCGAGGCGATCGGCGGCGGCCAGGAGGAGTTCGGGCCGCTTGCCCGCCACGCCCGCGCGCGCGGCGCACGCGTCCAGGCTGTAGCTGGGCTGATACTCGTTCAGGAGCGCCGCGCCCGCGATGGTGTCCTCCATCTCGCCCGCGAACTCTACGCCCTCCGTGGTGGCCCACCCCAGGTCATAGAGGCCGTTATGGAACACCCACCGCCGGGGCTCGCGCGCGGTGTCGCGCAGCCAGGAGAACACGGAGCCGGGGTCCACGTTGCCGCCGCCCGCGTGGCGGACGGGGAAGTACCACTCGCGGTCCGCGGTGCCGATGCACACGCCGACCACCTCGCCGCCCCGCCAGGGCCAGCCCGCGCCGGCCTCGGCGGCCAGCCCCTCGTCCCGTGTCTCTAGGTCCACGTAGAGGAGCGGCACGCCGCCGAGGTTGGGCAGCGACTTGGGGGGAGTCCAGGACACCCCGGCTAGTCGCGCGTCATGGCGTACAGCGCGAAGATGCCGCCCAGCCCGGCCACCGGGTAGGGGTGGGCCACGAACGCGCCCCACACGCCCGCCCAGAGGCCGCCAGCGATCCACAGGGCGAAGGCCGCCCCCGTGCAGCCAGCCAGGAACCCGACCACGCCCGCGATCAGCCGGGCGATCATCGGGTGGGCTCCATGCCGAAGGCGTGGAGGAACGCCCGCGCGCCGCCGTACAGGAGGGGCAGCTGGCCGTGGGGTGCGGACAGAACCGCGTCCACTTCCAGCGTGTCCACCAGGGCCTCGGACGCGTGGCCCGTCTGGTCGGTGCCGGGGCCGTCGGACTTCACGAGGCGCAGCACCACGCCGCCCGTCTGGCGGATGGCGTCGCACTCGTTCGGGAACCGCACGTCCGTGAACACCACCACGTTCTCGGGCAGCCGGCGAGCGGTGACCATCGCGCGCTTGACCCAAAATTCCGGGTCCACCGCACGGAACCCCTCGGTTCCGATCAGCTGGAGGACCTCCCGCGGGGTGCGCGCCTTGCCGTCGGCCCCGGTCCATCGGTGGTCCGGCGTCTCCTTGCCGGCGAGCGTGTTCACCTGCTCGTCGGTCAGGTCGAACATTTCCATGCACAGCCGCTTCAGCGGCGACGCGAACGAGAGAAGCGCCGCGCCGTACTCGCGCCGGATCATCTCACCCACGGAGTCCTTGCCGCTTCCAGCGCGGCCCGTCAGTCCTACGATCATCGCCCCATCTCCCGTTCCTTGACGGCCGCCAGCTGGACGGCCAAGTGTTTGTCGGTCCCCACCGCCACCGTGACGGCACGTTCCAGTTCGCGGTGCACGTTCCGGGCCACCTCGATCCAGGCCCAGGTGTTCTCCGTGGCCAGCTTGCCGAGCCGCTCCGCGAACCCGAGCGAACCCAGACAGAAGGTCCGCAGGAAGTCCGAGTTCCCCAGGCGGATTTCGTCGTACGAGTAGAACAGGAATTCCAGTTCGTCGCACGCGCCCATGAGGCGGGCCGTCGGTTCCAGAAGCGAGCGTGCCGCCCAAAGTCCCAGGCGTTCGTCCACCTCGGCCTCGGCCGCGTCCAGCGCCGCCTTCAGCGCGGGGCTGCGCCGCTTCGCCGGGGCCGGCGTGTCGCCCACGTCGAACTCCGCGAGGTCATGCTCCAGCGCCGCCAGGATCAGCGTCTCCGGGGTCAGCGTCTCGCCGTACGCGTCGCGGAAGATCGCCACCGCGAGCATGGCCACGCCGTGCGAATGCTCGCCCACCGACTGGGGGCGGAGCACGCGGTGGGCGTGGTAGCGGGTGAGAGTCGCGCCGCGCCGCAGTCGGTCCAGGCGCGCGTGGTCCGTGTGCTTCATGCGTCCCTCCGGGAAGAAAGGCCGGGGGCTGACGGCCAGCCCCCGGCGGGTACTAGTACACGTCGCCGTCGGCGTCGGTGCTCGAACCCTGCGGGGCTTCGAAGCCCGCGCCCGCGCCCGGCGTGCCGGCCGACTGCTCGTCCACCGGAGCGTGGGCCTTCACGGTCCCGGCCTTGATGGACGCCGCGAACGTGTGCGCCTGTTCGACCAGCCCGGCCTCGTTCATCGCCGGCTTGGTGCTGTTGGCGATCTCCACGCCGAACCAGCGGCCCTTATCGTTCGACTCGGCGACCGTCTGGAGGGTGTACACGTACGCGAAGATGGGCGGAATGAACGGGCCCTGGGACCCCTCCATCCGCTGGCCTTGCATCATGGTCAGCCAGCGACGCGCCTTCTTCAGCTGCGTGCCCTTCAGCGAGAACTGGAACGGCTGCCAGCCGTTCTCCGTGCGAACGAGCACGAAGAACTGCGCCGTGTTCTGGATCTCGTTCCCGTTGGGCAGCATGTCCTTGCGGCCCTTGCGCGTGGTCTTGGACAGGATCGGGGCGTCCGGGGCGTGGATCGCCACGAACCCGCCGCCCTGTTCGCGCGGCTTCCATTCGATGAACCGGCGCTGGTAGTAGCAAGGCACCACCTCCACGCCGTCCTCGCCGCCCCACAGTTCCTTGGTGGAGGTCGCGAAGAAGTCACCCGCCGCCGCGTTCGGCACCGTGCCGACCTGGGGCGAGTTCGACTGGAGCACGTCCAGGAACGGGATCGCGTAGTCCTCCGCGCCCGCCTCCTCCAGGCCGAAGCCCGACAGGCTTTCGAACTTCTGAAGGATCGCGGGCAGGTTGGACCCCGCCTTGACCTTGGCCACGGCCTTGGTCTTGGGCTCCGCCGCCGTCTCGGCCGCGGGGGCCTCCTCGCGCGCGATCGGGGCCGGTGCCTCGGCGGCCTTCGCCGGGGCTTGCTTCGGGGGCGTGGGCGGTATTGCCTTCGCCATGTTGCGCTACTCCTTGCCCCGCGGAGCCTTCAGCTTCGCGCGGCGGTATTCGGCGACCTTGAACAGTGCGAGCGGAATCGGAGCGCCGTTCTCCGTTTGCTCCTTCAGGAAGGACTTCAGCGTCGCGGGGTGCACGCCCTCGGTTTGCTTGAAGTCTACACCGATTTGGGTCAGGGCCTCGCCGATCTTCTCGGCCTGGACGCGCTGACCGCGGGCCAGCTTGACCCCGATCTCCACCTTGACGATGCCGTCGTGGCCGTTCTCGTCCAGCCACGCCAGTGCCGCGTTTACACGCTGGGCGTGGGCGGCCTCCGTCTCGTCCTTGCCCTTGCCCAGGCTGCCCGTGATTTCCTTCTGGACGGACACCTTCATCCCCTCGCTGGTGGTGAACTCGGCCACGCCGGCCTCGTCCATCGCCGCGGGGATCAGGTTCTCCACGAGGTCGCGCAGCTTGGTGGACGCCTGGGCCTGGGCGTCGGACAGCTTCTCCAGCTGCGCCTCCAGCTGGCCGGCGCGGGTCACCATCTCGGACAGGCCGGCCAGGATGCCGTCGCCTGGGGCTGCGGCGGTGCTCGCCTTGGCTGCGCTCTCCAGGATGGCGAACGCGGTGTCCACGGTCGGGCCGGCAGGGGCCGGCTTGGGGAAGGGCTTGGCCATTCGTGTCTCCTCGGGGTGAAGGGTGCGCCCCTGTTCGTTCGCGCCGGCCACTGGTCGGGCATCCCGGAACTTCTCACCGTCAGCGCGGGGCCACGCTGGACGCGCCGGGGGATTGCAGAATCCGTGCCGTGATGCACGGCCGCGAAAAGGGTCACCTTGCCGTGGATCGTCACCTCGGAACGTGTCCCCGGTCACGCGGGGCTGGCATGGGGCGTGCAGTACCTGGGGCTGTCCGAACACAAGACCGCGGCACAGGGCGAACGCCAGTAGTGATTGAAAGCCGCGGGTACAGTCACCGGATGGAAAGCGAACGGCCCCGGCGGAACTCCTTGCCCGCCGGGGCCGTCGTTCGTTCAGGGCTCGCGCGCCTCGGACTTCGGATCGGGCTTGGGGTGGACGATCCACGCCTCGGACTCGGGGCAGCGCACGAACACCCACGTGCGCCCGTTCTCGTCCACGCGTTCGCCCACCGGGTAGCACGTGCCGAGTTCGCGGGGCTGATCGACGGCCGCCACTTTGTGCGGATGGTCGATCGCACCGAACGCCGCGGCGCATGGCACCACGACGAGAGCGAGCGCGAGCGCGACCAGGGCGTCCTTCACTGAGAACCCAGCGCGTGCCGGGCGCGCTCCAGGCGGGCCTCCAGGTCGGCCCACTCCTCGGGCGAGGGGTCCCGGTTCTGTTCCACCATCTCGCGCACCTTGGCGTTCAGCGTCTGCACCTCGGCCACCATCTCGGGGGCGTGGCGCAGTCCGAAGGCCAGGAGGTCCAGCACGCGAAGGATCAGGAGCACCATTTCGGGGGTCATGGCGTGGCCTCCGCGGGTGCGCCCATGTACTCCGGGGGCTCCGCGCCCTGGAGGATCAGGCCCCGCATTTCGTCAGCGAGCGCGGTCAGCACGTCGGCGGCCAGGGCCATCTTGCCCTCGTCGCCGGTGGCGATCGCCAGCTTGGCGAACCGCAGCGCCTCGCGCGCGCGCCGGTCCACCGACACCATCGCCTCCACGATCGCGGGCTCCGCGTTCGGGCTGTTCGCGTACGCGCCGGCCGCCTCCACCACGATGGTGTACGTGGACATGGCCGCGTACAGCTTTTGACCGGGCGTCTGGGCCGTGCGGAATGCCGTGCACCCCGAGAGCGTGGCGACGAGCGCCGCCAGCGCGAACACGGAGAGCACGAACGCGACGCTGCGCGCGAGTTCCTGGCGAAGGGTCATGGTCACGCCTTGGGGACGTTGCGACCGTAGAACCCGGACAGCACGTTCACGATCCGGCCGAAGCCCGCCGCGAACTTGTCGTCCACCTCGAACGGGGTCAGCGCCGCGAGATGCGTCAGGCCGCCCGACACCGCGAGCGCGCCCACCACGATCTCCGCCGCGTTGGCCGAGAACCAGCCCAGAACCGCGAGAACGTCGAAGCCTTCCATGCGTTCCTCCTATGGGTCGATCAGTTCGAAGTGTACCATATCGCGGAACTTCTCGTCCGTCGTGTCCCAATCGCCATCCCAGTCCCCGCCCCACCGCAGCCGCACGCCTTGGTCGAAGGCCACGCCCATGACGAACCCGGCGAACAGCGCGAACCGTTCGAAGTTCCGCGGGGTGCTACTCCAGTCGATCGGGTACGGGGCCGCGTCCACCGCGCGCGAGGGCGTGGCGTTGTGCTTGCCGTGGGGATAGTGCAGCTTCGACGCGCCCGCGGTGAAGGCCGCCTCCTGGGCCTCGCGCCCGCGGTGCCCCTCCAGGATCTTGCAGTCCACGCGCCGGATCACGTCCAGAAACACGCGCACCAGCCGCGGGTCGGCGGTGGACAGCGCGGCGCGGGATGATGCGGAGAAGAACGGCATGTCAGTCCGTGACCGTTCGCAGGGACCGGAACAGCCCGGTGACACCGAACCCCGGCGTGGTCGGCGTGTTCGTGAGTTCGGCCGCACAGCTGGCGTAGCCGAAGTCCGAGTCCGCATCCCCGGAGATGGTGACGTGGAGCCGAACGTACCGCTTCGCCCCCGTGCCGTTGGCGTAGTAGCCGATGCGGCGGACCACGTTGGGCTCCGCCGAGGTCCACGTGAGGGTGGACTCCAGCGCGTCCAGAAGTGAGTCGGGCACCGCCGAGGAGTCGGACAGGTTCGACGCGTTGCCGTACTCCACCTGCACCACCGCGGTCCAGGGGCCCACTCCGCTGGCCAAGCCCACGGCGATGGGGAAATCCACGAACGTGAACCCGTTCGAGTCCACAATTTGGCTGGTGTAGTCGCCGAGGATGAAGCGAGACGTGGCGTCCAGGCATCGCCGCACCGTCGGGGCCGTGCGCGGCAGCGTCGCCGTTGGCGTGATGGTCACGCGCACGTACCGCTTCCCGGAGCGCGCGCGATACCCGACGCGTCCCACTTGGTTCGCCGCGTTTACCAGCGCCCCGGCCTCGGTCTTGTACAGGAGCGTGTCGGGAACGTCGGCCATGTCGGACCCGTCCGCTTGGTCGCCGTGCTGAATCAGAATCGGAGCGATTGCCCCCGTGACCCACGCGCCGCCGTAGGTCAGGAACTCCACCGCGTCGTACCCGATCAGGTCAAGGACTGCCGACGTGACGGATTCTCCGTCCAGCGATCTCGGGCCGATGACCACCTGGGGGCGAGAGAATGCCAGAGGGTCAGTCACAGCGCGCCGTCGATCGTGCGGGCCGAGTAGAACAGCCCGAGCACGGAAAAGCCCGCGGTCAGCGGGACGTTGGAAAGTTCGGCGACGGCGGAAAACTCCGCGGTCATTGTTCCGTTGCCGTTCGACTGAGGGAACCGCAGCCGAACGTACCGCTTGGCCAGGGGTGCGCCCGCATAGTAGCCGATGCGGCGGACCACGTTGGACGTGGTGCCGTTGAACATGGCGGTGGACTCCAGCGCGTCCAGGAGCGCGTCGGGCACAGCCGCAGCGTCAGACAGATTGGACTGGTCGCCGTACTGCACTTCTGGGGTGATGGACCACTTCGCGCCCAAGCCGGTGCCGACGGCGATCGGGAAGGAACAGAACGTGTACCCGAGGGTGTCCACGATTTCCGAGAACACCTGGGACGTGGACAGGACCCACAGCTGGGGATCGTAACAGCGCCGGATCACGGGGGCGAACCCCGACAGCATCCCGGTCGGCGTGATGGTCACGCGCACGTACCGCTTCCCGGTTCCGATGCGGTAGCCGATTTGCCCCACCTCGTTCGCCGCGTCCACCGTGGCGTTCGGGCCCACGCGATGGATCAGCACCGCGTCCGGGACCGGCACCGCGTCCGACAGGTTCGACTGTTCGCCGTGTTCGATCAGCACGGACACGCCTCCGCCAATGGTCCAGGCCCCGCCGGTGCAAAGGAACTCCACGGACTCGTACCCCCGCACGTCCAGGATGGACGAGGCGATGGCCGAATTTCCGTCCAGGGGCCGGGGCGGGATGACCACCTGAGGGCGGATGCGCGACAGGCCGCTACCGGGCACGGCCGCTACCTCGAACAGGAGGAGCGCCCGGCGCGGGCGCAGCGGGAGGAGCGGCGGGAAGTGGCGCGGGCACTCGGATGCGGTCCTCCTCGGAAACGTCGGGGGACGGGGCCTCGCTGCGCTCGTCGTGTTCCGGGTCTTGGTCGAACATGGCCAGGGCCACGGCCTCCATGAACGCCCGCTTGGCCGGCGCGGTGGCGGCCTCGAACTGGGCGACGGCCGCCGTCATGCGCGCGCCCTCACCCAGCCGGCCGGGAAACAGCTTCAGGTTCTCGGTCACGTGGCGGACCTTCTCGCGCTCCGCCTCCAGGTTGTCCTGGAGGTCCTTGGCTGCCGCGCGCACGCGCTCCAGAATGTCGCCGCGGAATCCCGTTCGGGCGTACCACTCCACGTCAAGCCCGGCCTCCGCGCAGCGGAGGAGGTTCTCGCGCGTCCATTCCATACCGCGGGGAAAGGTCGCCTCGAACACCAGGACCTGGGGTTCGCAGGCTTTCCGCACCTTTCGCAGGTGCTCCGCCGTCAGGGTGAAGGGCATGGGTTCCGCCTCAGTTCAGCGTGATGGTGAAGTCCCCGGCCACGAACTTGGCCTCTCCGCCGGTGTTCACCGTGCGCGGGGTGGTCAGCGCGCCGTGGAACAGGAGGTTCCCCGAGGTCGAGGCGTCGAAGATGCCCACGTGGGTGATGGTGCCCCAGTTCGCGCTCGCGGTCGGGAACGTAATGTCCGCCGTGTTCTCCGCGTCGCCGGCCACCACGGTCCACCCGTCGGTCACGGTCACGCGGGCGTAGGAGCCCGTCGCCACTTCCGTGCCGCCACCCGCGTCCGAGGGCGCAGCCGTGAACAGCGCGACGTAGACGGACGTGATGACCGCCCAATCCGCGTCCGCCTGGGAATTGAGGATGCGGTTCAGGATCTTGGCCTCGGCGTAGTTCGACAGTGCGGCCATGTTCTCTGGATCTCCTTGCGGGGGTCGCCCGCTAGATGGGAAGTCCCGGCCAGGATACCACACCCCGGCCGGCTGGGGAAAGTCTCACGGCCCGTCCGCCGTGTCTATGTCGGCGGAGGACACGCCCGAGCCGCCCGTCATGGCCACCGCGTTGGACACCCCGAAGTCGAACAGGTGGTCCAGGGCGTTGGTGGTCTTGAACAGCGAGGGCGAGGGCACGCCCAACAGCCACCACCGGACGAGCCCCGCGATCGTGGACCCCACGTTGTTCGCGCTCCGCTTGTGCAGGTGCGCGCGCGGGAGGGCGAGTTCGGCAAGCTGGCCCACGGAGAGCACGCTGGACCACAGGGCCACCTCGCGCACGCGTCCGTCGAAGAAGTTCGCGCCGGTAATGTCCGCGCCGATCGCGACAGCGCGCGAGGCTGCCGCCTGGGTGCCCGTGCCGTCCGTCGTCAGTGTGTCCGGTGCTACCTCGTCGCCGGCCGCGTCGTACAGCTTCAGCGTGTCCGCCGATCCGTCGAACACGAGCGTGTAGGTGGACCACTGGCCCGACGGCAGCGCGCTGTCCCACTGGTAGTCTTTGATGGTGCCGCTGGTGGAGTTCCCGATCAGCACGCGCAGCGGATCGTTCGCCACGGTCCCCAGTTTGGACAGCTTGATTTCGGAATCCGTCGAAGCTGCCGGCTTGAAGTGGAGGAACACCTCGTCCGCGGTGTCTCGGTCACTGTAGACAGAGAACTTCAGGCTCCAGGCGTTCGCGATTCCCACCGCCACGTTACCCGTCGATCGCATGTATTCGCTGGACCCGTCGAAGTCCAGCGAGTGATTCCGGCTCGTGAGATACGGCAAGTCGTCCAGGTCCGTGGTCAGGTCCGCGTCAGCCATGCCCGCCGCGTTCGCGGAAACGTCCACGCCCGCGCCCGCCAAGTCGTCGCACACGTACGTGGTCCCGGACTGGGGCGAGACGTTCTGGAGTGGCCGCCAGTAGTGGACAAGGTTCGCGCTGCTCGCGTAGTCCAGCCAGTCCCCGCGCACGTCGCGCAGAATGTTGTTCGGGTCGGTCAGCGCCGCCTTCTCGTTCGCGGTCAGCGTCTCGTTCCAGGCGGCGGTTCCCAGCCACAGGATACTGGCGTCGGCCGCGGCCTGACTGCCGCCAATGTACACGCCGCGGTTCGTGTTCGTCATCGTGACCGCGTTGTCCACGTTCAGCGTCGTGGCCGTGATGGCTGCGCCGTTCACGTACAGGACGAGGTTGGTTCCGTCCCAGGAGAGCGCGACCGAATACCACGTGTGTATGTTGAAGTCCACCAAGTACGTGTATTGCTTGGTGGTGATGCCGCCCGAGCCCATGACCAGCGCCACGAGTGACGCGACGCTGGACCCGATATGGAGGCTGATTTGATTCGGGTTCGTCGCGCCCGTTCGGAAGTTGAACACGCCTCCGCCGCCGGACAGTGACTTGGCGTAGTACCACGTGGCCACGGTCCAGTTCGCCCCGAGCCCCAGGTCCTGACTCGTGGTGTTCTGGAGACGTTCGGACGAGCCGCTGAAGTCAAGCATTCGGCGCGCGGACTGTTCGAGTTTTGCCGGCATGGTGTCCCCTTAGATGGTGGCCGTGGCGATCAGCGCCGCTTGCATTTCCACGGGGCCCGTGTAGGTCAGGTCAGGCGCGAGCGTGGCCGTGGCGATCAGCGCCGCGTGCTCGTACGATACCACGAGGTCCGCGTCCAGGTCCGCGTCCGCCAAGAGCGCCGCCAGGATTTCGTACGACACCGCGAGCGCGGCCTCCAGCAACGCCTCCGCCTCGAACAGCGCCTCCAGGACCGGCTCCTCGATCAGAACCTGGGCCGTCATAAACAGGACGAGCGAGGCCATGCCCGTGTCGGGCGAGCGCGCCACGGAGAGAACGCGCGCGTTCCACACCTCGTCCGGGGCCCACGGCAGTCCGGCCAGCGTCACGAGGTCGCCCGGCTCCAGCGCGTAGGCTTGCGTCCACGGAACGTCCGTCAGTCCCCACACGCGCGACGCGCGGATGGCCTCCGTGGCGAAGTAGCCCATGACGTTCTGCGCCGTCGGCGTGTCGCGGATCGTGGCGAAGGCGAACGGTTCCTGATCGCGCCGGCCATAGACAGCTTCAGCTGCGAACAGGTCCGAGCCCGACGGGGAGGAGAGCGCGTTCGACACGCGGTCCGCGCGCAGCGTGGAGCGGAACGCGTCAGGCGCGGACGTGTCGCCCACCGACGGGTCCCAGTTATACAGCGAGCGGAACCGCGTCTTGATGGAGTCGGGGTCCCGGCTTTTCTCCTCCAGTTCCTTGTACTGGTCCACGACGAGGAACGGAGTTCCCCACGTGAAGTCCGCGAACGACGTGAACAGCCGCCACGTGGTGGACGCCGCCTCCTCGCCGCGCTGAATGTTGCCGCGCGATTCCCAGGCCATCCGCGTGGCGACCTGGGGGAACGTCGTCCCGAGCGCGCGCGCGTCGCACGCGTGCACGTTGGGCGAGAGGTTCGCCAGTGCCTCGTCGAACGTCTCCTGATCCACCGCGCCGTGTCCCTCGCCGCAGAACTCGGCTATGAAGTGGCGGAGTATGTCGGGCATCGTCTCCAGGATTTCACCGTCGGCCACGGAGTACGCGCTGTCCGCGGCCATCGCGCCGTCCACGTCCGCGTACACGCGCAGCGAGAACGGTTCCGACGAACCCAGGCCCTCGCCGCTGATTTGCACCTCGCTGCCCGCGTCGCCGGCCACTTCAATGTCCGTCGTCACCTGCCCGATGGCGTAGCCAGCCATTCGACGCGACACGTAGAACGCCATTCCCGACGGTGGCGAGCCCGCGCCCGCGATCTTCGCGATTTGCACAATGTCCTTCGCCATGTTGCCGACGTACACCCCGGTGGCCGCCGTCGTCATCAGCGCGGAAATGTCCACGTCCTCCTCGAACTCCGCGAGCGAGCCGCCGGCCGGGACGGTGTAGGGTCCGAGGACAATGCACGTGGGATAGGTCCCCGCCGCGCGTTCGGCCACGAGGAGAGTTTCGTGGGTGCCGCTGCCGTGGCCGATGACCAGGAAGAATTCGAAGTCACTCCCCGACGTGTTCAGAATGGGACCGTTCGCCAAGTCACCGGCCACCGTGATGACGGCCGAGGTTGGCTGAAGTCCGGGCTGGTCGAACTCGTCGTCTGCCGGCGGAGCGAACCCGGTCACGCCGGACTCCGTGGTCTGGGACGCGCCGCTCCAGCCGGCGAGCGCCTGAATCCATCCCGCGATGGGGAGGTCCGCATCGGGGCCGCCCTTGGACACGTAGCTGAATGTTTCAATGGTGGTCTGCTGATTCACGGACGGCTGTTGAGTGACTGCCGCCGCGTTCTGAACGGAGTTCAGCAAGTCCTCCATTTGCGCCGCGGTGAGTCGCACCGTCGCCACCGTCTCGCCGTCGGGCCCCTCGCCCGCGTGCGATGGCGTTTTGGTAAAGCCCGAGGTCAGTCGCATTATCTTGCCGTTCGACTTGCGAACGTAGACGTTGCCGATGGCATTGACCGGGTGACCCGCCACGGTGAACGTGGACGCCTGGACCTCCACCACCTGCGAGCCCGCCGGGTGGTCCGCCGGTTCCGTGTCGAAGGACACGCTGTTAGTTCCGCGCGTGAGTCCGTTCAGCGTGCCGGCCGCGTCGTTCTTCGACGAGTACGTGATGCGCTCGCCGTTCACCCACACGACGCCCGACGAGGAGAAGCGTTCGCAGTCGGTCACGTCCGCCGTGGTGGCCGCTGCCGCGAGCGCGGAGGCCAGCGTCGTCTCGCCGCCCACGTTCGTGCCCACGGCCTGAACGCGCTTCATCCGCCCATACACGAGCGGCAGCCGGATGCCCAGGTCGCGGGGGTCCACGAGAAGTCCGTCCGCGTAAAGCCAGTTCGGCGTCGGCGTCTCGCTCAGGAACTGAAGGCCGATCGTGTCGGACGTGGCGCGCACCAGTTCGCGCTGTTCGCCTCGGTACACCACCGTGTGTTCGTCGCCTTCGAAGTCGGTCAGGTCCGTGGTGGAGTGGCCCACGGGGAGGAACAGTTCCGACACCTCCAGCGTGGCGCGGAACAGGTTGTTCTGGCGCAGCACCTGGATGAACGGTTCCTCTCCGATCTCCCGCGGAATGTTGGCCAGGATCGTCTCGAACGTCTCGGCCATCGTCGCGCCGAAGTCCTGAAGATGCGACATGGCCTTGGCGTCCGGGCCGGTGCGCGTCCGAAGGAGCGGCAGGAACTCGCGAACGGTGCCGGTGTTTCCGTAGTCATACCGTCGGAAACGGTCCGAGAAGTAGAACACCGACTGTATGTCCCCGTCATCGCGGTTCGTGTATGTCGTCAGGACGTACAGGTCCACGCGAGTGACTCCCACTCGCGAGGACAGCGCGGCCTGTGACGGAACTTGGACTCTCACGCCAGCGATTCCCGCATGGCGATCGCGATGCGATATGATTCTCCGGTGGCCCGCGGGTTCGGCCGGTCCTGGGAAACGGAGAGCGGCCCGGCCAGTCGCACCATCATCGGCAGGCTGGTGTCGTTCGTGCGATCCAGGTAGAACGCGAACGAGCCGTCATCCGTCGCCGCCAGGAGGAGTTCGAACAGCGCGAGGTCCGAACCCGTCAGCCGGTTGTAGGTGTACGCGAGTTCCCGCCGCTGCTCGCCCAGCCGGTTCCCGTACTCCTCGCCGGAGCGCAGCGTCGTCACGTTCACGTTCACGCCCGGCGCATCCACCCACTGGGGAGTCGGCCCGCGCGAGGTCGTTTCCGAGTTCGTGATGTACAGTTCGGTCAGGGTCCACAGGCCCGCGTCCACGATGCGGAGCCGCAGGTATCGCTCGCCGCTAGGGGTGAAGGCGAGGTCCTGGAGTCCCGTTCCTGAAAACGTGTCGGTGCCCAGCGTCGTGGCGGTGGCGAAGTCGTCGGCGTCGTCCTCCTCGATTACCCACGTCGCGCCGTCCAGCGTGTGGCCGGCGGGGATGATCGCGCGCGAGTAGGACTCCGGGATGATGCCCAGGTCCACCGCGATGAAGTGGTCCGCCGCGGACACGTCGAACCGGAACGGCCGCGCGATCAGCCCGTCCCCGAGTCGGGACTGCGGCGTTTCCGCGTCGGCCCCGGAAACGGTCACGTTCTCGTCGCCACGATCGCGGAGGGCGTGCGCCACCATGTAGCGGGGATTTCGGTAGGCCATGTCTTAGCGTCCTCTCAGGCTGCGGGTTCCGCCGCCCATTGGGCCCATCGCTGCGCGGCTGCCGATCCCCGCCGTGGACCCGCCCACTTCGGGGCCCGTGCCCTCGGCCGCGCGCGCCGCGTCCAGCTTGCGTTTCAGCGCGGACTCCGCGCCCAGGCCGCCGATGGAGATTCCGCCGGTGCTGGTGAAGCTGGACGCGAACGGCCCGAGCGCGCGGAGCGCCGCGAGATTGTCCTCCGCGATTTGCACGTCCGTCCGCGCGTCGTCGCTGCGGGCGCTGGTCACCTGCCGGATGCCGGCCGCCGCCGAGTTCGCGCTTTCCGCGAGGTTGTCATAGCCCTCCGCCGCCGCGTCCAGCGTGGCCGCGTGCGCCTCGGCCGCGTCGTCCTCGTCCTGGAAGGACTTGGCCAGCGCCTCCTGGGCTGCGATCATCTCGTCCGAGTTCGACTTGATGCGCGCGGCGGACTGCGCCGCAGCGTCGCCCAGCGCCAGGAGTTTCTCGTTCGCCGCGGCCACGGCAGACGCGTAGTCCTGGGCCGTCACGGCTCCGGTCAGGAACTCCGCACGGATCAGCGCCAGGGACTCGCGGACCTTCGACGCCTCGCCCGCATTGAACGCGCGGGTTTTCACGCCCAGCGAGTCGAACGCGGACGCCAGGGCGGTGGTGCTTTCCGCCGCCGCCTGGGCCGCCTGGGCCGCCGCCTTGTCCGCCTCGGCCTTAGCCAGGGCCGCAGCTGTACCCGACGCGCGCGCACGCGCGAGCCGCGTCTCCGCGTCCAGGAGCGCGACCTGGGCCTTTTGAAGGCTCGTCGCACCCGTCACCGCCTCGTCGAAGAAGTCGGACAGCGGGTTCGCGAACTGGCCGGCCGCGGCCAGCTGCGCCTGGGCCACCGCCACCGCTTGCTGCGCGGAGGCGAGTTCCCGCGCGCGGCCCGCCGCCGTGTCCAGGTTCGTGGAGTTCTCGGCCATCTTGTCGGTCCAGAACTGGGTGGCGTCCTTCAACGCCGAGAGTACGCCCACGCTCCGGTTCCCGTCGGCGATGAACCGCCCCAGCTGTTCCTGGAAATCGCCGAACGTGTTTCGCAGCTGGGACATTTGACCATTGAACGTCTCGGCCGCGGCCACCGCCTGCCCGCCGAACTGCCGCTGGATCGCCTCCAGGGTGGCCGCGAACTTCTCGCCCTTGGTGGCGTTCTCGTCAATGATGATGCCGTAGCGCGACAGCGCCGCGGTGTTACCGGCCGCCGCCTTGCCGACCAGGAGGAACGCGGAGTTCAGGTCCTGGCCCGTCGCTGCCGCGAGGTCCACCGCCGCCTGGGTGCCAGCCTTCAACGCGTCGGTGTTCTTGGTGTAGGCCGCCAGGAGCGCCTGCCCGGAAATGATCGCATCGTCCTCGAACGCGGTGGTGCGCTGGAGTTCGGCGGCCTGATCCTTCAGCGCGGCGGCCACGTCCGCAGCCGCGGGGCCGAGGCTCCGCAGCGCGGTGTCCAGGCGCTGGGACGCGGCCTCCGCGTCGGCAAACGCCTTGATGGAGTCGCCGAACACACCGACCACGGAACGGAACACGTTCACGAGGTCGCCCGCGGTCACCACGAGGCGCGACTTGATTTCCGCGCCGAGGCTCGCGAAGGAGAGCGCCGCCCGCTTCGCAACGGGGGACGCCTCGTCCTTGAGGGTGACTCGCCCTCGGACTTCGAAGTCCGACGCCATGCTGTCCTCCTCGGGTTACTTGGACGACAGGAGGAACTCGTCGTTCCCGGCACCGTCGGCGGTGGCGTAGCCCTCCAGCGCGTACACGATGCGGCCGGCCTGTTCGACCACGCCCACCTTGGTGAAGTTCATGTTCCGCATGGTGAACTGGAGCGCGTTGGCCACACCCGTGACGACGTGGACGCCCAGCGTGAACTGGAAGTCCTCGAACGATCCGGTGCGGATCAGGTTCTGGTAGTCCTGATCCGTGTCGGAACTGTCCACGTAGAAGTTCCCCGCCCAGCTGACGGTGCGGCCCGTCTGCTCGTTCACGATCCCCTCGGGGGCGTTGCTGTCCGGGAACTCGTCGATGGCCGGCTCCAGGGTCAGCGTGCCCTCCAGGTAGCCGCGCGTTACCGCGCCGATGCTGGCCGCCGCGGCCTTCAGGACCGGGGCCACCGTGTCCTCCTGGACGCCGTAGTCCACCGACGTGGGGAACGTGTCGCTGGAGTCCAGGATGATGGAGCCGCACGCGACGGTGAACGTGGCCACGGCCACCTCGCCCGGCGTGAACTTGTACTCCACTTTGGACACCTTGCAGTCTTGCAGGGTGTAGCTGATCGCGCCGCGCCACACCTTGAACGTGAGGAACGGAGCGGTGCCGCTGAACGCGTACGGCGTGTCTCCGGTTCCCGGCGTGCCTTGCGTCAAGCCGAACGAGGAGAACAGGGCCACGAACGCGTCGGGCAGGTTGTAGTCGCCCGCGGACGGCGTGCCGTCCAGCGCGAGCCCGCCGCCCTTCACCGTCACGTCGAAGGAGAACTCGCTCACCGACGAGCGGAGGAACGAGCCCACCGATTTCGAGAACGTGCCCGTGAAGTCCTCGCCGGGCTCCTCGATCCGTTCGAAGTCCAGCGCCAGCGACTCGTCGCGGATCAGGATTCCCAGCGCCTCGTTCGCGGACAGGCCCGCGCCGTCGTCGTCGTTCGCCACGATGGTGGCGGCCTGCACGTCGGCGTTCACGGTGCCCTCGGCTACCTGTGCACCCACGACGATGGCGATTTGGTCGGTGACTTTTGCCACGCTGAAGTTCCTCCTACTCGCCCGCTGGGCGAATGGTCACGGTCACGGTTACCAGGAAGGATACCACGTTTCCGATGCGCTGAACACCGGAACCCACGGGCTCCTCGTCTACGTGGAACGCCTCGTCCAGGTCGCGCCACCATTGGGGCTCGATCAGCGTCAACAGCGCGACTTGCATTCCGTACTGGGTCCAGGCTTGCTCGGACTCGTCGGGGGTCAGGTGGTAGTGCACGAACACCCGCGCCGTGACGGCCGGGAAATAGTTCACGTTCGCGTCGGGCACCAGCGACTGGGGCAGCGTGAACGCCTGGACCTGGAAGTGCGCCGCACCGGCCGGTACCTGGAGGTTCCGCACGTCGAAGTCCGACGCCATGCGCTCCGGGGCGTAGCCCTCCAGGAGGTCCTCCAGCCCCGCGACGATCGCCGCCGCGAACCGGGACGCGACGTTGCCCACGTGCAAGTCCGCCGTCAGCGTGGCCTCGGCCGCGAGTAGCGCCTCCATGAGTTCAGGCATGGTTCAGCCCTCCACCTTGAAAGTCTGGAACTGGATCACGAGGACGCGCCGGCCCTCCACGGTGGACTGGTTCTCCAGGATGCCCGAGTCCGTCAGCCGGAACCGAACGACGCGCCCGCCCAGGGTCACGTCCGCGTTCACCTCCTCCAGGATCGCGTCGCGGAACGTCGCGAGCGTGGCCTGGGTGGTGTCCGCCCACAGTTCGAACTGGTACGTGGTGGTGACTTCGGTTTGCCCGAAGTCGATCGGGTTGTCCGTGCTGCGCGGGTTGTACAGGAGCGCGTGCGGGAGTTCCGCCGTCTCGAACTTCGACGGGTCGCGGAACGCCTTCTCCTCGCCGAAGGTACCCGCGGGCAGGGCTCCGTCCATCGCGCTCCGAACCAGCGCCAGGATGGCGTCGCCTTCGGTGGACCACACACTCACAGCCCGGCCTCCGTGACGATCTCCTCCAGGATGGTGGGCGCGAAGTTCGGAGCCTCGTCCTCCAGGGCGGGACCGATGAACGGCCGCGCCGGGATGGTCACCTCGCGCGCGGAGCGCAGCGGCGGCTGGCCGTTCACGCCCGTGCCCCACACCATGCGGCCCTCGCCCTTCGCGCGGATCGTCGCGCCGAACTCATGGACCGCGCCATACGGCAGCGGCGTGCCCACGTCCACGTAGTTCGGGAGTCCTGCTCGGTCCACCACGACGCTGCGCGCGAGCGTGCCCGTGGCGCGGCCCAGCTTGCTGGGTCGCGGGCCCGAGAGGTAGTCCCGGCGCGCGGTGCCTTGCACCAGCCGGCCGCACGCCAGCAAGCCCTTGCTGATCGCGCGCTCCGGGTTCGCCAGCACCGCGAGCGCGCGCTGAAGGTCCGGGTTCGGGGTGAACTCCACCTGTACGTCGAAGGGCACGGGTCACCCCAGGCCGCGGAGCCGGAACGTATCCAGCACCGCCAGCACGCCGGGGGCCCACTCCTGGACCACGTACGTGGAGCGCACGCCGCCGGGGACTTCTTGTCCCGCGTCGCCCAGGCGTCCGCCCTTGCCCCAGTTCAGCCACTCGTACGCCGCCTGTTTGGCGAGCGCCGTCACCAGGGCGGGCTCGTTCACGGCCGAGTTCCACAGCGCCACCACGCGCGCGGGGCTGGGCAGAGGGATGCCGCCGGCCAGGGTGGTGACTCCCGAGTCGGGGTCCGTTTCGATCGTGCCGCTGGGCTCGAATGGGCCCACGAGGCGGAAGGTTCCGGTCCCGGCGTCGGTCAGGTTCACCGGCGTGCCGGCCAGCGCGTCGGCCGCGCTCGCGGCCAGCTTCACCGTGTCCGCGTCCACGCGGATGGCCCAATAGTTCGCCGTCGCGGTCAGGCCCGCGGGCAGCGTGCCCTGGGTGTAAACGCGGAGCGGCCCGTCGCCCGTGGCGAACCGATGCTCCTCGCACGCGATGGAGTCCGCGCCGTGGGTCACGTCGCTGGGCGAGAAGATGAAGCCCAGGTCCCCGAAGGTGACGAGCGCGCGGCCCACGACGGGGCGCACCGGAAGCACGATCGCGCCGCGGCCCGGCTGGAGGCGCTCGTTCTTCACGTACCACGTGGACGAGAACGCGGCCCGGCCGCAGTAGCGCGCGGCGGCTTGCTCCACGGCGAGCGCGACCACGGCCAGCTTCGCGTCGTCGTCGGTGCCGACGATTCCCGCGTAGGACTTCACGTCGGCGGTGGTCAGGATCGGCATGGGTTACCCCTTACGGGCGCGGGCGCGCGCGTCGCGCGCGGGCGGGAGGATCTCCAGGACGGCCAGCTTTTGGCCATGCCCCGCGACCTCGCGCCGCAGTTCCTTGTAGTCCTCGCGCATCCCGGTCACTTCGCTGGTCAGCGCGGCGATGGTCGCCACGAGGGCGGCCGTCGTCGTCTCCACCTTGTGGGTGACACCCTTGGCGATGCGGCGAATGCACTCCACCGCGAAGCCTACCAGTACGGTGCCACCTGCGAGAAGTTCCACGGTGTCGCCTCCGGGAAGCATGGGCGACTCCAGCCCCCGGCCTGGATCACTCCAGGCCGGGGTCAGGGGTTGGGGATCAGGCGTCCGACTGCGAGATGGTCGGGACGCGCGTGGCCTTCGACAGGATGCACAGCACCGCGATGGGGCTGTTTCCCAAGTCGGCCGTGGTCGTCGGCGTGATGGTCAGGCGCGAGTAGCGCCCGCACGCGCTGACCATCACGCCGATTTTGCGGACGCCCAGGTCGTCGCCGAACTGGAACGCGGCCTGGACCTCGGTTCCGATCAGCTTGGCGTCGGGGATGGCCACGTTGTCCGAGAGGTTCGTGGTGCCGGACGACGTGTTCCCGTCCTCCACCAGGACGCTGTACACCGCGTCGGCGTCGGTGAGCGCGCCCAGGAGGATCACGTACTCGCAGGCGTCGAAGCCTCGCATGTCCACCGTGTTGCAGACGAGGGCCGTTGTGCCCAAGTTCGCGTTCGCTGCCGGCGGAAGCACGTTCAGCATCTTGGTCGTGTTGTGCAGGTCGTTCGTCACGAGAGGTTCCCTCCTTGGGGGTTCGGAAGTTCAGTCCGGGCCCACCATCATCCGACGGTGGGCCCGGTCAGGGATCAGGTCTTGTTCGTCAGGGTCTTGATGGCTTCGAAGTGCACCACGTCGCCGCCCACCCGCTTGACGGAGTAGAAGCCCACGTAGCCCTTGTTCGTCACCTCGTCGCGAATCACGCGGATGCCCGCCCGGTCCACGATCTTGTACCCCGTACGGAAGTTTCCGTACAGGATCGGCACAGTGGCCGCCGCCGCCGCGATCTCCGCGAGGTCCGCGTGGAGCGTGTAGGGCTTGTCCAGGAGGAGCGAGGGGACGCCCGCCTGAAGGCCCGGCTGCCACACGTAGTTCGCCGTGGTGGAGTTCACCACCAGCTTGCGGATCGCGGTCATGGTCGCGCGGGTGAACATCCAGGACGCGCCGTTCTGGTACGGCTCCTTCAGGAGGCCCTGAAGCGAAATCAGGTCGTTCGCCGCCAGCGCGTTGCTGGTCGCGATCTCCTGGGTGGCGATGAACGCGCCGTCCCCGCCGTCCGTGGTCGGGTACGTGACGATGCCTCGCGGGCGCTTCACGCCGTTGCCCGAGATGAACGCCGTGTTCTCCAGGATGCTGAACTCCGCGGCGATTTCGCCGGCCAGCCAGCCCTCCACGTCCACCACCGCGTCGGCGAGGAACGAGGCCGGGGCTTCCGGGTACGCGTACATTTCGCGGGCGACGATCTCCCACTCCCCGAGGGTCGGCGTGCCGGTGGCGGCGCGCGTGTCGGCCTCGCCCACCCATCCGCCGGTGCTCGCGCGCGAGACGCGGCGGCGGCCCTTCATGCTGGCCTCGCCGATCGTCTGGACCGTGGCCACCTGCCGCATCGGCGAGGTTTCCACGAAGTCCTGGCGGAACTGCGGGTCCGTTTCGAAGGACACCCAGAAGCCGCCCTCCGGGCCCGAGAGGCCCGACATGGCCTTGAACTGCGCCTGGGCCTCCTTGAGGCCGGCCGCGTTGTTCGTGCGGAGGTAGTTCGCGAACGCGGCTTTGTAGCCCGCGCGTCCCTCGTCGGCGTTCGGCTGCGCGTCGCGCGCTTCCTTCGCCGCGACGATCAGGCGCTCCACCTTGGACTTCTTCTCGTCCAGGTCGTTCAGCGCCGCGTCGATCTTGGCGAGCTTCTCCTTGACCTCGCCCGACACCCACGCCTGACCGTTGGCCTTGGCGTCTGCCACTTCCTTGGCGTGCGTGGTCTTGAACTCCTGGAACGCCTTGCCCAGGTCGTCGCAAACTTTCTTCAGCTCGTCCACGTCATGCTCTCCTTGAGGGTTCGCAGCAACGCCGCGGCCTCGGTTGAATCGTTCTCCGTGTGAGATTGTACACCGGGGAACGCGAAGGCTGCAAGTTCCTTCGCGAACTCGGGGTGAAGTGCTCGGCCTTCCACCAGCGCGGCGGTGAGTTCGTCCAGGTTCCCGAACGCCTCGCGCAGCGCCTTGACCGCCGTAACGGTCGCCAGCTGGTTCATGCCGAACGGCACCAGCGACACCTCCAGGAGGTCCGCCGTCTTGATGGTGCGAATTCCCGTCTTGCCGTCGCGCGGCGCATCGGTCGCCACGTAGCCGATCGACATGGCGCGGACCGCGCCGGCCTTCACGAGGGCCATTCCCTCGCGCGCCAGCTGAACGTCGTTCACGAGCGGAAAGCCCAGCGTGTGGAGGCCCTTCTCGTCCTCCTCCACCGTGGCCGTACCGATGGGCTGGTCATGCCGCCAGAACAGCGGGACCTTTCCCTTCTGGGCCTTCACGGACTTGCGGAACGCGCCCTTCTGGATCACGTCGCCGCCCAGGTCCACGTTCCCGAAGATGGACGCGTAGCCTTCGAAGGTTCCGGCCTCGCTGTCCGCCTCCTTCAGGTCCCACGCCACCGTCTTGCGTTCGATCATGCGGAGAGTGTACACCCTAGGGGCGGGCGTAGTCCAGAGTACACCGACAGTTCACCACCTCGGACGCCGGGCCGTTCGGGTCCAGCGGGTACAGCATGGGTGCGCCGCGCACGTCGAACAGGTCGCCCATCTCGCGCGTCTGGCCTTCCAGGCCGGGCTCGCTCGGGTGCCGCTCGCCGCCGTCGTTCGCGGTCAGCCACACCTTCACCAGCCGGATGCCGGACTCGCGCGCCGCGAGATGATCGCCCGCGGACGTGGCCATGCCCACCTCGGTCCGCGCGATCGCGAAGGAGCGCGGCTTCGCGGAGTCGGTCAGCGTGGATTCGATCGCGCGGGCGATCTCCTTGACCACCTGCCCCTCGGCGATCGCGCGCGACACGATGCCGCGGATGCGCTCCTCCGTGGAGGAATTGATGGCCACCACCTGCCGCGCCGCGTGAGCCTGGGCGAATCGCAGGACCTGGGGCTCCACGAACCGGGGCGTGATGCCCAGGAGTTCGAACCGCATGGCCGCGGATGCGTTCGAGCCGGCGACGTACGAGACGCGGAGTTCGTTCTGAAGCGTGGGCGTGTCCAGGCGGATGCGCGCGGCGACGCCCTGAAGCCCGGCCACGCCGTAGCTGGTCGCCGCTTTGCCCGCCTGGGCGCGGAGGAACTGGGACATGCGCGGGCCCAGGCGGCGCTCGAACTGCGCGCGCATCATGGACACGAGCCGGAACGTCGGGGCCGGCATGGGTTACAGTCCTTCGGGGTCGGGTTCCACGTCCACGGGTTGCTGCGAGACGCTGACCGCGCCCAGCGGGATGCGCGAGAAGCTGGTCAGGATTTGGTCCGCCTCGGGCTCGGGCCGCTCGTCCAGGCCCGTCTCGGCGCGCATCTCGTTTATGGTCAGCCAGTCGCTGCCCTTCACGCGATCCCAGACGCGCTCGCGCCGGAGCGCGAGGGCCGGGACCTGATCCAGGTTGGGGCGGATTTCGATTTGCCCGGAGTACCGGGGGCCCAGCCACTGGGCGATCTCCTCCACGACGGAACCCAGGAGCGGCAGGATCGTGTTTTCCCACAGCGCCAGCCGGGCCTCGCGCTGATTGCTGAACGTATTGTCCCCCGGAATTCCGAGGAGCATGGGCGGGAAGCCCAGCGCGTTCACGGCGTCGCGTGCCGCCGCCGCCTTGCCGCCGCTCCAGTCCATCTCCACCGGGGACCACCCCGTGGACTGGTACTTCAGGCCGCCCTCCAGGACGATCGGCCGGCGCGCGTTCTTGGGGCCGCTCGCGATTTCGTCCAGCATGACCTTGAGGGCCTCGCGCTCCGGGTCGGTCAGGCTGGCGTCGCCCTCCTTGCCGCGGTCCACGAGGAACACGCCGGGCGGCACCGCGCCGTTTCGGATGGACTGCGCGTTCCACTCGTCCGCGAGGTTGTGACGGTCGATCGCGCTCCGGCCGGGGATCAGCGGCGAGAGGCCGCGGGACTTGTCCATCGGGTTGAAGGTCTTGACCTGGAGAATGGCCGGCGTCACGTCGTCCGGGAACACCTTCCACGTTCGGGTCCCGGTCCCGTCCGCGTTCGGAATGTAGACGAACACCAGGGCCGCGCCCTCGTTCTTCACCTCCACGCGATCCGGCCGCAGGTTCTGGAGCGCGAGCGGTTCGCCGCCCGGCTCCGCGTCGATTGCGTAGAAGAACTGATTTCCGTCCAGCTGGAAGTAGGACAGCGCCTCCTCCATGAACACCGGCCGCGACTGCCGCGGGTTGGGCTTGCGGAGGAGTTTCGCCAGCGGGTGGTCCTTCTGTTTCTCTCCGTTCACGTACACGTCCAGCGGCACCGACGCGCCGCCGCGCGCGATCTCCGTCAGCGCGCGGTACACGCACACGTTCTGCTCGAACCCGCCCTTGGCCAGGGACGCGTAGCTGCGGCCCACTCGGTCGCCCACCTCGTGGCCTTGCATGAGGGCCCGCATTGTCTCGGGAGTCAGGGAGGCTTTCCGCGCAAAGATCGCGCGGGCGAGGGTGCGGAGGTATCCGGCCATCCCGAGAGTCTACCACGCCCGACTGGGCTACGTCACCCGGAACCGCCGCATGGCGCGCTGCGCCAGCTTGGTCAGCACCCACACGAGCGCGTCCGCACGGTTGGGGGAACCGACGCCTTCCCACGACAGCGGGGTGAACCGGACCAGTTCGTCCTCCAGCTTGTCGTAGTTCCCCACGTGGTGGACGCGCCGCTGCTCGTACAGCGCGAGGATGGGCTCCGCGCGCACGTGCTTGCCGCGCGAGGCGGACACGTCCTCGTAAGGGACGTTCGGGTCCACGTTTCGAATCGTCGCCTGCACCATGTCCCCGCCGTAGTTCCGTTCTCCGAAGATCCGGTCCGCCTCGGTCGCGTAGTACAGCCGGCAGGACGCGGACCCCCAGCCCTCGGGCGAGTAGTTCCCCGAGGAGTCGCCGATCACGTAGTAGTGCGGCGAGTGGCCGCCCTTCTTGCACGGGCAGTTCTGGACGACGCCGGCCGCCACTATGCCCTGCTCGTCGCCGCCGCCCGAGGGATCGACGCCCACGCCCACGCGCTCCATCTTGACGCCGATCGGCACCACGTACAGGCGCATTTCGTCGATCATCTCCAGCGAGACGATGGAGCCCTCCACGTCCTCCAGGAGTTCGCCCTCCTGTTCCTGGCGGCCCAGCCGGGTGCCGCCGAACTTCCGGTCCATGTCCGCGAGGTACGACGCCGAGAGGTTCGCCGCGTTGTCCCGCTGCCGGCCACGTGTGACCACGACGCCGCGCTCCGCGAGTAGCGCGCGCATCTCGCGCGTGGGCCGCGGGGTGGTGGCGACCACGATTTGCGGGGCCACGCCGTCCATCTCCAGGCGACAGCCCAGCCGCAGGTGGTCCCACGCCGTGCCGCCGTCCGCGGCCTTCACCGCTTTCCAGGTGGCGAACTCGTCGGCCAGGGCCCAGTGATGGTTCGGCCCGCGGAACTGGTCGGGCTCGTCGGACGAGTACGTGTGCGCCGTCGTTCCGTTCGCCCAGCGTAGCTCGCGCGTGCTCGGGGTGTACACCACCGGGTTCCAGGGCTTCGCCGTCGCGAGGATGCCGGACACGCCCTTGACCACGGTGTCGCGCACGTCCGCGACCGTGCGCGCGGCGAGACAGCCGTGGGAACCCGGAAGGTCCCACGCCTTTTGGTGTACCCACTCGGACGCCGTTCGGTTCTTCCCCCAGCCGCGGCCGGCCTGGAGAACCCACACGGTCCAGTCGCCCAGCGGGGCGTGCTGCTCGGGCCGCGCCCAGAAGGTCCACGACGCGAGCGCGGCCCAGCGCGCGCCCTCGCCGAACGCCTCCTCCAGCGCGTCCATCCACTCGGCCACGCCGTCGGGACCGAACCGGGCCAGCCACTCGGCCGGCGATGGAACGCGCGCGGTCAACCGCCGTACCAGAAGCCGGGCCCGTAGCCGTACGCTTCGGTGGGGATTTCGACGCCGGCCACCGCGTCGGGCGGACTGACCATCGCGCGCGCAGCGGCGGCGGCCTTCGCCTCCTCGTGTTTGCGCTGGGCCTCGGCGGCCTTGTCCTCGGCGGCCTGCTCGGCCTCGGGGCTCCGCGTCTCCAGGAGGTAGCAGAGGACGGAGACTTTGCACCGGATCAGGTCGCCCTCCACCTCCACGTCCAGGGGCCCATTGATTCCCGCGGCGTTCGCGCCGGCCTGGGCCGTGCGCTCGCGGATCACGCGCAGCACGCGGGGGATCAGGTCCGCGCGCTCGCTCCAGGGGATGGTGAAATCCAGCTGTTCGAGGGGCAGATGGGCGAGGATCGCGCGCCCGCCGGTATACGGCCACGTCGTTTGGTACACGTCCACTTCACTCGGCAGCGCCATGTCCGCACCAGGGGCAGGCTTCATCCGGCAGCCGGGCCTGCACCTTCTTGACCAGCGCCGCGAGCGCGCGCTCCGCCGTCTCCACGTGCACGGGCTTGATGGCCGCGTTGTCCTGATCTTCTACGGGCTTCGCCGCCAGGAGGGACTCCAGCCGGAGGAACAGGGCCTGGGCCTGGGTGTCGCCGTCGCTGGCCTGTTTCAGGATGCGCTGGACGACGGGGGCTAGGTCCTCCTGGGACAGGCCGGCGAACACTCGCGAGAGGGACCGGCCCACCTTCACCTCGGGGTCCTCCGGGGCGGAACTCAAGTCCTCTCCGTCCGGTGCCGATGGGAAGGGTTCCGCGCGCGGGGGCGCGGGCTCGGGCGCGCTCGCGCGCGAGCGCGCGGGGGCGTCCTTCTTCGCGGGCTTCCACTTGGCCATACGCGCACAGTGTAACCCGGCGCGACTGCAAAGGGAAAGCCCCCGGACCGTGGAGGGGGCCACGATCCGGGGGCACCCGCGCGCCGGGAAGGAGTTACCAGCGCGCGGGCGTTCAGTAGTTCGCTAGTAGTTCACGCCCACCCGGAACAGCCGGGGCTCCTCGGGGATCTCCTCCACCGGCGGGGCGCTCGCGTACAGCGCGGCCCGGAGGTCGCACAGCGCCGTCTCGTGGGCTTGGTCCGCGGCGTCGATCGCCTTGACCGATGCCAGGGGGCGGCCCTTCGCCAGCGCGTCGCGCGCCTCCTGGGCTCGGATGAACGTGCGTCCGCAGCGGTTCAGGGCCTCTACCACCTTCGGGTCGGGTTCCATCTAGCTCTCCTTCGCGGCCTTGGCCGCCTTGAACTTCTCGCAATCGCAGGGCGTTCCAAAGTCGCCCTCAATGCACACGTGCGGGCGCTCCGCCGTGTGATGACCCAGCGTGTGGCCGCACTTGCACAAACGGTCAAAGCCCCGCAGGGCGTACCGTCCGTCTGTCTCCCGCGGCGTCGTGGTGTCCTTGGTCATGCTTCACGTATCGGCGAACGGCCTGGGGACTTTAGCTTCCCAAAATCCCCAGGCCGGGCCTTCACTTGCGCGCGTTCCTGTGCGCCGCCACGCTGACCGCGTGGGCCAGGGTCTTGGCGCGCTCGCGCGCGAACTTCGCTTTCAGGCTGGGCTTCAGGACTTCCACGTCCTGGGCCCGCAGCGTCTCCACGTGGCCGCGGTCATTCTCCACCGCCACGTAGGTCCCGAGCGCGTCCAGCACCGTGGCCCAGCCCTTATAGGGCGCGCGCGGGGCGCGCGGGTGGGCGCGCACGTAGCACCTCACCACCAGTCCGTTCCCGTTTCGGTCCTTCATGGCTAGGTGTCCTCGCCCTGATACGGGTCCGCGGAAATGGTCACCACCTTGCGCTCCACCAGCTTGTGGAGGAACGCGCCGCAGCCGGCGCGCTGCGCGCTGCGCTCGCCCTCGGTCAGGGTCAACCCAGTGCGGGCCGTGTGCCACGCCTCGGCCTCCTCGGCGGCCTCGGTCGCCAGCCGCGTCCAGTCGTACGGCACCTTGCCACTCGGTCGGATCTTCTCGCCCATCTCGCTCTCCTTCTTGCCCCTCGCTGGAACGTATCGGCGTTTACACGGGGGACTTTAGCCCCGCGGAATCGTGAGTCCTGGCGCGGACTTATGGCGTTCCCAGGTCCTCGGTCACGATGCGCCGGGCCTCGGCCTCCGTGGTCGCGGTCCCCACCTGAACGCCGCCGGTGCTGATCCGCCACACGCCCCCGGCCGGGCCGGGCGGGGTGATGGTCCACCCGCGGAGCCGGATCGGCTGCGGCTCGGGCGCGAGAGGCCGGCGCTTCACGAGAGGAACTCCCGCAGCTTCGCGTCGGCCGCGCGCTCCAGGAACGCGCCCAGAAAGGACTTCGCGAACGTCGCGCCCGTCGGCAGCGCGCCGCCGGCCGTGATGCCGGTCACCTCGGCCAGGAACGCGCGGCCCGCGTCGGTACGCGCCTCCACGGAGAACTCCGTGGCCGAGAACTTCAAGCCGCCCGTGATTTCCAGGTCCACCGTGTTCGCCATGTCCGTCTCCTTCGCGTCCCTCATGCTAGGCTTTACGGCGAAGCCGCCGCAGAACTTTAGCCCGCCAGTTTCGTGAGTGATTCCGCAGAGTTAGCGGTCGAAGGGTGCCACCCGCATCCGCTCGATTTCCTCGGCCCCCATCCCGGCGGCCTGGAGTTCCTTCGCGTACTCGTTCCACGCCTGGAGGAGCGCGCGCCCGCGAGGGCGGCCCATGTTCGCGGTGGCGTCCTGGGCGCGGAGGCTGAAGAAGTGCGGCACCGCTGCGCGCCAGGACTGGAACTCGCGGCGGGCCTGGACTTCTCGTTCGTAGTCCATGCTCGGGTCCGTGGCCGGCCGCTCCGCCTGCCAGCGGATGGAGCCGGTGGAGCCGGGCTCCGGCGGCCGGTGCCACACGTGCCCGTGGGCTTCCAGCGCGCGCTGGAGTTCCAGGATTTCCTCCAGGGTCAGCGCGTCCAGGTTCGAGTAGTCGGTGGGGATGGCCACGCTACACCCGCGCCCGGTGCGCGCGCTCGTTCTTGCGGCGGGTCCGGCGGCCCACGAGTTCCCGGCGGAGGACGCTGATCTCGTCGCGGTAGTAGCCGCCCCGGCCGCCACCGTCGGCGCGGTCCAGGCCGTCCGCCGAGTCCAGGCCCTTCTGGTAGCCCAGGATCGCGTAGTGGATTTCCGCGTCGGTCAGCGTGCGGGCCTTGGCCTCCGCCGCCGTCCAGTCGATCTTTGCGTCCGCTTCCGCCATCTCGTTCTCCTTCCCTCGGGTGTTCGTATCGGTCGCGCGCCGGGGGACTTTAGCGGGGGCGGTTGCCCGCAGCCACGTCAGCCGCCTGCGCCGCGTCGGCCTCTAGGTGGGTGTCGAACATGCCCAGCGACACGGAGCCCACGTTCACGCCGTTCTCGCGGACGGCGCGGCGGAGTTCGAAGCCGCAGGCCACGCCGCAGTCGGTCACCGGCACCACCATGTAGTCCGCCGGCTTCTTGGTAGCCTTCTTCTTGCCCATCGCTGTCTCCTTCCCCCGGTTCTCGTATCGGCCGCTCGGGCCAGGACTTTAGCGGCTGCCCGCCACGTGCCACGCCACGGACATGACCAGTTCGCCCTTGGTCATGCTGACGGCCAGGGGCAGCCGGCCGGTCAGGGCGCGGAACACGATGGCGCGGGCCTGTCCGATCGGGCAGCGCACCGTGCGCGCCAGGAACCCCGCGGCGCGGTTCGCCGCTGCGCCCGTCACGTTCTCGCCCACCCAGCCCTTGACCATTTCGACCGTCTTAGCATCCATGTCCCACGTATCGGCGTTTACACGGGGGACTTTAGCCCGCCCATACCCCGAGGAAAAACGCGACGATGGCCGCGCACGTGCAGAACAGGGCCACGTCCAGGCCGGAGAAGATCGGGCCCCGGCGGCGCTCGCCGCCCGTGCGTCGGTCGAACGTGATGCCCAGCGTGGGGTGGACCGGGAATCCGCCGCGCGTGTTCAGCGGCTCCGCCGGCATGGGCCGGGCGGGGTGGCGGTAGGGGGCGAACATACCGGCGTACAGGTCCCGCTTGATACGTGCTTTGAACTCGGCCACGTCGGTGCGGAGCGCGTCGAAGTCCCGGCGCTCGGAGTCGAACCCGGACTGGGTGCTGTGCTCGTGTTCGTGGAGGCGGCGCTCCAGGCCGGTGAACTTCTCGGCGGCCTTGTCCAGGCGCGCGTGCGCGCGGGTCGCCTCCAGCTTGGCGGTGTTCGACGTGCGCGCCATCTCCAGCATGGAGACGCCCCGGCGCTGGTCGCGCTCGCGCTCCAGGGTGGCGAGCCGGCCACACTGACTGTCCGCGCGTGCGCGCGTCTCGTCCCGCAGCGATTCCAGGGCGGCCAGGGCGGCCTCGCCCATCGCGTTGGTGGATTCTTCCAGGCCGGTGACCGGGTGCTTCAGGTCCACGAGTAGCTGGCGGGGCGTGCGGATCATGGCGTCAGGTCCTCCAGGAGGCGCGCGGCCTCCTTCTCGTTCAGGGTGTCGTCCTTCGGCGGGGCCTCGGCCATGAGGGCCCGGTGTCTGGCCGCGTGCTCGCGGCTCCAGGCCCGATGGCGGGGCGTCGCCCGCAGGGCCTCCAGCTTGTACTTGTCGGCGGATCGGGGTGCGTTCTTCATCGCGCGGTCCTTCTTGATGCCTTGCGCCAGGGTCGGCCGTCGGCGGGCTGGGGTCGGTGCAAACGACGTGCCGCGAGGATTTGCCGGTGGACGTTTACACGGGGAGGGGGAAAAGTGGGTCGGGGTGCGCGAGTCACCCGACCCACCCTGGGGGGAGGGCCTTTCGCTGGGTTCCCCTTTTGCGTACCCCCTGCGTATTACTTGCCCATGCGTCTCCGTCGATATTTGCACACCCCCGGCCCACCCCCCACGCTGCCCGAAACGTGGGGGGTGGGCAGGTGCGAAAAAGTTGCCGTGATGTTTAGGTCACACCCTAGGTATGGTCTGGAGTCGGTGGCCACGGACCGAGTTTCACGTTCCGCCCTTCTTCTACGTGTAAACACCCACCCCCTGCCCCCATGTAGTAACCCAGTGCAGAATGGCCATACGTGCAGGGGATGGCGTAAGCCCAGGTACAGCTGCACGATTCACTGGATTCCGACCTAGCCTCAATGTAGAAATGTAGAACGCTCCTCTATGTGCTCCCCATATAATGCTACTTGCATACTACTTGCATATTACTATGTTCTTATTAGAGGGATCTTCTTTCTACACTACTACACTACGAAAGAGTTTCCACAGCATCCACAAGGGCTTACGTCCACGTCCCTTTATACACCTGCCCTTCATCGTTATGCACCATTGTACACGGCACGGTCCCTGCACAGTCCTCCACGGACCCCACTTCCACCCCTCCAGGAGGCCCCCTTGACCGATCCCACGAACCCCGAGAACTGCCCCGTGTGCGGCCTACCCCGAGTCGCCGAAAAGGGGCAGTACGCGTGCCCAGGCTGCACCATCGCCCCGCCCTCCACGAACGTCCCCCGCTACACCCACAAGGAGGTCCGCCCCGAGGCCCCACCAGGAGACGCCCAGGCGGACCCCCACCCCAAGGACCCGACCTCGCGCCCCTACGCCAAGGCCGTCCAGACGTTCCTGGACTGGCGCAATCTCCAGGCCCAGGCCGCCCATGCGGACCACCACCACGTGGCCGCCGAGGTGCGCGTGGTGGCCCTTCGCGCCGTGCGTCCCTGGGATGCCGATTCCTTGGCCCGCGCCGAACTGGTCCTGAAGCAAGCCCGCGGCACCGCGCGCGTCATGGCGGACCTCTGCGCCTCGGCCCGCAGCGAGGTCCTGGAGGCGAACACCGCCCTGACCATCGCCCTGATCCGAGCGGAAAACGGTTCCACTCCAGAGGGCAACGCGTGACCCAAAAGCACCCCTCCGTGACCCTGCCCGAGCCCGTGTAAACGCCCCAGCTGATCCGTGCCCTGGCACGCTGTCTGCACCACCCGAGCCCAGGACGCTGCCGTTCAAGTCCCCTCGGGCGCTGCCGATACGGTGCCCGAGGGGATCACACGGAGCGAAGGAGAACGCGCGATGAAACTGTCCGACCTGACCGTGGGCGAGCGATACGCCTTCAAGACCCGCGGCGGCACTTACCTGGGCCGCCTCACCGGAGTGCGCCAGCCGTACAAGCGAACGTCCTACCGCGGCGCGGGCACGTTCCTGGGCTACTCCGTGGAACAGAACGACGGGTGCACGTTCACGGACGTGCGCTCCGTCTCCGCCGTGGCCAGCGACGAACCCTTGGGCGCGTACCTGAAGGACGCCACCGTCACCGTCGGGTGCGTGCTGTCCCCGGAGGCCGCCGCCGTGTCCAAGAATCGTCTGGCCCAGGCCGACTATGAGGCCCGCCGCTTCGCAGAGGATCGCGCCGTGAAGCTGGCTGAGGCACTCACCCAGGCCACCGGCCAAACGTGCCGCGTGGCGAGCCCTGGGAACTATCCCGGCGCGCGGTACGACATGGTGGCCAATCCGATGACCCTGGCCCAGTCCCTGCTCGCCACGATCGACGCCGCCGGCCCGTTGGCCGACGTGCACAAGGAGAACTGACCATGAAGGAACTGGAGACGATCCGAGCCGCCCTCACCAAGCGCCTGGAGACGTGCGAGGGGGACCTCCTCACGACGCTGCGGGCGAATAACTACAGCGGCGAGGCGCACCAGTGCAAGGCCGCCCTGGAGAAGGTCCAGCTGGCGTTCCGCGACCTGTCCGTGTTCGAGCGCGCCGTGAATTCGACCATTGGGTGGCCCTCGTGAAGGCCAAGGACCTGAAAATCGGCGAGCGGTACGTGTTCCGAGGCCGCTGGAGCCCCCGCTACTCCGGCCGGCTCGTGTCCGTCGGGCACGCGATGACCGAAAAACAACACTCCTGGAGCGCGCCCTACGTCACGGACAAGAACGGCCACCGATTCGAGGACCTGAAGGGCCTGGAACGCTGGGACGCATCGGGTAGCGTTCCGGTGTCCATCATCGTCCGCTCGCGCGACGTGCAGGCCACGGAGGCCGACCACGAGCGCCTGGAGGCCGAGAACCGCGTCATTCCGAACGCGATCCAGGCGCGCACCGCGGCCCACGCCGCGACCGTGGCGCTGGTCGGGCTGGCCCTGGGCATGGAGGACTTCGGCCGCGTCGTCCGCCCCTACGGCGACGGGATCATGGTGGAGGCCGCCGCCGTGGATGCCCTCCTGGCCAGCCTGGGGATCGAAAAGGTGACCCCATGACCACCCGCATGATCCGCTGCCGGTGCCGCAGCTGCGGCTACACCGCGCGCACCACGCGCAAGTGGCTGACCCTGCACGGGGCCCCGCTGTGCCCTCGGCACAAGGTTCGCATGTCGGTGCAGCGGAAGGAGAGCACGCGATGATGAACACACGCGAGGAGTGGCTGGTCGCTGCCGCGGACCTTCTCCGCGTCCATATCGAAGCCCAGGCCGGCCGCGAACTGCCGCCCGTTTCGGTGACGTGCGGGTGGCCGTCCACCGGCGGCACCGCGCGCACGCGCCGAGTCATCGGCCAGTGCTGGGACGCCGATTGCAGCGCCGACGGGAAACACGCCATCTTCATCTCGCCGGTCCTGGAGGCCGCGGGCGAGATGGGGGCCCTGGCGACGCTGACCCACGAACTGGTCCACGCGCTCGTGGGCGTGGAGGCCAAGCACAAGGGCCCGTTTGCCAAGGCGGCGCGCGCCGTCGGGCTCCTGGGCAAGCCCACCGCGACCACCGCCGGCCCCACGCTCCAGGACCTGTTCGCGACCATCCAGGGGAAGCTGGGCGAGTACCCGCACGGAGCCTTGACGCCCAAGCAAAAGGAGAAGCCCCAGGGGACCCGGATGCTGAAGATGGAGTGCGGCACGTGCGGCTACGTCGCCCGGACCACCAAGAAGTGGCTGGAGGCCGCGGGGCCGCTCCGCTGCCCGTGCGATCCGAACGTCCCCATGACCGTGGAGGAGCCGGACACCGATCCCGACGCGGACCCGGACGAGCCCACGCCCGAGTACACGCGCGAGCCCGAGCGCCCCGAGGTCTACGTGGACCCGGCCGAGTTCGAGGACCGCGGGCTGGCCGCGCCTGTGCGCGACGCGGAGCACGCGGAGGCCCTCCTGATCCTGAAGGCTGCCGAGGCCGAGGACGCCGAGGCCGAGGACGCCGAGGAGGAGGAGGTCCCGGCCTGCTCGAACTGCGGCCACGAGGCCCTCCACGGCAAGAACTCCGGGTGTCTCATCATCGGGTGCACTTGCCAGGGCGAGGCTGCCCAGTTTCTAGGCACTCCAGCAAAGGCTTGCTGGGCGTGCGATCGTGACCTGGACCCTGCCGTGATGGAAAACGGCGACGCCTGCCCCAGCTGCGGCGCGGCTTGCGTTGGAATGGAGGACTGACCGATGAAGCCCAAGAAACGCAACGCACTCCTGACCCTGGCGCTGGCCGATTTCCCGGCGAGCGATAACCGGGAGGGCCGGTTCGTGCAGGGCGGCCAGGGCGTGTTCGTCCTGGCCGGCGACGAGGTGGACCCCAGCGGCCACTACGGCCCCCGCGAGGTGTTCACGGGGGTGGTGTCGCACCACCTGGACACGAACAGCGAGGGGAACCCCAAGCTGGGGTTCGAGGAGTCCTGGACGCCGGCCGACGAACTGAACCCCTCGCTGGTCCTGTTCAAGGCCCCGTGCGGGATGCTGTTCGCGCCCTCGTGTGTGCACGCGCACCTGGAGGCGCGCGGCTACATGAACCGCGACGCCGAGGACCGGATCATCCCGTACCCGTTCGACTGCGAGGCCCTGGACCTCCTGGCGTCGGTCATGGCCGAGTACGGCTGGGGCTCGTGAACCCGCTGCGCTGGCCCTTCTGGCTGATCGGGTTCCTCTTTGGCTGGTACATACGCGGATGCGTCTGGGTTGGCCAGGCGATCACGGCCGGCGGCAAGGCGTCCGGGGCCCTGAAGTGAAGCCCGCCCTGGGCAGCGTTTACACCGGGATGGGCCTGGACGGCAAGCCGCATCAGGGCACCCTCGTGGCGATGCTTCGGGGCATGGATTGTGCATGGGGCAAGGCCGCAGCCCCGCCCGTGTGGGCGGTGCTCGAAAGCCCGGCCGGACAGTTCGCGGTGGACCGCGCGTCCCTGCGGAAGGAGAACGACACGTGACCGAAGATCAGAACCCCGCCCAGGACGCTGCCGTGGAGCCCCAGGGCCTGCCGGACAACGTGGTCAGCATGTCGGCCCACGTCGTCGCCCGATCGGGCCTCCTGAAGCCGCCCACGGAGCCGGAGCCCGTCCAGGAGCCGGCCGAGGACGCCCAGGACTCGAACGAGGCCCAGCCCACGCGCCCCACGCTGCGCGCGCTGACGCCGCCCGAGGTCGCCGCGCTCGTGGCCCAGTGCACGCGCTCCGGCTCCGCCCGGACCCGCCGCGCCTCGGCGCGCACCCTGGGCAAGCAAGTGGCGGACCTCCAGAACGCGCTCCTGAACTTCCGGGCCGCCGTCCAGCGCGGGCTGGCGAACATGGTCAGCGTTCAGGACGCCGCCCTGGCGGTGCTCCGCGTGGCGAACCCACAAGGAGGCGAAGGCGTCCCCCACACGCTGGGCGAGATGCGCGTCATGGCCGAGGTGAAGGCGCAGCTGGCGCTGCCGCCCGAGGTCGAAGCGGAGGACGAGACGCCCGCCGAGGACGCGACCATGAACCCGGTTTGCGGGACCCCGCAGCCATGAGTTCCGACGGCACGCTGCCCAATGCCCTGACGAAAGCCCCGCCCCCGGCCCCGGTCCAGGTGATGCTGGACCTGGAGACGCTGGGCACCGCCCCCGGCTGCGCCATCGTGGCCATCGGCGCGGTGCACTTCGCGCCCGAGGGCCCCGGTTCCATCATCCGGGGCCAGTTCGAGCGCCGGGTGTCCACGCTGTCCAATGCCCGCGCCGGCCTCACGATCGACGGCAAGACGCTGGAGTGGTGGATGGAGCAATCCCACGAGGCCATCGCCGCGACCTTCCACGGCGAGCGCGTCTCCGTGTTCGACGCCCTGGCGCACTTCGCGCGCTGGGTGCGGGAACTCGGCCCGCCGGACGCGCCGCTCCGCCTCTGGGCGAAGTCGCCGACGTTTGACTGGGCGATCCTGGAGGCCGCGTTCCTCAAGACGGCCACCCCGATCCCCTGGGGCTTTCGGGACTTCCGGGACCAGCGCACGCTGGAGGACGTGGCCGCACAGGCCGGCTACGCCATGCCCGAGACGCTGCCCACGACGGCCCACAGCGCGCTGTCCGATGCCTACGCCCAGGCGTACAACGTGGCGAAGCGCCTCCTGTACCTCCGGTCAAAGCGCCCCCAGGAATGACCTTCGACGGGCTCCAGTTCGTGCGCGGCAGCCTCCGCGGAACTCGGGTCCATCTCCAGGTCCGCGGGGATGGCTGGGTGTTCGCCCCGGCGCTGTGCTCCACCGCGCCGGGGTTCACCGGACGCGGGTGGGAATGCCTGGACCGCCAGGGGTTCCCCACCGCGTTCCTTTGCGCCAAGTGCGTGAAGATGGCCGAGGCCCGCGCCGCGCGCGCCGACAAGCTGTCCAGCCAATCCCTGCACGCGCTCCGGGAGAAGTGCGTCCGCCAGGGGCAGCTAGCGCCGCGGTCCAAGAACCGGACGGCCGCCGTGCGCGAGGCGGACGCCGAGGCCCGCTGGAATCAGCGCCGGCTGTCCGGGCACACGTCCCGGTAGTCGCACCAGCCGCACAGCGGCGACGGCCGCGCCGGCCAAGCCTGTTCCGTGGTCTTGTGCTCGCGCGCCTGCCGGCGGTACGTGCGGATGGCCTTGGCGACGATACCCGCGACCTTGGCCTCCAGCGCCTCGCGCTGTTCCTTGGTGCGGGTGCTGTGCACCGTCGTCCCCGTCGCCACGAACTCCCACGTGAGGGTCACGTCCGCCGCGTCGTACGTCTGGCGGAGCCCGAGTTCGTACAGCCCCAGCTGGGTGTCCGCGTTGGCCTCGGCCTGGGACTTCGGCCGCGCGCTGGTCTTGAAGTCCGAGACGCGGAACGTGCCCGCGTCGTCGGTGGACAGGTGGTCCACGTAGCCCATGAACGAGTGACCGCCCACGCTGAAGTACAGCGGGACCTCCAGGCCGATCACGCGCGCGTTCGGGTGGTGGGCCTGGAGGGGGACGACGCGCGCGAGGTGCCGGACGCACCGCTCGCCGATCTCCAGGTAGTCGGCCACCTTCATGCCGCGCTTGGCGACGTGCAGGCCGGCCGCCGGCATGTTCTCCGTCCACTCGCGGCGGAACACCCCGAGCATGGCCTCCACCGTCGGCACCGCGTGATGGAGCGCCCAGTGATGCTCCGCGCGCTCCGCGATCGCGTGCACGCGGGTGCCCATGAACGCCTCCACGCCTCGGGGCAGCTTCGACTTCAGGCGCTGTGCGTAGCGGTAGCCGAACTGCCGGGGGCACTTCTCCACCGTCTCGACCTGGGACGCGCTGAACACGTGGCCGTCTCTCACTTCATGCTCCAGGCCAGCCCCACGTTCGCGAGAACGTAGCCGGCGAAAATGACCGCGTTCGGGTAGCGGCCCGCCAGGACCTCGGCGACGGCCGCGCCGGTGTACAGCACCGACACGATGGCGACCAGCCAGAGGCCCACTAGCTGGCCAGCCACAGGCACGCCAGGACGAACAGGCCGAAGGCGAGGAGGATCAGGTCCAGCGGGTTCACAGGGCCCGGACCTTGCAGGTTCCGGGCCCACTCAAGTCCGCCCCGGAGGATGCCGAGGAGTCGGGCAAGGAGTCCATCATGCGAAACTTTTTCCTGTTCGTGGTACTGATCGGCCTCGCGGGTAGCGCCGCGGGGGAGGACCTGTCCGCCCGGCTCGCCGCGCTCCAGAACCAGCCCCGGCCCAGCGAGTCCGGCAAGCTGCCCACCATCGTGGTGGTGCCCGGCCTGGACGCGCCCCCGGCGTACGTGCCGGCCCGCCCCGAACCCTACCGCCTGGACGACGCCCTGGAGCGCCAGCGCCGTTTCGACGCCGAGGACGCCGCAGAGGCTAACCGCGAGGCGCGCGCCGAGGCGGAGGACACGTTCGGCAAGCTGACCGTGGGGCCAGGGTCGGAACTGTCCCGGTTCGACCAGTACGGGGTTCGGCGCACGCATCGCAGCCGCCGCTAGTTCAGCGTCCGGTCTAGCGGGTCCACGCCGTCGTCGTCGCATCCGGCAATCTCCTTGCCGGCGAAGGACAGCCGCGCGCCCTGCCAGGAGTTCCCCCGCGCCGTGCGCGGCAGCTGGACGAGCCCCAGCTGTTTCAGGAGTTCCGCTCGGTTCTTCATGCCGATGGGCTTGCGGTTCTCGCGGCGGGTCCAGTTCGTGATAGCGGAGCGGAGCGCGTCGCCGGCCACGGTGAAGCCCTCGCCCATCTCCAGGCACTCCTGGGCGAACTCATGCATGGGGTTCGACTCGTCGCGCTCGCGCTCGCGGTGCCGGCGCATCTCCGCCGTTTCCAGGAGGCCGCGCTCGCGGTACGCGATGAAGCCCTCCACCACCCACGCCCAAACGCCGTCCAGGTTGAACCGATCGCCCAGGCGCGGGTCCTGCTCGTCCTCGGGGATCGACTGGGTGAACCCGACAATTCGGAGCCGCCGCCACGTGGCGTCATCCGTGGCGTGGATCATGGGGAGTTCGTTCCCGGTGAACAGTAGCTTCCCCTCGGGCGCGAACGTGAACTGGTGGCCAAACTTCGGGGTGGCTGTCATGGGGTCGCCGCCGGTCCACCGCTTGATGGTAGCCGCCTCGAACGTCTTGCCACGGGGGATCTCCGGGATGATGACCAGCCGCGCGCCGCGCAGCGCCGCCAGCTGGGGCGTGTTCTTCCCGCCGCCGTCGGCCGGCGCGAACGCGCCCAGGTCGCCGGTGACGCTGTACGTGCCGAACACCTTGGCCAGCGTATTGATGGTCAGCGACTTGCCCGAGTCCTTCGGACCGTGGACGACGTGGAGCACCTTCTCCTTTTGGCCGGGCTCCAGCGCGTAGCCGATGGCACGCTGGAAGTAGTCTCGCGCCTCGGGGTCGGGTAGCACGCGCTCCAGGTGCTGTTCCCACACCGGACAGTGTTCGGGCTTCCCACTCGCGCCGCCGATCTTGGTCAGAAGGTCGGCCGGGCTGTGCGCGTGGAACTCGATTTCCCCCGACGCTGGGTCCACCACGAGCGTGGACTCCGCCATGTTCCAGGTGTAGGGGTCGCGGTCCAGGTCGGCCACGCCGACGCCGAGGAGGTCCGGCTGCGCCGCACAGTCCGCCATCGCGCGAGCGCGCCCCACGGCCTCGCTGGCCACGGCGTGCTTCACCACGGCTTTGCGTTTCTCCTCGTCGCCGATGGAGACGGCCTCCAGCCGCATGTTCCGCGTCAGTTCCTGGGCCCACCCGAGCGGCGCGCGCGTGTGCGCCAGCTGCCACGCGCGCCCGTCGTACTCGTACCATGCATTTAGTTCGCCGACGTACACAGCCCGGTGTTTCAGCATCTCCGCGAGGCGCTGCCCGTTGCCTTGGTCGGTCAGCATCTCCGTCGGGTCGTACTTGGACGCGCTCTCCGCGATCTTCTCCACCTGCCCCGGCAGTAGTGGCGGCTTGCACTTCTCGCGGTTGACCTCCAGGAGGTACTCC
>Ga0184640_10000012_pt1 | contig 43316 bp, 62 predicted proteins | sample PLM31_200_b2_FD_133161 | JGI IMG/M metagenome (GOLD analysis project Ga0184640, IMG submission 133161) | Groundwater sediment microbial communities from an aquifer in East River, Colorado, USA - PLM3-1_200_b2 | ecosystem: Environmental > Terrestrial > Soil > Riparian zone | place: USA: East...
GCCGGCCAAATCGGGCGCGAGATATCGCCCGATGAATACGTGGCTCGCCTCGTCGAGGTGTTCGCCGAGGTGCGGCGCGTATTGCGTCCCGATGGCACGCTCTGGGTCAATATCGGCGATTCCTATGCCTCGCGCAAGTCCTCGGATGGGTTGAAGCCCAAGGACATGGTCGGCATCCCGTGGCTGCTGGCGTTCGCGCTGCGCCGGGATGGCTGGTACTTGCGCCAGGACATCGTGTGGGACAAGCCCAACGGCATGCCAGAGAACGTGGCCGACCGCTGCACCAAGACCCATGAGTACGTCTTCCTGCTCTCGAAAAGCGCCACGTACTATTTCAATGCCAAGGCCATCGAGGAACGAGCCATTCAGGCGGGGCGCGTGCGGGCCGATAAGATGGGCGGCAACAAGGGGGACAAGGTCCATCATTCCCCCGGCAAGGTCTTCACCGGGAGCGACACGCGCCGGTGCCGCGCCGTCTGGAACCTGAATACCCGTCCGTTGAAGGACGCCCATTTCGCGCCGTTCCCCATCGAGTTGCCGGAGCGCTGCCTGTTGGCGGGCTGCCCGGAAGGTGGCACGGTCCTTGACCCGTTCTTCGGGGCGGGCACCACCGGACTCGCCGCTCTCAAGAATGGCCGGGAATTCATTGGCATCGAACTGAACCCGGAGTACGTGGCGCTCGCCGAGGCGCGCATCGATGGCGAGTATCCGCTCTTTGCCCCGCTCGCGCCGCCCTGTCCGGTGAGCGCCCTAGATAGCCTGGTGTACGCATGAAAGTCGGAGACCGTGTTCTGCACAAGGCCACCGGGCGGGTGGCTTACGTCGAGCGCCACGCCTCCGATATACCAGGAGGACTCCGGCTTGACCGTTCCATCGAAGGATTCTCCTGGTGGAACGCTCAGGATCTGAAAAAGCTGCCGGCGCTCAAAAAGAAGAGGCCAAAGCCATGATCCGGAGGCAATCATTCGCCCACAAAGGTATCCGTATGACCGGTGAGGCGGTGCCTGTGGAGTACAACGAGATCTCGATCACGCGCACGAGCCGCTCGACGGTGCGGTGCCATTTCTGCCTGGAGCCGGCCGCCGGGGAGCGGCTGAGGCTCGGCCTGGTGCGGGCGCGGGTGTGTCCGCCGTGCCGCGTGGCCCGCAATATTCCGTTGGAGGTGAAAGCATGAGCCTGCCCCGTCCGATCATCCCGGCGCCGAAGGGCATCGAGATCCATCCGTATACCGATCCTAGGCCCAAGGTGTTCGAGGGCGCCACCACTCCGCTCGCTGTCGACGTGGCCAATATGGGCAATGCGCCGCGGCTGCCCGCCGCCGAAGGCGAGTACAAGAAGCGCGTGACCGCCAGGACCAAAGCCAAGGCCAAGTCGAACGAGTCGGTCAAGCGGCGTGACCTGATCCCCGGGCATGAGATCTATCTCATGATCTGCCAGCAGGTGGGCGGCGATCCCACGGCGAAGAAGACGATCACCATCGATGCCGGCGAAGAGCGCACCGCCATGAAAGTGCGGGTGAATTTCTACTCGTGGCGCCAGGCCACCATCCGCGAACTCGGCCCGGATTTCGCCAAGGACAACCACCTCCAGGACATCAAGGTCTATCTCGACCCGGTGCTGGATTCGAATGGGGTGATCGTGCGCCATCCGCGCCGGCATATCCCCAAGTCCAATGGCAAGGTGATCTTCTATTCGATCCGGAGCATGCGCGAAATGGTGGCCCTGTCGCAGGCGCTGCCGCAGTTAGGAGTCACGCCATGACCACCCGGGAGGCGGAAGACACGCTGTGCCCGTTCTGCAAGCTGCCGCTGGTGGAGTGCGCCTGCTCAGAACCGGAACCCGAGCCGGTGCGCTGCGTCGAGTGCGGCATGCCGGTGTTCCTGTGCGAGTGCGATGTGAAGATTCTCGAGGAGGAAGGGAAAGCCTGATGGAATGGATCTGTTTCACCGCCGCGCTCCTGGCTTGCATGCTCACCTTGGGCAACGCCCTCGTCGCCTCGTGGGTCAGCGGCAAGACGGACCGGCGCATCCAGGAGTTGGAGGCGCGGCTCTCAGGCCTCGAGCGGGTGCGCTCCGCCGATCCCTACGTGTACCAGCCGCAGGATCTCGAATAGATTCTACCTAGCACAAATAAGTACCTATGTACTATTGCAAGTCTACCTAGCATCGGGTTACTATCAGAACAGAAAGGATCACACACACAATGACCATCAACTTCCACAATCACGATGCCGACAAGGCCCGCTTCGAGGCCAAACTCCAGGGCGAAACCGCCTGGTTCTCGATCACCGCCAATGACGGCTTCTCCAACTTCACGCTGTTCTTCGATCCCAAGAACATCGCCCACGTCATGGGCCAGATGGAGAAAGCGCTCGGCGAGATGGAGACCATCGCCGCCCACCTCGACCGCGACTCCGACGGCGAGCTCGCCCCCGCGGGCGTGTCCGAACAGGACGGGGTGCTCGTCTAATGAGCGAGAATCTCCCCGCACGCATGGGTCTGGCCGAGGTCCAGACCCTCGGCGCTTTGCTGGCCAAGTCCGGCTACTTCGCCGATGCCAAGGACGCCGCGCAGGCTTGTGTCAAGGTGCTGGCAGGGCAGGAACTCGGCCTGCCCCCGATTGCCTCGATGATGGGCATCTCGCTCATCAAGGGCAAGGTCACCTTGTCCGCCAATCTCATGGCTGCGCTGATCCGCCAGCATGGCTACGACTTCCGCGTCGAGCGGCTCGAGCAGGATGGCTGCACCCTCTCCTTCCTCGCCAAGGACGGCAAGGAGCTCGGCAAGTCCACCTTCACCGCCAAGGATGCTCAAGCCGCCGGCATCCGCGGCGACATGTATAACAAATACCCCCGCAACATGTACTTCGCCCGCGCCATCTCGAATGGGGCCAAGTGGTTCACGCCCGAGATCTTCGGCGGCGTGCCCGTCTACTCGGACGGCGAACTCGGCGAAGGGGAAACGGCCGAGGCCGAAGCACCTGCCCCGGCGCCCGCTCCCGTGCCCGCCAGACGCGTCGAAGAGGCCAAGCCTGCCCCGGCACCCCTCCCCGACATCGAGCCTCGCCTCGCCGAACTGTACGCGCAGGCGACCGGGTTTGCCGAGACGGTGCAAATTGTGACCGGGTTCAAACCGATCATCAACGAACTCACCGGCTCCGAGCACGAGTACTATCGCATCATCGGCGAGCACGGCATGCAGCATGGGAATGAGTTGCACGGCCGCACGAGGCGACAGATCAGAGAAATCATCAAGAGCTTGTATGAGTACTGCACGCAGGTTGCTAGCCCGCCTCCCCCCGATCAGGCAGAGGCGGATCCGGCCTGGGAAGCCTTGGCTGAGGGCACCGATGCACGATAACAAGCTCTCCCTCTATGCCATCGAGCAGGAGTTGACGCAGTTCATCGACACCGAGGCGCTCGTCCCCGAAGACCAGCTCCAAGCCTTCCAGGCCGCCTTCCTCGAGAAGACGCAGCAGGCGGTAGCCAAGCGCGGCAATTGCATCCGGGCCATCTCCCACATCGAGGCGCAGATTGCCGGCGCCAAAGCCGAGGAGAACCGCATCGCCGAGTGGCGCAAGTCTCTTGAGTCGGGCCTCGAGCGCTTCAAAGCCTACCTCATCCGCTGCATCGAACTGTCGGGCCAAAAGAAAGTCGAGGCCGACAACGGCAGCCTTGCCATCCAGGCCAACCCGGAGAGTGTCGAGATCACCGACTTGGATGCGGTGCCCGACGAGTTCAAGACCTTCACGGTCCAGATGAGCGGCGCTGCCTGGCGGGAACTCTCTGCCGATCTCGAAGACAGGATGGACATCAAAGTCACCTACACGGCAGACAAAGTGGCCCTTCGAAAGGCTATGAAAGAAGGCCGGGATATACCGGGAGTTGATCTCAAATTCGGGCGCAACCGGCTCGTCGTTCGTTAGATAATTCCTCATGCCCGGTCTACCTCAGATGCTGCGCCGCCTCGGACTCACCATCCAGGCGGCTCCTTCCCCCCCGGAGAAGGTGCTGCCCCTCGCCATCCGCGATCACGTCCGGTTTCGACAGCTGGATCTGCTCATCGACAACGGCTTTGGCAACCAGCCGCAGGACAAGATCCCCGACGAGGTGATGATTGCCGTCGAGGAAGGCTTGCCCATCCCCTTCCGCGGCCCCGATCGCGACACCGTCTTCGCCGCTCCAGTCTCGGAGCGCAAGCCTGAGAAGAAGCGAGTCCTCGACGAGGAGAAGATCCAGCGCCGACGCGACAATGCGCGGAAGCGGTACGAGTATTTGTACGGAAGGAAAGAAACCAAATGAAACAACAAGCAATGCGTGTGGTCGCAGTCGATGAGGACGGAGTCGCCCAGGTGCGCCGCCTCTCCTGGCTCGAGTGGCTCGCCTACCACACGTCTTATGCCGTGGGCTGGCTCGCCGCCTGGTTCCAAGGCAAGCGCTGATGGACGTGGTGTACGTGGCGCTCGCGTTCTTCGCCCTCCTCAACCTCCTGGGATGGCTGAAATTTCGCAGGCGCCGTTAGAAATTACATGAAAAAAAGCAAGATCCCCGCCGCCAAATCCCCCCATGAAGAGGCCTTCGCCATTGCCTGGCGCGTGCTCAACGGCCCCCCCTTCGAGCGTGAGTACAAGTTTTTCATTGGACGTGGCTGGCGCTTCGACTTCGCTTGGCCCGAAGCCAAGATTGCGGTGGAGATCGAAGGCGGAATCCATGAGGGACCGGCGCGCGGCCGCCACCTGAGGCAGGAGGGATTCTCTAACGATTGCATTAAGTACAACGAGGCAAGCTTCCTCTCCTGGAGGGTATGGAGAATTCCCCCGGCCCTCATTCAGACGGCGCTGCTTCAGCGTTTGATCCTCGAGATCCGGCGGTGTGCGCCATGATCTCCATCTTCCTCGAAGACTCCTTTGACGCCGCGCACTGGCTGCCGAACGTGAGGGAAGACCACAAGTGCCGCCGCCCGCACGGCCACACCTACCGCATCCGCCTCGAGGTGACGGGCCAGGTGGACACCACGTCCGGCTGGATCATGGATTACGCCGAACTCCGGGAGAAGTGGCTGCCGCTCAAGGAGAAGCTCGACCACCGCTCGCTCAACGATTTCCTCCCCAATCCCACCTGCGAAGTGATTGCCGCCTGGATCGTGGCGAACCTGTGCGTTCCCGGCCTCAAGCGCCTCGAGTTGCGCGAGACCGTGAACTGCGGCGTGGTCTACACCCTATGACCTTCCTCCTCGACACCTCCGAAGACCTGGCCGTGTGCGCCTCGGACCTCGGCGTCGAGCCAATTCAGGTGGGGCAGCTCCTCACCCCCCTCACCCGCTTCTCGAACCGGGGCGGCGCGTTTGCCATCGACAACGGCGCCTACTCCTCGTTCGATCCCGCCTCCTACCGCTCCCTGCTCAAGCGGGAATGGGAGAACCGGGGGCGGTGCCTGTTCGTGGTGGCCCCCGACATGGTAGGTAGCCAGTCCCTCACGCTTGACCTGTGGGAACGGTGGCGCAAGGATCTCTCGGGCTGGCCCAAGGTGGCGCTGGTGTTGCAGAACGGCGCCGAGCACCACCGCCTGCCTTGGCACGAGTTCGATGCCCTGTTCGTCGGCGGCGACGACGCCTTCAAGACTTCCCCGGTAGCCCGCCAGCATATCCGCGCGGCCAAGATGTTCGGCAAGTGGGTGCATGTCGGCCGGGTGAACACGCCCGAGCGCTACCGCTGGTGCGAGGAGGGGGAGGTGGACTCGATCGATGGCAGCGGGATCAGCCAGTACTCGAGTATGCGCGCCTCCCTCACCGGCCACGCTCAGGTGCCGCTCGATCTGGAGGTTGCGCTATGAGCAAACCACTCGGATTGTCGCAGCAGGACTACGAGGAGCTTGAAAAACCCCGGCCGGCGCCGGAACCGCTTTCCCCTTTGCCCGGCCTGAGCCTGTGGGATAACTGCTTGTGGGTCATCGCCTGCCTCACCTTTCTGGTATGCCTCGGCTTCTTCTTCGTTACTGCACTGTTGTGCAGGATGGTCACGGGGAGGTGGCCGCGATGATCATCACGTTCCACGAACATAACCTGCCCGCCGGGATCAAGCCCTACACCATCGAGGTCAACTCGATCCTCGGCACTGTCAACGAGGATAGCGGGGCGCTCGCCGTCCTCCTGGCTCTGCCGTATGGCGAATGGCAGCTCACCGTCACCAACCATACCGAGGTCTACCTCGGCCGCCTCACGGTGGAACCATGATCATCCTCAATTGCCTCGAGTTGACCCGCATGCCCGCGCTCGCCTCGCATGCCGATCCGGATGGCTCGGTGGTGGTCACCACCCTCGGCAGCCGGGTGCGCCTCGATTCTAAGAACCTCAAGCTTCAAGTGCTGGTCCGTATCGCATTAAGTCTGGCTTTAGGAAGGCATTCGAAACCATGACCGAAGAGCAACTCGACTATCTCCGGCGCCTGCATACCATCATGCAACTGGTGCTCTCATCGCTCAGCAACGAGCCGCTTTCGCGTCCGTTCTGGCTCGACAAGCTCGAGCAACTGTCGGTAGCGGCTATCAAGGCAGGTGTCCAATGACCACTACTCCACCCAAGACGTATTTAGGCGACGCCGTATACGCCGAATGGGAAAACGGAGTGCTAAAACTCACGACGAGCCACGGCATCGGCGACACCAACACGATCTATCTCGAATTGGAAGTTCTCGACAGCTTGAAGAGCTATCTGAAGACGAGCGGGGATCTGCTGCGGGAGACCGCCACATGAGACTGGCCTTCACGGATGAGCTCATCGTTACCAACCACTTCGACGGAGAGATGTCGATGCTCGCCGACCGCCATTACTCCCGGCGCACGGTGGGCGCGCGGCAGTTCCTCTACTCAGGGCGCAAGCTCGTCATCCGGGACGCCGCCGGGGACGTGCTCTTCGGCTGGCTGTATCCGCGCGAGGACATGCGGATGGACGCTCAGACCGGCTACAACTGCGCGATCTTCCGCAACGAATCCAGCCGCCGGTCGAGCGACATCATCCTCGAATGCGAGGCGATTGCCTTCGAGAAGTGGGGCCCGAACCGGCTGTACACCTACGTCGATCCGGCCAAGATCCGCAGCGCCAATCCCGGCTACTGCTTCAAGCAGGCAGGGTGGAAGACGGTGCGCCGCGCCGACGGCAGCGTCCACGTCAGTCAGGCAGGCCAGCACCTGTTATACAAACCGTTGGCTTTAGGAAGGCAGAACAAGTAGCCGTGGGTTTGATCGTAAAACTATTGCCATCAACAGCATCTAGAGTTAGACTTATCCGTCGGCCAAAGCAGCGAGGGTAGCTCCCCCGTTGTTCGACGGAATCTGCCGGGACTACGGCGGGCTGTTCCTTATCCAGCCCGCCCCCGGTGAGCCAGATAAGGAATGTCCGTGAACGTAGACAAGTCGCGCGGGTTCGTCGTCCTGTACCGGACGATCGAGGAACACCTGCTCTGGACCCAACACCCCCCTGCCTACCTGAAAGTCTGGATCTACTGCCTGCTCAAGGCTACCTACAAGCCACGCAAATATTGGGATGGGCACAAGGAAGTCGAACTCCCGATCGGCGGTTTCGTCAGCGGCTCCATCGAAATGGCGCGCAAATGCAACATGTCGCGAGGGCAAGTGCGGCGCGCACTTGAGGTGCTCGAAGCCAGCCAGATGTTGACCTCGAAATCGACCAACAAATTTACCGTGTATGTGGTTGTAAACTTTGAGCGTTACCAGAACGAGAACCTGCCGACCGGCCAACAAACAACCAACAAACTGCCATCAAACGACCATCAACCGGCCACTAACAACAAAGAAACAACTACAGAGAGTATTCAGAAAGAGAAGATTGCGCCTCCGGCGCGGAAGCGCGACATTCTCTTCGACGAGTTCTGGAAGATTGTCTGGCTGAAGCGCGGCAAGGATAATGCGAAGACTGCTTGGCTGAAGAAGGTAAGGTCAGAGGAGGACTGCCACCGAATCATCGCCGCAGCTAAGGCGCAAGGTCCACAACTCCTCGCCGAGGCAGCAGCTAGCAACCGGACCCCTATCTACCCGGCCACATGGCTTAACGGTGGGCATTATGACAACGAAGACTTGCTCCCCTTCGATGCCACACCTACCACCACCCCAGAAGAGCAAGCCGAAAAAGCCAGGAGACTCCTGGCATCCAAACCAACGAAAGAAAGACTCCAATGACCCACCAACAAACCCCAAACCTGATCCCGCCCAATTTGCCCGAGGCCATCGAAACCGAGAAGCTGGTGCTCGGCGTCCTCCTTACCGACGCCGAAGCCACCAGCGCCATCCTGGCGTTACAGCGGGATGATCTATACCTCGAACAACACAAGCGAATCCTCGACGCTGCCCGCTGGTGCTACGACAACGGCCAGGAGGTGACGCTCTACTCGGTTCACCAGCGCCTCGCCGATCAGCGGCATGCCGAAAGCGTGGGCGGCCTCGCCTACCTGAGCGGACTGGTAATCGTGTCGAAGATCCTCGACATCGAAAGCTACCTCGGCATCCTGCGGAACAAGTCCACCCTCCGGCGCGCAGCCATCGCCGCCCATGAACTCGCCGAGCGGATGTGCCTGCCGGGTGCCGGTACCGAAGACATCCGGGCAGCCGAAGCCCTGCTGCGGGATCTCGGTTCGCGTACTGAAAAGCGGTTGGGTCTCCGGGGATTAGGCGAACTCATCGAAGAGTACGGCGGCATCGAAGCATTCCTGGCTCCGCCAAAGGACGAAGTTGTGCCGACCCCGTGGAAGAAACTCAACAAGCTCCTGACTGGAGGCGGCTTCATGCCCGGTCAGTTGGTGGTGATCGGAGCGCGGACGGGTTTGGGTAAGAGTGCTGTGGCAGCCATGATCGCCCGCTATGCCCAGGATGAAGGAGTCGCGGTGTTCTCCCTGGAAATGACCGCGCGGGAGATCTGGCTCCGCATGATCTCATCCGCCTCCGAGGTTCCGCTGAAGGCGCTGATCGAGGGGACAGTCTATGATCCGGCGAAACGCCGGGACGTTCAGAGGGTGATATCTGAATTAGTCGAAACCAAGATCAAGGTCGACGATGCGGCCAGCTCAACGGTGTCCGCGATTGTCGCAGCCATCAAGCGGGCCAAGGGGATTAAGCTGGTGATCGTCGATTACATGCAGATTCTCAATCCGGTCGGCAGTAAAGGCCAACACCGCGTCGAACAAGTGGGAGAACTCAGCCGTGGCCTGAAGCTCGCCGCCAATGAATTGAAACTGCCGTTCATCGTGTTGTCCCAACTGAACCGGGAGAGTGCCAAGGATGATCGCCCACCGCAACTCCACGATCTGCGTGAATCTGGTTCGATCGAGCAGGACGCCAATACCGTGATGTTCCTTCACGCCAGCCAGAAAGAAGTAAGCGAGGCGATCGAGTATAACCGGCCCAGTGGACTGGAACTGATCATCCGCAAGCAGCGCAATGGCACCACCGGGAAAATCAAGTTAGCATTCTCCGCAGCCACGATGCAGATATGGGAGCAAGGCAGTGAAGCGTAAACCACCTGAGAAAGTGTCGATTCATAAGTACCTCACCGAACGTGAGGGTAAGACCTGGACCCGCGTTAATACCGAGGCGGTGTTACAGGCTATGCGTGATGATAGGCTCATCGCAGTTAGAACGGCGAGAGCATCGTAGGAGAAGCACATGGCAGAAGAGACCCCGAAATCCCCGGAAAATTCCGGTGAAGCGAAAGAGCATCTGCACGAGTGGAAGAACCTGGAACCGGGCAAGTGGCGCTGCACCATCTGCCAGATAGAGGGCATCGGCCCAGTGAAGTACGCGAAGTGCTTGGTCTGCGGGTATCCGGCCGCCCTGCACCTCGGCGGCCCCGACGATCATGGCTTTCCCTACGTGCCCGTCACCAACGACGACGTCACGCTCTGGCGTAAAGCAGGAGACTCCGAGCAAGCCATCATGTCGAGAATCGCAGCAAGGGGCATGGCCGAATGAGCGAGCCGACCTGCTACGAGTGCCGGTACTGGGACAAGGTCACCTCGTACCCCGACAAGCGCAACTCCGGGCTCTGCCGCATCCACCCGCCCGTGCGCAACGACACCGACAACGACGACTGGGGCTGGCCCGTCACCTACGACGAGGACTGGTGTGGTGAGTGGGTCCAACTAGTGCGGTCGCCGGAACTCCCGCGGAAGAAAAGGCATGACCCCGTCTTCCCCTCCGAGGAGCAGTACTGGCGCAGCCGCGGCGACTCCGAAGAAGACATCGCATTACGCATCGCCGTGAGGGGCAGGGCATGAGCGGAGACAAGCTCTGCAAGAACTGCCAGAACTGGTCAGCTCGCAACGTAGACGTCGGCATCTGCACCCTCAACCCGCGGGTCTGGGCCGGCTCCTGGGAATACCCCGCGCAGTTCGCTCTCGACACCTGCAGTCACTTCGAGGCAAAGACCGTGCTCGCGCCCGTCGCGAAAGGCAAGGCTAAGAGTGGCGAGAAACTTTAGCTCGTGGATCCGCAGCTACCTCGAGTACTGTGAATTCTCGGAGCCGCCGGAGATTTTTTCATACTGGGTGGCGATTTCGACGATTGCTGGAGCTTTGCAGGGCAAGTGCTTTATCGACATGGGAACTTTTGAGTGGACACCCCACTGTTATATTCTCCTGATCGGCCCGTCAGGCAGCGGTAAAACTACGGCGATAAATGCGGGCATGCGGCTGCTGCGGAAAGTGAAAGGCGTGCGCATGGGGAGTGAGTCCATCACTTGGCAAGCCGTAATTGACGAACTCGGCGACGCGGCAGCCGGAGGCACAGGTATACGTGCAAGGGGTGGGATACGGAAGCACTCCTCGGTCACCTACGGATTGGGTGAGTTGGGTACCTTCCTCGATCCCAGAGATAAAAAGCTTATGGCCGAACTGACCCAGTTGTGGTCTGGAGACGGCAGCGATGAGTTCAAGAGGCGCACCCGCCGGGATGGCGGGCGCATCATCGAAAGGCCACACCTTAACCTCATCGCAGGAGCGACACCGGCATGGGTTTCAGAGAACCTGCCTCCGTCTCTCATTAGCACCGGGTTCACTAGCCGGTGCATTTTAGTCTTCGCGGAATCCAAGAAGACTCTGGTGCCCTACCCAAAGCGGGCTGCCGAGCAGGGGCGCGGCTACGTGCCAGACATGGCATCCAAACTCATCGAGGATCTGGAGAAGATCGCTCTGCTCAAAGGTGAGTTCACACTGAGTGAAGCCGCCTATGCCCTCGGCACGGATTGGTACCTGCAATTTTCTAAACAGCCGCCGGTGGGATTATCCCCCGACACGTTCGGTGGCTACCTTCAGCGTCGACAGGCTCACGCTCACAAAATTTCTATGGCTATCTCTGCGGCGCAGGGAGACTCGATGATCATCGAGGCCAAGCATCTCGAAGAGGCCATCACAATTTTGAGTTCAACCGAGAAAGCAATGCCGGAAGCCCTGGCAGGAGTGAACGATGAACTGCGGCCGGCGCTCCGCGTGGAGGAAACGCTCAGGAAGTATGCCGAAGTTCCGACAGTCGAACTCTACCAGCGCTTCCGAAGCAAGATGGACTGGCGATCTTTCCAATCCATTCTCAAGAACCTGGAAGATGCTGGTCTAGTCGCCGAAGTGATCACGCCACACGGTCGCGCAATCAAATGGCTAGGTGCGTCACCCAACCCAACAGACAGACTCCCTTCCTAGGCCGCTACTGCGCGGGAGCCAGTTGCGGGTAGGCGCGCTGTCTGCGTTCCCGCAATTCCTGCCACTGCCGGCGCGGGCCGATGTTGCCTTTCTCGGTGCGCTGCTGCAGCCGTTCGCGGTTCATGTAGTTCCGGTGGTACTCGCCGAGGTGGCGCGCGAAGCCCTCGGGCAGAATCTCCTCGTTGGTTTTCCTGATCTCCTCGTTGACCGCCGCCTTATCGGCTTCGTCTCCGGACTCCTGCGCCCGGTTGTAATCCTTCTGCAGGTTGGCGATGAGGTTGGTGTAGTAGATCTGATGCTCGCGCGCGGCCCAGTTTGCCTCGCGAGCCTGCGTCACACGCTTCGATTGGATGCCTCCTGCGATGCCCACCATCTCAGCGACGTGCGCGGGATCCGCGGTGTCCATCGGTACGACCAGGTTGCCCTGCGCATCCCTGACGCCGCCCTCGCTGGCGGCCCAGCCCGCTTCCGCCAACTGGCCGAGAAACTTCGGCAGCACAGATTTCAAGAACCGGAGCGATTCGGGGCTGTCCTCGACGAGCGCCTTCATGGCGTCCATACCCGTCCCGAGCGCCACGCCGCCGACATCCCGCGCCTCCCTTTCGACGAAGGTCTTCCAGTCGACGGTGCCATGAGCGAGGTCGAGCAAGGGATCAATCAAAGGCAGCACGCGGCCCTGCCCGAATGATCCACTCAAGTCGAACAGGTTCCCCGGTATCCCGCCCGAGATACCGTGCAGCAGCAGCTCGGTGGGAATCTGGCCCACCTTCATGGTCATGTACTCGCGAATGTCGTTGACGATGTCGACGTGCGGATTCTTGTAGCCGAATTCTTTCTTGAGCCAGGAGCCCAGCGCATTCAGAAACTTGATCAAGTGTTCTGAACCCATGGCTCCTTGCAATCCCGACATCACCAGATGCGCCAGCCACAACCGCTTCCAGTACTTGCTCGACCCTTGCAGGAAAATATTATTGGCCGTGTAACTCTTGAACATCATCATGTTCGGGAACGTTGCCTGCAGCCATGAGCGATTCGAGGGAGCATTGTAGCCCTGCGATAACTTGACCACCTTGATGGCCCCTTCGTAGGGATTGGGATGGCCCGCTTTCTCCAGAGCGCGGAAGGTCGCGAGGAAAGCCACCTGCCGGTTGTACTCCTCGCTGATCTGATGGCCCCTGAGAAACAGCTCGGGAATCCAGGTGGAGGCTTCTCCAATGCTCCGGCCGCCACGCTCCCCCTTGAGGCCGAGCGCCCAGCCGAGCATCCGCTCGGAGAGATTGCCATGGGCATGCGAGGCGATGTTGGCGGCCTGGGTATCGCCCAAGACACCCGAGTCCATGGCCTTCTCCATGGCTTCCCACTCATGCGGCTTGATCTTACCGGTGTAGACGTACTGATCGGGCGCACCCGTGATTTTGCCCTTGATCTTCCGGTAGGCCCGCACCGTATAGACGCGGCTCATATCCCACATCGCCTTGCCGGTTTCTGTGTAGGCCAGAGGCGCTCCCACGGTTGCGCCGGGTACGCCGGGAACCTCTTGGTCGGCCAGGATCGGGGCGGTGATCATGGACTGGCCGAGGTTGACCAGGATCTGCTTGGGATTCAAGCTGAAGTACCACGCATTCATGGCACCGGCGGCGGCATAGCCGCGCACCTTGGGGTTGAGCATGGCGACGTTGGCGTCCTGCATGACTTTGAGGAGCTGCTGAATCCTGATGGTGTCCGCGCCGCCAGCGCCGCGCCCCAGGCTGCTGATCGCGTCCTTGGCATCGATCACGGCTTGCTGCAGGTTGTGGCTCTCCTGGGTATCCCCCATGTGCCTGGCGTGCGACTGAGTGTAAGCGGCGAGCGAGCGCAGGCCGTCAGTGCTGAAGCCGGCGGTGCCCTTCGCACGCTTCAGGTGCTGGAGGAAGGAGTTGTCGGTGATCCGGTCGCCCACCATCTTGCTCAGGTCGACGCGCTGTTCAGCGGTGAGGCCAAGCTCTTCGGCGAGCCGGGCGGCCATGTCGGGCGGGAGACTCGAGAGGTTCTGGATATCGGCACTCAGCTTTTCGCTGACGTTGACGTCGGCTTTGATCCCGGCTTTCGCGTACTGCTCATCCAGATTCGCTTTGGCTTGCCGAGCGGCTCTCGCGGTTTCAAAGTGCGCCTGCTGGTCGATCTTTCCCCCCACGAAAGCCGAGACCATGTAGGAGCCAAAACGCTTCAGGGGATAGTAGTGGCGCGCGGCCTGCTCGGCGAACTGCTCATTGGTTTTCTGGATGGCCTTGCCGAGCACAACCGGATCTTCGACGGTGGACTGGAGCTTTCGAATCTGGGCCACCCGCAAGCCGTCGAGCGACTCACGAAAGTAACCCTGCAACTGCTCATACACGGCGAGACCCTTGTCATCGACGCCATGGTTATCGGCGATCTTCGCCACTTCCTCGATGGTGAGGGGACGGTCGATCTTGATTTCCTCCAGCCTCACCTGGAAGGCGAAGTCGAAGAAAGCTTTTCTGTTCGCCTTACCGAGGCTGACGATCGCCTTGTAGACCCGGCCGCCTTTGTTCTGCCAATGGGAGATGGCCGCATCCCGGCGTTCCTGCGCTTGGATCTGATCCTGGATGGGCTGGAAATCGGGATAACGTTGGGCTGCCTGATAAAGCTGGAGAGTTCTGCGCCTGACCCAGCCGAAAGCTCGGGTGGGCCATTCGAGTTGTGCTCGGAGGGGTGCCTCAGGGTCTGACTCGGGGAACTGCGTCGGATCTACGGGCGGAGGCAGCGGGGGAGGCTCAGTGGAAACCTGCGCTAGCTGGCCCTGTGGCAAGCCGATGGACTGGGTGGCTGTCAGGGACGCGGGAACGCCAGCGGGCGCTCCTGGGGCCGTTTGCGGGCCAACAGGAGGGGTTCCTGGGACAGGCTGGGGAACGGCAAGCTTCTGCGCCTCGCGGTATACGAGCTGCGCCACCGGCCGCGCTTCCGCGCCGAACTTGGCGACGATGTGCTCAATGGCATTCTTCGCGTTGACGAAGCCACTCCGTATGTCGTCGGCGATCACTATCGCCATGTCTCCGATCCACTCAACATCGGCGAAGGGGTTGGCAGAGAGCAGGCTGCCGCGCTTACGGAGCCGCTCCTTCGATGCTTCGACCTTCGCGGCCCAACCCGTGAGCGCCGGCTTCTCTACCGGCTCCCCGGCTGCCTGGAGAACGCGGTCAACGAGTACATCCGCGCCGGCATCGGGAGCAGCAGCAGGCGGTAGTGCCTCTGCCTGTACTTGTAATGCTCCTTGGGAAAGGTCCGGGATGGGAGGGACAATTGTCACCGGAACGGGAGCCGCTGGTATCGCTTCCTGAGGAGGTTGGATATCCACGCTCGGCTGCACGGGCAGAGGCGCTGTCGGCGTGGGAGGCCCTCCGCTGATACCCGACATTCGAACCGCCGGAGTGGCGAGAGGCTGTGGGCGAACGGAGAGTCGCGGCTCAACCGGCGCAGGAGCAGCAGGCGGATACGTGACGGTAGACTGGACCTGCTCGGTCACGCCAGCAGGCAGCGGAGGCGCAGCACCTTGGTGAGCCACCGCATGCGCGCCACCCTCAAGTAGCGTGCCGACGAGGAAACTCTCCATCACTCGCCAGAACGGGTCGGTCTGCGGAATGTCGAAGAACTTCTCGTGCAGGATGGCGAGAATCTCCTGCACAGCCTCAGTGCCGCCGCCGACACCGGCCGTCGAGAGCACTCCCTTGGTGATGCCTTTCATGGCAAGCACAGGGCCGAGGCTGTTGAGAGCAGAGATTAAGCCGCCTACGGCTATAGACGACGCCGGCGCGTCTACGCCACCCTTGAGTTGCTCGTTGTAGCGAGCGCCAATGTCGTTGAGACCGCTCATCAGAAAAGCGCCGGGAGGACCACCGAGCAAACCGCCTGCCACCGTGGCGGCGAACGGTCCGACCTGACTCCCTACAGCACGCCCGACGGCTTCGGGAAACTTAGTGGGATCCGCCACCGCCTCCTTGAGCGAAGGCCCCTGCTTCGCCATGAAGTCCTGGTACGCCTTGCTCGTGATGATCTTCTTGCCCTTGAGATCGCCGATGGCCTTCGAGATGACGTTGAGGTCAGCAGGTTTAGCACCTCGCATCCGCTCACCGAAGCGGATAAAGGGTTCATCGATGTTCTCCTTCAACTTGGCTCCGGCTTGCAGGGTGCCGAGGACATTCTCGGCGACGGTCGGAATACTCTGCGCTGCGCCGGTGATCGCCGGGAGCAAGGCTCCGATCGGATCGACGGTTCTCCTGACCGCTTGGCCGACGATCTGGGAGTAGGAGGGAAGCGCAACAGGAGCCTGCTGCGGAAGCGTCCCGGTGGCACTGGGCGGGGCGGTCAGCGGAGCTTGTTCCGGCACGAAGCCGGGAGGAGGCGGAGGTGGAGCTACCGCTACAGGAATAAATCCAGGCGGGGGCGGCGGCGCACCAGCCGGGAGTCCCCTCACCGTCACGCTGCTCTCAGGGACAAACCCCGGCGGCGGCGGCGGAATTATGGCGCGGGTACCCATTGGTTGGTTCTCTCATCGAGCATGATTCGCTGACCAGTTTTCGGGTTGACCATGATATTCGGCGTTCCCCGTGGTGGCGCAGCGGAGGGAGCAGGAGGACCGACACCTTGCCAAGGTTGAGCGGCAGGCCCCCGCACAGCAGGCCCTGGAGGTGGAGGAATGATGTCAGGACCGAGCGGATTCGGAGGCTCTTCGAATCCTGACTTCCCTTGCATCCTTTGCGCCTCCCGGTAGCGTTTCATCGCTAACTCGTTTACCGCCTTGTCGTGGTCCGCCTGACTGGGTGGCTGATAGGTCGTGTTAGCGTTGTAGGCAGCCTGCACTGCGTTCCGCTCCCTGGCAGCTATATCATCACCCGCCTCTTTGAGGAAGGGCAGGAACTTTTCGTTAGTCTCCTTGGAGGCCATCCTCGCAGAGTTAGCTTGCGCCACGCCTAACTGCCCTTGATGTACCTTAAGCTCGCCATCCCTGATCCGGGCGGTCTCCGCACCCTGTTCTTTAAGTCGCTTGAGATTTTCCCTAGCGTTGATAAGTTCGCTTTCTTTGATGAGAATGTTTTGGTCGGCGACCTGAGCCTCATGTTCCCTTTGAGCCTTGAGTGAGTCAGCATTCTGCTGCGCAGTTTCAGCGGTTCGCCTCGCGGTATTGCCTTTATCGATTGCTTCCATCTCCCTGACGGCGGCATCCTGTCGGGCTTGGTTGCGCTTGCCCTTCGCATCCTCGGCTTCGTCCTTGATTTTCTGCTGCCGCGATTTGCTCTCAGCTATCTCCTGCTCGCTCTTCAACTTATCGATAGCAGCCTTATCCTGCTTCGCTTTCCACTCGCGCTCCGCTAACTCACGAGCAACCTGCATTTGCCTCTGCTGGGCGAGCGTGTTATACCCGGCAGTTACTGCGTTAACGGCGTTCCCTATGCCGCTCTCGCCGGGGTATCTGGCGCGAGTCATCTGCTGCCCTGCGGCTAAGGCAATTCCGGCTAAGCTGGGGTCAGTCAACCTATCCCAGATACCAGGCTTCTTAGCCTCAGCAGGCGGCTGCCATGTGCCCGCACCGGGACTTCCAGGAGGAATGATCGTATCAATCAACTTGTTGTCTTTGTCGAAGACGCGCTTAGTCCCATCGTTATCTTCCTCTGTATAACCTCCGTCCGGATCGTAAGTCGTTTTAGCGCCTCTCTGCGCTGCCGGTTTTGGAGTAACAGTCCCGAGAGTCTCACCAAGAGATGGCGGCATCGTGCGCGGCGCACCGGGAGTAGGCATGGTGGGTCTGCCGAGCACCTCGCCCCGTTGGGCCATGCCGCCGCCTCCGTATCCAGGAGGAGTGCGGGCGTTCGGGTTGATCCCCGGCGTGCCGAACCCAGGATTGACTACCGGAGCGATGCCTCCGAACTTCTGTGCGAGAGCCATCAGCAATTGCGGATTAATGGGCGGTACGGCTGGCATTACTTAACTCCTGCGAGAAGCTGACCGATCGAGGGAATGGGGTTGCCGCGGCCTTGCGGCTTGAAGACGGGGGCGACGGGGGTGTGCGGGCCGAGGTGCGCGTAGGGCGCGGGCGTGGTGGTGGTGCCGCCCTGGAACGCGGCGAGCATGGGCAGCGCGGCGAGCAGCTTGCCCACTCCCGGCTGCTGCTGCTGCTGCTTGCCTCCCGGCTGCTGCGGTTGAGGCGTCTGCGGCGGGGGGTTTTTGGTGTCCAGTTTCGGAATGATCTTCGGCGGGACTACTACTTTGGGCGGCTTGGTTGTGGTCGTGCCGCCGGGCGGAGGATTGGGTGTGAAACCTCCCCATGGATATTTGCCGGGAAACGGATACTCCGGATCTGGAAAGCCGGTTACTTCCGTCCTAAAAACGGGGTCGCTCGGCGGAGGATTGGGATTGAACTCAAACTGAGGCCAGCCGACGATGTCAGGCGGTGGCTTGTAGGTTCCTTCCGCCGTGAACGTGGCAGGCGGAGGATTTGGTTCCCAGTCCGCTACCGGATACTCGCCGGGAAACGGGTAACTCGGATCCATGAAGTCGGTGCCGGTCACATTGAAATTCACACCGCCGCCGGTGCCAGTGCCGCCGACTTGCGGCAAGGACGAGAGGTACTCGGCAAGATACGGATCGATCTGAGATCCGGTGTAATCAAGGGGAGGCGGAGGGTTGCCTATGACCTCAGTAGTAAAAGTCGGATCTCCTGTTCCAGGCGCGAAGCTCCCAGGATCGGTTCCTCCGGGCGTCTCGACGGTCTGCCCCTCGTTGGGTGTCGTCGGAGCCGTGCCCCCCGATTGCGCTATCTGATCCTGCCAGGAGGTGACCGGCGTGTTGTAGCCGTAGGGATCGTAGGCACCGTAAGGATTGTTGTAGTTCCACCAATAGCCCCCGGTATCGTAGGGATCGTAGCCCCCGGTATTGCCTGGCGGCCGGTTGCCAATGTATTCCATATCGTCTCCTTACCCGAAGAAGTTGCTGGTGCCGCCAGGAGGTGTGCCTACCGAGGTGCCCCCCGGCGCCACAATCGGCGGCGTCCCGGCGGTGGTTCCCTGCTTACGTATCTGTTCGATGATCTGAAGCAGAGCCGGAATACTCAGCCCGGCGCCGATGATGGCTGACGCCGTACTCGGCTGCGGCACCTTCACTTCTGACTGCGCCTCGGCCCCGAACGGCTGACGAATGAGATTCCCATAGTTCAGCAGGTTCTCATACGGCAACCGCTGCTCATACTCATACCGGTTGGCATTCTCATTCCTCTGCGCTTCCTCCTGCGCCCGGATCTGCGCGCCCACCGCACCCGTGATCTGCCCCGGCGCCGTCAGATTCGCCTGCAACTGCGGCAGCTGCTGCATGGTCTGCATCGCCTGCTGCTGAGCCGACAGATAGCCCTGGTTCGCCAGACCAGACGACACTTCCCCAGCCACGCGCTCGGCATCCCGCACCGCCTGCGCCTCCCCGATCGATTGCCGCGAGCCGCCGTAGCCGCCCGACGCAATCCCCTGGTGCCGGATGGCCGGCAGCGCCCGCGTCAGAAGCTGATCGCCGATGGGTGCCACCGCCGCCGAGATCGCGTTCTTCAGGTACGGATTGGTCGCCGGATCGCGCCCCGCGCCGAGGTTGAATTCCGCTGACTTCGTCCCGAGCTCGGCGAGGTACTGCGCCGGCGTGACCGCGGCACCGAGCTGCTTCTGCGCGGCAAGCTCGTCCTGATTGAAATCAGCAACGCGAGGCTCAGGGCTAAGTTTGGGTCCACCCTGACCATAGAGCCTCGTGCTCTCGTCGATAAAGTTTTTGACCGCAGGTTGCTGCCACTGCGGGTAGCTACTAGTCGACGTCGAGACGTTGCCGCCTGCGCTCTTTCCCATGCTGCTTTACCTCCATGATCAATGTCGTATAGGCGACCTCGAACCCCAGAGGGGCGAGTAATCGCGCCAGTCCTTTGCGTCCGGAAGCCTCGAGCCGAGATGCGCCCTGCTCCCGCGCGAAGATCTCGAGGGCGACTCGGGCGTGGCCCGACCAATCCTTGAAGTGGATGCCCTGGAGCAGGACGATGCGAAGCACCCGCATGCAGGGATATTCCGAAAGTTCCGTCAATATCACGCCAAGTAACTCCGCACCGTCACCCGCAAGAGCTACCCAAATTTGTTGCCGATCAGCAGCCACGAGCGCCTTGATGGAACTCTCGCTCAATTCCCCGTGGCAATAGCGCAGCGCCTCTTGAAGATACGGAGTCAACCTCACCCACACTGCAGGCTCGATCGCCATATCGGCAGCGATGCGGGTAACCTGCAACTTGCGCGGGGCAAGCTGCGTAGCGGCGACCGGTGGGGCTTCGAGTTCTACGGCTGCTGTTTCCATATCTTTTCCAACGAAGCAGTCTCGGTGATCTGCTTAACGAGCGGCTCGAGCCACACCGCGTCGTTCACTCTGAGGGGGGCCACCTCGATCACGGCGGCTAGAGCTTTGGCCTCCTCGTCCTCGAGTTCAATCGTCCTCGAACCGTACTCCGGACTGATTGGCTTCCACAGATATTTGTCTCCCACCGCAGTAAACTCGCTCTCCCGCTGCTCGGCATCGCTGAGGCGCAGCTTCTCGATCAACCGCAGGAACACCGCGGCTTCCTTCAGGTTCGCCGCACTGTGGTTTCCCACGGTGCTCCAAAGATACACGCGCTGGTAGAACTTAAGATCAAGACTTTGCATATCGTTCACATCAATTTGTTTATGACGGCCTCGACTGCGCCCTGTAACGCTGCGTCGGAGACTGCTGCTCCATCCTGCTGAATCGCCGGGTCCATCACCACGGGAGGCTGAACCTGTGCCGCCACCATGTCGGGAGCCTGGAAGGTTTGCACAGCCCATTTCTGGCGCGTTTGATGGGCTGGGGTACTGGTTGCCTCGATCATTATCGAGTCAGCATATTTTAAAACTGCCACTTTGCAGCGACCCCGGAATTCGCTATTTTGCATCAATTCACTGCTCTCTGCGTATGTCATAATGACTCCTGCTGTAGAGCGAGTGGACGCGCAAACATCCACCCGCTCAGACACCCTGGAAAGTTGAGATTTCCTGAATGTCCCAAACCGATTCTATCCTTGATCTGCTGGATAAATACGTCCCAAATCGACAGCCGGATCACTGTTGGCTCTGGACCGGATATATCAAATCCACTGGTTACGGTATTTGCCACTGGCAAAAGAAAACCCATAGGGCACACCGGCTGGTGTACGAGTATCTCGTCAGCGCTGTCCCGAAAGGCCTTGAACTCGACCACCTCTGCCGAAACCGCGCTTGTGTGAACCCTGCTCATTTGGAGCCAGTTACTCACAAAGAGAACATGCGCCGTGGCTACCGGAGTGAACGGACTCACTGCGTTCATGGCCATGAGCTTATCGGGGAAAATACTCGCTGGTATGGCACTCAACGCATTTGTAGAACCTGCGCACAGCAACACTATCGACGCCACCAGAATTGGCAGGGTGGGCCTTTTAACCGAGACAAGACTCATTGCCCAAAGGGCCATGCTTACGACGAAGCAAACACCAGCATCAACAGAGCCGGATCTCGCGTCTGCCGGGAATGTAAAAACCAGCGGTCGCGCGCGAATTATCACAAAGCCGCCTCAATCAAGGCGGCGCTCTCTTCGTAAGTCATACGGTTTCTTCCTATGTGGTGGTAAGTTGGACGGTCCTCAAAGTACCATCCGTCCTTCTGATATAGAGGAAAAGCTGGTTATCCGTCTGCCTCAGATACAAAGTCAGGCAGCCATTGGGCAGGGAGGCTGACACATCCTGACTGCTGCCAATGTACACCCCGCCGCCGGAGGCGTTCAGGAACAATGGACCTCCCACCCCGCTATCCCATGTCTGGATGCAGCCGACGTATCCAGGCTGGCCTGAAAAATTACCATAGCCCAAGGTCATCCGGTAGCTGGGATTATTGGTGGCCTCCCCGATGGCCACCTGCTGGGAGGCGAGCGCCGGCGTGTTCGGGGTAGTGGATGGAATGACGGTCAGCCGGTGCGGCGCCTGTGCGTTGCCGATGCCTATGCCGAGATGGCCATTCGCTCCCAACGTCATATGCGCCAGGCCGGAAGTGATTGCGGCGCTAGCTGTAAAGGTGAGTACCCCGGACTGCGTTCCTATGCCGATGGCAGTGCCGTCCCCCGCATCGTAGGTGGCGACTTTGACGGTGGCCAGACTCGTCCCGGTCGAGACCTTGGCGCCGGGAGTCGTTGTGTCGATGCCGACATTGCCTCCCATTAAATTCACGGTCGCGGCATAAAGCGTAATCGGCTCTAAAGCTGACTGAGCAGAATCGGTGCCATGAAGGATTGGGCCGAGCAGTCCCGCCGGAAGACCAAACGACGCAGGGTCGCCGCGCACGATGAGCACCCGGTTGGCGGCCGCCTCGACAGTCAACTTGCCCGAACTAACAGTGCTGGTGCCGATGCCGACACTGCCCGTGCCGGTGAGGTTGAACCCAGCGGCGTTGATGTTCTGCAACCATGGCGTTTGGATCGAGCCGATGGTGGGTGCGCCAGTGATCTTGGCATATGCCAGACTCGTGATCCAGGCCGGGTCAGCATAACTGCCCAACGTCGACACCGCATTTGTTACCTGAGCTGCGGTGTAGTCTCCGGTTGCGGCTACGACTGCACCGGTGCGCGTGAAGACGCTCGTAACGCTACCGGCTCCGCCCCCGGTGATCGTAACGGTGGTGCGGCTGCCGCCCGCGTCATTGGTCGCGGTGACACCAGCCCCCACGAAATTCAGTGTGCTCTGAACCGGGAGCGCCACGCCCTCGTCCTGAACCAGGGTGATCCCGCCGCCGCCTCCCCCGCCGCTGCTCATCGCGTGCCACGCGCCGGCGTAATAGACGTAATAGCCCGCCCCGCTCCCCGGATTCCAGTCGGTGCCGTCGGCATAGACGAGCATGCCCTCGCGGGGTTTCCCCGGCGCCACATGCCAGATCTTGTGGAGCGAATCGCGGTGCCGGTTGATGTCGATCAACTGCTCCTCGGTGACGCTCCAGAGCATCTTGAGCGCCTCGCGCGTATCGTCGGGGAGCGGACGGTCTAAGGGCATGTCATAGCCTCGCCGTCGGCTCCAGATCTAAGTCGAAGCCGATGAGCTTCCAGTTGGCGCCCACCTCGAAGCACTCGACGCGGTAGGCCAGATAGCGGAACGTGCCGAAGAAGCCGAGCTTCACGGTCGTCCCCTGCGTGAAGTTCTGCGCGGGCTGCCACGAGACCGGAGCCTTGCGGCCCATCGAGAACCCGATGGCAATCGAGAAGGTGATTCCGTCGTCGCACACGAACTTGGGCCAAATCTCGCGCATCACCGCCAGGTGCCCGTGGTCGATCACGATCTCGCCGCGCGAGGTGCCCTTCACCGCCACGCCGATGCGCTCGACCCAGTTGGGCGAGGCGTCATCCATGTCCACCTTGTCCCCATTCACCCGGAGCACCAACTCCGTACTCATCAGGGCAAGCCCCTCGACCGAGCGCTCGTAGGTATTGCTTTCCCAGGTAGTGGGGTCTTGCGCGGGCCAGTCGCCCACCACCGTAGCCCAGGTACTGGCGCTGCCGGTCAGCGAAGTCGGACCGGACGAGATGGCGTGGTAGTTGTCTTCGATGTCGCGGATCGTCCAGGTGTCGAATTGCCAGTTCCAGACCAGGGCGAGGTTATTGACCGCGGTGCCGCCGGAGGAAAAGGTGATCCAGATCTCCTTGGCGGTCATCTTCCGCACCACGCGCACCTTGTCATAGGAGGCAGGAGTCAGTTGCGAGAAGAACCAGCGCTTGGTCCGGTCGTAGCCTATACTCGTCACGCTTTGCAGGTCGTGGATGACGAAGTCGTCGCCGGTCACTTGGAAGACTTTGTTGAGGAAGGTGGCCGCGCAGCCCTGCGCGAGCGTGCCGATCTCCGAGAACACCCGGCGGAAGGCCATGATGTCCTGGCCGCCAATGAAGGTCATCGCCCACGTTTGGCTCCCGGTCATGATCATGAACTGGTTGCCGACCTGCATGCCGTCGATGATGCGGTCTTCGCCTTCTGAAAGCGAAACCTGCCCGGCATCGAGTGTCTCGTCAGCTACATCCCAGGAGGGCGGGATTCCCAACGGATCGGCCGGGTGCGACCACATGACGAGGCGATCGTCGCGTTCACCTGAGATCGTCACATCGAGAGCCACCAGGAATTCCTTGAAAGGCGCGATCACCTTGGCGCGGTGCGTGGCGGGCCAGTTGGAGAGGTCGGCCAGATCAGACGCCGCGCTCGGCAGATCCCAGTTCTGGGGCACGTCAACGCCGTTGTTCAGGATCAGGTGGTCGTTGAACATGCCGCCGTTCCAGAAGTCTTGCGCCGTTCCGGTATAAGGGCCGGCAAGGCGGGTGATATCGGTGACGGTATCGCCCGAGAGAGCCATCACCTGTTGAAGGCTCGTGTAGACCCAGAACCTGCCGATCAGGCTGTGGACGTAGAAGAGGCCATAGGGGATGGGCGAGCCGCCGGCATCAGTCACGGTGTGCCAGGAGGGCGCCCGCTGGACGCCGCCGAGTTCGAATTGCACGTTGCGGCAATCGTTCCAAAAGGCGGGCGGCAGGTCGTAGGGGGGCTGGTCGATGATGAGCCCGGTCTTGCCGACGAATTGGACGGGGACGATCATTGATGACCGGCCTCCCAGTGAACTTGCCCGAGCAGGGCGTCTTCGCCCGAACCGATGACGGCGCGGCGCATGGACTCGAGGCGCGAGGTGGTCTCCTGGGCAATACGGCGCCGGGCTTCGGCACGGTCCTGCCCAAACAGCGTGGCCGCCTCGTTATCGCGGATGTTGCGCGCCACATGCCATCCGGCTTCGGCGACCAGGAGGTCTTCGGCTTTGGTGCTCCAGAGGTTCTCGCTCGATCCGTTCGTGAGCGGGACATCCCGTTTGTAGTAAGGAATGTCAAACGTGTAACTCTGATCGGGAGCGGGGGTCATACCCACGAAGGAACCAATGATATAGAAATTTTTGGGTACGCCGAAGCCAGGTTCCATGGTGACGTGCTCTAAGTAAGCACCGTAGACCAGGAAGGAGCGGTTGTAATACTCCGTACTATTGGTGGGCTTGCGGATATAGATGATGTCCTCGATCAATTCGATGAAATCATCCGGCAAGATTTGTGTCGTGGCGTCGGAATCGACGGTGGCCACTGCCTGCAAAAACCAGGGATAGGGCGGCGTCTTTTCGAGCGCCCGCTGCGCCTGCTGAATCTCCCGATAGATCATCTGGTTGATGTCGGAGCGCTGCCCCAGCCGACCGGCGAGAAGAGCGGTCATGTCATCGAGTGTCATGGCTTACCACCCGTACTCCATGACGATGCAGTAGCCGGAACCTCCGGCTCCTCCGGGAGCCGAGCTGGCATCGCCGACGAAACCGCCCCCGCCGCCGCCGCCGCTGTTGGGGGAAGCATCGCCGGCCGAGAACCCGCCGTTCCCGCCGCCCTGACCGCCGAAGCTCGCCGAGCCGGACTGGGAAGGATCTCCGAACATGCCGAAATGGCCAGGGAAAATAATGTCCCCGGTGCTGATATTCCTGGCGTGAACGCCCCCAGGATAGTGAGCGATCCCTCCGTTAATACCGCCCTTGGCCTGGCATTGCGTGACCGGTCCGGCCGTGGTGAAGGTGGTGTCTTCCCCCGGCGAGCCTAATCCCGCCGGCGCCGTCCCTCCTATGCCGCCGGCCCCGATGGTGACCGTGGCGCTGGCGATAGCGGAGACATCGAGTAGCTTGATGGCAACCGCCCCGCTCGAACCACTTCCTCCCGAGTAGGCGTCTATCGTGCCGCCATTCCCGCCGCCCCCGCCGCCGAGGCAATAAATGAGGATTTTCTTCACGTTCGCTGGACGGTTCCATGTTCCTGAAATGGTGTACTCCCGGATGCCCGTCAGGAAGGTAATCGACTGCATCACCGTCTTGATGAGGCGGATGTGGTCGTCGCCCGCCGAGACGGCGTCGGTCGAGAGCGGATTGGCGGGGACCAAATCCCCGATGCCCGTGCCTGTTTCAAGCCCCATGGTTGGTTATCTCCTCGGTAGCGCGCCCTTCGTAAATGACCGTGGTATTGTCCACTCTATGTTCCTCGTACCGCGGGAGGGAATACATCTTGTTGCCCCAATGGCCGACCAGTGCGGAAGTGTCGTGATCGACCCAGATGGGGATGCCTGCTTTTTCGAGCTTCTCGCAGAAGCCCCAGTCTTCCCCCTGCCACCTCTGTTCGGACTCGATCCACTTCACCGGGAACCACGGCTTCCTGATGTCATGGAACACCGTAGCCTTGATCATCATCACGCCCGTGCCGACGCGCCAGACCTTCTCGAGTCCGGTGGTCCGCTCGCACGGGATGAGCTTGCCCGCTTCGTCGATCCCTTGGCAGGCGGTCTCCATCGGCGGGTCGACTTTGGTAGCGATGTTGCACGCGACGACTGCCCGCTGGTGAGTGAGCAGCCGCGCGACAACGCTGGCGGGAAACGATTGATCGGTGTCGATGAACAGTAAGTGCGTGAAGGAATACTTGAGCGCCATCTCGCCGAAGTGCTGGCGGGCTGCCCACAGCATGGAGGTCTTGTGGTTCAAGACCGCCATCTCGATTTGAGGCTCGTGGCGCATCGTCTGGGTGAGCATATTGCACATGGCCATCCCAAATTGATCGCTCCAGTGGCCTGTGGTGGGAAACCCGACCAACACTTTGGCTGAGATCACGCGGATTGTCTCCCGGCTTCGAGTTAGATGACCACCATATTGCCGATATAGGCGCAGGTTTCCTCGGCGAGCACCTCGAGTCCGCACTCGGTGAGCCAGCCGTCGATGATCGAGTCGGTGCCCTTGTCCTGTTGATCCTCCATCAGCTTGGTGTCGCGGAGGAAGCGGTACTTCAGGACCGTGGGATCGAGGATGAAGGCGGAGTTCGTATATTGCGCGTGGACGTTCATGAGCGGGTGGGTCTTGAACCCGATCTGCCCCTGCGGCAGCGTCCACACGTTGAGGTTCATCCCGAACATCTTGACGACACCTTCCTGATTAATGACGCTGTCGGTCTTGGCCAGTTTGTTCAGCGAATTGAGGAAGCCGTTGCCGCAGAACGCGATGCGCTGATCGCCGGCGCGGGTATCCCAATTCCAAATTGGATACGTCGCATCCATGAACGTCGACGTGGTGATGCCGGTCGACGACTGGAAGATCGTCACGTTCGACGTGATGAAGCTCCGCAGGCCGCCCGTGGTGCGGGTCAGGTTGCCGGTAGCTTGGGGAGACGGGTCGACAACCTCGGATGCCAGCCCGTAAAGGAACTGCATCTCAATGTCGCGGCCGTGAGCGAAAGTGGCCCTCTCCCGGTCGTTCTTATAGGCATCGCCGGTGCGGGCAAAGGTCTTATCCGCCGTGCCGGTAACGGCCCAATTCGTGCGGAAGATCTGGCAGTAGTTGGTGTACTTGGTCGGATTGTTCGATACCGACGCAGGCCGGGTCGAACCTTCTCCGAATGCCGTGCCGAGCGCGGTCAGGAAAGTGAAGCCGGTGGTGAGGGCCACGGGCGTGGTGCCGAACTGGCCGCGCTTGAGCACAACCGTAGTGTCGGAGGTCACCGACGATACGAGAGCGATCTCAACGTTGGCCGCCACGTAGGACACCGGCTCGGTGGTGCCGATCGAGTCGACCTTGATGAGTTGGTTCGGCCGGAGCGCGAGGGCGCCGCCGGTCACCGTGAGCGTTTGTGAGGTGGTGATAAAGGCAGCGGTCAGCGTCAGGCGGATGACGGTGTTGCGCTCATTCCACCATGAGAACTGCGGGTCGGTAACCGAGGAAGAACCGAGCTTCTCGGTGAGGGCAAACAGCGGCGATTTGCCGTTGGGGTTGAGGAAGAGGATGGTCTCCCGGAAAGATTTGGGGCGCTCGTCGGTGCCCCAGTCGTCAGTGGCGCGAACGCCTGCGAAAAATGCCATTGAAGTTCTCCTTGCTTTCGAGCCCTAACGGCTGCCGCGCGCGTGGTTCACCATGTCCGCGAACACGTTGTACGAGGGGGTTGGTGAAGGGGCTACGCTGCCGGGACCAAGCGGGGTGCGGGCAACGATGTTGCCGTTCCCGTTCTGGTATTGGGGCTGGGCCGCAGGAGGCTGTTGAGCATTAGGTGCTGGGGCATTGGTGGAGGGAGACAAGCCGAGCATATTGCGTACCAATATGCCGATCTCCCGGGTGGCGATGTCCCGGGTGAGTCCCGGATTACCGCGGTTGGCCTGTATGTAGAGGGCCGAAATTCTGTCGATCTCGTGCTTGGGCACTTGCCGCAAGTCCTGGTTGACGGTGAAGAAGTCGTTCTCGGCCTGATGCACGGCAAACATCTGCTGGATGGTCGAATGAACCACCTGCGCCATCTGCTGGCGGATCTGGGGATGCTCGGCGATGATCTGCGGCATCTGCTGCTGGAGCGTGGCGACGGTCGCCTCGTAGGCGTTGAGCGTAATGTCGGCAGCCATATCGGGGAGCACGCGCTCGGGTTCGGTCGCCATCATCAGCGCCCGGTCGGGGGTGAGTTGATACGAAGAAGCAATCTGCTGGCGCACCGTGTCGCGGACCTGGGCATGCTGCGCGGCCTGCTGCTGCTGCGTCATGGGCGGCGCTTGCTGCTGGTATGGCTGCGGAGCTTGCTGCTGATATTGCGGCTGCGCCTGCTGATACTGCGGCTGCGGTGGTCGCTGCTGCTGTCCGGCTAGCCCGGGAGCGGGCGGCGCGCCGTTAGGCCCCTTCCCGATCGAGGGCACCACCGGCTGCGGAGGCTTGGCTTCGGCCGGGCCGCGGGCGTGGCCCATGATGTCGGCGAGCACCGATTCCTGGCGGGCCGCGGTTTCTTTGCCAGGTGCGCTTGAAGGAGATGAAGAGGCGGAACTGTCTGATGACGGCGGAGCGGAGGTACCGCCGCCGCCAAGATCCGCCCCTCCCCCCTCGGCCTCGGCCGAGAGAAGCCCTATATTCATTTCATCAAAACTACTCTTCTTCCACATTTTCAATCTCTCGCTTCAGTACTTCGATGGCATTGCGCCAGTTTTCGGCGAGGCGCTCGGGGGCCTGCCGGGCCATGTCAAGCCCTTCGCAATATCCCTGGAGGATTGCGGACTGCTGGAGCTGCTCTCCCACCAGGGGCTTAGTCGCAAGCTCATCGCGTTTATAACGAAGAATGGCTCCGAGCTCACGGCGCAATATACGCCAGCCTGGGTGCTGCTCAAGAGCTTCAAGGTGCGTGAGATCATTGCGGTGCTCCGCCAGCTCCGTTGACCATGCTTGCAATCGCTGCTGTCGGACTTGTTCCGGGGTATCCGCCACCGCCTTCGCCTCCCATTGCCTGCCCCGCGGGGACCATGTTGCCGGCCTGCATCTGCTGCATCGCCGCCTCGTCCGGCGTGATGCGGAACTGCGTGATGTTCTTCAAACCCGCCAGTGACGCCATGTGCCCGAAGATGCGCGAGATGTCGTACTGCTGGGCAATCTGCGGGTTCTTGCCGATCACCGAGAAGATCTCTTTCCACAGCGTGGCCTGCGCGAAGCGGTCTACGGGGAGCGTGCCGTCGACGGGCACGTAGTCGAATTCGCCCGTGATCATCGACTTATCGACCTGGACAAACTTGGTGCCCTGCATCAAGTCACCGGCGATGCGGAACATCTTCTCCTGGTCGTAGAACTGTTGTAAGTTCGCCACCATTTTGCGGCTTAAACGCGACCATCCCAGCGCCGAGGCGAAGTCGCAGAATGTCTTCATGCGGTTCGCCCCCTGCGCGGCGGCGGTGCGTACTTCCGTCGCCGTTTTTCGCCCACGCCCGAGCGAACCCATGAGGGAGTCGTTACTCCCAGTGATCTGCTGCATCAGCCCTTCGGTGAACTGCGTGTCGGAGAGATGGCCGCGCGTCGGATCGACGTTCATCAGTTCCGCGACGGCAGACCGCACGTCGGTGCCATAGCCTGTGCCCGGGCGCATGCGGACGATCCGTCCGGGTCCGCCGTCGATCAAGTCTTTCACATTGATGCGATCCGGATCGATGATCAGGTTCCCGTTCAACGAGCGCCGCACCGAGAACATGTGCGTGTTGTAGAGCCAGTTGATCACGTCGTTGAGCGGCTTGGTGACTTCCATCATGCCGCGCGTCGACGAGTCATAGCCGTCGCATTCCCACGCGATCACGTCATACGGGAACTTGCAGTGACGGAGTCCGAGCGGAGCGGCTTTGATCAGAACGCTGTTGTTGGCTACGATGAACTCCCACTTTTGATAATTTTTGCCGGGGAGTTTCCACGATTCGGGGAAGAGATTAACGACGACGCGGAACAGCCCAACCTTACCGCCCTTCAGATCTTTCGGATCCCATACTTTATCCGCCGCCAGCATGTTATCGCGGCTACCCGAGGTCGAGGGAGCCATGGCATTTCCGCCGACGCCCATGCCGCCGCTTTCGAGTTTGTCGAGGTTGAATAAGTCCCACTCGTTCTTCATCGACTGGAGGCGGTCAATACTCATGAGCAGGGTGTGGCCGCAGAATTCTCCGTCTTGGAAGTTGACCAGCGGTACACCGGGGTCAGGATAGTAATCGAATGGCCGGACATTTTGGAGTACATTGCCGCAGTAGCCTTCCACTCGTTCTTCGACGAGTTCCCATTTCGGATCGGCACCGAGATCGATGCCACCGAGGGTGGGGGCGATGGGCTGGTACTCCGAGAATATCTCGGTCTTTTTTACGTAATCGCTAGCTACAACACCAATTCCGAATTTAATTGCGTCCAATAACCAGATAAACTCAGCACTCGCCATGTCCCCGATGTCTTGGTTGTAACCCATTAAGGCTTCAAGACATTGCGTACTTTGTTCCGTCTCTCCATGGCGTCCTTTGAACTGCCACACTGGATCTCTTCCCAGGAAAACAGAGGTGGCATATGTATGCGAAGTCAGAGCTAACGCGTAAGAATACGGAAGAATGACCTCTGAGAACTGGCTGGCAGATCCCTGCTCCCGTGCTCTCTGTTTTTTGGAGGACATCTCCGTCTCTGGGAGATAAGCGCGGTAAAGATCTTCCGCTTTCCGCCAGCGTTCATGCCTTGAAGACATACGATCCCGGCTCGACTGGAACATGTGGAGGATTTTGGACAAGATCTCCTCATGTTGTTCGCTGTCGAAGGGGACTTTTAGCTTGCCCATTACGCGCCCTCCTGGGACAATAGAACGGACCGAGTGACGTGTTGCAGCGTCTCCCGGTCCTGACCGATAAAACCTTTCATGGAGGCTTTATGGCTAATGGATATGGTATCCCGCTTCCCCAGTTTCCCCCTAAGGAAGAAGGAAAATTCTGGTCGAAGATCGACCGCCGCTCCGATTCGGAGTGCTGGCTCTGGCAGGGCAATAGGTACCACAACGGATATGGGCAGCACATTGCTTGCGGGCGCACCATGAGAGCGCATCGCATCGCCTTCCTGCTGGGGCACGGAATAGATCCCGCGCCTTTCCTCGTTTGTCACACATGTGACCAAAGGTTGTGCTGTAATCCGAAACACTTGTGGCTCGGGACGGCGGTTCAAAATTCGCGTGATGCTGTGGCCAAGGGGCGCATGGCGCACGGGGATGATCACTACCTGCGGAGATACCCTGAACTTAGGCATGGACGACGGAATGGAGCAGCCAAACTGACCGAGGCTGACGTCATCGAGATCCGGAGACTCTACGCTACCGGAGACTGGTTGCAGCGCGAGATCGGCGCGAAGTTTGGCTTGAGAGCTGGCTATGTGTGCCTGATCGTGAACCGGAAGCTGTGGGCGCATGTGAAGTGATCTCATTTGGTAAGCCACCTTATGGCGAACAAGCAGCCAATCACGGCGAGGACGAGCAGCGCGTAAAACGTCATCTCGGTCATTGCTTCAATTCGTAAATCAGATACCCGATGCCGAAGAGGACGACGAGGGCGATCAGGATTTCCGGCAACGTCCAGGCTCTCGCCCAAGCGGGTTCGAGGCCCTTCAGATTCTCGAAGCGAAGCGGTGAACGTCCCATGATAGAGAGTCTCCATCGTACTATGCACTCGCGGAAATGGGCTACGTTTCTGCATAGTTATCGCGCGGGGAATAATCTCCCGCCGGTGCCGACCCCGAGTTGATGGCTGACGAACAGGAGCAGGATGATCAGCAAAATCGCCCCGACAATCCAGACGATCGGTTGCGGCAGGGCGAACTTCACGCAGACCCACCAAAGCCCGTACCCGACGACGGCGAACACGATGATGTAAATGATCAACTGAATTAACTGATCCATTTGTTCTCCTTCATGGGCACGTCCTCCACGCTGCTTCCAATTCCCGAGGGGCGTCGGAAGGCTGGAAATCCTGAAAGTCCCCAACGCTGTCGCTGAGTTCCAAAACGAGGGAAGTGGCCATCGCCATGGCATCGATGCAATCGTCGTGGGCGCAGCCGGGAAACGTCTCGAACTGCTCCAGGAATTCCCGCTGATCGCGCCGTACATACAGCTTTCCGTTCGAGGCCAGACCGGCGAGGGACTGGCGAATCCGGATCGGCTTGGCTCTTTGATCTTTGTAGATCTCGATCACATGGAAGCGGCCGCGCTTCTTCATTTCCTCGGTAAGATACCAACTCAACGTGGCCTGGTAGTTGATGCCTTCGACGCGCACGCGGATCGGTTTCCACTTCCCGGCCAGCGTGAAGAAGGTATTCGCACTCCAGTCCGGGTGATGGTTGCGCGAGAGCGCGTAGTCGAGCAAAAAAACATCACGATGAGCGGTCATGCCGACCACCACATGCGCCTCGAAGTCCTTGCTGGCCATGCCGCCGGCGATCTGCGCGGCGCTCGGCGGTGGTGTAGGGTCGATGGCCATCGCCACAATCATGTTGGTCGGAGGCGTCTCGTAGTAACGGAGATCGGCCATCCGGAAGAACTGCCCTTCATCGGGCACCAGCCAGCACATCTTCTCCCGAGCGAAGTAGGCCCAAGTGTTTTCGCGGCGCGCCGCTTCTTCCTCCCGGTCAATCTCCTTGGTGGGGAAGCGCTCCTCCCACCGGCTGCGTCCCGCTTCGTCGCGGATGCCGAACTTGCGGAAGGTGTAATCCGGATTGTGCTCGGCCTTGGCGATGAGATCCTGCGGGCGCATCGGAGTTTGCAGCAGGACCATCTTCGAGTTCGCCGCTTCACTGCGCGGAGCCATCGTGTTGATGATGGAAGAGTAGATGAGTTCGTTCAGCTTACTTCGCTGGACCTCCGAGCCGACGTTCTCTTCGGTCTGCACGTCATCGAGGCAGACCAGGTCGGGGCGGAATGAGTTGATATTCAAACCGCGCACGCTCGACGTGATGCCGAGACAGACCAGCGAGATGGTCGATTCCGGTTTATCGGGCGAGAGGCGGCAGAGCACGTCCAACCTGTCCGAGTTCCAGATATTGCCGGGGCGCAGGCCGAATACCTGCGCGAAGGAGAGACCGTCACTCGAGTTGCCCTCGATGAGGCGCCGCAGCCAGTCACCGGACTCGTGTGCTTTGTCCGATGACGCCCCGAGGTAGGCGATCGTCCTGGATGCCCTATACGCTACGCTCCACGCCACGTAGGCGCGGAGCAGGGTGGTCTTGGCGCCGCCGCGGAAGACGGCGATGGCACTCAGAGATACGTCTGGATTCGTCCAATCCTTCCAGATCTCGCGGTGGAATTCCGGGCTCGACTGCCGGAAGGCGGAGGGGAAGAAGGTGCGGCAGAAAAGCTCCCCGTCGGTGGCGCACAGCGATACTAATTCGTTGAGGTCGACGGACGGGGGAGCTTTCTGCTTCATCGGTTATTTGTGCTGGTGCGGGAACGGCGGGCCGACTGGCGGTTCCTTGGGATGCTTTTGGTCCTTGTCATCCTTGTCGTGCTTGTCCTTTTCCTTGGTGTCCTTGTCGTTCTTGTCATCGGTCGACTTGGGCCGGGGATTGGTGTCGGCGAAGGCCATATCGCGGACGTGCTGGAAGGCGGCGCGGTCGTCCTCGGCTTGGCGGCGATGTTCATCGGGATCGTCGAAGGGGCCGCGGGAGATGGCGAGATTGGCGACGGCGCGCCACCGGAGTTTGGCGGAGAGAGCGGTATCCTTCCAGGGCGGGCACTTGTCTGCCGGCCGCCAGTAGCCGCAGTGGGCTTCGTAGAGTTTCTCGGCCAGCCCTTCTGGGGTATGTTCCGGCCCCGGTGCCGGGAGTGGGGTGGGTTCCGGCTTCGAGTAAGCCGTATCTTTTTCTGTCATCTGTTTCAATTCTCCTTGGATCGAATCAAACGAGGTATCGAGTCAGAATCCCTCGCGAGGACTTACTTTCCTTTGCCCTTGGCGATGCTGCCTCCCGCCAGTGGCGGCTTAACGGCCATTGCTGCTCCGCCGATCGCAGTCTTGCGGGACATAAGCGGAGCTGAAGCCTCATCCGCGGCAGGAGCCGTGGAGATCTCGCGGTAGGTCACGTCGACGGTGAGCGTGCCGTCGCCTCCGGTCACGTCCGCTGGTTCGATGTGAAGCATGAGCGCCGTCGCCTCAGCCGCCACGTTCTGCGGGTAGGGCAAGCCGGTCATCGCTCCGGTCGATGAGGCCGGGGTATCGAGGAGTCCGGCGGCGGGGAGAGTATTCGAGACTGCGGTGCCCGCTGCCTTGACGACGAGGAGGTTGGCGCCGGCTACGTAGGCGAGCGTGCCGAACGTATAGGAGAGCGCCGCGGAGACGAACTGGAGCGCGATGCCGGCAGCGGGCGCGGGAACGAGCGTGATGGGCGTGGCCACCAGTGCCAGGAGTTGGGCTGAGGAGGCTGAGACCGGAACGGTGACCGACTCGGGCAGGTCGACCGGCTCGTCGGTAGCGTGCTGCTTCTTCTTCAAGGGCAGCGGCTTCACGTCGCGCCTCAGATCCTCTTGGACATCGGTGGCGACTGCGCCAACCACAGACCAGTCGGTCTGGACGTCCGGCTCAAGCGCCGCCCATTGCGGGCGCGGGCCGAGGACTTCGATGGCCTTGGGGTCGGTCGACTCGCCGGCGGACGCTTCAAAGAGGATCGGCGGCGGTGGCGGCGGGGTTTCCTCCCCGGCGTCGATCGACTGCTGGGCGACGACGTACCAGGCGTTCTTGACGGTGCGCTGGGTCTCGGACCAGGTGGGGATGGGGGCGAGCGTCTCCGCTGTCAGCCAGTCCGACATCTGGGCCTTGGCCGTGTAGAGGCGCTCGGCGAGTTCTTCCATCGTGGTGGTTTGCATCAGGACTCCTGTTCTTCGAGGGTGGTTTCGATGACGAGGGGGGCACGGCGCTGCAGCGCCCGCTCGCGCGCCTCATTAATAATGTTGACGTCGACCTGGAGATGCGAGTGGACGTGCATGTCGGTCGAGTAACCCTTGGGGTTGATGTAGCCGAGAGCGGTGAGGGACAGCTTGGCGGCGGTGAGCAGCTCGCGCGACTCGAGCTCGTTCTCTTCGAGCCGACGATCGATTTCATCCAGCGAGCGATGGGCCAAAGAGTTTAATTTGTCAGTTATGGCCGCACCGGCAAAGACGGCTTCCTTCCCGTTCTCGGCACAAAGCTCGCGATACGCAGCCTGCCAAACGTCCGAGGCCATCACCACATGAACGTACTGTCTTCCAAAGTTGAGTTCGATCGCCGCTTCGCGAATTTGCCTATGCGGATTTGCGGCGGCCCAGTGCAATAAAGCAATGTGTCGATGCGATAAGTGTTTCAGTTCGGCCAATGGGTTGAGTGTACATCTTTAGCGAGGTTTTTCAAAGATTTGAGAGTAAACTAGATGCGAGCCGCATGGTGTTGAAGCACCGTACGGCCCTGACCGAGACGACCTTTCTGGGAGGCCGAATGGCTAAATCAAAGTTTAGAACACTGCCTGCGTTGACCGCGAGAGACATTGCCAGATTCTGGAAAAAGGTGGCCCGCTGCTCCGCTTCGGAGTGCTGGTTGTGGACGGCTGGCAAGACTCCCGCCGGATACGGGCATTTTGGTCTTTGCCGAAGCGGCAAGGACGAAACTTATTATGCGCATCGAGTCTCGTACTTCATAGAACACGGGGTGGATCCCGGCAGTTTCCACGTGTGCCACACCTGTGATCAACCCTCGTGCGTAAACCCGGCGCATTTATGGCTCGGCACCGATGCCTCCAACATGCAGGATGCCTCTCGAAAGGGGCGCGTACTCACGGGGGACAACCATCCCTATCGAAAGCACCCGGAGCTTATACCGCGCGGAGAAGTGAGAGGTCACGCCAAACTGAAGAATGCTGATGTCATCGAGATCCGGAAGCTATATGAAAGCGGCTGGCTTCAACGTGAACTCGCCGCGAAGTTTGCCGTGTCACTGAGCCGCATCAGCTACATTGTGACCCGCAGACACTGGTCTCACCTGCCCTAAAAGAGAGGGGTCCGGGCGTCTAGTCAGCACGTCCGAACCCCGCTTTACAGGCAGCCGGATCACACTGAAAGTTGCTGCCCGAATTCAGATTTAGCCCTTACTGCGAACGACTGTCGGAGGCCGCCAAGAGAGCGCGGTCTCAATGCCTGTCAGTGTACATCAACCTTGGCCGAGCTGCCCTCTGAGCCACTGGATGAGCTGCGCCTGTTGGGCATTGGACTGCGAAGGATCGTAGGTGGAGATTGGAGACGAATAATTCCACATCCCATTCTCGTCAGCGCGAGAGACGGTGGGAGCGGGGCCGCCCCAACCTGTGTTCTTCAAACCGGCGGCATATCTGGCAGCGATGTCTTCAGGGCGGTCTCCCCGCGCCAAACCAGTCGCCGCAACATCGGCCCCCTGGATATCACCAACGCCGTAGTCTAAGCCATATATAGGCGCACTCGGCGCGCTGCTGCCCGGGCTCGACATATTGGTACGGTTCTGTTCCACCACGTTGGCCCCGAAGGCTTGCCCGATCTTGCCAGCCGCCTCCGGAGTTATGTAGTTGGGGTTAGGATTACCGGGGGAAGCGAAGCTCACCGGTTGATCGTTGATCGAAGCACCCACGTTCTGCGCCCAAGGATTCTGTTCGCCGAAGAAGCCGCCGGTGCCGGCGGTGGAGGGGGGGGGCGGGAGTCCGGGGTTCACCTGCGGCGTCGAGGTGCGGGAGCCGCCGGGTTCGCCGGTGTTGCGGCCGCTCGGTGCGGGAGTGCCGCCTGCGAGTGGGCCTTGGGCGCCGGGCTGCTCGTAGCCGGGATAGGGGAAGGACTGGTCGCGGGTGCCGTTGATGCCGCCGCCGGGGACATTGGGATCCTGGGTGGGGTCGTAGCCGGGGTCGCCCGCACCATAGCCGGGGGGCGCTTGCTGTCCGGTATTATTCCCGCTCGGCGGCGCCTGCTGTGGAGGGCGGGCGGGGTAGCCGCCGGGAGGAGTCTGGCCGGGTTGCCATGTGCTCCAGTCAGGTTCGCCAGCGCCAGTGCCGGGGAGCGAGGCCAGGGCGCCGCCGAGTCCCTGGTTGCCGAAGAAGCCTTCATTCACTGGCAAGCCGTTGGGTCCTAAGCGTATCTGGGCCATGTCAGATCTCCTTCACTTCCATCTCGTCGTCGTCTTCGGGCAGGTCGGGGATATCGGATTCGTTCTCGATGGGGGGATAGGGAGGATCGGGTTCGAGTTCGAAGTCAGGATCGGGATCAGGGGGTGTCGGCATCGGTGGCCTCTTTCCGCTCATGAGCTTAAGGCTGAGTATAAGGCCATCCGGTACTCATGGCAAAAAAAAGGCTCACCGGCGAGCGGCAAGCCTTACTGATCAAGAAGTGGAATCTGTTCTTAGTATACGGACGCTCACCGCCACCTCCTCCGAGTATGGCGGCTCCCTCATGCTCACTTCGTTGGGAGATTCAATTCTACAAACAAGCGGTTCGTATTGCTACTGCTACACCGCAAAGCCCGCGGATTTCAGCTCCGCGGTGCGGGCGGCATAGGCTGCGTCCTGGCCGTCGCGATCGTAGAGGAAAGCCCACTGACCGGCCGAGTACGCCTCGTACAAATCCTGGCCATTCCAGGCAATCAAAAGATATTGGCTCTCGGTGACGATCGCGCCGGTGGGTTCGGGGACGACGATGTCCCAGGTGAGCGTGGGCCAGTTGGTCCGCGCCCAGTCCAAGACCCACTGGGCCGTGTCCGCACATGGATAATCGAGGGGCGAAAGAGGCTGCAAGGGAACGTCGAACCCATAGCCGGGCGCGAAGCTCCAGGGCCGCTCGAAGGTGGAGGGGCCATTCTCCTCGCGCGTCACGGCGCTGTAGAGCTTCTTCGAGATGGGGCTATAAAGGTAACCACGAAAGGCCCTCACGAGGATCTTCTCCGGCGGGATGGTGGCGGCGGTCTCTTCGGCCGGGGCGGTTTCTTCTGGCATGATTTTCTCCTGGGGTGACTATTTCAAAATGGCGTCAAGCGATACTTTGGACTCTTGGGCGGCGGCCTTCATGGCAGCGACCTTCGAGAGCACATCGCCGCGGCTCGCCACTTCCTTCTTTTTTTGAGGATCGAGGGAATTCCAACGCGCCTGCGCTTCAAAGGCGGGGATCTTCAGGAGAAGGGCGATGGCCTGTACCGTGATGCTGTGAACGGATTTATCCGCACGGCGCAGACCCTCGCCTGCTTTAAGCTGCTGCCATAGCTTGGCCACCTTTGCTCTCGCGACGACGGGCGAGCCTTTACAACTGACGTACCCTTGCTGGAGCCTGGCGATACAGCCCCAATACATCAGGGCGGTCTGCTGCTCGACAGGAAGCTCGGCCAGATTTAGAACTGTGCGTTCCCCATCTTTCCAGTCGAAGGTCAAGGTGCCGTTCGAGGCATCCCAGTCGATCCGGGAGGTGATGTGGAGCGGAGATTTCTTGGAGGGAGATTCATCCCCGTTCGGTGTGTCCATGTCTACCTAGATGGTAGCGCTTAACTAGAATGAACGCAACCGAATCAATTAGACTGCCAAGCCGTTTCGTTTTGCCTACACCGATACGAGGCGAGGCGCAGCGGGATTCCGCATGGACAACAAATCAATCAACCCTTTGCTCGGTTTGCGAGAGCTGCTGCGCCTCTTGCTTACGATGATGCTGATGAGCTGGGAATCGTTTCAGCGGCCGCCGCGGGCTTCCTTTGGACCTGCGCCACCATGCGCACGCTCCGCTGCTCCTTCATTCCCGGCCGCCAGTACGATATGCGCCGCAAGAACTGGTTCCTGGGAGACAGTAATTCCTCGGCAGGCCAGCCGTTTTTGATGCGTCTCCTGATCGCTGGGAGAGATACGCCCGCGCGGCGACCGGCCTCGGTGAGGCTGATCTTCTCGCCGCCAATGTCGATGAGAACGTTGCTCCTCCGATGGCTGGACTGTTCTCTCGGAGTAGCCCACCGGCAATTGCTCGGCTCGTAGTTTCCGTTGTTGTCGATGCGGTCGAGGGTGGTTCCTTCGGGACGCAGTCCCATGTCAGCGAAGAATGAGGCGAAGCTAGCTACCCACTCCGGGCAGATGGTGATGCCTCGGCCGCCGTAGTCTTTGTAGTGGCCGCAGGTGGGCTTCAGGCACCGGGTTTTCATGGAGACCCATGACTTGTACGTGGGAGAACGCCGCAAGCCGTGGGTCGGAAGCAGGCGCCCGTCTTTTTCTCTGTGGCGTACAATTTGATTTGGTGGCATCGGGTCCTCCTAGACCTGTTGCTGCTTGGCCTGCCACCGCTGAGAACGGCGGCGGGCCTTCCCTATTCTATACCCGTAACCTCAACTCTGACCGGTGGTTTGCGAGGAACCGGAATCAATTTCACCCAGCCTTTTTTCTGCCTGATCGAGAACACCTTCCCGGTCGCGACGCCGGCGATCCCGCAGCACCCGCAGTGGCAGCACACCCATTCTCCGGTCTCCTGCAGCGTCACGGCGGCCGAGCTGCACATCGGGCATTTGAGGTGGGTGGTCATAACGCACGAAGACCCCGCCGAGTGGGATCTGCGGCGAGGCCCTCATGAAAACGAATCACACTAACAATGAGTTGGTCTGAGAAATATTATGCCACAGACGCAGAAACGCCCGCTGTCTGATCCCTCGCTTTCGCGAGAGCCCTTGCGGGCAGCGGGCGCCTCTGCCTTGTATGGCTAATACCCAATACCGACTCAACCAAGGCGAGTCTATCACGAACAGTCCACCCGCGTACCCCCGTCAAACGGGGTCGGCTCCCGTTCTACCCGCTTCGCCCGCGGAGCCACCAGCCCATACCGCTCGGCGTGCGCCCACTCCACCGCTTCCTTGGCATCGGCTACCCGCTCAAACTTCCCCAGCTCGTCCCCGCCGTAATAGGCAGGATAGCTCAGGAGCTTCCGCGCGTCTTCGAAGGAGCCGTAGATTCCGCTCGTGAAGTAATCGTTGTCATGGCAGTAGGCGTTATCCAGCCACTTCATAGTCGTCCGGGTCGGCGAACCGCTGCTCTAGCCTCTCCTCGTGCTCCAACTCCTTGAGCGGCCGCGCGTAGCTCCGGCGCTTCGACTGCAGCATCAACTCAGCCAGCACCTGGTCCTTCGTCCACTCCGGGTGCAGCCCCTTTACCTCGGCATACGCCCGTTTCTTGCCTTCGATCTTGATACACACGAAGCACATCCCGTCCGCCGCCACCTTCACGCCCTTCCTCGGGCATACCACGCAATCCCCAATGGCGTGCTTGGCTACCTCGGGCCGCTTTGGTACCCGCCGCAGAGCCTTCCCGGTCAGTTTGTATACGTAGGTAGTCGAGTCCAGCCGCTCGACCGTGATGTACTCAAGCCCCACCAGTTCCTTCACCTGCCGCCGCGTTTCCCGCTCCCCGTTTCGCGTCACTTGGGACAGGCTGGCGATTTTCACCTTTGCCGATCCCTTCGGATACGTGGTCAGCGACAGCCAACTCAGCAGGAAGAACGCCGACTTCGACAGCGTCCCATCCAGGTGTACCGCCAGCGGCAGCCGGCTCTCTGTTCCGGCTCCCAATTCAGGCAACGTGACCGGACATTTTGCGTCATGTGACCGGACATTTTCGCCCGGGCGTCTTATAGGAGACGCGCGCGGGTCTTCTTTAACCGATTTTCGCGCTCTCACGCCGTGGCCTTTCTACGGCGCTCCAAATCTGCCTTCCCCCACTCGATCAAGGCGGCCATCCCTCGATCGTCCATGAACCCTCGTCTCTCTGCCGCCGCATAGATCTCGTCCAACGGATCAGCCTCCTCGAGTAACTGTACTACCGGTTGCCCTCGATACCTCACCGCCGGACAGAATTTTCCCGCGTGCTCCCCCCTGCATCCCATGCACACCGTCTTCTTAGACCGCATTCTCCCCCACTTTATCCCACTTCCTCCCCCTTTTCAACAGCCTATCTCCTTCATCCGCAACAACTTGGTAACCGTAAGCCTCCTGTTCCCCATCTCCGAACCCTGAAAATTCTCGCGCACTCGGACTTGCCACTAACTGAAAGCGGGCGCCCCCCCGGCCTGGGGGTGCCCCGGCCCCTTTGATGCAGAGCACTCTGTGGGAGAGAGCAGTGTAATCGGCAAGCCCGGGTCTGCTGCATCACAGTGCACTCTGCAGAGCAGAGTACTCAACGGCTACGGCATACGAGCATCGATGGCACCAAAGGCATGCGCTTCACGCATGGCATTGGCGCATCTTCCCCGGCGATGGCGGTATTCCACTGGCAATGAGCTGCCATTTGACGCAGTCCAGGTCAAAATCCCCGGCTCGTTTGAGCCCGATCGCAGGGTTAGGGCAGTCAAAGGTGTGCTACGAATTGAAACGATCGTAGCAATTTGTAGATAATCCTAAAACAGTACCTAAGGACTATTGTTCTAGGTAGAGATGCGAGTTAATATCTGAATATGGATAGAACATACACAGCGATTGAAGTGATCAGGCATCTGATGGGAAGGGCAGTGGATCACTACAACTCCTGAGCGCTCGTTTTTAGCGGCTGGGTTAGCGCGTGGGGCGTTGCGGCGGTGGTTCCGGCGGTACGGAGCCTCCCGAAGGCGCGCGCGGTCCTGGGGCAAATGTGGGGCTTGTCATCGGCAAGCTTAGCTCAAAATAAAACTGTACAAAGACAGACAAAATCGTATAAAGTAGAACAAAGGATCACAACACACAATGACACAGAAGCGACTCTGCAATGAAGCGGGTCCGGTATCCATCTCGAGCGCTGAGAACGTGCGTGGGTGGATTGGCTGCCCCTCCTGCGGGAAGAAGTGCAAGGTCAGGCGCAATGCTTCAGGCGTGGCGACGATCCGCCCCCACAAGGAGGCTGCCAAATGAAGCGCAAACCTGCCGAGGGCAAAACGCTGTACGAAATCTTCACGGGAGAAAAACCGCCCGCGCGTTGCGAGCAATTGTCGAAACCGGGGGAACCCGGTCGCGCAGAAACCAAGCCTACTGCGCTTGATAAGACAGGCTTACTTTCGAAAGGATCACACACACAATGAAACTCATCACACTGGCGTTAGCAGGAGCGATAGCGCTCTCGGCCCAATCTCCGATCGTCGTCTCGCGCGACGGGAAGTACTTGGGCAACCTCAGCTCGAACCCGTACGACCCGAATTCGATCGCCAATCCGTATGGCCGGTATGGTTCTCCCTACCAGTCCGACTCCGTTAACAATCCGTATGGCCGCTACGGCAGCCCGTATTCGAACCAGAGCGCCAACAATCCGTATGCGACGCAGGCGCCCATCGTCATTGCGCCCAGGCCCGCCTACACGGGAGGCTATCCGGTGTATCATGCTCCCTCGCCGGTGCGGCCGGCGATGTCCTACTACACTCCGGTGCTGCCGGCCTATCCGATGGCTCCGGTGATGGGCGTATTGCCCTACTAGCCCAATGAGCGAAGTAAAGCCGATCCCCCGCAAGCCGCTAGCTCAGCTGTCGCGCGACCGGCTTTGCTCCTCCCATCCTGACCTGCTCCGCTCGGCTGCCTTCACGGAGGCAGCCTATTTGCTTTCCTACTACGGCGATGATGCGCTCAGCGGGCTCGCCGTGTATTTCGAGGCCATCGCCGAGGATTTCAGGGTGAGGGTGAGGCGGAGAGATCAGGCTTCGAAGCTCGCCGCAGCGGAGGTGCTCGAGGATTTGCGTGTCCGTTATCCCCATCTCCACCCTCAGCCTAATCAACAAGCCAAGCTCAAAAGTTAATCGATTGAAAGGATCACACACATGAACAGACAATTTTTATTGACAAGTATCGCGACGGCGGAGGCCATCAGCGATAGCGCGAAGACTCCGCGCCAAGCGCTGACATGGTCGGCGGAGGGGCGGGATTGGCGGGAGAAAGCCGGAAAGCTTACCGACGAGGAAGAAACGGAAGTAGAGCGATTACGGGAAGAAACGCGCGTAAAGCTCGCCGAGGCCGCGCTGTGATCTATCACGGCGACGCTCTCGAAACCCTCCAGACCCTGCCGAGTGAATCGGTCCACTGCGCGGTCACTTCGCCGCCCTACTACGGGCTGCGCGATTACGGGATCGCCGGCCAAATCGGGCGCGAGATATCGCCCGATGAATACGTGGCTCGCCTCGTCGAGGTGTTCGCCGAGGTGCGGCGCGTATTGCGTCCCGATGGCACGCTCTGGGTCAATATCGGCGATTCC
>Ga0184640_10000013_pt1 | contig 43238 bp, 63 predicted proteins | sample PLM31_200_b2_FD_133161 | JGI IMG/M metagenome (GOLD analysis project Ga0184640, IMG submission 133161) | Groundwater sediment microbial communities from an aquifer in East River, Colorado, USA - PLM3-1_200_b2 | ecosystem: Environmental > Terrestrial > Soil > Riparian zone | place: USA: East...
CGCCGCCCGGTTCGTCACGCACACGATTCCGGAGCCGGAGCCGACGGCCGCGATGAACCTGGGCAGCGTCACCCACATCGCGATCTTCGAGCCGGACGAATGGCACCAGCGCGTCGCCGTCGCGCCGGAGATCAACCGTCGCACGAACGCCGGCAAGCAGGAGTGGGCTGAGTTCGTGCAAGGGGCCGGCGACCGGCTGATCGTGGACCTTGGGGAAGCGCTCCTGATCCAGGGCATGGTCGCCGGCGTGCGCCGCAACAGCCTCGCTCAGGCCGCCCTGAATGCGGCTGGCCGCTGCGAGCAGGCAATCCGTTGGATCGACCGCGCGACCGGGTTGCCCATGAAGGGAAAGGCCGACAAGATCGCCGGCGAGCTGGGCCTGCTGCTCGACCTGAAGACCACCGGCGACGTGTCGCCCGGCGACTGGGCGCGGAGCGTGGCCAACTGGGGCTATCACCGTCAGGCCGCGCTGTACATGCAAGGCGCCAGCGACGCGCTCGATTTCCACGGCGAGTTCGTGCATTTGGTCGTGTCGAAAACGCCGCCGCACGAATGCGTGCTGTACGCGCTCGACGCCCCGGCCTTGGAGCTGGGCCGGCTGGAAAACCAACGGCTCCTAGACGAGCTGGCCGAACGCTCAGACCTGGGCGACTGGTCGGGGCGCTGGGAGGGTCGCGTGTGTCCGCTGTCCCTGCCCAAGTGGGCATTCACACAATCGGAGGCATCGCATGTCTGAGCAATCGCCGCCCCGCCAGGGAGAAGTTCTCCCGGCCAAACGAGACATCCGCGTCGTGGAGGACAACAGTCCGCTGGCGTTCCTTCTCGACACCGCCCGCTTTGAGCACCTGCAACGCATCGCCTTGTCGATGGCGCCGGCCACGTTCTTGCCCAAGCACCTGCGCGGCGCCACCAAGGAAGAGACCAGCGCCAACTGCCTGCGCGTGGTCAAGCAGGCGATGCGCTGGGGCATGGACCCCGACGCCGTGGCCGATGAGACCTACGTGGTTCACGGCCGGCTGGGCTTCCAAGGCAAGCTCGTGATCGCGGTGATCAACTCGCGCGCGGGCTTGGAGGGCCGGCTGAAGTTCACATACAGCGGCCAGGGGCTGCAGCGCACCGTCACGGTCAGCGGCAAGTTCCCCGACGAAACTGAGCCGCGCACGGTCACGCTTTCGGTGGAACAGGGCAAGACCGACAACAAGATGTGGACGATGGACCCGGACCAAAAGTTGGCCTACAGCGGGGGAACTAAGTGGGCGCGGCGCCACGCCCCGGAAGTCTTGCTTGGCATCCAGACTGAAGACGACCTGGAGCGCTGGGCGCAAACCCAGGTTGGCGATGCCGCCACGATCGCGGAGCAGAAGCTGCGCGGCCTGGTCAACGGTTCGCCGAAGCAGCCCGACCCAAGCCCCGACGCCGATATTGAGATGCAACCGCCGCCGCCACCGGGCAGCGAAGCCCACAGCGCGGAGGCGGAGAAGGCGGCCAAGGAGTTCAAGGAAGGGATGGCTCATCCGGGGCGGATCATGGACAGCGGTCGGCGGCCCAAGCGGGCGGACAGCCTGTAGGGGAGGATGGGATGATGTCTGACCTAACCTGCATCCACGCCCCTGGTCTTTGCCCAAAGTGCCGGGAGGAATACGACGAAGATCCTACGGCTTGGTTGGAGTTCGGCGATTACCCCGAAGGCATTGCCCGATGGCAAAGGCTGCAAGAGGAGATACAGGAGCATTGAGTATGTTTTCCATCGAGGTCATGCAGATGTGCGCCAGTATCGATGGGCCGAAAGCGGCGAAGGTCAGCGGGTACATGCAGGATCGCCTATTCACAGAACACCTGTGGCCGACCTGTACCTGCCCGGCGTACAAGTTCGCCAAGCGAACCATCAATTTCGGCGGCCGGATGGTAGCCCCCGAATGCAAGCACATCCTGGAAGCTCAGAAACAGGCGTGTGGCTGGCACCAGCAGTATTGCGACGAACGGCAGACTAGGCCGGAAATCTGCCCGCGCTGTGGCGGGCCGACTCTGGCGGTTCGCGTACTCGTTTGAGGTTTCGTTTGCATGTTTGCACCGGCGGCGGCGCGGGACCCTTTTGCGAGGGCGGAATAATGAGCCTGAGTCTTCCCGTCACCGACGCTGGCGCCGCGGCAGACCGCGCCCAGTGGCTCGCCGATCGCCGTAACGGGATCGGCAGCTCTGATGCTGCTGCTATCCTTGGCCTGTCCCGCGCCAACCCGGTCACCTTCGCCCGCGCCGTCGTGGCCGAGGTCCAGCGTCAGGAGCGCGTCGGCTTTCCGTGCTGGTCGTGTGGCCAGCCGCTGACGCCCGGCAGCGAAGGCTGCAATTCCTGCGGGGCTGAGGCGACGCCTTTTTGAGGAGAAGCCACGGATGGACCATCTCAAACGCGGCCAGGCCAAACCCTCCCGGCGCTGCCCGGTCAGCCGCAAGGTGATCTACGGCAGCGAGGGCCAGGCGCTAAAGGCGGGACGCAAGGCGGTCAACGGGCCGATCTCCGGACGGGTGGGTCTGGGCCTCAAGAATGGTTTCGGGGCGTATCGCTGCCGGGACTGCGGCCGGTGGCATCTGACGAAGAAAACTCTGGAGGATGTCGAGTGAAGACCTACCACGGTTACCGCCGCATGATGCTGTCCCACGACGGCACGCCGACGACCTGCACCTGCATCGTGCAGGTCTGCGGCCACGGTCGCAAGCGGCCCCTGCGTCCCCGGCTCGACATCCGCAATCACAGCCCCACCGGCTTCGAATGGGGCTTTGGCGGTAGCGGGCCGGCTCAGTTGGCCTTGGCCCTAGTCGCCGACTGCTGCGGCGCCAAGCTGGCCGTGCCGGGGATCTACCAGCGCGTGAAGCGGATCGTGGCCAATCTGCCGCATGAGGGATGGACGTTGACCGAAGAGGAGATTCGCCAGGCCGTTGAGGCGGCGAAGAATGAGGCAGGAGCGCACCTGCCGGAGGACGCCCGATGAAGATCAAGATCGAGAGCACGCCCGCCGGCGTCACCGTTGAACTGACCACGGACAGCGCGAAGAAGCCAATGCGCCAGACCTTCACCAAGCAGGACATTCAGGCCCTGATCAAGCTGCTGGAGACGGCGGCCAAGGCCGACATGCTCAGAATCGAGTACGAGACATGACCGCACAAGCAACCAAACCCCTGCACCTGCACCGGCTGGTCGTCAAGAACCTGAAGCGGATCGAGGCCCTGACGATCCCCTGCAACGGCCAGCACGTCATCATCAGCGGCCCCAACTCCGCCGGCAAGACGTCCGCGGTCGATGCCCTGTGGGCCGCCCTCGGCGGCAAGACCGCCAAGGCCATGAGCGAGCCGATCCGCCACGGCGCCGATCGTGCCGAGGTCGAGCTGGAGCTGCGCGAGGTCGCCGAGCCGATCACGGTCAACGGCTTCTTGGTTCGCAAGGTCTGGACCAAGGCCGGGCCGAAACTTCTGGTCAAGACCACCGACGGCGAGGAAATCAACTCGCCGCAGACATTCCTCGCCGGCTTGCTTGATCAGAACCAGCTCAATTTGAGCCGCTTTCTGGATATGCGTCCACAAGATCAACTCGATGAGGTCCTGGCCAGCCGCGGCGTCAAGCCGCCCGTCGCCGACGTCCAGGCCCTGACCGGCGAGACGCACCAGCCACGCCCCGGCGAATCAGCAGCCGCGTACATGGAACGGCTCTCGGCCGACGACACCGGCATCTACTTCGTCCGCCGGCGCGAGATCGGCCGCGGCTTGACCCAGGCCAAGGCGGCGCTGGAAGAGTCCCGCAGGTCGCTCGACGCGGCCGGCGGGCCGCCTGAGAAGAGGGAAGAATCGGCGACGGCCATCGTGGCGCGCATCCAGGAACTACATGCCGAGGATGAGAAGCGGCGCGATGCCATCCGGGCCGCCGAGGACAGCCGCGCCAACTACGATGCCGGCGTGGCAAAGCTGACTGAGCTGGCCAAGGAGCGCGAGCGCGAGGAGGCGGCGATCGCGGATCTGCGCAAGCAGATCACGGCGCGCGAGGCGACGGTCAAGCAGCTCACGACTCGAATCGACAATGGCAAGGCCGCGGTGGAGGAGTGGGCCCTGGAGGCCGAGGCACTGGAGGTAAAAGCGGCACGCATGCCGGAGAACGGCCCCGAGTTGGATCGCCTGCGCCACAACCTCAGCGTCATCGAAGAGCAGAACAAGGCCCTCGCCAAGCGCCGCACGCTCGCCCAGGAAGCTGACCGGTTGGCCCTGGTGGCCGGTGACGCCGAGGCCAGTCATCAGACCGTGGACGGCATCCTGGAAGGCCTGCGCCGGCTCCGTGCGAATCTCCTGAACGACATCGACCTGGGCATCAGCGGCCTGCAGGTCGGCGCTGGCGAACTGAGGTTGAACGGCGTGCCCTTTGATCAGGCTGGCGCCGCGGAGCAGCTCCTGGCGGCCGGGGCTCTGGCCATGAGTCGGCAGCCGCCGCCGCGGTTGCCCTTGCTGCGGATCGACGGCGGCGAGCGGTTCGACAATGCCAGCAAGGCCAAGCTGCTGGCGCTGGCCAATGAGCGCGGCTACCAGGTAATCGAAACGGTCGTTGATCCGGATGGCGATGGGTTGGAGTGGGAAATAGTTGAAGGAGCAGTTGCATGAAAACCGCCTTTCGCCGCTGCCCGGTCACCGACTGCACGGAGACCTGCACGCGCTCACAGTGCATGTGCTCGGCGTGCTGGGCGACTCTGCCCAGGAAGGCGCGCGACGAACACCAGGCCGCATACCGGAAGTACCTGCGCAAGGAAATCGCGCTGGCCGAGATGCAGGCCCAGCATCGTAAGACGGTGCGGCTGGCGTCGGAGAAGGCCAAGCAGAGGACGTTGTTCTGATGGCCCAACGCCTGACGCTCGACATCGCCTGTGAGGAGATCGCCATCATGCGGAGTGTGATGCGCTACGCGGCCGACGCGCCCACGCTTGAGGAGGCCAGATCGTGCCTGCGGATGTACCTGGCCTTGGGCGTCGCCGATGCCATCGACTTGCAAGCTGTTCGGGCGGTCCTGAACGGCTGGGATGATCCAAGGAAAGCGATCGCGGAGTAGACCATGGCCACCTGTTCCTCCTGCGGCGCCAAAATTCGCTTCGTCGTCATGCCCAGCGGCAAGCGGATGCCGCTCGATGCCGAGCCAGTGGCCGTCGTCGGCGACGAGCACAGCCACACGCATACGGCCACAGTTAGCCTTTGCGCCGACAAGGAAGGCGGGCAAATGCTGACCAAGGACCAGCTACAGGCGCTGCCCGTCGGCACGCCGCTCTATCGCTCGCACTTTGCCACGTGTCCGAACAGTGCTGCTCACCGCAAGCAACGGCAGCGGCTGGGAGGGTTCTGATGGCTAAAACCAAACTGTGGCGCTGTGGCGAGTGCCAGCAGTTAAAGCTGCAAAAGAGCCGCCCCTACTCCTGCCGCCCTTGCCAGGAAACGCTGACCTTCACGGAGGTCGTGGTCGTCGCCGAGGCCGTGCATGAGATCGAGCGCCTCCGCGGCGTGATGCGCTATGCCGCTCAATCGCCGAATCTGGACGAGGCGCGCACACTGCTCGTGCGCTGCTTGGATGGGGTGATTTACGGCGCGGACGACCTGGAACGGGCGATTGCGAAGACTTAAAGCCGCGGCAGCGGTTGCCGCGGAAGGCCAGGGCCGGTCAGTACCGGCTCTGGCCAATTTTCCGGAGAGATGGGTGGACGATGGGAATAGGATAATCACTCACCCATCAGTATAGCCTTCCGCACGATCGGCGGCAGGCGTCTAAAGCTCCTAGGCCAGGGGCGAAAAAAGATCGCGAAAGCGTGACCCGTGGACGGTGCGCTCAGGCAGACTTTTTCTCATTTCTGCGCTGGTAATACCAACCCACCATCCCTCCACCCTGGTAGGAGGGTGGGTGGGGAGGTACCTCCGCAGGCGCGCGAGGGGCATGGGGCATGGGACCGAGCATCAACGCCATAGTGCCATGGTTCGGGACCAAGCGCATCTTGGCACCCGAGATCGTCAAGCAGATAGGCGACCACCGGGCCTACTTCGAACCGTTCTGCGGCTCAATGGCTGTGCTCTTGGCCAAACCTGTGGCGACCTACGAGCTGGTCAATGACCTGCACGGCGACTTGATCAACTTGGCGCGCGTGATCCGCGACCCACAGCATGGGGCCTGGCTCTACCGGCAGCTGCGGCGCACGCTGGTTTCCGAGGAGGTCTATCGGGATGCGTGTCAGGAGATAAACGCTGGCCTCCTCAACGGCGAAATGGACCAGCAACGCGCCTTGGCCTTCTTCGTCTATTCCTGGCTCGGCCGCAATGGCGTCCAAGGAACCGCCAAGGTTTCGCCGATCGGCAAGCAATTCAGCGTTCGCTGGACGGCCAACGGCGGATCCCAAGGCACGCGCTTCTGCTCTGCCGTGGACAGCATCCCGGCCTGGCGCGAGCGCCTGCGCAAGGTGTCCATCCTTCGCCGCGACGGATTCGAGTGCATTGCGGAGATTGCCGACGAACCCCGCATGGCCATCTACGTAGATCCGCCCTACGTGAGCAAGGGCGCGAGGTACATCCACGACTTCGAGCCCGCCGACCACGTTCGGCTGGCCCAGCTGCTGGAGCGGTTTCGCAGGGTGCGGGTCGTAGTGAGCTACTACGACCATCCGCAACTGCGGAACCTGTACCCGGCCAAGCGCTGGCAGACACTCGACTGCGCGCGCTATAAGAACATGGCCCGGTGCATGAAGCGCGGGCATGGCGATCCGGGGACCATTGCCCCAGAGGTGCTGCTCGTCAATGGGCCTCTGGCCGATGGCCCCCAACTGGAGATGTTCGCATGAAGGAAGCCAATATGGACGGCACGCAGCAAGGCACGCCGCGCTACGCCACGATCCTACGAGCCCGAGGGCAGAAGGTACGGGGCATTCTGCTCGGTGACCTATTCGAGTTGCCGATGCACTACAGCGCGGATGACGGCGGCGTGCCCTGTCATGGCCGCCAGTGCACCTATTGCCCGAAGCGGCGCTTCTTCCGCTGGTATGGGCCAGCGGTCACGGTCGTGGAGAAGCTGGTCTACCCGACAGCCGCCGAGGATGCCGAGTATCAGCGCCGGCGCCGGCTAGGCGAGAACCCCAAGCCGCTAGTAGCCGGGCCGGTCTTGCTGCCGGGCAAGCCCGTGATCGCCGAGTGGCCGGACCACGCTCTTGAAGCTCTCGGCGACCGTGGCGAATGCCACGGCGATATGGGACGGCGAGCCATCGACGGTCTGGCTGGGCTGATCTATGCACTATCCAGCGAGGCCGGCCTTCAGGTGCGGATCGTGGGGGTTCTGCAAGGACAACTGCCCGACCCGTTCCCTGTCGAGGCAATCTTGGAGCGCATCTTCGGCCTGCCGCTGTTCCCGCCGGAAGAATCGCCGCAGGAGAAGCCGGATACGATCCCATTCCGGAGGGAGGCCACAGGATGAGCACACCGTTCCCCGACCAAATTGATTCCGCAACCCGCCGGATGACGACCCGCCAATTTTGGGCAACGCTGCGCCAATGCAAAGGTCCTTGGCGACTCATTGGCACAATGATCCGCAGCGAATCCGGGGATTGCCCGATCACGGCAGTGTATCGGCACATCCTGACCCTGACGGGTCGAACGGAGCTTAAGTTCCGCTTGCTGTGCCCCGAGCATATGGGGCTCGCTTACGACTTCGTGATCGACATCGTATGTGCCGCAGATCGTGACCCTCGCGCAGGTGGAAGCTGCGCCAATGCCCGCGTGCGGCGTTTTCGTGGAATGATGCTCAAAGCCTGCGGCCTGCGATAAGACCCGGCGTTCATGTACTAGAGGATCTGTGGGTTCTTCCTGGGTAGGAAGGCCATCATCGGCGTTCACCCGGAGAGCGCGGCTGCCAAGAGAGGTTACGTCGAATAATGCACTACCAACCCGCCCTCCCCGCCTGCCGCCTGCGCGGCCATACCCTGTTCTGGCGAGAGGGCCAAACCTATTGCACCGAACCCAAGGAGGACCACATGACCACAGCGACCGAACCGGTAGCGGAGCGCGTCCGCGTCGAGATCCCCGCCGTCGTCAGCGAGAAATGGCAGGAGGTCCAGACTCGAAAAAACCAGTGGCGCGACGACAAGGAGGCCCTGGCGCAAAGCCGCAAAGCGTATGAGCAGAGCATTGAGGAGTTCGGCGAGTTGCTGGCCAAGTGCCAGGAGCCGATGCCGCTATTCGATCGGCGGGAAGTGCCAGCGCCGGATGAAAACGGCGAGCGAGTGCCCGGCGGCTTGGCGGATCTCGCGGAGGACGTGGCCAAGCGCGCCACGCCTGCCGAGCCGCCAATTACGGAATTACGGAATCACGTAATCGATCAAGACGACAAAGCCTTCGCCCTGCCCACCGACAAGCCCCCCGCACCAACCCCCGCCCGCCCCTGGCGCAGCGCCCCGGTCACGGCCCTGGAGGAATTCAAGCTGCCCAAGGGCATCGTCGCCAAGCTCGTCAAAAACAAGCTGGTCTTGATGGGTGACTTGCTCGACTACCTCAACTCCGGCCGCAAGCTGACCGAGCTGGCCGGCGTGGACTTGCAGACGGCGCAGAAGATCGCCGACGCCATCGACGGGTTTCAGGATCGCCATGATCCTGAGGCGACGGGGGAGGGTGTGGAGGAATGAAGTGGTTCGTGCTGTCCCTGTTCCCCGGCATCGGCCTACTCGACATGGCCTTCGAGGAGGAAGGCTTCACGGTCGCGCGCGGCCCCGATGTGCTCTGGGGCGGCGACATCCGCCGCTTCCATCCGCCGACCAGTAAGTTCGACGGCGTGATCGGCGGGCCTCCGTGCCAGGCGTTTTCATCCCTGGCGCATCTGGTGCGTGCCAACGGCCACGAGCCCAAGTTCGGCAACCTGATCCCCGAGTTCGAGCGGTGCGTCAGCGAAGCCCAGCCCGATTGGTTTCTGATGGAGAACGTACGCGCGGCCCCCGAGCCTGCCGTCTTCGGCTACACGGCCAAGTCGTTCCTGATGGACAACTCGTCCCTGAACGGCGGCGACGGGTTCGGCCTGGAGCAACAGCGACTCAGGCGGTTCACGTTCGGTATGCGCGGGCGTGAAGCAGTCCCGAGCCTCTTGCGGTGGATTGACCTGGCGGTGTTCCTGCTGCCGGATGCAAAGAACGGCCTTACCGGATCCGGCGGTGGCCAGCGGCGAACCGGCATAGCGGCCGTTGGCCACGGCGAACCGCCTTCGGTCAGGGACGCAAGAGTCCGCCGACTTGCTGTTCTGGGCAGTACCGATGAAGTGCCGGTCAAAATTAGCGGCTCGGGGACCGGCGGCGCGTCCGCCCGCATGGTCCGCTACCGTCTCGCCGACGCCTGCCGGCTCCAGGGCTTGCCCGAAGACTTCCTCGCCGATGCGCCCTTCACGGCCGAGGGGAAGCTGAAAGCCGTGGCGAACGGGGTTCCCTTGCCGATGGGCCGCGCCGTCGCCAGGGCGATCAAGGGGGCCATCGGATGAGTGAGGGATGATCATGGCCAAGCGAAAGAAAGCCGAAGCGCAACCCGGCCTATTCCAGGTCCACGGCGAATGCCAGTGCGAGCGCTGCAAGATTCGCTGCCGCATCGCCACGGTAAGCACGCCGGCCGAGATGCTACGCCGATCGGCCGTTCCAAATGGTCTCTGCGTCAACTGCGCCGTCCACGACTTCCTGCGAAATACTTACCCGTGCAACATGCTCCTAGCCCAGAGCGGTCCTCGCATTCTTTTGCATGGTGTTCTACGCGAGCAGTTCGCCGCGATCATGGAGACGGGTCACTCCCACGCCAGGCCCGATGAGATCAATTGGAATTTGATCGTGGCGAACTGGGATCTGTCCTGGCCGCACGGGGTGAAGCCATCAGCAACCAATCCATGTAGCCAAAAGGAGCTTGATCGTTACGCCCAGGAAGGACGGAAGCCCTACGTGCCGCCGAAGCCTGACCCGCCTGGCGGCAAGGAGGCCACGCTCTTGAAGCTCTCGGCGACCGTGGCGAATGCCACGGCGATATGGGACGGCGAGCCATCGACGGTCTGGCTGGACCCGCCTGGCGGCAAGGAGGCCATCGGATGAGCGACGAACCTCGCGTCTGGGTCGAAGACCGCAACTGGCGGCTGGTAGTAGGCGAACGCAGGTGCCGATATGTACAGGGTCGCGTCTTCCGCTGCCCGAACATGGCGGTCGCCGAGCTGAAGCGTGAATACAGCAAAAGATTCGTAGGCTGCACCGTACCGCGCAGGCACGTCTCCTGGTGGGCCTACTGCACGGATCACATGTACGGCCGGCGCATCGAGGACGGCAAGATTCTCACCGACGTTCACCCCGACAGCCCGGCCGCGGAGAGAGGATCTACTTTTCGACCGGACCAACTGGCGCGAATTCAACCGGCTGCAAGAGGCATGCTCGGCGTAACGGCCAAACGCTGGCGCCGCCTCAGGCTCGCAGCCCACGGCCTGGGCGGTCCGACGCGCGTCTGGCTGCCGCCTTACGGCTACCACCTGGAGTCGGTGGCTGGGCCGGTGGCAAGGGGCGTGCCGATCGTGGTCGTATATCCCAAGCGCGGCCGGCGGCGGGCGGAGAACGTGGCCTTTCGCTTGGTGAGGATCGGCTACCGGGTGCGGGTCCTGAGGGAGGGAGAGGATGAAGGCTGAACCCAAGATGCGCAAGCCCTGCCGCCACTGCAACCGGCATCCCGTCACACGCCCGCGCGGCCTCTGCTGGACCTGCTGGCAAAGTACGGACATCCGCCGCCGCTACCAGTCCACCAGCAAGTTCTCCCATCGCGGCGTGGGCATCGGCTACATTCAAGGGCTGCCCCCCCCCGTCGCCGACGGATTGTCCGCCCGGGCCGGCCAAGGTCCCCGTGTTGGCGCAGCGGGCCATGGCTTCGATGAGTCTCTGGCATCCCCAAGACGCAACGTTCGATCGTGCGACGGCGGATCCGGCGTCGTCAGCTGACACCGCAGCATTCGGCGACGCGGGCCCGGAGGAATAAATGGGCTATCCCGGCGGCAAAGCTGGCGCAGGCGTCTACCAAAGGCGCCGCCACTGGTGGCGGCGCGGGCGTCTCTGGGCTGGAGCAGCTACTGGAGCAGCCACAAAGGCGACGATCCCATCTGGAAGCATTTCGGGGTCAGCAAGGCGAAGCTGGAGAAGGAGGCCGCGGCGGCCAATGGCAAGGCCCGCGGGCGGAAGCAAGATTCCGAGGAGGACGACGACGATGGCGGGTGAAATCGGCCACAACGTTCCGCTTGAGATCCACGACATCCTGCTGATCGGCGAGAACGACTACGGCTGGGAATTCGCCGTGGGCCGGATCGGGGAGCGCTGGCTGGGCTTCGCCCGCGACGGCGCGTTCTCGCAGCACGTGCGCCAGGCGTTCGCCAGCGAGGGCTTGGCCGTCGAGCCAGGCTACATGCACCTGTTTCCCGAAGTCGCCGAGGGCGTGGAGATTGGCCTGCCCGACAAAGAGCGGGCCATCCTCTTGACCGGGGCCTTGGCGCAGGACCCGGAGCAGCCGTTTGGCGGCATCGACCGCTGGCACGTGCCGGAAGAGCAGCGCGGCAAGCCGGATGATTTCAGGTGCCCGAATTGCGATCGCGTCGGCTGCGATCAGAAAGAATGCCAGGAAGACGATTACGGGGAGGACGTGCCATGAGACTCTGCCCCGGCCCCAACTGCGGCGTCACGATCGACAGCCGCTTCGCCTTCTGCCGGCGCTGCTGGGCACGCGTGTCGCGGCCGCTGCAGGAGGCCGTCAATCGCACCTGGGCCGAACGGCAGGAAGCGGCCGGCGAGGAAGCGGCCGGCGAGGACTACCAGGCGGCGCGGCATGCCCACGAGCACGCGCTCGCCCGGGCCGTGGAGTTTCTGCGGGGGAAGGTGGTTGGGTAAACGCGCCTGCACTCAGCCCAGATTCGCCATCGGCTGAACCAGCGTCCCTTTGCCTCGTGCCAGGCAGGCTTCGGCCCCGGAATCCGTCCGCCACACGTCATAGATGTAGTCCTTCTCATCCAGCGTGCTCGTATCCGCAACGGCCAGAGCCACCTTGAAGACGCCGTTGGTGGCGTCGGTGATGGTGATGCTGCCGCCGGCCGTCGTCTTGGTGAGCACCGCCGTGCCATCCACCTTGTTTAGCCGAAAGCGCAGCGCCCAGCCGGTGATTCCCTGCACCGTGGCAAACGTGAAGATGAGCTGCGCCGCCTGGGCGCGGACGATCGACCAGTTCTCCTGGGGCATCAGCGCTACACTCATCCGGCCGCTCCTCTTTCCCCGATCAAGCTTAGGTCGCCCGCGCCGTCAGGTTCACCTGGTCGCCGCGGCGGGCTGTGAGATCGGCCAAGTCGCCGCGCTGGGCGGTGAGGTTGACGAGATCGCCGCGGCGGGCCGTCAGAAAGACGTTTGCGACCGGCGCCACTGGCACGGCGACTTCGCTTTGGAGGCTGCCAGCCAGGCCAAGGGCGCCCAGAAGCGCCCGGCCCAGCCGCTTCAGCAATCCGCCCGCCAGACCCAGAGTGCCGGCAAGGCCCTTGCCCACCTGTTTCACCAGGCCGCCTGACAATGCCAGGGAAGCGACCAGCGCCTTGCCGATCGTTGCCGGCCCGAACGTTCCGGCCAGAGCCAGGCTGCCCGCCAGCGCCCGTCCCGGCTGTTTGGCCAACGCTCCGGTCAGGGCCAAAGTTGCAGCCAGGCTTCGGCTGAGCTGCTTCCCGAGCGCCCCGGAAAGCGCCAGGGCCACGGCGAAAGGCCGGCCGGTCTGCTTCGCTAAACTACCGGCGAGCGCCAGCGTCCCGCTCAAGGCTATCAAGATAACCTTGATGGAGGACAGAACGCCGGCCAGGGCCAGGGTCGCCGCGAAGGCCCGGGCAGCCTGTTTGGTCAGCGTGCCGGCCAAGCCGAGCGTTGCCGCAATGGGCCGGCTGGTCTGCTTCAGGAGCGCCCCGGACATTACCAGCGCGCCGGCCAGGACCTTGCCCACAGTTTGCGGGCCGAGCGCTCCGGCCAGGACGATAGTTGCGGTGACCGTCCTGGCTGTTTGTTTCGTGAGGGCGGCGGCCAAAGCGAGCGTGGCCGCGATCGTGCGGCTGGTCTGCTTCACGATCGTTCCGGCCAGAGCCAGCGTCCCGGTCTTGGTCGAGCGGATTTCGGTGATTCGCGCGCCCGAAACACCCAGCGTGCCTATGAAGCCCTGGGTGAAGGTCGTGCCGGCGGGCGGCGGCCCCTTAGCGATAATCGCCTTGCTGGGAAACGCTCTGCCAAACCGAGCCATCGGCGCCTCCTAAGCCCGGCTCCACTTGACCCACGCGAGCACGTTCACGTTTGCCGTGACGTTAATCCGCAGCAAGAACGAATCGGCGGCGTCGCCCGGCGATTCGTTCTCCAAGCCGAGCGGATTCTGAATCACCAGAACGCCCATGTACTGGGGCACATAGATGCCGTTGTGGATCGTGTACGTCGTGCCCTCGGCCGAGAAGTTCTGGCCGACGGTGAGACCATGCGCCTGCACTCGGCCCTTCACTTGCGTCGTGACGGGCGTGCCGACGCTCGTCCCCGCCGTCGTCTCGTCCGACGTGCCCCACTCGAATGTGGCCGGCACAGCCGCAGCGGCAACGCCGTCCATGGACACGCCGATTTCGTGGATCTTGACGTTGAAGCTCGTGGGCGTAATGAGCTTCAGGACCGTCTTTGCGCCCGTCACCGCGGCAAAGACCGTATTCCTGGTGACGTAAACAGCGTCCATTGCAACCTCAGTAAGAAAATGCCCGCCCCGGAGCGAAATTAATGATCGCCGGCCTTGGCACACGAGTGACCAGGACATCCGACTCCTCGAAGTCGTCCCAGCTCACCTGCACGCCGAAAGTGCCGTAGCCGTACATGCCGCCGCGCAGGTTGCCGGTGATCGAGGTGTCGGTTTCGCTGCGCCGCTCTACGCCGGCCTGGAAGCACTTGAGCGTGCTGCCCGAAACCTGGGTCTTGTAGACCTCGGGTAGCCCCATCGTAATCGTGACCGCCGTACCGATCTCCGTTCGAATGCCGGACTCCATCTTGCTGAGATAGTACTTCGTGTCCGATGCGTAGAGCCAGCCGGTGTAGAACGTGTTCTGGGACACATGGAAGCGTACATTCATCCCAGCGATCTGATCATCACCGCTGGCCGGACCGGAGACGATCGCCTGGGAGTAGTGGTCGGAAGCGCTCATCGCATTCGTGTTGCGCAGGCTGCCTTCGATGCCTACCGCCGGGCAGGTCATCTTGTTCGACAAAATGTCGAAGTCGCCGATCTCCTCCGCCCAACCCGTCCCGGGCGTATCGCTGTCGGCCCGGTTGAAGTTGTCCGTGAACGTCGAGGCCGGCGCAAGCGCCGGTTCGTCGGGCAGATCGCTCGGCTGCATGGTGCGGTAGGGAATCAGGTATTTCATGACCCAAGTTCCCATCATCCTTCGGTGGTGGTCTGGCGGCAAAAGGCCGTCCAAGACCTCCTGCCGGACGCGGCGGTAGATGCGCTGGAGCATGTCCAAGGTCGGCGCGAAGCCGGCGTCGGCCGGGTCGAGCGCGGCCTGATAGATCCGCACGCCGCCGACCCAAATCTCGTATTCCCGGGCATGCGTAGGGTCCAAAGGCAGCGCGCGCACAAGCCCTTCGGGGTCGCTTTTATGCATGAGAACTTCTGCGAGGACATCAGAGAGGCGGTTGGCCGCCAAGAGGCCCACGAGGCTGAGTCGGCTTTCGACCAGACGCTTTTGGGACTCGCCCAGTATTAGGTCGCGTGGATCCCCGATGCCCAGATTCTGATACTCCGCTCCCAAATTGGTCGGGTTGGCCGTTACGAAAAAACCACTGCCTAAAGGCGTCGGTCCGGCCATTCGCTGCGGTTCGCTGCGCAGGTCGAGCGTGCCTAGCGCTCCTGAGGGCGCACCCCAGGAGAATCGGCCAGCCAGACTGCGCCAGACCCAAGGTCCCAACCAGCAGCGCATCCAACTTCTCCTCGAGCGCTAGCTGACGGTCAGATCGTAGGTCGTTTGGAAGCTGTCCCCGTTTGCCAGATTCACGACCGAAAAGGTCTGCCGGTCGAAGAGCGTCCCGCCGCCCGTGGCCGCCTGGCTCAAGAGACCCCATTCGGTGACAGCGGCCGCGGCGTCCACGGTGTTGGTGCCGACGGTCCGAAAGACCGTAGCGCTGGCCTCGGCCAGGGAGCCCGTGGCCCGCGTATTGTCCGGGTTGTACTGCGTGGTCAATTCGGTTTGCAACGCGGTGTCGCCCGCGGCCGGGGCAGTGGCGCCCGTGCCGATGCCGTGGAACTTCATGTTCTCCAGCTCGACCAGGTTTTGCCAGGCATCGACGACGAACGCCTTGCCGGCCGTCACGATCAGGTGCACGCCGACATGGCCGTAATCCCAGATCTCGCCGTTGGCGCGGACGATCTTGGCGTAAAGCCGGCCGTGCGCGGGCAGGTTGAAGCCCGGAATGAACCAGGTGAGCAGCCCGCAGCAGAAGAGCAAGATTTCGAGCGGGATCTCGCGCCAGCGGTAGCGGCAGAAATGGCGGACGTGCCAGCGCCGGATCTCCCGGCGGATGGCGCGCTGGCGCTCTTGGGGAGAAATTTTCTGGAAGCGGAGCTTGCCGCTTAGGGGCATATTGCCCGTGACAGTGGCCAAGGCCCGAACTCCGCGCCGTTTCCCCAGCGGCGAAGTCCCCCGGTTTACAACTATAGCCTACAGCGGCGAATCCCCCGGTTTACAACTATAGCCTACGGCCCGATCAGAGATTAAGCACGGTAGCCATCACGTTGAACGTCTCCCCGTTGTGGGGCGCGGCTTTGAGTTTCCAGCCGCTCTTGAGGGGCAAGGCCGGCTGCGGCGTAAGACTGGCGGAGAACGCTGCCACCGTGCCGGATGGCGTAATGGCGGTCACCGCGATCTCGACATAGAGCCGGTTGTTGGTCCCGTCGAACAAGAACAGGCGCACCATGCCGGCCGTCGTTATCCCGGTAGCAATGACTTCGATGCGCTGGATCAACGTTCCGTTGCCGGCCCCGGTGACGATATCCACGAGCGTGCCGCTGCCGTCGCGGGCCGTGTTCGCCGTGGAAATCTGGGCGAGAGAGTCTACTGCTGCGGCCATCGAAGATCCTCCTTCAGGGCGTTGTCAAATCGACGACTAAGCCATAGTTCCTGAGGGCTATCATGAGCGACTCCAAGGCAGCATTACCGCCGCGCGAGCCAGTTACCGTTTGCTGGGATGCAGGCAAGGCCCCCCCAGTAACGTTGAAGAACTGAAGGCCGCCCCCACGATGATCCAGGATCACATTGCATTGAAACACGGCTCCAAAAAGAATGAGCTGCGCAAAATCGATTGTCTGCGAGAACTGCAAGCCGCTGCTCCAGGTCTGCTTGATCTCCGTGAAAACGCTACTGCCGCTGACGGAATCCCTTATTTCAAAATACGCACGGCCAAAGCTGGTGCCGGTGTCACCGCCGGCGCACCACAACATTACGTCAGAAGTCTTCGGCGATCCTACCTTCCGCGCAATTACGCGGTCCTGAAATATCTTGTCGCCACTGCCGACTCCTTGTTCAACCAGATTGATGAACCCGCCCGTCGTGGCGCTCGCATCCCGCAGCTGTGCATCGCCAGCGCCGGCATCAAACAAAACCGTGTTCGGCACGATGAGCGTATCCGCCAGAACGCTCGGCACGCCATCGAGTTCGCGGACGGTGAGCGCCCCGACCGTGGCGGACAGGTCAATCCGCGCCGTCCCCACCGCCGGCTGACTGACCACAAACCCATCGGCCTGGTCGAACTCGATGATGTGGATCGGCGCATAGGAAGGCGTGCCGTCCACCTCGCGCACCCGCAGCACGAACTCCGGCCCGCCCCCGCCGCCCCCTCCGTCCTCGTCCCCATCCGCCATGTTGCCCGGCATGTTGGGATCGAGCTTCACGCCGCCGGCCGCGCTCCAAATCGTCGTGCGGACCCCTGCCCCGCGCTCCTCCCAGGCCGTGGCCAGCACCTGGCTGCCCGGCAGAAGACCGCGATCGCCCAGGGCCGCGAAATAAACCCGGAGCTGCCGGTCCGCGCCCTTGCGAAGCGCCCGGAAGTAGTCGGCCGCGCGTTCGGCGGCGCGTGTCTCCAAGGCCGTCTGATTGGTCAGCGTGCCCGACGTGTTGTAGATGGCCGGCAGATCGTCATGGAGCATAACCTTCGTGCCGGTCTCGAATTGAGTTTCAACGTCGGCCGCGGCGTCGGCCACGTCCACCGTGTACCATGCCGAGGTGCCCGGCTGAGTGGGCTGCTTCAGGAAGAGAACGCGGACCTTTTCGGGAATCCGGCCTTTCACGGCCTCGGCCGGGTCGTCATCCCAGGTCAGGAGATCCTGGCGAGCCTTTAGGGCCGCGTCATAGGCGGCGTCGGTGGCGCCCACGCGCACAATCCGGAACGTGTCCGCAACCGGATTCAAGGCCAGCTTGCACTGCAAGCGGTCGAGGACCTGCCCAAGCGCCGTCCAGGCCGATGATCCCCAGAAGGTCCAACCGTCCGGCTGGCCGTTGGGCGCGAACGGCAGGCCCGGGAAGACGCCGAGCTTGCCCACGGCAGACCAGATATCCCCGACCATCTCTGCCCAGGTCCACGGGTTGCCGCTGTTGAGCGTGCCGGAGTAGTACGCCCCGCCCGGCGTCTCGCGCAGGTTGTACGCCTTGTCGATGGCTGTCTGCCGATACTGCCTGCGCCGGTCGGCGATCTCGACCAGGACAATGGCCTTCGGATCATCCAGGCGGCCGGGCAGCAGGACTTCGTACTTGACGATTTGCAGGTTGCGGAGCTTGATCGCACGCGCGCGGAGGTGATCGACGGAGGTGAACGTGAGATCGTGCGGACCGTTCAGGTTCAGTAGCGACAAGTCCTGCTGCACCATCAAGAGCCAGCCGGTGCCCGGATCTTGGCCCAGGCGGCATTCGAAGCGGTTGGCGCGGCCGAGGAAGTGCTGCGTGGGCATGCCCTGCTCGGCGCAGCGCCGCGCGACGGCCAGCGGATCGAGGCAGTAGAACCTGCCGAATTGCACGGGCATCAGGCGGCCTCCCGGTTGAAGCCAGGAGGCGGTTCAAAAGGCGGGGGATCGACCCAGGCGGGTTGAGCGGGGGGCCGGCCGGTGCGCAGCCACTCGATCGCCTCTTGGAGGCCACGCTCGGCGGCCTGCTCGATCGACAGTGGCCACCACGAACACCTGTCGTTGAAATCCCAAGGAGGTTGGAATTTCTTCCAGACCGGATCATCCGCGCGATAGATCGCCGTCCCCTGGATGCCGAGCTTTTCCAGGGCTTTGTGGTTGTCGCGCACGCGATCGTCATGCGTGGCCGAATACTCCCGGTAGGGGAAGGCGTCGCCTATGAGAGGATGCTCGAGCAACGTTTGCAGGCCGGTGGAAAAGCCGGTTTGGGCGTTGGTCCGGAAGACGTTCTCCGCGTGGGCTTCGGACAGAAACGTGTCTTCGCCGATCGACACCTTGACCTGCTTGCGGAATCGCTCCAGGTCGGCGCCCTCGGCCACGTTGGTCACCAGGATGTCCTGGATCTTGCCGATGACGGCTTCGCTTTGCTCCCCGGCCACCGTGAAGGCCTTCTGCCGCGCCTCGCCGGCGAGCTGGTCGAACTGGGCGCGGGTCATGGCCTGGCGGCCGGCCAGGTCCTTGGCGGCCTCCTCGATCAAGGGCAAGCGGACGACGGGCTCCGGTTCCCCGGGCAGATCCGCAGACCAGGCCGGCAGCGGCGCAGCATGCGCCCGGAGCCAGGCCGCCTGGTCGAAAGGCAGTTCCTGCAGGAGTTGGCGCCGTTCCTCATCGCTGGCGGCCTGCAGCCGGCGCGCCAGGTCCTCGGCCTTGTCCGGGCCCAGGCCGGGCGGCAGGTTCGCCGGCGGCAGCAGGTACGGGAGTTGGCCCGCCAGCCGGCGCATGGCGGCCAGCACGGCGGCGAGCTGAACCTCGGTGAGCTGGCGCACGAACATGGGCCGGACGGTGTCGAGGGCCTCGCGGAGCTTGGCCAGAGCGTCGGCGGGCGTGGCGTCGCGGAGTTTGGCCAGGATGGCCTTGCGAGCTTCGCTGGAGAAGCGGCCGGCCGCGCGGAGGATCGGATCGATGGCGCCGGCGAGGATGACATTCAAGGAGAATTGAGTTACCGCTTGCGATTCCGCCGGCGAATCTTGGCGCGCAGGCGATCGGCCTCCTCGCTGGGATGATTGAGCAGACTCAAGCGCCCGGAGGGACCGTGCAGCTTGGAGTAGTCCCGGATCGGACTGTCCAAGGAGTCGTTCGAACAGTTTGGTGGCTTCTCCGCGGTCGTGCCGTCCGATGAAATCGGCTGTGCCGCGGAGCCTGATGGGGCCTTGCGTTGCATAGGTGCCTGCCAGTCGGGTGAAGGCTTCGGACGCTTGCTCGACACTCTGATTCTGCGCTTTCTCCTCCGCAATGGCAATAACGCGATGACCATTGGAAAGCGGAATAATCGTGGCGGGGGCAATGCCAGCCTCGTCGAGTACGTGGTCAACATGCGCTATATCCCGGTCCGGAAGGTCGAGACGGAACAAGAAGTCCGGGCCGTCTGGATCTTCAGCAAACGTGCCGATGAACTTTTGCTGGCTCAAATAACCGCCCACCAGGAGTGCCAGACGGAGAGCGCCTTGATCGTTCGAATTGCCGGCGTAGAGCGCAAGAGTGTTTTCGGTGCCGTCCAGCCACCGGCCCACGGCGTCGGCGATCTCCAGGTTCGTGCCGCCCAGCCTCTGGAATGTGTCTTGAAGGATGTGGCGCAAATGCTGCTGGCCAGCGGATCGCAGGCGGCCTCGCGCAGCCTGAATGGTGAGCCCCTTGTCGGTGGAGGGGCTCACCATCCCGCGCACCGGACCGGTTTCGGGCGCTGGGCCCTGGCTTCGCGTCTGCCGATACCTCCGCAGCAACCGGGCGTCTTTGCCGGTCAGTTTCTGCTCCAACTGCTGCCGATCGGCCGGGCGGATGCGTCCAAAGTCCTGCTTGCTGATGAACTCGCCCGGCCTGAGCTCGGTGCCGTCGGTCAATGTCAGGCGCATGCCTTTCGGCACGCGCAAGCGGTTGCCGTGCGACAGCTCAAAAGGGCCGCGCTGCTCATCCTCCAGGATGTATGCCGCACCGGGCCGACCGGGGACAAACGTCAGACTCTGGCCATCGGGCCCTTCGCCCAGCGTGCCGATCTCGACCATGGAGGCCAACAGGCGCATTTGCAGCTCCGCGTCGATGCCTTCCTCGGTCAGCAGCTCCCGAAGCTCTTCAAGATCGGCTTGGCCATGTTCGCGGACGTAGGCCAGCACGGCAGCCGCCGCTTTCTCGGGAGCTGCCGCCTCCTGCGCTTCCTGCCACCATTCTTTCAGCGTGTCGAGGTTCATGCGGCCAGTCCTTTCCCGATCAGCGATCGCAACGCCTCCAGGACCTCGGCCTGCACCTTCTGCCGCTCGCGCTGGTTGCGGGCCTGGGCAAAGCGCTCCGTGGCCTGGTTCAAGGCGTCGGACAGCTCCCCTTTGCGGTTGACGAGCTGGTCGAAGTAATTCTTGGCCTGTTCGCTCTCCTGGGCGATGGCCCGGTTGCGTTCGGCCTCGATGACGTTGCCGCCGCGTCTGAGCGTCTCGGCCTTGCCCTCGGTGCTGACGGCCTTGAAGACGTTGGCCTCACGGACGAGCGCGTCGCGCACGAACGCCTTCAGTTGGTTGCGCTCCAGGAACAGGCTCTTTTCCTCCTGGATGTCCCCGAACAGGCTGGCGACGGTTTCCGTGGTCTTGGGGGTATCCTTGATCTCGCGGGCCATCTCTTGCACGACATCGGCGGCCACGCGCTTCCCCTTGGCTTCCTGCTTGTGCACGTAATCGAGCAAGGCGCGCTGCTGCGTGTGATCCTCCAGCTCCGTGCCGATCGCCAGGGCCACGGGCGCGGCAATCTGACCACGGGTCAGCATGGAGAACAGGCCGTCGTCGAGGCGAACCAGGGCCTGCGCGTCGCGGGCGACGGATCCCTTCAAGCTGATGCCGACCTTGGCCATGTCCTCGGTCGAGACCTGCATATCGCGCATGAACTTGGCGGCGTCGATCGCCGTGCCGCGGCCCTCGGCGATGTTCGCCAGGGCGCCCTTGGCGCGGGCCTCCTTCGCGTCCTTGGCGTCGATGTAGCGGACCAGGAGCTCGGGATACTCGAGGCGATCCGCCAGCTCGTGGCGGTGATGGCCGTTGACGACGTAGTCGAGGCCGTCTTCCGGGTCGTTCCAGGCCATGATGACGCCGGCCAGGTCCGGGTTGAACGCGCGAACGCCCTGGAGCTCCTCGCCGACGCCGCGCGGCCCGCGCACGTCCAGCTTGTACTGGAAGCGCTCGGGATCCACGTGCAGGCTTTTGGTCGGAACCACGGCCACGCGCTTGGCCGCCGCCGAGGGCTTCGCGGCCTTGGCGCGCAGGGCGTCTTCGATCCTGGCCAGCATCGCCGTTTTGCTGTCCTTCGGGCCCACGGGGAGCTGCAGGCTGTGCGCCAGGTCCTCGACTTCCCAGATGCGTAAATGGCGCGCGAGCTGGGCGACTTCACCGGCCACGTGTTCGGCCGGCAGCGTGCCGCCTGTGACGTGGGCTTGGATGCGCTCGGCCAGGTCGCTGGGCTTCGGGGCGGCTGATGCGTCCTTGACCTCGCGCCGCTGCCGTTCGCTCGGCTTGGCGCTGCCGTAGAGGATTCGACCGGTACTCCGGTTCTTCCAGCCGCGGCCGCCGCGCGGGCCTTGGTAGGCCTCCCAGGGGTCAGGGCCAGGCAACGACAACTGTGCAGGCGGCTGACTTGGCTGGTCCGGATTGGCGGGCGGCGGCAACTGAGCGGGAGGCTGCTGTTGCTGCTGGCCCTCGCCCGTCGCCTGGCTGCGCCCCTGCGCCGCTTTCTCTTTCGATTCCAAGAGCGGCTTCACGGTGACCTCGAACCAGCCATCGCCAAAGTTGAAGGCGATCAGCGGATCGCCGATCTGCTCTTTCCAGGCCCGGACGAAGTTGCGGGCGTTGCGCTGCTGGGACGCGTAGAAGCCCTCCATGGGGATCGCTCTTCCCGAGTACCCGCTGCCCGTCTCGGCCGCCTCGACCAGCTCCAGGGGCACTTCGTAGCCGGCAAACAGGTCCCTTTTCACGTCTTGCTTGTATTCGAGCAGGCTGCCGCCTTGGAACGAGTGTTCGGGCCAGACCAGCTCGAACAGCTTGTTGCCGTCCTTGTCGTAAATGGCCGGCAGCGCCAGGGAGACACCGGCCTTGGCATTTTCCACGAACTCCCGGCAGACCTTGGCCAGGTCCTTGGGATCGGTGCCCACGACCGTCGCCCATACGGATTTGGGCGGATGGTAGAGGACCGGTCCGGCGTAAGCGAAGCGGTAGTAGCCGCCGTCGATGATCATCTCGACGCCGTCGCGCGTGGCCATGCGCCGCCAGGGGCGATGGGCGCCCAGGCCCTGCGGCCTGCCGTACCAGCGGTGATAGCGCGGCCGGTGCGTCAACCAGAGCGCCTTGGGCGGCCGGCCGGCGTCCTGCCCCCAGAGATCGACTTCGCCGCCCTCGGCGCTTTCGACCTTGCGGACGCGCACGCCCGCGTACCGGTAATCGCGCGTAAGTACCGACGTGTCGCGCGGGTGAAAGTCGATCAGGCCGGACAGGCGGAGGTGGCCGTTTCTTTCTTCGTACACCGTCTCGTAGCCGTTCCACCCGTAATCGTAAACGAGCTGGGCCTGGTCGAGGCACTCCTCCCAGAAGCGCTGCAGCTCCGCCAGGCCGAACTCGCCCACCTCCGAGCTGCTGGCCCGGACCTCGAACTCGGCGGCGGACAGGGGTGAGCAGTAGTAGGTACGTGCCAGGCAGACCAGAGGATGCATGAGCATCCATTCCAGATCGCGATAAACCATGTGCAGCGTGTGGCCGTGCATCAGGGCACTGGCCGGCAGCGACGGCCGGTAGCCCAGCGTCAACGGCTCGCCGGTCAGGACCTCGGCGATTTGCTCAGGGCTTTTCGGGGCATCGGCCATCAATCAATCCACGTAAAGAACCACCAAGGAACACAAGGCGGCAAGACGCCGGCGTAATAGTCGTCGTCGCCCAGGAGCGTGCGGAGCTTGGCCAGCCAGGGCCGGCCTAAATTCATAGGACTTATAGGTCCTATAGGTCCTATGTCTTTCCCTGCCTCCCACCGCGCCCAAGAAATCATTTCCCAGCAACTCAGGCACCACCGCGCATCGTCGAGCCAGACTTGCCACGCGCTGCGCCGGTATTCCGGAGCCGTCCGCATTTCGTGCTCGACCCAGCAGTAATGAGCGCTGGCGAACTGGTATTGCTGCTCGCACCAGGCCGATGGCGGGAACCGGTACACGTCAGCCGCCGGCGGCATCTGGGCGTCTTGCCAGGCCAGAATCAGGGCGAGGCCGAGGGCGGTCATAGGACCTCCGGTAGCGGCGATGGCGCTTGCCTGTCAGGACCAGCTTGCGGGCCGGCCGCGGAAACTGCGCCGGCTCGGTCGGGCGATTTTCGGGCAGCTTGTAGCCGCCGCTTGAGCGCGTGCCCATCTGCCTCTCACGCAAAAACAAATGGCCGGCGGCCCCCGTCGACCGCCGGCCGACTCGTGGAATCGAACCTGCGTTCCTTAACTGAGGGATCAGCTTCACCAAATCCCCGGAATTCCAGTTCGATCCAACGCCTCTCACTGTTTCCGTCTGCTCGAGGGGCCTGGCTGGAGCCAAGGCGTCGCTTCCGGCAGCTCCTCGACCCGATAGCGCCGGTTCGCGGATCGGTGGATGCCCATCGGGATGCCCTGGTATCGTGTGCGGCGGGCGGCAGCGCGCCACTGCAATGCTTCGAGCCAGGCGCCGACGATCACGCCGGCAACGAAACCGCCGACTACGGCCAGGGTTATCAGGGACGAGATCATTTCACCCAGCCCCTTTTGGCTCGCAGCCGCCGGTTTTCCTTCGTCAGGCCCTCGTTGTCCTTGCCGAGCCTACGGGCAATGTCGGCGAGCCGGTGCGCCAGCCGCACGGCCTCCTTCACCAGGGCCTTGGTCTGCGTCGGCGTCAGGGGTTCGGCTGCCAGGGTCATGCGATCTTCTCCTGATACAGGCGTTCGCCAAGATCCTTGATCGCCTGCTTGTCCGCCGGCGTCAGCTTCACCCATGCCTCGGGCGTCAGCGCCTTGGCCAGCTCGGCAGCCTTCTCCCGTTCGCCGGCCATGATAAGCCCGAACAATTCCCGGTACTTCCCGAGCCAGGCTTTGCCTTGCTGGCTCACGGCCGCTGTGCGGCGATCGCCTTGGCTTTCATCGCGCCCAGCGCCGCCTTGATCGTGGCCGGGTCGGCCCCGCTGTCCACGAGCTTCAGGATTTCGTCGATCACCGCTAGGACCAGGTCGTCAATCGGCGTCGGCGTGACTGCGGCCAACAGCTTCAGGGTCGGCAGCGCCGCCTTCAGGAATCGCAGCACGTTGCCCATTGGGGTCTCCTTCGTTTGCTGGGGGTTTGCAGCCGAGCATCACGCCCCGCTGCCGGATCTTGTCGAAGCGGCCGAGGACGTCCTCCACGCGGGCCCGCTGGCGGGCGGTCAGGCTCTCGCGGCTGTCCAGCCACTCCAGGAGCAGCTTAAGCAGCGGCAAGAGCATGGCGATGATTGTGATCCAGGACATGGCGCTCCTCCTCAGAAAGTCGTCTTTGGCTTTGCGGGTCATCACACGGGCAGCGTGTTCCAGTCCACGAACACGTCCGGCCGCGCGGGGAAGCCGTCGAAGTTCGAGACGATGATGCAGCTCCCGCCGCGAGCTTGCCAGTCGAAGTCGTCGGCCTTGATCCAGTAGCTGCCGGTGGGCAGCCCGCCCGGGTCGCTGCCGTGCGCGTCGCCCCACTGGTTTTTGATGCCAAACAACAGACCGAGCGTATCGTGGAACCAGTAGGCGATGCAGGTCTCGTTGTGCGACCAGCTCCCAGATTTCCGGTTGAGGAGCGCGCCATCGACGACCGGGCATTTCATGAGCCCGCCCCAGTTCCCGCACCACATGATCCAGTAGCCGTTCGTGATCGCAGCAACGGCGTCATCGCGGCCACGGCAGACAGCGCCGGTCTTGACGGGGTTCTTGCGGCCGGTCAGGAGAAGCTCCTGGGAGACCACCGCGCCGTCCGACCACTTCATCTCCTGCGACTCACCGATTTGCAGGCCAGCGCCCTTATCTTCGAACGGCGGCAGGCCGGCCGGTCCCGCCGCGTCCCACCGGAGAACGCCGTCCTTTTGCAGCGCCTCGACCTGGCCCTCGCTCGTGCTGCCGTCGCCCCGCCCGCGGATGCCAGACGCCAGCCGGCCCCGGCCGTAGTGGTAAGGCCAGAAGACGATCACGGCCTCCTCAGGCTGATGCGCGACCACGACTTCGGTAGCAGCGATCCCGGTGGCCGCATCGCCGGACCCGACGCCGACGCAGCTCCCGGTGAGCTGCCAGTTGCCCGGGTACATGCGGCCTTTGAGCGGGGCGTAGGCTGGACAGTCGATCAGCGTCTTCTGCTTGAACACATCCCACAGGATGATCTTCTTCTGTTCGCCCTTCCACTCGCCGTTGATGCGAAACTCGGGCATGGCGGCCTTGGCGCTGGCAATGATCGCTTGTTGCGACTTATCGAGTTGGAGATGCCCCGGATGGTCCGGCTGGAGCACGCCGAAGTTCCAGGCGTCCGTTTCATCCGGCAGCCGCGCGAAATCCTTGCCCTTGGTGATCGGCCGGCCGCCGACGGCGCAGAGCGCGGCGTATTCTTCGTAGCTCATGGTCATTTCAGCTCCTCCAGCCAGCGCGCGATCCTGAGAAACGCCGCTTCCGCCGCCGCCCGCTCTTCGCCAGACAGGTTGCCGGCGGGGACCTTCAGGGTTTTCGAGAGCCAGCCGTTGATCGTGGGAACCACTTGCGGCAACTGGCCGGGAACGCCGCTGCGGTTGTACTCCGCGCTCATGTGCTCGAAGAGAGCCTTGCCCGTCGGGATCGCGTAGATCGTGCCATCGACTTTCCGCACCACCTCCTTGGCATAGCTGCGGTAGAGCGCCGCCACGGTTGCACCATGTGTTGCACGCTTGGGGCCGGCTTCAAGCCGCCAGGCGTCCACGAAAGGGTTGTCGGCGGATGGCTTCGGAGGATCGGGAGGCTTCGGCGGGTCCGGTGGTCCAGGGTCGCCGACCACAATCCAGCACGTGGCAATGTCGGAGGCGACGTCGCCCTTGGCGCACCAGACCTCGATCTTCAAGCGAACGCTTGCCGCCGCGCCGTTGTACTGGAAGACTTTGCCCTTGAGCTTGTCCACGTACTCGGGAGGCAAGAGCGAGCCAAGGTCTACCTCGGTCAGGGCCGGATCCACGCGCCACTTGGGCCGGCCGCCGTCCACCTTCGGGGCGACGATGATCCACGCGCCGCGGGTCGCCTTGATCTCGTCGGGCAGAATCACGGACTGCCCATTGGCGAGTGCCGACCAGCAGAGGAGCAGGAGGAGGGCCAGCGGCTTTATTGTCCGTACTGCGCCGGAAAGGGAAATCATGAGTGCCTCACTTGCCGTTCTGCTTCTCGTCCATTTTCTGAACGGCTACAGCCGTTGTCGTCGCCGCTGTCGTCTGCTTGCGCAACTCGGCCATCAGCTCCGCGTGGTGGGCGTGGCTCGAAGAAATGGCCGCCTGCATGTGCTTGGCGCACGCCTCGCGTTCGTACTTAACGTCCTCTTTCGCTGCCCTGCGCTGCTCATCGGCCTGGGCCACGTATGCCTCCAGCGTCTTGCGCCGCTCCTCGCCGGCCTTGGCGATCTGCTCGTTGAGCATGGCGATGACGGCAGACATCTCTTTCGCCTTCTCGGGCAGGTGCCGGAGGAACAGCCACAGAAGGATCAAGCCGGCTAGACCGAACGACGTCCAACCGGCGTAAGGGCCAATGGCCGTGACCTGGTCGGTCTGCCCAGGCGATAGGATCACACGGCCTCCTTGCAAGTCGTACCGACGGGCAGGCGGTCGAGCTTCAGCGTGCGCTTGGCCTTGCTCTTGGCTTCACTGGCGCTCTTCGCGGGAACGGCAATGGTCAGCGGCAAGCCCTGCGCGCGAGCGCCTTCGGGAAGGCGGACGACGAAGACCTTGCCCAGCGGCTTGGGCTGCGGTTGCACGGGCTTGAATGCATGCAGCAGCTCGCGGCCGAACAGGGAATCGAAGGTCGCTGGGTGCAATGGAAGCGCTCAACGTCTGGGGACGCGGATGCGCGAAGAAGTGTCAGCGGAAAGGATGGGCGTCTGGCTTTGGGTCGCCACCAAACCCTAGCACGGGAATAAGGTCGGTGCAACCGCGCGCGGCGGAATCGGGCGGGGCTTGCGAACGCGGTCCGGCTTGGCGATGCGCTGCTCTTGCACCATGACCGTCCGAAGCCCGAACGATCGCAGGAGCGTTTTGAGCGCCCGCCGCAGACGCACGGTCTCCGGCACGCTGTCGGACAGCGGCTGCAGCGTCAGGACGTATTGGCGCTGGTCCATCGGTTGCCTCTTCCAATCCTAGACGCCGGCGGCAAGCCCCGGTTCACAGGACCGGCTGCTCGTCCGCCCGCATTTGCGCCATGAGCAACTCCGCCCGGCACTTGTCCGCCTCATCCTCGTCCCCGGTGATGTCGAGCACGATGCGATAGACTTCTTCGCCGCCCAGGCGGGCGCCGGCCGTGGCCTGCGCCAGCCGTTCCTCGGCCTGCAAGGCCGGGATGTTGAGCACGAGCGCCAGCCGCTGCTCCTGGGTCAGGCGCCAGGGGTTGAGGCCGTAGAATCGGGCGATGCGGGCGTGTTCCCGTCCCCATCTTTTTTTTTGAGCTCGAGGATCTTCTGGGTGATTTCAAACGCGAAGCGATCGGCCAGGCGGTAGCTGACGGCGGGGAAGCCCAGCTCCCCGATCAGGGCCACGGTTTCGGCTTGGCACTCGGCCGGCGGCTTGGCGGCCTGCCAGATCGCGGCCAGGCGGCCGTGGACTTCGTAGAGGTCAAGGCGCTGCTCGACGTCGCCGATGGTGACCGAGATCAGGCCGTCTTCTTGGAGGTTCATGCGGGGTCCTTTCATAGGCCGATGATTCGCCCGCCCGGCCCGATGGGGTAGGCCGTGCGGATGTCGTAGACTGGGCGGCCGCCACTCTGGCCGCCCTGGGGCGGCCGCTGCAAGACGTAGTGCAGGCGCCACTGGGCGCGGAAGATGGGCACCGGGCCAAAGACAACGGCTTGCTGGCGAAAGAAGTGCTGGGGGCCGTTGGCCTGCACCGGCTGAATTCCGCCCACGGCGGCGACGCGCGGCGCCGGGACCTCGAAGCCGGCGCGCAGAGCTTCGCCTACGAGATCGAATTCGAGCTGGCCCCCGGCGCGCTGCTGGATGTTCTTCTCCCCGTTCCGGTCAACGGTCATATCGCGCGGATCAAAGCCAGGCGCCGCGCCGCCGCCCCCGCCGGCGCGGAGGACGACCTGCCGTGGCTCGCCCAGCTTGGGAGCATCGACAACCATGTTGTCAGGCTGCCATTCGACGCCGAGGCGTATCTCCAGCCAGCTTTCCTCGGGCCGCGGGTGCGCCACCAGTATGGCGGGTCCACGGGGAATGCCGGGCGGTCGGATTTGCAGAGGCCGGAGAGATCGCAGCACTCGCGTCTGCCCGGCGCACAGGTCCACAATGATGTCATCCGTCGGCGACAGGCGAAGCTGAGCGAGACCGCGTGGCCGTGAAGCTTGCAGGACGGATGCAGCCCACCGGCCATGATTGGCACCTGGAACGGGACGCCATAGGCCCGAGGCGGTGATTAGTTCGCTAAGCGGCGCGCCCCAGGTCCAGGTTGCCGAGAATGCGGCCTCCGGGCGCTCCGCAATTTCCGGCTCCCGAAACTCCAGGTTTACCAGCAGCACAGGCACGATTATTCCCTTGACTCTTCTCCCTTTTGCCTGCTGCATCCGATCCGTGAGCAGGTCAACAAAGTGCCCCCACGCGACAACGGGCGAAACCCCGGCCAGCATCTCGTAGCGCGCATTCAGAGTCGATGTCCAGAGAAGCATGCTCAACGGCTGGTTGTTCTTACTCGTCTGATCTGCTGACCATTTCACGACGCCCTCCGGTTTCGGCGCCGGCAACTGCTTGTCGACGATCGTGTAGGTCAGCTCGCACTTGCTTTCATCAACCTCGTGATCCTCCTGGATGCGCTCGAAGCCCAGCGGGATCGGGGGGATGACGGCTTCCAGGAATCGATCGGCGGTGTCCTGGAGGCTGGTGGCGCCGGCCGTCTGCCGAGTCTGCGGGATGCGCAGGTGGCCGCTGATTGTCCGCGTCGAATAGCCCGCGTAGTCCTTGCGGACGCCATAGCGCCAGTTCCATTCCATCGGGAACCCGGTGTACCTGGCATTCGCGCAATCTGGAATCGCGACCTCCACGCGCCAGGTGAACTCGATCGTGTTCTCGCGTCCCTTCGGCTTCCAGGAAACCACGTCCGTTTTCGGCCCCCACATGCAATCTTTCGCGCCGGCGATGTTGATGTTGAGGCCGCCGTGCCCCTTGGATTCGTAGCGGAATTGGCCGGCCGGCTGTTCCAGCATGCGGCGGATCGCCAGAAAGTCCACATCGCAGCCGCCAACCGAGGTGCGCTCAATGGTGTCTTTCAGCGCGATTTCAAAGATGGTGTGGGTAACGGTTCGTTGGGCTTTGTCAAGGCGCGGGCGCGCCTCGATGCCGAGCGTCTCAACGAACGGGCTGAAGGTGTAGCCGTTGTAGAAGGCCGTGCCGACGGCGGGGAGCAAGGTATAGGCCATGGCTCACAGTCCGTGAAAGATGGGCAAGGCGCCAAGCCGCTGGTCGGGAACGGGAACTGGTCGGCCGGGCATCTCCGGACGCTCAATTTTGGAGAGGATGTCTAAGTCGATGTCTCTGCCTTCGCCGCGCCACGCGCGCCGCAGCCGGTCGATAAAGTCTCCAGTCAAGAGATTGCCGAGGTTGCTGAAATCTCCACTGAACGCGGCAATCAGAGCCTCGATGCCCACTTTGAGCGATTCCTCTTGGACACGTTGCATCCGGTTGATCCCGCGCAGCGCCGAAGCGATCAGCTCCAGGTTGGGGATCATGCTCTGGATGATCGCCTCTTTGATCGGCAGCAGCAGCTCGCGTAGCTCCGCATCCGCCCGGCTCTGCGCATCCGTCAGCCGGGCAATCGCCGGCCCCAGCTCCTGGGCCTCGCGGATGTCCGCCTGCAGCCGCCGCACGTCGGCGATCGCCGTCGCCTGGGCCAGATCGCCCTGGTACCCGGACAGCTCCCGGCCGCGGTCGATGAAGGCCTGCGCCACCTGCTGGTAGGCGGTGATCACCGCCATCATGGCCCGGATCTGCGCCGCCATCACTTCGCCCGCCAGGCCGGTCTTTTCGGCAAGGCCCGCCATCGCTTCCGAGGCCTCGCTGGCCAGGCCCGCGAAGTCGTTGCCCGCCAGGGCCTCGCCCATGCGGCCGGCGGACTTCGCCAGCTCGCCGATCTGGTTGATGCCGGCGACGATCATGTCCTTGGCTTGCGTGGCCAGGGCCACGACGGCGGCGATGGGGCCCGCGGCCGCGGCCATGCCGCCCGCGCCGCCCGCCAGAGATTTACCGATACCTCCAAGGCCGCCAGCTTCTTGTATGGTTTGGATGTTCCCGGCAGCCCGCCCGAAACCAGTCTGGCTTTGCAAAATCGCTTTCAGAAAATCGCTGGATCCTCCCCACTTCTCTTCGCCTGGCAGCACTTCCTGGTACTCGCCATGCATCAGTTTGTGCCGCTCGGCGTCAATGGCGGCGCGCTTGCGGTACGCCTCCATCGCCTTTTGGGCTTCTTCCACGATCGTCAGTTCGCCGCGCAGGACCTCCTGATAGTCGCCGTGCATCAGCTTGTAGCGCTCGGCATCGACAGCAGCGCGCTGCCGATAAGCCTCCATCATCTCCCGCGCTTGGTCAACATTGGTCAGGGGGTCGGCCCGCAGGGCTGCAGGCGGCTCGCGGCCCAAAAGCGCATCGAACTCGTTGAGAACTTCTTGCCGCCGGCGCCAGGCGTCGAGCATCTTTTGCGCCTGATCCATGACATCGAAAGTAGGCGTCGGCACAGTTGCGCCGCCCGAAATGGCCGTGCCGCCAGGTGCAGGCGCTTGCACCTGGTCTTCGGACAGCACAATCTTCAGCTCGACGTTTTCGGCCATTCTTGAAGAATGGGACCTATACGACTCATGAGTCCCATTTCCCTTCCTACGTCGTCGTGAACCACTTGATCGCTGTGTCCAGGTACGGCAAAAACCGCAGCCGGAACGGCACGCGCCGGTGCTTGCTGGTAAACGCTAGCCGCAAATCGAAGTTCTCCGCGGCGATCGCAAAGGTGCCGGTCAAGGTGGCCGGCGAAGCGGCCGCCGGCGTCGAGGCGGTGGCGGTGGCGATCAGGATGCCGGCGATGTTCGAGTCCAGCCGGCCGATGAGACCGGGCCCCAGGAACGTAGCCCCGGTCGGGGCAAAGACGCCGCCTACGGCATCCGAGTTGTACGGCAGCGCGGCATTCAAGCTGCCGGCCTTGTACTCTTTCGAGATGCCTGACCAAAAGCACTGGCCGCCGCGGTACACGCCGTCGATCACGGAATCGCCGTAGGCGTCGGTGCCCTGAATGAGTTCCTTGGCGAACGCCAGGGCCAGCTCGTAGCCGTCGTCCATGATGCCCATGTCGGCGGCGGCGACGGCGCCGGGCGGGTCATAACTACACGAATATCGGCCTGCGATAAATGTTCCCAGGGCCATGATGCACCTGCTTTCATAGGACTCATAGGACCTATAGGTCCTCATAGGACCCATAGGTCCTATGTTTTTCTCAACCGGTTCCGCGATTGCCGGATGCCCAGCACGCGCTCCGACAGCGCCCGGGCAATGGCGTCGATCAGCCGGTCCTCGGCCTCTTCCTTGGTCCGGCCCCGTGCCTCGCACTCGGGCAGCGTGTAGCACTTGGCCAGCCAGCCGCCGGGCGCCCGCCGCGACTCGATCCAGAGCGACAGGTAGTTGTCCTTCGACAAGACTATTTGCCAAACGCTCTCGCAAGCTTCGGTGCCGAAGACGGGCAGCATCGCTTCAGCCATCGTTCCAGCTCCTCGCAGATGGCGAACAAATCCTGGCCAAACGCTGCCGACAGCAGGCAGCAGTCCATAAAGCACTCGTGTACCGTGCCCGTGCTGTTGATCACGCCGACCCGGGCGACCTGGTCGGGCCCGCGGGCCTTCGTGCAGCAGTGGGCCAGGAATGCCAGCCGGCCGCGCTCACTCAGCCGGGACAGGCCGCGCCACAGGTGCTTTCTTGCTTCCAGGTCCCGGTCCAGCTTCAGCAAGTCCACGATTACCTGCCTTCGGTCCTGCGCATGGGCAATCCATATCCGCGGCGGCCACTTCATCGGCGCCGGCCTCGGCCTGCCCCGGCTTGGGCCGATTGGCGGCTTCGAATTCCTTGGTCTTGAAGCAGGCGGCGCAGCGGACGGCCCACGGCTCGCCCGTGCCCCGGTCCTGGTCGCCCATCACGATCTTGGGATCGCAGGCGACGCGCCAGCGGCCTTCTCGGCCTACCTTGAGCGTGCTGCCGGCCGGACCGCTCACGATCCGGCCGCTTGGATCGGGAACCAGGAAATGGATTCGCATGAAAACTCCTAAATTCATAGGACTTATAGGTCCTATGTCTTTTCCGCTAAATCATGTCGTCGAGGGTCTGCAGCACCTTGGCGCCGCCGAACCGCAGCGTCACGGCCAGGCCGAGTTCGACGGCCTCGGGCTTGGCCAGGAACCAGCCGGCGCCGACGATGCGCGGCTGGTCGATCTGCTGGAAAGACAGCGGTTCGACGAAACCATTGATGCCGCTGTAGCCGTCGGTGCCGGCGCCCAGGAGCTTGTTGGCGGCCCGGATGATCCGGTAGTCCTTGCAATCGCGGTGCACGCACACGCGGAGCTGGTCCGCGCGATCGTCCAGGCCGGCTTCGACCTTGCCGATCAGATCGGGCCCCCAGCGGTCGGGCGGCTCGTTGATTCGCATGGTCAGCGTCACCGCGACGCCCAGGTCTTCTTCGAGGCACTCCCGGTGCAGGCTGCGCCGTTCGCCGCGATGCACGCCGACGAACACCTTGCCGCTGCGCGGCGTCGGCCGGCCGTCGAAGGTCAGCTCGCAGGAGGCCGCCGGATACGCCAGCGTGCCGCGGATCTCGTCGCGCACGGCCCGGTTCAAGGCGTTTTGCAGCCGGTAATTACTGGCCATGCATAAAACCACGCATGTTAGTGGTCACTTTTTGGTGCGACTGCCGCATGAATTACCCTCGCTGCGCCTGGCGGAACTTCAGCCAGGCCTTGAAAACGGCCGCCTTGCCGGCGCCGGGGAAGCCCTTGGTGCGGTGCACATGGGCTTCCAACAGGTGCCACGCTACATGCCGGAGCTCGCCTCGGCGCTCCGTGCACAGGCGCTCGAGCAACTCTGCGGCCGCGTTCATGGCTGGCCTCCGATCGCCTTCTTGAGGAGCTCCACCAGGCCCTCGACCAACCGCTTGCCCAGAAGCGCGTTCCACTTCTCGGGCCACTTGTCCGCCTCGGGCCAGAGCCGGCGCTGCGGCATGCGACTCGTGCCGTGATGGTGATAGCCGGCATAGGGCACATTCGTGCCGACGATCGCGGCGCCGGGCTCGGTCCGCAGGATGTTGCCTTCCAGGCCCGGCGACAAGCTGTTGAGCAGGATCGCCGTGTCACGCAGGATGTCCACCTGCATGCCGCCGTAGAGTCCGAGCAGCGTTTCGGCGCCCTCGGCCTTCAGGGCTGCCCAGGCGTAAGCAGCGGCGCGATCCGTTTCTCCGGGATAGCGCTTGAGCGTGCTGGCATAGATTGCTCGCCAGCGCTTGTCCTGTTCCTTCGACAGCGTCGGCCGCCGCGGGTTGGGCCCCTGCGGCCGGCCGGGGTGCCGGCGGCCGTAGGCGATGGTGTGCGAGTCCAGGGGCGCCCACGACTCGCCGGCGTCATCGACCCCGCCGCGGCTCTTGGCCACGAACGCTTGCCGGATCAGGCTCAGGGCCTGGATGCCGACGCGGAGCTGCACGCCCTCGACCAGGCCGGTGGGATCGCCGTTGCGGCCGGTGAACGCGCCCACGAGCTGCCGCATCAAGTCGCGGATGCTGGCGACTGAACGACGGGCGTGCAGGACTTCGGCCATAGCTCATTCCTCGAGACTGCCGAACCAGGCCCAGCCGATCAGGCCGGCGATAACGAAGGTCGCCACGATTCCGACCACGAAGCCGATGGCGAAAGCAAGCATGGTCAGATTTCCCAGAAGCCGGCCTCGGCCGGCCAGTCGATGTTCTGCTGGTAGCCCGCCTGCGTGCGTTCGCTGATGGGCCGCTCGACGCGCAGCTTGCGCACGCCGTAGCTGTCGTCGAATCTGATGTTCGACCAGAGCGGCCATTCCGGACTGCGGGCGCCGATGTCCGGGACCTGCATCTTGCCGGCCAGGACGTCGGCCATCTCCTCCTTGGCTTCCTGGTAGAGGTCCTCGATCGATGCCGGCGGGCTGTTGCCGCGGCGGCTGCAGAGCCAGCGGGCCGCGAAGCGCGTGCACCATTCGTTCACGATGTAGCTGGTCGCGAGCTGGCTGGCTTCGTAGCGCGGGACCAGGTACAGGTTGACTCGGCTCGTAGCCCAGTAGATGCCTTTGACGGTCAGGACCTGGCGCTCCGTCGTGCTGATCGCGCCGGTGCTGTCGTCGTCCAGGCGCAGCTCCACGCCTTCCTGGCTCAGAAGGTCGTTCACGTCGGCTTCGACGCAGTAGACGTAAGCCGGCACGGTCAGGGCCATGGCTGGGCCTCAAAAGGAAAGGGCGTGCGGCCGGCGACCCAAGCCAGACGCGCACGCCGGTTCGCTGACGGCCGGCGGCTACGGGCTGCCGGCCTTCCTCGCGTTAGTCGGTTGGTTCGCCATCCGGCGGAGCGCCGTCGCTTTCCTTGGCACTCTTGCTCTTGCCCTTCTTGCCCTTGGCTTTCGGCTTTGGCTGGTCTAGGGCTTTGGCTTCATGGGCAGGAGCAGCGTCTTCCGGATCGATGCCCAGCAGCCTCTTTGCCTTGGCAATTGTCCCTTCGGGCCAGTCGCCGCTTGCGGTCATGGCCTCGACCAGGTCCTCCGCCAAGGCGTCGTCATTGGCTCGCAGATAGGCTTCCGCGGCCTCGAGCTTGGGCACGCCCGTGCCGGATTCTCGCAGGGCCTCCATCAGTTCTTCAGAGGTCATTTGAGTCTCCAAAAGCCAGGACATAGGACCATTGCGTCCCGCAGGTCCTATCCAACTAGGGCGTCACGTCCGCCTGGAAGATCGCGTTGGGCACCTTCAGGATGGGCAGGAAAGTGTGGCCCTGGCGCATGATCGCCGACGGCGGGTTGTCGCTGGGCACGGCGTACGCGAACATGCCGTAGACGGTCTGCAGGTTGCCGAGCACGGCGGCCATGGTCGGAGCCACGTCCAGGCTGCTCGGCACCTGATAGCTGCCCTTAGCCACCTCCCACCAATCGAGCGACGGATCGGGTGTGAATACCACGGCATCGACGCCGATGATGTTTTGGTTCGCGGCATTCTGATCTTCGAAAAAGGTCTCGTAGGCTGGTATCCAGTTCTCAACGCCCAGCATGCCCCTGGGAAGCTCGCCGGTATTCAAAAACGCCTCATTTTTCGCGGGATTCCGGACGAACCAGTCCTTGACGAAATCGTTCTTCTGCAGGTACGACGGGATGTTCTCGCCGTAAAACGCGTTCTTGATCGGATAACCCGTGCTTCGCCGCGCTGTCTTCTTGATCTGTCGGATGTGCAGGGGGATGTCGGTGGTGGCCGTCGCCCAGCTCGCGGCGATAATGCCATTGAGCTGGTTCTGGTTGTTGGCGGAGATGCCGAATGTCACACTTTCCACGGCGCCGGACGAGCTGGGCAGCAGGTTGCCGCTCGCATCGAAGTAGATGGCCGCGGAGAAGAGGACCTGCAAGATCGCCGTCGTTTCCAGGTTGTAGAAGACGCGCGTGAATTCCTCGACCTGGCGGGTGACCTCGGTCATGCCCATGCGCTGGACGGTGTAGTTCTCGTAGTCGCGCAGCTTTTGCAGGAGCAGCGGTGAGAACTGAATCTCCTCGAACGAGTGCAGGAACTTGGCGTCGCGCTCTTCGATGTTCCGCAGCGCGCGTCGCAAGGCTGGGCTGCCGTACTGCACGCGCTTCGCCGTCTGCCGCGTCGAGGAGATCTGTGGGTAGCGGACGGAATCGCCCAGGTAATCGTCACCGGCGCGAAAGCCCGGAGGCAGCGGGTCGGGCACGCCGTCGATGACGGCCTTGATGGTGGCGCCCAGGCTGATATAGCCCAGGATTTGCTCGATGGTCTTGGCCACGGCGCTTGCTCGCGCCAGGCTCCCCAACCTGGTTCCCCGTGTTTTCCAAAGGCGGCTTTGGTCGGTGGGGGAAAACACCGACCCGGTAGCTAGCCGTTGCCGCCTGCTCCAGCCCCTCGCGAGCTGGCTGGCAGACGCGCCAGTCATGCGTAACCTGGCGCGTTTCAACAAAGCATTTAGAACTGATCCGAGAACACGAATTTGCCGCCGGAAAGCGTGGACAAGTTGGTCCTGATCCAAGCCTGCAAACTAGTGTCGGTCGGCCACACGGGCAGGAACTGCTCCACGGTGATCACGCCGGCGATCGGCATTGCGGGGAACGGCACGTCGAGGTTGAGCCCGTCGATGTCGGTCGCCTTGACGCCGTAGCCGTCGGGGATAAAGGTCACAGGGATCTGGCTGCCGTCGTTTGCAACCAGGAAGGAGCCGGCCACCAGGGCGGCGTCCAGGGCGGAGACGGTCACAACGCCGTTGCCAGTGTTGACGGCGGAATACGTCTCGGTGAAGGTCGCCACGGTGCCGTTGGCGGTCGGCGGGCCCACAAATCGGAGGGTGCCGGTGGAGCCGACTCGGCGCACTAGCTCGACGGCCTGGGCGGCGGAGACGGTGACCGAGGTAGCCGTGGCGATCTCGGCCTGCGTGAGTACGCCGATGACCGACGGCGCGTACTTGCCGCCCGAGGTGATCTTGCCCATGAGCAGACCTGGCCGCAAAACGTCCAGATCGCCCGTGTTGCCCGAGTCGCGCGCGAGCGAGCCGTTGATGATCTTGCCTTGCGACAGCCAGCCGGTGATGGTGCCGTCGCGGAAGATCAGGCGATGGGTCGCCGTCCGCGCGGTTCGAAGGCCGGCCAAGCCGGTGATGATCTGGTCGGACATCGGTCAGGTCTTTCGCGCCGTTCCCCTACGAGCGCTTCCCCCTGACTCAGGGACATAGGACGCATAGGACCTATGGGTCCTATGCCTTGGCGGCCACGCGGCGGCGCTTCTTGACCAGCTCCGCCATCTCCTCGCCGGCGGCTTCCTGATCTTGCTGGTCGCTGGTGGCCGGATTGGGCTGCACCTGGACCGTGCTCGCCCCCGTGAGCTTCGTCTTGGGCATGGTCTCGTCCAGCAAGGAGAGCTGCAGGTCGATTGGCTCGTCCGCCAGCTTGCCGTTGGCCAGCGAAAGCTGCACGGCCCCGGCTTGGGCGGCCAGCCTGTCCGCCGTCGGCTTCGAGAGCCCGCGGCTCTTGAGATCGTTGATCCGGGCCATGCGATCGGCCTTGCGGCGATCGATCTCGCGGGCCATCAGGGCCTTCGTGGTCGGGTCGCTGATCAGCTCGATCGACAGGCTCATGACCGCCGGCGGCGTCTCGACCGTGACGGCGGAATCGTTTTCCGGAGGAGTCTTTTCGCCGCCGTTCTGGCCCGCCATCGCTGTGCTCGCGACGATGATCCGCTCCACCAGGTTGGCCTCGGTGGTGTCCTCGGGCAGGGTCATGCCGACCTTGGCGAGAGCCGCCAGGGCGTCCTTCATCGTGTAGGCGCCGGCCGCGGCGTCATCGTCAGCCTTCTTGTCTTTCTTGTCGTCGGCCATGGATTCCTCGATTTGCGACAGGCTCAGGAAAACCTGGCCTTTGGGAACGTGGCCCATGCCCATGGCCACGGCTTGAAACGGTTCCTGGCCGGCGCACACCGGCGTCGGCGTCAGGGCGACGTGCACAATGGCGTCGGGCCACAAGCGGCCGCGGCCGTCGCGCCAGTCCTGCGCAGCCAAGCTTACGTCAGCAATCGCGGTCCGGACGGGCTGGCCATTCACATCGGCCACGCTCGTCAGGCGGCCGTCGGCATCGATCTCAAGGCCCGGTCCATCCAGCGTTGCCCATAGCTGGCCATCGGCAATCTCCAGGTCCTCGACGTGGCCGGCGTTATAGCGGCTGCGCCTGAACTTCGCCTCCTGGTCGCTTTCCGGCAGGGCCTCGGGCCGGTGATCCCAGGGCATGGCCGGCTTGAAGCCGGCAGTCTTGAGCGCCCGAAACTGACGCAGCCAGTGCCGCATCCGCTCGACAGTCACTTCCACTGGACCGCTGGGAGTGAGGTAGTTTCCCGGCCGGACCAGGGCCTTGCGCACGCGTGCCATGGCTGAAGCCTAGCCCAGGCCCGCCTCGACCGCAAATCTATGTCTGTGGTACACTTCCACGTACGTCCGCGGTCAGCCCTGCACGTCCGCGGACATCGGCGGAAAATGGCGGATCAGGCATGGGACAGCGGCAACGACCGCAGGAGACCCATGAACCAGAAGGTTGGATGAGCGTCGGAGAAGTCGCAGCCTACCTTCGGGTGAGCCGGTCCACCGTCTATCAGCTCATGCGCGATCGGGTGTTGACCTGGACGCACATTTGCCGCTGCCGGCGCGTCAGCCGGGCCAGCGTTCTGCGGTACGCGCAGGCGGGGATTCATCGGGGGAGTTATTGACATGCATCCAGCAGTGGCACACGTCCTGACCGATCTTGAGGAAAAGCTCCATGCTTTGCGCCGCGAGAACGACCAGCTCCGTAAGGCCCTCCGGCAGCAGGCCATCGTCGTGTCTCCAGGCGCGACCCTTCACTTGCGCGATGTCACGCAAATTGGTTGGCTGGAAATGCGCGCTGGTAGCACGATGTTTGTCGAGCAGCCGATGGCGCCAGGATCAGGCCGGGACGCCGATGCCCCGGTCGTGATGGAGCCTGCCGAACCTTCCGCAAGCTACAATTGCCAGTGACGCGGGGACGCGCTGACGGGGAACGGCGCCTGGATCCTCCATGGCGATCGTCCGCTGGGTCGGCAAGGCCGCGAAGATCAAGCAGGTCGTTACCCTGACCGTCGGCTCATCGACCGTCGGCCACACGTTTATCACCACGATCAACGGCAAGAGCTACACCTACACCGCGGTCGGCGGCGACACGACCACGACCATTGCCACGGCGATCCTGGCCCTGCTGACAGCGAGCACCGAAGGTGAGTTCACGAAGGTCGCATGGACCAGTGCCGCGGCCGTGGTCACCGGCACGGCGAAGAACGCGGGCGAGCCGTTCACCGTCACTCTCTCCGGAACCGGCACGTACACGCTCGCCACGCCAACGGCCAATAGCAGCCCGTCCGATGTCAATAACGCGCTCAACTATTCCGGCGGCGCGCTGCCCGCAAACCTCGATGATCTTTACCTGGACAACTCGGACGTGCCACTGCTCTGGAACCTGTCGGCTCTCTCCGGCGTGACCCTGACCTCCCTGACCATCGCTGCCTCCTTTACCGCCAACATCGGCCTAGCCAAGCAGAACACCGACGAGGCGGAGTCCTTCGCCGAATACCGCCAGGATTACTGGCAGATCGGCGCGACCACGATCACTGTGGGCAACGGGCCGGGTGCCGGCTCGCCGATGATCAAGCTCGACACCCTGGCAATTGCTTGCACCATCAATGTGGTCAGCACCGGGGCCAGCGCCGACAACGCTTTGAAGGCTCTCGTCTGGAAGGGGACCAATGCCGCCAACGCGCTCAACATCATGGGCGGCTCGGTGGACGTGGCGCCTTACGGCGGCGAGGTGGCCACGATTGCCACCTTGCGCGTCGGCATCGGCGCGAACCAGGACCCGGACGTGCGCACCGGCGCGGGGGTCACACTCACCACGGTGTTGCAGCAGAACGGCACGCTGGAGCAGGGCGGCGGTTGCACCACGTTCACGAAGGACGGCGGGACGGCCACGATCCTGAACGGCTCCATTACCACGCTCGACAATCGCGAAGGGGACGTGTTCTATCAGGGCGCCGGGACGATCACGACGGCGAACGTCGGTGGCAATGCCCGGCTCGATTTCAGCAGGGACAAGCGCGCCAGGACGATCACCAACCTGGTCAACCTCTACGAGGGCGCCACGTTCTGGGACCCCTCGGGAACGGTGACTTTGACTGCCGGGTTCAAGACGCACAAGTGCACGCTGGAAGAAGTGACGGTCAACGTGGGGAACGATCGGACCTACACCGTGGCCTAGCTGAAGAGCGGCTTTTCGTGCAGGCGCAGGATGAGATACAGGGCTTGTTGCGGCTCGCTGATCGGCGACGCCTGCACCAGAGTCGGATGGCAGGCCACCACTGCCCAGCCCTGTGACCAGAACCTGTTCAAGAGCGCCGTGGCCTTCTGCGGCTCGTTAGTGATGACCTCGATGCGGTACGGGCCTGGATGTTGCTCTGGCTTGTCGCTCACCAATCTTCCCTCCGTTCGCCCAAGACCAGCGGCTCGCCGGCGTTGTGGCAATGGCCCAGCCGGTCCAATCCTAGCACGCAGTACGCCGTGACGTCCACCTGGTCGGTGTAGCTGTCCTGCTTGTCGTCGCCTACGAACTGGCAAAGCTCGGCTTCGTAGGTCGCCAGCCAATCCGCCTCGCGCGGCAGGTAGAAGAGTCCCGCCTCGGCCCGCAAGATCGCCGGCGTCGCCCGGGTCAGCTTGCTCTTGCCCTCGGGATCCAGCTCGGCAACGGTCGGGATCCCCGGAAAGCGTTGGGTGTCCCGGGCTGCCTGCACCAAGGCGAGCTGAAAGCCGTTGGCCTCGATGCCGACCCAGCCCGGCCGCCAGCGCTGGCAGACCGAGTGCAGCCGCGGCACGATCTCTTCCAGGGCGAGCTGCTCGCGGACCATTTCGAGAGTCAGCAGCCGCTGGGCGCCGACGTCCGCAAAGACGCCGATCGCCGTGTATTTGCTCGCCTTGGTTTTCCGGTTGGCCGGATCCACAACCACGATGATCGTCGCGTCGCATTTGCGGCAGACCGCCCCGTCGTCGAGGATCCAGATGTCGTCGCGATCGCGAAAGCGCCTGAACCAGGCGCGCTTCCAGCGGCCGTCGGCGTGGGCGGTCCAGTCGCCGCTGCGGAGCTGAGCGCGAGTTACGGGGTCGAGCTCCGCCAGGCTCAGCTCATAGTCGGCCTGGTCGAGGTGCGGGTTGTCCTCCAGTCTTGCCGGGACAAATGCGCGCCCGTGGTGAAGCCAGCTCCGGGCGAAGCACTCAGTTGCCCCAGCCTGGAAAAACTCCGGCGGCAGAAACCGCTGCTTCACCCATTCATGCCCCCGGCCGCCGGGGTTGCTGGTCGCGCGGAAGCGCGTCGGCAGGTCCGACATGGCCGTTCGCCGCCGAAGACGGCTGAAGAGATATCGGTAATCGTCCTCGTCCTGCTGGGTGAGTTCGTCCCAGCCGACGAAAGCGTAGCTGGCCCCCTGGTAGTCGTAACGTGACAACGGATCGCTCATGTGGCCGAAGGTCAGCGTGGCGCCGCTCGGGAACGTCCAGCGATACGAGCCCTCGCGCCACACGGCGGACGTGTGGCCCAGCCATTCTTTCGACATGGGAATGAGCGCTTCGGGCTTTTCGAGCTGCTTGAAAGTCTTGCGCAGGATCACCGCATGATAGCCCGGACGATCCACGTGCTGCAGCGCCGCCATCAAGAGAGCCGCCGTTTTCCCGCCGCCGGCCGCGCCTCCATACAGGACTTCTTGCTCATCATGCAGCAAGAAATGCACCTGCCGATCCGTGGGCCTAATGGGGATCCACGGGTTGCCGAGGACGGTCCGCAGGAACCGATCGACGGTCTGGTACTCCCAACTGCCGGAAGAAATCTCCGATGGCTTTCGTGTACGCCGCGAGGTCGCTTTTGACATCGACGGCCCCCTTTACTTCGACCTTGCCGCTATGCAGGTGCTTGATGGTTTCGGGAGTGATGCCCAGGTGCTTGGCCAGTAGCCCCAGCGCCGAGACGCGGGCCGAGTGGCTGGAGTCCTCATCCTCACGCTCGGCCTCAAGCTTCAGCCGGCCCAGCACATAGGCGGCGTCGATCTCGGTTTGGCGCGCACGCTCCGCGCTGCCCGTTTGGATCGCTTCCTGAATGTCAGCATTTGACAACAGCCGAGACCCTTGCTGCCGAGCCGTCCTCGGGCTGTAGCCGGCCCGCACGGCGGCTTGCGTCGCGTTTAGGTCGATCGCGTATTCAGCGGCAAATTGCTGCTGCTTGGGAGTGAGGGCCATGCGGGGACGCTCCAGAGCCGTTTCCCCGCGGCCTTGATGAATTGTAGGTTACTTGATCTTCTTCAGGTCCTCGACGCCGAAGTGCTCGCGGCGACTCTGCTCTGAGTCCGGCCGGTTCAGCGTGTCGTACAGGACCTGCAGCGCCTCCGTCCGAGTGTAGCGCATTTTCAGCAGCAGTGGCGGCGGCCTGTTTCTGACCAAGATCCGGGGCGTTTTCAAGCCCTTCGCCTGGGCATGGTTCTCGCCCCGCCCGTGAATCAGCAGGTCCGGCCAGTTCGAATCTATCGGCAGCGCCGTTTCCGAAAGCCACACCGCCGCGCCAGTCTTGTCGATGAACACCACGCCTTCCCCGTGCCCGGTCACGGCATCAAGGATCTTCTCCAGCTTGCTCGGCGTGAGCTGCCCCTGCCACCACGGATGATTCAGGACCGCGGCTTCCTCTCGGCTCGCCGTCGCTTGCTGGAACACGTTTGCTGGCGACGGCACGCCTCCTGGCAGCATTGGCCTGCCTCCGCGTTCTGCACTTGTCTTGCCCACACGCACCTCCGCCATGCTCACTGGTTGCTTGGCCGCTTTGTGCTCGGCTGCCTCAGGCTCGGCTGCCTCAGGCACGGTCAGCAGCAAGGCCAGCACGCCGACAACGACAAGAGTGGCCACAGCGCCGGCCGCCAGCAGCCCGGTGCTCAGCTTCGATGACATGGCTCCGCTCCCAAAGGTGACCCCGCCCGTGGTGC
>Ga0184640_10000014_pt1 | contig 42156 bp, 43 predicted proteins | sample PLM31_200_b2_FD_133161 | JGI IMG/M metagenome (GOLD analysis project Ga0184640, IMG submission 133161) | Groundwater sediment microbial communities from an aquifer in East River, Colorado, USA - PLM3-1_200_b2 | ecosystem: Environmental > Terrestrial > Soil > Riparian zone | place: USA: East...
ACTGAAGCCGACGAATCGGAAGCCCCGGGCTTCTTGAACCACACATTGGAATCGTGGCTCCGCACGACTCCAATCCTTATTTGTTAGGTTGAGTTTTTCAAAACCAAACATTCTTCATGCCAGCCAGGAATCCCTGGGTTATTGGGTAACCCGACTTACTCCCTATTACCGAGTCAATTCCGCATTTCGGACATAACGCCGTGGTTCCAATTCCCTTTTCGTCCTGATCAACCCACTCTTGAATCTCGGATGGAGGATAGATCGCGAGACAGTAGAAACAACCACAGATTTCACTTTCAGTTATTTCGTCCCTGTGTCTGCTCGAACACCTGTGCGCGGCTCGATATTCAGTTTCTCCCATAGAGCCTGCCCCTCAACCTAACGGTGCCGGTCAGCGGCCGGCACAGCCGGTCCGCTGCAGCGGCGGGTTCGGCGCTACGCCGCCATGCGCTCGAGCTCCGCGCCTCTGCCTACTCCTGCCAAGATATCATCGACTCGGCGGAGCACGCCGTCCGGGTGCGTCTCAACCAACTGATACAGAATAGGGAATCCCAGGAGGATCCCTCACACGGACTATCGGGTGACCGGGACAGGCATGATGGCAAAACCGATCGCGATTCCGAGGGCAAGGATTACTGCAGCCATGATGATGGCAACCGAGATGTTTCCTTTCTTGATCTCCTCCCACTCATCGATCGGAGTCAGCCAGTCAAAGACCCGTAATAAGATCCCCAGGCCGAAGGCCAGCGATACGGCACCAACAACTCCCCATCCTATTGCAGTCAGATAATCAATCAACACACGCGCCATCCGTTTTCCTCCTCATACCAACTCATACGTGTCCGCCGACGCCAGGATCACCGCTAATTCTAGGGACACAATACTTATTTCTCTTTCGGCCTCTTCTTCTCCCTGGCTTCTGCCGTGCAGGATAAGACTCGAAAGTTCCTAGCCATGCGGCAACCCTATAGCGGCGCAATCCCGAAGTCAATAATGAATTAAGTATTGTGTCCCCGGAATCCCGGACGAGCGACCTTACCACCAACCCAAGCCACCCCGATTTACCTGTGCGCGTTCCATTATCACTTCTGTTTCATGACCGGCGTCGCGAGCGGTCCGCCGCGTCCTTCTCAACCCAATGGTTAGGGTCTACGCCGCCATTGTGAAAGAAGTCTATCATAGTTCGCATGTGAGCCGATCCAGTACCACACGATTTCGTCGCCTTCCAAGGTTCCCACCGCTCGATAACCAGGGCTGATCCGAACAGAACAGATTGGCCGTGTAGGATGGACAGGCTTGAAACGAAGACTCGGATGATTCGGGTTCTGCCTGAAGACTCGATACGCCCGGCGGGCTTGACGTTGAACCTCTGTCGGCAGTTCGGCGAACATTTTCCTGAACTGCGCAGTGGTGTGTGAGATCACAACTTTTCCGGATCAAGCTTCTCAGTTCGTCCACGACGGTGTTCTGCCAATGCCTGGTCGGCAAGCTCAGCAAGTAGATCGTGTGATCCGGCAAAGAGCTCTTCCCAGCGCCGCTCAGAGGCAAGTTCCTCCAGCAAAATGCGCCCGAGCGTATCCTGCTCACCCTCGGGGAGTTTTGACGCCTCCTCAAATGCTCTTTGAAGCAGCTTTGTCATCTCAACCTCCGCCAAAAAAGTGTATCAAAAAGCTAGGTTCAAATCGACCCTAACGCCGAGGGGTGAGCCGCGTGCTTAGAAGCCAGCTCCAGCCCGCCTATGAGTAACACGCCGGCTCAATCCCATTGTTCAAGTAAGCCGCTACGCGGCAGATTTTCTCCTACCTGATTCTTCCTACCCGATCACCAGCGTTTTTGCGATACCATAGCTCTCCTGAAGTTTTATTCACACCACCGAAAGAAAGGAGAGCTGTCATGATGACCGATTGGTATCACCGCATGATCAACGCCTTACAACTCAACGGAAAAGGGGAACGGACGCAGCAGGCCTTCCGCGCCGAGTCACGATCAAGGGACCTTTGGATTTTCGGACGCGCTTGAGGGTCGCAGATGCATCTTGTTTAAGGTCGCTTACCGGGATTTTGGTTGGGTTCTTGGCCATCGTTTACCTCCACGGATCTCTCATGACCCTACAGCCGACGGGTTCGAAACGCAACGCCGCTATCCAGCTAACGAGGCTGTGGGAAAAGCCTCTTTCGAAAAATTTGACCTTTGAAAACAAAGGACTTTTTCACGCGAAAATTCAAAATCCCGGGGTTTTCCTACAGGCTCAACGCAACGCTCAGCCGGCGCTCTTAGCGATCGGTCTGAAGCGAGAGTTAGGCCAGAAATTCAGAATGTCCCCTTTTCCTTTCCGCTGAGCCGCACGGCTGGTGGTTAACTTCGTGGTAGAGTTTCGGCGTCGGCTTAAGCGGCGGGTTAGCTGGCCGGTGCCGAGTCGGGAACTTTGGGGATTTGGGCACCGTGCCAAACAGCAACGACCCATATGATTTCTCCCTGCAGCCGATAGAAAAACCGGTAAGGCGCAACAATAACCTCTCGATGTGGTAAATCTGGAAACTCCGGCAAACGCCTTCCCGAATTTGGAAAACGTTCGAGCCTCTTAAGAACTCGTTCGGCCCGCTCGCGGAATCTTTGCGCGGCCAGGGGATTGTCTCTTCGGATGTACGTTAATGCTCCAAGAAACTGGGACCGCCCGCTTGGTGTAAACCTTACTCTCACGCTTTGGAGAGAAGCTCGTCGGCTTCAGCCAATACGTCGTCAAGATCATATCCTTTGCCAACGGCGATCTCTCTTTCGCCCAGAGCAAGCAGTTTGAGGATCTCACGCTCTTGCTCGCCCTTTTCGTAAGCGTCCACACTCAGCAAGACCGCAGCGGGCCTTCCGCGCTGAGTCACGATCAAGGGACCTTTGGATTTTCGGACGCGCTTGAGGGTTGCGGATGCATCTTGTCTAAGGTCGCTTACCGGGATTTTGGTTGGGTTCTTGGCCATCGTTTACCTCCGCGGATCTCTCATGACCCTACAGCCGATGGATTCAAAACGCAACGCCGCTATCCAGCTAACGAGCCTGTAGAAAAAGTCCCAACAACAAAGAAAAGTGTACAAATTGGGGGTACCCAAATGGTCTCCCGATCCGAGATCGTCGCTTAAAAGACAAATATGGAGGTCTCTTTTTCGGTAAATTTTTCGCTGTACCTTATTTCTATAGGCTCAACGCACAGCTCAGCCGGCGCTATTAGCGATCGGTCTGAAGCGCCTGGTTAGCTCGTTTTTCTGCGCCCCCTTCTCATCCCAGTCACAAAAGCCTTGGGATAACTCCGTACAATCCGATAGGAATCCTGGCCGTCTATCACTCCAAAGCAAACGGGCTTCGCGTAGAGAGTTGATCTTGCGATCGCCAGTCGCTGCATCTGGCTAATCACGCTCTGATCTATTTGCCTGCAGTACTGAACAAGAAAGAGATCGGCTGGAGCTTCAAACAAGCGTTGTATCTGATCGCCGTTCTTTCCCATCTTCCCAGGCATCAATTTTCCCTTTGTGCCTGGCCCCTTCAACGCAACGGCTGCAGCCCAGCGCTTCCCACCAAGCCGCAAGCGTGTTGTGAATAGATCGGCAACTTCGCCACCCCAATCCTTGAATTGACCCCTCTCCCCAATGATTTTCTGGAGTCCACGTTTGAAATTACTCTCCGAGATTCGGTCGCCAAGCAATAAGTCTCCCTTAGTATTCCATGCCCGACGAAACGTGTCGATGTCATCTAGAGAAACTTGGCGTGCGTGCGCCCGACTTGGATTCAAAGTGATTCGAATGACACCGGACACAGGTGCAGGATTCCTCTTCGTGGGGTATTTCTTCAACTTCGCCGGTGATTCTACCAACGAGAGAATTCTTCTCTTGTGGGCGTGGTAGAAATCATCCTTCTCGTAGGCTGTTGTGTTACCGACCTTTATTGCTATAACGATCCGGTTATCCGAGAGCTTCTTGCCTTCTTGCAAAACGCGGACCTGGGATAGATGAGTTGCGGCCATTAAGCCCTGCACAGTCTTTCGACGACGCTTTCCTGAATAGATTGCATCGAAAACACGCCGCCTGTGGATAGACCTCCCTAAGACCTGAGCGGCGTGAGCGATGTTTTCTTGTGCGTTTGAGCCGATGTCTGAAACTGGTTGAGGCATAATAGTGCGTCAGTTATTTCGAACTTGAGGGACGTACCCTTTTCCCAAGACCCTTAGGGAGCATCCTGGTAACTGTGCTTGGGTTGACGCCCAGAGCTGCCGCAATGTCAATCTGGGATATGCCTTGTTGCAAGAGTATGAGAATGAGCAGCTTCTTAATGTTCTGTAACTCGGTTAGCACGGCGGACAAATCGTTGGTTCCTTCTGGCATCGGAGGACCTTCCTCTCAGGATTATCTTGCGTGCTTCTTCTTCCCCTTTTTCTTGCCTAATGTGAGGGCGACGCGGACCGTATTCGGTGTGGTTCCGCAGATTTTCGCGATTTCTGCTGGCATAATCCCCGATGAACGCAAAGCGACCGCCTTTGTCTCAATAGTCTCATGCTGGGCGATAATTTGTTGTGCCAGTAGTCGAATTATGATGTCGAGTTTTTTGCCGATCTCATGATAATTCGTTTGGTCAGGGTTCTCTGCCATGGTGTGTCGCCTCCTTCTCTCTTGTTCCGTGTAGTACCGCCTTACTTCTGTATAGCACGTTTTGGATACGTGCCCATGCGACGGTTTCTATAATGGTTACGCTAATTGTAAAGGGTCGCTCACTTGTGAATAACTTCCGCATATGTCGTCTTGCCGACTTAGGAGCCCATGCCTAAATAAGTCATTGAGGGTCTTCTATTTCTTGACTTTCTTCTCGCTCACCGCTCAAAACGGCCGTCTTGCTTCTCCTGCGCTGCTTGAGCCACTTTTTCTCGCAGCCAAAGGTTAATCAGTGTCTCGGTCGAGATTCCCTGCCGGCGTGCCTGGGTGCGAAGTTTAGCGGCGATTTCTTTTGCCACAGGGCAGTATACTTTGCTGGAGCGAATATCCAAGCGAACATCAACTTCTTCCATCAACCCTTCGTAGTCCGCGGTGCTATGGGTGTCCCAAAACACCCAGAACTCTTCTAGCGAGTGGAAATTCTCCGGCAGAGGGTCGCGCCTGTGGGTTTGCTGCTTATTTTTTGCCATAGTTCCTTCGCTCCTTCCTGTCCATGTCACGGGCGCTTAGGATGAGCGCTGCGCCCGTTCGCTTGTGAATAAAAAACACCGTCAGATAACGGCCGGCTGCAGTCCTTCCCAAAGCTCTATACACGTCCTCTCCACGGAAACGCCCCTTGAGCATCTTTTTGATCTTGGCCTTCCTGGAGAGTGCCTCTTCAACTTCTGATTGTGTGACACCGTGTTTGGACTCAATCTTATCAACAACTTCATCTATCCAGATAAGATCGGTGATGTCCATCCCGAAGATCTCATTCTGTTAAGATCGTCCTTTTAACACTCGCTACCCCGCCTCACTGCCGTCCGCCGACGGTTTCACCTCGCTCAAGAGGCGAGAGATGATGTCGAGGGAGGAGATCCCCTCGGCCTGGGCCTTGAAGTTGGGGATGATGCGGTGGCGCAGCACTGAGGGGGCCATCGCCTGGATGTCTTCGATCGAGACCGCGTAGCGTCCCTGGAGGATGGTCATCGCCTTGGCGCCGAGGACGAGATACTGCGAGGCCCTCGGGCCCGCGCCCCATTCCACGTAGTCCTTGACGAGCTGAGGCGCCTGGGGATTCTGCGGCCGGGATTTCTGGGCCAGGGATACGGCGTAGCTGACTACGAAGGGCGATGCCGGCACCCGGCGGACGAGCTCCTGGTATCTGAGGATCGCCGGCCCATCCATGACCTTTTTCGGTGTCGGTTTACCGACGGAGGTGGTCTGCAGGACGATCTGGACCTCGTCCTCGAAGGGGGGGTACTGGATCTCGATGTTGAGCATGAAGCGGTCGAGCTGTGCCTCGGGCAGGGGATAGGTCCCCTCCTGCTCAATCGGATTCTGGGTCGCCAGGACAAAGAAAGGAAGATCCAGCGGATAGGTCGTGCCGCCGGCGGACACCTGGTATTCCTGCATCGATTGGAGCAGGGCCGCTTGAGTCTTAGGAGGCGTGCGGTTGATCTCGTCGGCCAGGAGGATGTTGGTGAAGATGGGGCCTTTGAGAAACTGGAATTTCCTCCTGCCAGTAGCGGCGTCCTCCTGCAGGATGTCCGTGCCGGTGATGTCCGAAGGCATGAGGTCCGGGGTGAACTGGATGCGATTGAAATCGAGATCGAGGACCTCGGCCAGGGTGCCGATCAAGAGCGTTTTGGCCAGGCCGGGAACGCCCACGAGGAGGCAGTGGCCTCTGGCGAAGAGGGAGATGAGGACCTCTTCGACTACCTTTTCCTGGCCCACGATGACCTTGCGGATCTCGCGCAGCAGCGCCTCTCTCCGGGCCGCAAACTCTTCGATGGCCGCAATCTCCTGGTCCCTGATCTCGACGGTTTTCATCCGTTTGACCTCTTTAACCTGCCCTCATGAGCCTCTCTAAGATCGTTCTGGCCTTATGGGCCTGTTCCTGCGCCCCGAGAGCGGCATAGACCTCGTGCAGGAGGCGATAGAGGAGGGGGTTGAAGGGATTGATCTGAATGGCCTCCTCCAAAACAGCTCTGGCCGCAGCATGATTTTTGCTCGCGTGATAGAGGCGGCCCAACTGAACATAGGTGCCGACGCGATCCGGATCCAGCTCTCGGGCCTTTTTCAGATGGGGCAGCGCCTCTTGGTATCTCTCTTGATGGATCAGGGCGCGCGCCAGCTTGTTCAGAATGATAGGAGAATGGGGACTCGCCTGCAAGGCACGCTCGTATTCCAGGGCCGCGGCGCCCATCCTTCCGCTCTGCCAAAGCCGATCTCCCAGATGGGTCCGGTTGCGGCCGACGATGGACTGGATCTCCTGGAGCTCCACGGCCTCTTCGTCCTCTTTCTGGTTGGTCCTGACCTTGAGCTTGCGCACCCGACTCCCCTCGATTTCCTTGAGCCCTTTTCCTCTGAGAAACTCCTTCCATTGGCTCTCAAAGGCGTCAAAGGAGACTCCCAGGACCTTTTCCAGCGCCTCTGCCGTTGGTCTCCTCCGGACCTCGGATAAAAGCTCTCGGATGCCCGCCTGGCCTTTCCGGTTTAGGAAGAACTCGATCGCAGAGGCCGCCTCCGCGTAAGCCAACTGAACCTCCTCCGGCGTCTCCAGGTGGATCAGAGAAGGCTCCATCTTTTTAAAGCCCACGAACTTGTCGCGCTGCAGCGCCTGGGCCAGGAGGGTCTTGTAGGAGGGGGTGAGGTAGTCTGCCCGGTCCTGGGCCGGGTCGGGCCGGCGCCAGCGGTTCTCGTAGAAGCGGGCCATGCCCTCGTGCAGCCAGATCGGCGCCCGGTTACCGGTCAGGGCCACGATCGCGTAGTGCAGGTATTCGTGGCTCAGGGAGTCGAGCCAGCGGTAGCCCTGCAAGAGGGCGCGCGGGGAGATGGTCATGATCTTGTTGAATTTGCAGATCCCGACTGCGCCGGTCTCTTCGATGTCGCGCACCGAAAGCGTCGAGATGGCATTGAATGAGGGGACATCGGGCGCGATCTCTACCCGCACCTTGGTCTCGGGGAAGTAGCCCAGCTCCTGGCCTATGGCCTGGTAGCTCTTCTCCAGGGCCTCCAGGGCGTAGGAGGCCAGGATCCAGTCCCTCTCCTCGTCCAGGTAGAGGAAGAAGTGGGCGCTCTCGTGGCGCCGGGTTTTTTTTACCGCGTCCTGGGTGCGTTGGGCCAAGAGGCCGAAGGCCTGGCGCCGCTCGTTCGCGGATTCGAGCGCCAATGCCTGCTCCAGCAGGCGCCGGGCCTCCTCGTACCTTCCCTGATGGAAGGCGACCCGGCCTTTAAAATCGAGGACCGCGGGGGATCGGGGATCTTCGCGCGTCATTCGGGAGGCGATCTCTTCGGCCTGAGGCAGGCGCCATGCCTCCAAGTGCTCCTCTCCCTCTTTGAGTAAAGGGCCGATCTGAGAGGGATAAAGGGGTGAAGGGTTAAAGGGATTAAGGGTGAGAAGGGTGAGAAGGGTTAAAGGGAGGATTCTATTAGGCTTCAAGGTGACTTACTCAGAGAGGTTCTTAAAGTAGCTCTCGATCTGCTCCTTGAGCTGAGGCGGAACTCCTTGTTTGAGGGACTCGAGGATCTCTTCGCGGAAGCTGCGCGGGACCTTGTAGTCCTCGGCACCGGGAAGGCGGAATCTCTCCATATCCAGTCCGGTCATCCCTCCCTTGACGTCGAACTCGGGGAGCTCGGCCATTCCCGGGAGAGGGATGAGCCTTCCCGTGGGGAGAAATCGGCCCCGGCGCAAGAGATAGGTCACCGGCATGTGGCCGAGCTGTCCCCTCTGCGCGAGCCGCTCCATCGAGTTCTGCATCTGCCGCTGCGCCTCGGTGAGGCGCTCGAGCGCGCCGCGCTCCGGCGGAACGGCGCCTTGGGCGTCCAGGCCGCTCAGGCGATTTTGCGCCTTTCCCATCAAGGGAGCGGCCTCCTGGATGTTTTTGGTGATCTTCGGATCCAGCGTGGGAAAGAGCTGGAAGAGGGGGTCGAGCTTCTCATGCAGCTCTTCGGTGCGCTCCTGCAAGAGCCCCTGTTGATGCGCCAGATCGCGCAGTCTCTTTCTCGTCTCCTCTTTGGGCGCCGCGTCCGGTCCTTCCAGCAGGGAGTCGAGGTCGGCCTTGAGCCCCTGGAGGCTGGCCTCAGCCCTCTCTCTCTTCAGCCCCTGCCCCGGGCCGGCTTTTTTCCTCAGCTCCTTTCGGGCCATCTCCATCACCTCCGCGAGACCAGGGAAGTCTTTCTGCAGCAGCCGGGCGATCATATTCTTCATCAGGTGATGGAGGGTGGCCTCATCGAGATTCTCTCCAGTAGCGGGGGCCCGCGCGCTCTCTCGCTCCTCGTCGGGGAAGAGCTCAGCCAGGCGGGCAAGCCCTTCCTGGGCCCGGGCCTGAAAGCGATCCAGCCTCTCCTTGAGCGCCTTTGCTCTCTCCTGGAGCCTTTCCTTGCTCATCCCTTCGGTCTCCACCAGGATCTCCTGCTGCGCGCGCGCGATCTGCTCAAGCTCGCTCGCCGAGCGCATCATCTCGCCCTGCATCCTCCTCATGGTGGAGGAGAGGGCCGATTGGTGGGCGCCCTGGAGGGCAGCGACCATGGAGGCCAGTTGATGGAACAGCTCGCGGGCCATCTGCATCGCCCCTTCGATGTCCCCCTGCATGAGTTTTTTCCGAATCTCTTCCAGGGCAGAGAACATCTCGCTCAAACCGAGCCCGCGCAGCGCTTCGCTGTTCACGAACTCGTCAGGGAGGCTGGTGGCGGATTGCGCTAGGGCCTGCTGGAGCGATCCCAGGAGTTGGGCCAGCCGGGAGATCTCTTTGAGGACCGCGTCGAGGTTTTTATCGCCGCTCTTGAGTCGCTCCAGAGAATCGAGGAGCCGCTCCTGGCTTTTCATCAACTCCTGGGCGGTCGCGGCGACCTCCTGGGCATTGAGCCGCTTGGCGATCTCTTCGGAGAGGAGGGACATTCGTTCGAGCTCGGAGGAGATCTCGTCGTGGAGCCGGGCCTTCTCTTCGGCGGATGAGGCCAGTTCGCTCCTCTTGAGGAGCTCCTCTTTGGTGAAACGGAGATTGCGCTTGAGCGCCTCCAGATCCGACCAGGTGGCGAAGTCCGAGAGACGATCCTTTTCGGTCTGTTGCAGCGCCTCTTCGATGTGGCGCATCACCTCATCGAGCTTTTGCTCCAGGCGCTGACCCTGGGGATCTGATCGGGGGGTTTTTCCCTGCTGCTCTAAGTGATCGGCCAGGAGATCGACCAGCCTGCCTGGGAGGTCCCGGATCACCGCGGCGACCTCCTGGTGCTCGCGCTTGAGATTTTTCAGCCTCAGCCTCAGGCTGCGGGAGACGCCGAGCTTCGGACCAGAGATGGTGTCGTTGTCCAGGGCCTCGAGGTGATAGGTGACCTCCTCTCCTTCCCTGGGGCCCAGCTTCCCTAGATCCCAGTGGAACTGCTCCCTGAGGATGAACCTTTTATTGCCTTCCCTCTGGATGGGGAGCCGCTCTTGGCGATCGCCCACCCTGATGGCCAGGGCGATCTCCTGGATGCCGAAATCATCTCGGGCGCTGAATTCCAGGGGCAGGATCTCGTCGCCATTGACCTGAAGGTCCTGAGTGGGATTCAAGAGCTCAATGGTGGGGAAGCCATCTGAGCGGACCCGGATCTCGTAGGGGATCGGGCTGTTGCCGAAGCCGAGGGCATCCTCGACAAGGATCTCGTACTTCTGCGATTGCAGCAAGACGAGATTGCCGTGGAGGCTCTTCCCCTCGATTCTCAAGGGCACTTCCCGGCCGTCGTCGAGGACTACTCTGGCCTTGAGGATCTCCTTGGTGCTCTGGGCTGCCAGACGGAGGTTGGAGCCTTTGATCCCTTCGATATTCCCGCCCTCGAGGATCTGGGTCGGAAGCCCCGTGTAATGGGGGGGATAGAGCGTGAATTTTAGATTGCCGATCTCCGGTGGATCGATGGCCTCCAGGCCGTACCAGGGAGACGAAGAGGCCGCGGCGGCGACGCGGTACTGAAGGTTCTTCTCTACCTGCGCAATGGTCACCGTGAATTGGCCACCGCCCTTTTGCTCCATGGCGACCCTGTGCTTTCCATCCTCCTTTCCAGACCAGAGGATGAGCTCCATGGATGCCGGCATCGTTCCCCAGGCCGTGGCCTGAATGGTTACCGGCGAACCGCGCAGGACCCGGGCGCCTTTCGGCACGACGTCGATCCTGGTCTGGGCGCCAGGCAGGTCCTTGAGGGGGTGGATCAACAGGGCGAAGGTCTCGCCCACGGAAGAGGGATGGAGGAGGACTACGGCTAAGACCGGCGCGAAGAGCAGCGCCAGAAAGCGGAGTCGGGCCTTGATCCGTTCGGTGCGGATCAGCGCTTCTCCCTGAATCGCCTGGAGCTGTTTTTTGGTTGTCCTCAGCAGGGCGAAGACCATGGCGGCGGAGATCCCCTGGGACTTTCCTTCATCCGCGAGCTGCGGGTAGAGCTGCAAGGAGTTGATCAGGTTGTTCCTGAGATGGGGCTGCCTCTTCTCGATATCCAGGGCGGCACGTTCCAGAGAGAACCTTCGGCTGCATTGGAAGAGAGTCAAGGCGAGGAGGGAGAAGAGGATGGCGGCCGTGAGCAGGCTGTAGAGCACCGGGGCATAAGGGAAGAAGGAGCTGATCTCTCGAATCCCGAGTCCGAGGGCGAAGAGGAGCAGGGCGCATGTGCCTATCAGGCATATCCCTTCAGCCCCCTGAACCAATTTGCTTCTATGGGCAAAGCGCCTCAGGAAAGAAGAGATCTCTCTGTACTCTTCCTGGCCCATGATCTAAAGATGACGTTATCTTACCCCCGATTCTTCCGCTTGTCTATCCTAAGATGAGTGAATAGTGAATGGTGGCAAGTCAGTTTTTGTTGTGGTATGAGACTTTTGTTGGGTTGGGGGGAGGGTGGGAGAGTCGTAGAAAGGAAAACGTCGAGGATGATGCCACATTTGCCGAATTTAGATGACGCGCCTTGGATCTTTCATGAGGGTCCGGATCACGAGCATGACGCCGAGCATGACTGGGAGCACGAGGATGTCGCCGATATGCCGTTGGATGAAGAGCATCCCATGTGGCGCTCGGAGCGGATATCGCTGACCTCGGTGGGGATCGACATCGGCTCTTCCACCTCCCATCTGATCTTCTCGCGCCTGATCCTCAGGCGCCAGGGCATCGCCCTTTCCAGCCGCTTTGTGGTGGTTAGGCGCGCGATCCTCCACGAATCGCCGATCCTCCTCACCCCTTATCTGGACAAGACGACCATCGACACCGCGCAGCTCGGTCAGTTCATTCACGAGGCCTACCGCCAGGCTCGACTGACGCCGGCGGACATCGATACCGGAGCGGTAATTGTCACCGGGGAGGCGGCCAAGAAGAAGAATGCCGAGGCCATTGCCGCCCTCTTTTCCGCCCAAGCCGGAAAGTTTGTCTGCGCCACCGCCGGCCATAATCTGGAGGCGATTCTGGCGGCCTACGGCTCTGGTGCGGTGGCCATGGCCGCAAATGAGGGCGGCGATTTCACGGTAATGAATGTGGATATCGGTGGGGGCACCAGCAAGATCGCCATCGTGAGAAAGGGGGCGGTGATCGACACCGCCGCCCTGGAGATGGGGGCACGGCTCGTCGCCCTGGATGAAGAGGGCAAGGTCAACCGCCTCGAGGATGCCGGGCTCAAGATCGGAGAGGCGGCCGGGGTCCCCTTGAGCCTGGGGGTTGTGCTTAAAGAAGAGGAAAAGGAAAAGATGGCAGCCGTTCTCTGCGGCTGTCTCTTTGAGGTCTTGGGGCGGGGCACGCTTTCTCCTTTGACGCAGAGCCTGATGCTCACTCCCGAGGTGGGTTTTAAAGAGCCCATCGACGTGGTGATGTTCTCCGGCGGGGTATCGGAGTACATCTATGGCTTCGAAAAGAGGGACCTCGGTGATCTAGGGAATCATGTGGGCCGCAGGGTGGGGGAGTGGGCCGGCAAGTCCCCCGGGAATATGGCGCTCAGGACCCCAGAGGTGCGCATCCGCGCCACCGTGATCGGGGCATCCCAATACACGGTCCAGGTGAGCGGCAACACCATCTTTCTCTCTCATCCTGACCTCCTTCCCCTCAGGAACCTTCAGGTCGTCACCCCTCAGATCCCGCAAAAGGAGCCGCTGGTCTCAGAAGAGGTCAGAGGAGCGGTCGGGCGGGCCTTACAGCGCTTCGATATCCATGACGGCGAGCGGGCCGCTGCCCTGGCCATCCATTGGGAGCTTGGCCCCTCTTACCCGCTGATCCGGACCCTGGCAGAGGGGGTAGCGGCGGCGATGAAAGGGCATGTCGATAAAGGCCAGCCCCTGGTCCTGGTCTTCGATGCCGACATTGCCAAATTGGTGGGCAACATCCTCGAGAAGGAGATTTTGCCCGGGTGCGGCATCATATCTATTGATGGGATCGATCTTAAGGACTTTGATTTCGTCGATATCGGCGCCGAGCTTCCCGACGCCAGGGCGGTTCCAGTCGTGATCAAGTCCCTGATCTTTCGCCATGCGGAATGGGGCCGGGGCCTCGCCAGGAGTGGTAAACAGTAAGCAGAGCGATGCTTTATCAAGATCTCCGAGAGTGGCTCACGAAAGTCGAAGAGGCCGGAGAATTAAAGACCCTCGCCGGCGTGGATCTGGAGCTGGAGATGGGTGCCATTGCCGAGCTTTTTCCTGACTATGCGGTTCTCTTCGATTCCATCAAGGGCTATCCGCCCGGCTATCGCGTCGTCGTGGGTCTGCTGGGCTCGCTGAGGCGCTCGGCCCTGATCAGCCACCTGCCGCCGGATACGGACCGCAACGGCTTTATCGCCGCCTGGCGCGAGCGGCTGCGTGAGCCCCGCCTGCTCCCGCCGCGGGAGGTCGATTGCGGAGCGGTGCTGGAGAATGTCAAGAGCGGGAAGGAGATCGATCTGTGGGGTTTTCCCATCCCCAAGTGGCATGAGTGGGACGGCGGCCGTTATCTCGGGACCGCCGATGTGGCGATCACCCGCGATGTGGATGAGGGTTGGATCAATCTCGGCACCTATCGGGTGATGGTCCACGACCGCGATATCCTCACGCTCTATATCTCGCCGGGCAAGCACGGCCGCATCCATCGCGAGAAGTACTTTGCCCAGAAGAGGCCCTGCCCTGTGGCGATCACCTTTGGTCAGGATCCTCTGCTCTTCCTTCTCGCCTCCAAGCAGATGCCCTTCGGGGTGAGCGAGTACGACTATGCCGGCGGGATCAGGGGAGAGCCCTTTGAAGTGATTCGCGGTGAGATGACGGGGCTGCCCATTCCTGCACGCGCCGAGATCGCCGTGGAGGGGGAGATCCTGCCCGATCAGAAGGTCGTAGAGGGGCCTTTTGGCGAGTGGACCGGCTATTATGCCAGCGGCGAGCAGCTCGAGTCCGTCGTGCGGGTGAAGCGCCTGATGTACCGCAAGGATCCCATCATCACCGGCGCGCCACCCTTCCGCCAGCCTGCCGGGGCGGACACCTGCAACAATCTGATCCGGGCGGCGGCCATCTGGGACGCCTTGGAAAAGGCCGGGGTCCCTGAGATCCGCGGCGTGGCCTGCTACCAGGGCTACTTCTTCACCGTGGTCGCCATCCGTCAGCGCTACTCCGGCCACGCGCGCCAGGCGGCCATCCTCGCGTCCCAGTGCGAGAACGCCGCCTATATGGGCCGCTACGTCGTGGTGGTGGATGATGACATCGATGTCGCCGACTTCAACGATGTCCTGTGGGCCATGTGCACGCGGGTGGACCCGGCGCACTCCATAGAGTTGATTGAGCGCTGCTGGAGCGGTCCGCTGGACCCCGTCATCCCCAAGGCGGAGAAGGGGTTCAACTCGCGCGCCATCATCGATGCCTGCCGTCCCTTTGAGTGGATCAAGGACTTCCCGCCGGTCTCCGGGGCGAGCCCGGAGCTTAAAGAGAGGGTGAAGAAAAAGTACCTGTAGGACTCCTCACAGGCCAGGCAGGAATAATGTCCATTATCCTTTAGGATCACCCTTGACGATGAAAGCCACCACCCGCTCTCCGAGCCCGCGCAATGGGTAGCTGCTTATTCCCACCGCCGGTATCGGATGCGCGGGCTCGGAGAGCGGGTGGTGGCTTTCGCGGCGAGGCCGAGGGGCGCGAGGGAGAGGGCCGCGGACGTCGAGTAGAGAGGTTCGACTCATGGTACTGCCCTATCGGCCGCGGCCCGAAAACTTGCGCCCTAAGGCCTCACTTTCGGAATAATCCTTCGAGAAGCAGAGGATGAAGGAGATCGTCAAAGACATTTTTACCTGGCAGTGGTTTTCCCAGCCCCACGGTTACTATTTCAACGGCCATCTCATCCGCCATGCCGCAGGCAATCTGTGCATGGATCCGGTGGAGCCTACGGAGGAAGTTTTGGAGGGACTCGCTCGCCATGGGGTGGCGCGAGTCCTTCTTACCAATCGCAACCATGTGCGCGCCGCCAACCGGGTAAGGAGCCGCACTGGAGCGCGCACGGCCATCCATCCTGATGATGCCGCCCATGCCCGCAGCCAGGGGGGCGAGTTGGACGATGAGCTACGGGTGGGAGAAAAGATCGGCCCCTTGGTGGTGGTCGGTGTGCCCGGGAAGTCTCCTGGGGAGATCGCGCTCCATTGGCCGGAGCGCAGGCTCCTGATCGTTGGTGACGCGGTGATCGGAAACCCGCCAGGCCAGTGTGGCCTTTTGCGCGAAAAGGTGATGGACGACCCCCAGCGCCTGCGCGCAAGCGTTCGGCAACTCCTCTCCCTCGACTTCGACACGCTCCTTGTGGGTGATGGAGAGCCCATCCTGCGCGGTGCCAAGGAGCGGCTTAAGGAGCTGGTAGATACCTTCCCTGAGTGAGCGTCAACAATTTTAGACGTAGGCGTATCTTAAAGGATACCCCCCTCTTTCCGGCGCAGCTTGACGCAATTTTTTGTCTTAAAAATTCTCCGCTAGTTCAGTAACTTACTTTAAGTCGGCTTTAATCTCCGAGACTGGCATAGAGCTTGCGATCTAAAAATCCTTGACAGTTGGCTCAAGCTTCCGATAAAAGTCGTGCCAGGAAAAAGAAAGGAGCGGATATGAAGCACACAAAAATAAAGATAATAACAGGCTTAGCTGTTTATGTAGCGATGCTCTGGCTTCTGCCCTCGGCAGGAGAGGCGCAGTGTACTGCCTCTATTGGTCCTACAACTTTCACCTCGGTCCAGGCGGCTGTCAATACTACTGGGGCGGGGCCGGCTACCATCAATGTGAGTGGAACCTGTAATGAAAATGTCCTAATCCTTGAGCGAAGACATAATATTACTCTGAACGGTGTGGGGTCACCGACAATAAATGGTACAGATCCGACGTCACCTACTGTTAACGTGAGAGGGAGGGGGATAACCATTCAAGGATTTACAATTACCGGAGGCGAGCACAGGGTATTGGTAAGTCGAGGTGGCGCTGCGATTATTCATAACAATACCATCGACGGCACGGGAAGTGCTGGAGGGCATGGCATCCTTGTTAATCAGCATAGTTCTGCTCGGATCACCAACAACACGATCCAGAATAATCCACGAAGTGGCGTCTTTGTTCATGAGGGTTCATCTGCACGGATTGGATTTGTAGCGGCCGACGATACGGCAGCCAGTCCAAACACGATTCAAGTGAATGCCGAGAATGGGATTACGGTCAGCCGTTCCGGTCATACTCGTATTGTGGGGAACCTCATCAGTAGCAATACAGGCGATGGGGTGAGAGTCACACGGGGTTCCCATGCTGATGTCTCTAGTAACACGATTAACGGCAATGGTGGCGACGGTATTCTTGTGTCCCAAAATTCCGGTGCCAACTTGGGGGAGGACACGGGGACCACCATCTTTGACTCCCCCAACAGCACCACCGTGAACAACGGGGGTTCTGGAATCAGGTGCCGCATCAACTCTTATGCTAATGGCCGGTTAGGAACCCTGAATGGCGCCAGCGATGCGACCGACATCCGTCGCGGTGGTCCCGATGCAGATTGCGTCAACAGCCTGATTCCCTGACTTATCTCTCAGAAATCTCACCTCCACTTTTTTCCTTCCATCTTTCGCTGGGCCTATCTGGGACGCACCCAAGATAGGCCCAGCGCGTTGACATTGGTAAAGATTTCTAATATTTTTAAAGCCTTACAGGTGGTTAGATTATGCCAGAGCCGAGTGGATTACAAAACCTTTTACAGATCATTACCAAGCCCGATAACATCCCCATCGTCGGCTTGCTTATTCTGGTCCCTTTTTTCACCTGGGTCGGTCTGAGGCAGGCCTTTAAGAACGACCGGCTGATCGAGGACGGGAAAAAGGACGAGATTATGAATGAGATGTGGAAGTAGATGCTCAAATTCTCGGCCTTGCCTCTTGCCTGGGTGATGGGGATAGGTCTCTCTTTCGCTTACGGGCAGGGAAGTCCGCAACTGGTGCACGAAGCTCAGTGGGAGGAGGGAAAAAGATACCTCGCCCAAGGGAAGGGCGAGGAGGCGAGGGAGATTTTTGCCGGCCTCCTGAAGAGATATCCCAGGGAGGCTGATCTTCACCTCTTTTTGGGGCTTGCCCTGCTCAAGCTGCGCGACCCGCAAGGGGCCGAGCGCCACATCAGGAGGGCTCTGGTCCTGGCCCCGGATCATGCAGAGGCGCGCACCCTCCTGGGATGGATCGAGTTGGAGGTCCGCAGGGACTATGCTGCGGCCATCGAGCACTACGCCGCGGTAGCTCAGTTGAGGCCCAATTTTCCCGAGGCCTACAATAACCTCGGCGTGGCTTGGAAAAAGAAGGGGGAGCTGGATAGGGCCGTCGAGAACTTTAGCCGTGCCCTGGAGCTGCGTCCGGATTACGGCGAGGCGTGGAGCAATCGAGGCTGGGTCTATGTGGAGCGAAAAAAATGGCGCGAGGCGCTGAGCGATTTTGAGCAGGCATTGAGGATCCGCCCCCAGGACGAGGGCGCCCTCTATGGCCTGTCGCACGTGCTGAGACAGAGGCGGGACTATGCCGGGGCTCAGAGGGCCTTGAAGCAGATCATGGCCCGGTCCCCCAATTTTGTTTATTGGCTGGAGTGGGGCGAGCTAGAGCTCGTGCGCTATTACTGGGTCTTACTTGTGGTCGTGGGAGGTTTCTTTGTGCATGCTCGCTGGAAAAGGCTAGGAGGGGGGTTCTTTGGCAACCGAGGCACCAAAAAAGCGTAAGGGCACGGCGCTCCTCGCCGTGATGGACGAGAACTGCTCTAGTTGTGCCGGGTCGCCCCTGTGCGAGGTCCATTGTCCGGTAGAGAACTGCATCAATCTCCTCTACGAGGAATTGCCTCAGGGGGGGCTGAAGCCGTATCGGGTCTGGGTGGACAATGACAAGTGCATCGGTTGTCAGATGTGCTACAGCGATGACCTCACGAAGATCCACCGCCACAAGGAGACCGGAGAGATCTATTACGAGTACGCCGGCAGATACTACGACAGCTCGAAGAGGCCGATGGAGCCGGACCGGATGCCGAAAAAATTCCAGCTTCAGCTCGTAGGGACGGAGTCTGAAGATCGGCTCGATAAGAAGATCTGTCCTTGGGACGCGATCCGGATGTACGAATTCGACGAAGGGCTTGAAGTGTCCGACTATTTCTATGATCCGGAAAAGATCAAGGTCGTTGAAGGCCTCTACGTCATCGATGCCGAGGAGAAGGAAAGGCTCGAAAAAAAGCAGCGGGATCTCTATCGAGGATAGGAGCGGCATCATGCCGAAGGTGGGAAAGAGGATCGAGCTGACAGAAACGGTCTTGCGCGATGCCCACCAGTCGCTCCTGGCTACGCGCATGCGCACTGAGGATATGCTGCCCGTGGCCGGGAAGCTCGATGATGTAGGCTACTGGTCGGTGGAGATGTGGGGTGGGGCTACCTTTGATGTCGCGCTGCGCTATCTTAGAGAATGTCCCTGGGAGCGGCTGCGCAGGTTGCGCCGGGCGATGCCCCGCACCCGTCTCCAGATGCTTGTGCGCGGGCAGAACCTCGTGGGCTACCACAACTATCCCGACGATGTGGTGCAGGGGTTTATCGCGCGGGCGGCAGCGGGAGGCATCGATGTCTTCAGGATCTTCGATGCCATGAACGACGTGCGCAACCTGGAGGTGGCGCTCGCGGCGGCGCGTAACAGCGGCAAGATTGCGGAGGCCGCCGTCTGCTACACGGTCAGTCCAGTGCACTCGCTCGACTACTTTCTCCGCCTGGGGGAGGAGCTGGCCCAGAGGGGTGCCCATATCATCTGCGTTAAGGATATGGCCGGACTGCTGGCCCCCTATGCAGCCTACGATATCGTGAAAGGGCTCAAGTCACGCCTCTCCCTACCCGTGCACCTCCATTCCCACTGCACCAGTGGGATGGCGCCGATGAGTTACATGATGGCGGTCGAGGCCGGGGTGGATATTCTGGACACTGCCCTCTCTCCCCTGGCGCAGGGGACCTCCCAGCCGGCCACCGAGGCGATGGTCGCCGCCTTGCAAGAGACCCCTTATGATACAGGATTAGACCTCAAGCTCCTAAGGGAGATCGCGGATTATTTTCATGGCATCCGACGTAAATATGCCGAATTTGAAAGCCCGCTCAACAGCCAGATCAAGACGGATATCTTATCTTCTCAGATCCCGGGAGGGATGCTCTCCAATCTGGTGGCGCAGTTGCGCCAACAAAGGGCTGAGGAGAAGATGGAGGCGGTCCTGGCCGAGGTGGCCGAGGTGAGGAAGGATATGGGCTATCCGCCTCTGGTTACCCCTACCAGTCAGATCATCGGTTCTCAGGCCGCCCTCAATGTGATGACCGGCAAGCGCTATTCCGTGGTCGCCACTGAGACGAAAAATTATCTCATGGGGCTCTACGGCAAGGCGCCGGGACAGATCAACGAAGAGGTGAGAAAAAAGGTCCTGGGGAAAAAGGAGCCGATCACCTGTAGGCCGGCGGATCTCCTCCAGCCAGGATTAGAGCAGGCGCGCAGAGAGATCGGAGGCCTGGCCGCTAACGAAGAAGATATCCTCTCCTACGCCCTTTTCCCGGAAGTCGCCAAGGAGTTCTTCCTCTGGCGGCAAGCGAACGGAAGCGCCTCAGGCACTAGCACTTGATCTCATCCTAAGCCGTCTAATAAATCCTCCCATGTAGGCAAAAACCCCTTGTCCGCCCGCCGGTTTTCGCTTAAAGTACGTGTGGTTCATCGTACCATGTGTACTAAAGCTCCAGATAAAGAATCGTTGGTAGGAGAAGAGACCAGACATGCCTAGAGATGTTAACAGTCCCTTTACTCCCGGTCTTCCTGTTCCCGTGGAGTTCTTCGTAGGGCGTCTGGCTGAGGTCGAACAACTGAGGGACAAGGTGATCAGTGCTCTGAGCGGACGCCTCCAGGTTGGATTTCTTATCGGCGAACGCGGAATCGGCAAGAGCTCATTGGCATCTTTCGTTAGATTTCTTTGCGAGCGAGACCATCAAGTACTTGGACTCCATACTTTTCTTGGTGGAGTTGCATCTCTCGAAGAGATGGTTCGTCGGGTCTTCGACCGTCTTCTCAAGGAAAGCGTGGGAAAGACATGGCACAATAAGGTGAGGCAGTTCTTTGGTAACCATATTCGGGAGGTTGGGCTTTTCGGAATCAGTGTTGAGTTTGGGGCACCCACCCAGGACTTGAGGCGGATGGTCAACGACTTTGCCCCAGCGCTTCGGAACCTAGTCGAACGTGTGAAAGAAGAAAAAAAAGGGATATTTCTGGTTCTGGATGACATCAATGGACTTGCCTCTTCCCCTGATTTCGCCAATTGGCTCAAAAGTCTCGTCGATGAAATTGCTACTTCACAGCAGCCTCTTCCTCTATGTCTTCTCTTAGTCGGCCTTGAGGAACGAAGACAATCGCTAATAGGACTCCAGCCATCGCTTGCACGAGTCTTCGACTTGATAGATATCCGTGTGTGGTCAAAGGAGGAAACGGCCACGTTTTACAAGAACGCTTTTTCTAGTGTTAGCATCGAGGTGGAAGATCCTGCACTTGATCTGCTAGTCCGTTACGCTGGAGGGCTCCCTGTTCTTACCCATGAAATCGGTAATGCAGTTTTTACCCTTGACGAGGATGGTCGGATTGACGAGGATGATGCGATTAAAGGTGTGATCGGAGCAGCTGACATTGTTGGTCGCAAACACTTGGAACCTCAGGTTTTTCAGGCGATCAGAAGCGCACGATACCGAAGCATTTTGAGAAAACTAGCAACGGAACCCGTAGGAGATAGGTTCGTACGGGCTGATGTTCTGAAGCACCTCTCAGGTGAGGAAATACGTGTTTTTGACAATTTTCTACGCCGCATGACTCGTCTAAACGTAATAAGCGCAGACCGAGAACGGGCCCGCGGTGCTTACCGGTTCACGAACCAGCTTCATCGTCTTTATTTTTGGATGGAGGCGGCCCACGCAGAAGGGTCTAGGAAGTAATGGAAAGCAACGAGTGGAAGACATGCAGTTGCGGCAAGATATCGAAAGAATGTTTCAGAGCGGGATCGATCTTGGAGAGAAGATTGTCGCCAAAGCAGATTGCCTTACCGCCTCTGACAATGAGGAGTTCGTCTACAAGGCGAGCATGTTCTTTTTCTTCTGCAAAGCCTACAAATCTTATCAAGCGATTCGGCTCCTATTCAGAGAAGGTTTCCCCGAAGACGCTTTCATTTTGACTCGATCGATTTTTGAGATTTCCCTGCAGGGTCAATTCATGAGAGAGGACCCAAAACCTAGAGCCCGCCTATTTACTGAGCACGATCCTGTGATGCGGTACCGGTATTACGAGAAGCTCAAGAAATTGGGGGACACTCTTCTTGTCCCGGCCATCGAGGGCCGGAAGAACGAACTTTCTGAGCTAAAGCAGCACTACGACAGGCTTAAAGGCAAGTACCCGGTGGGAAGCAATTGGTGGGGCAACAGCATAGCCTGGCTTGCCAAGCATCTTGGCAAGAACATGGAAATGAGATACGCCGCCATTTATTGGATGCAGTGCAACCTGAGTCACTCAGGCGCACCGTCAGTCAAAGATTATATGGACGAGCAAAAAGCAGGACTCAAGGTGAATTGCTATCCCAACCCTTTTAATGATGTCATGGTTCCGCAAGAGGCGACCCTCTTTTTCTTGAGTGTCGCGCAGCTTGCGGCTGAGGCCCTGGAACTCGACCTTTCAAACGATGTGGACAAAGCGTGGAAGGAGTTTCGGAACGTCGTAGAAACAGTAAGGAGCGCCAATTGAACGATCGGCGACTCATAGAAGACCGTCTTCCTATCCAGGAAGATCAGTACCGAAGTGTCGCGGGAGAAGTCGGATCGCAAAGGGCATATCTCCATGCTGCGTATTCTCCCTGAAGCAGAAATGGCTCTGCAAGAAGATTAAATCACCTTATTCAGCGGATACTCGATGATCCCGACGGCGCCGTTTTGGATGAGCTTGGGGATGAGGTCGCGCACCACGTCCTCGGAGATCACGCTCTCCACGGAGAACCACTTGACTCCCTGAAGGGCCGCAGCGGGATACAGGGTAGCGATCGTAGGCGCGGTGATGCTGGGAATGAGCTGAACGATTTTTTCCAGATTCGGCTCCGCCACATTCATCTTGATGCCGACCTTGTTTTCCGCCGCGAGCGCCCCTTGGAGCAGGAGGCCGATCTGCTCGATCTTGCTGCGCTTCCACGAATCGTTCCAGGCCTTCTTGTTGGCGATGAGCTGCGGGTTGGATTCGAGTAGGTCGGCTATGATCCTGAGACCATGTGCCCGGATCGTGCTGCCGGTCTCGGTCACCTCCACAATGGCGTCGACTAAACCCTCTGCGGCCTTAGCCTCGGTCGCCCCCCAGGAAAACTCCACCTCTACGGGGATCTTCCGCTCGGAGAAGTAGCGGCGCGCAAAGTTTACCATCTCGGTAGCGATCTTCTTGCCCTTGAGATCCTCGAGCTTTTTTATCGATGAATCCTGGGGCACTGCCAGCACCCAGCGCGTCGGCTTAAAGCTCGTCTTGGAGTAAACCATCTCGGCGACGATTTGGACATCAGACTCATTCTCCATAGTCCAGTCTTTTCCCGTAATGCCCGCATCTAGGCTCCCGCTCTCCACATAACGTGACATCTCCTGAGGCCGGACGAGGCTGCAGCGCAGCGTCTCATCATCGATCGAGGGGAGGTAGCTGCGGCTGGTTGTGGAAATCTTCCAGCCTGACTTCTTGAAGAGCTCGATGGTCGTCGCCTCAAGGCTTCCCTTGGGCAGGCCTAGTTTTAACTCTTTCACTTCTTGTAAACCTCCTGCGGATCGAAAAGCCTCTTGGCCGCAACCTTCCAGTCCTTTCCTCGCTTCTTACGGAAAAAGCAGCTTCCGTATCCCAGGTGGCAGGCCCCGCCCCCAAGCTGCTTTACCTGAAGAAGCAAGGTGTCATTATCACAATCAATGAAAGCCGCCTTCACCTCCTGAAAGTGGCCGGATTCTTCTCCTTTGAGCCAGAGGCCGCGGCGCGAGCGGCTGTAGTAGTGGGCCTTTCTCGTCCTTTGGGTCTTTTCCCAGGCCCCCTGGTTCATGTAGGCCAGCATGAGGACCTCTCGGGAGCGGTAGTCCTGAACAATGACCGGAATGAGCCCGTTGCCTTTGGCAAAATCGATTTTTAGCATGAGACGAGTCCCTTGTTTTTCAGTTAACATACCTGCAGGGCAGATTCAAATATATCGTCAAATCCACTGTTTTCATGAAATAGGTATCGTGATAATCCCACTCGGCTGTGGTTGAGTAACGAAGCAGAAACAGACTATAGCAGGATTGGCATTTACCAATAGTACTTTTTTGTTCACCCCTCTTTGTTGTTGTTCCCGTTCACCGGGACACCTAGAATTTCAGCGATCTGCCTTTCGAGCCGCTGGGATCTGCGCTGCCCCTTGAAGAGGCGGGTGATGGTAGAAGGGTTGACTCCAAGCCTTTGGGCCAGGGCCTTCTGGGTGTAGATGCCTCGTTCGAGCATCCGAATCTTGATTTTAATCCAGTTCATTGATAGGCTAGGCAAAAATGTTGTCTGGGGATGTCCCTGGATATTGATTATTCTATATAGAATCGTTTGTCAAGCTCTATGCAATCCAGAATGAATAACCAATTTTCCAACCGCCTCGACAGGGCCATCCGAGCAATGGGTGTCAATCCTACCCGCTTTGCCTATAAGGTAGGCATACCCCAGGGGACCATTTCGAAGTGCCTCCACGGTCATGTCCCGACCGCCAAGCTGTTGCTGCGGATCTCCAGGATCACAGGGAGGAGCGTCGATTGGTTCCTGACGGGTAAAGAGAAGGCAACGAGGGGAGAAGGGTATGTGGCGGAAAGGCCTGCCGGTTACGGCCGATCCCGTACCGCGGGGGAGTTTAAAGCCACCGAACAGGTTTGGATCGACAAATTGCTCAGGGTACTGCGTAGCGGCGATCAAAAGAAAAAGCAGAAGGTCAGAGCTCTCCTCAACGCTTCGAGTCGCTGACTGACTGCTTTCCAGTGAAAGCGCTGTCCTCGGGGGGCGAGTCTTCCGGCCACAGCCGATAGGTTTGTGGTCAGAGGACTGCCGCGCCAATCCCAGGGGGTGGTAACTTCCACGGCCGAGCCTGGGGGAACCTTCCCGCTCCTGTCAGCCGCTTTCAACTTCATCCGGTGTGTGCGACACACGGGAAGGCCTTCGTTTGCCTCCGATTGACTGCCTGGGAAAGGGAGAGGTAAAATCCCTTTCATGAATCCATTTATTGTGGTCTATGTAACCGTGGGCTCTGCCGAGGAGGCGGATCGGTTGGCCTGCACCCTAGTGGAGGAACGGCTCGCGGCCTGTGTCAATCGCATTCGACCGATACGATCGATCTATCGCTGGAAGGGCAAGGTCGAGCAGAGCGAAGAGGAGCTCCTCATCATCAAGACCAGGGGAGAGCTTTTTCACCGTCTCAAGACCAGGGTCCAGGAGCTTCACAGCTATTCGGTTCCGGAGATCATCGCCCTGCCCATCTTGGACGGGAGTGAGGGATATCTCAAGTGGCTGAAGGAGCAGGTGCGGGAGGGCAAGGATTAGGGAAAAAAAGACCTTTGCGCACGGTCAGAGAAATATCTTCCGGCGGGGTTGTATACCGTAGGCGTAAGGGAAGGATCGAAGTGGCCGTGATTCGTGTCCGTGATCGCTGGTGTCTCCCCAAGGGGCACGTGGAAGAGGGAGAGGGCTTGCAGGAGACGGCACTGCGTGAGGTAAGGGAGGAGACCGGATTGGTGGGTAGGGTGGTGGCGAGGCTCGGCGATATCACCTATTGGCATACCAACAAGACGAGAGAAGGGGAGACTGTTAAAATATTCAAAAGAGTCTACTTTTATCTGATACGCTGTCTCAAGGGTGATGTGCGCGGTCATGATGCAGAGGTGGAAGAGGCTTGCTGGTGGCCTGTCTCAAAGGCGATCAAGAGGCTCGCCCATCCTACGGAGAGAAAAATCATGCGCAAGGCGGAGGGCCTGCTTAGGGGCAAGGCCGGGAAAAGAAAGGGAATAGTTTTATGTGTGACGACGCGCTGAAGTTCCTGCGCCGGCTAAAAAACCAAGGAGGAGAGCCATGATCCGGCCCATCGGCTTGACTCAGACCCATATGGAGTGCCGTTATCTCAAAGAGACCGTCCCGGTCATGACCGACCTTCTTGCCTTTGAGAAGGTGGCTGAGCGTCCAGGCGAGGTGACGCTGAAGCATCCGAACACCGACTGGTTATTGATCGTTCACGAGGCTGGACCAGACGCGCCGGTGAAAGAGATGCACAACCACTACGGGGTGCGCGTCGCCACCACACAGGAGGTGGATGCGGCCTATAAGTACCTTGCGGCTCACAAGGAGCGCTACGGCTTGATCCAGATTGGCCCGCCCTCCTACTCCCACGGCTCCTATTCGCTTTACTTCCTGGAGCCGGGAACCAATGGCTGGGAGATCGAGTGCTATGAGGCTGTCCTGCGCAAGGAGCGGGAGTGGAGCAGGCTAGGGGGAGTCCGCGCCCCGCACTGGGATGAACCACTTCCTCCGGAGCGCTTCCCCGGCAGGGGTTATCTCCCCCAGGGATTTACCCACGGGACGCTCGCCTGCGGTGATCTCAAGCCCTCCTGGGATTTCTATGCCCAGGTCTTGGGCCTGGAGGTCCATCAGGCGAATGACCACGTAGTTTACATCAAACATCCCAGGACCAAGTGCTACGTGGTCTGCGCGGTGCGCCCAGAGTGGAAGAGCCATTCCCCCAACTTCCGCTTTACCATCGCTTTGGAGTCTCAGGAAGCCGTGGCTGAGGCGCACCGTTGGCTGCGTGAGAGCGGTGAGCGGCTCGGAGTTACCGAGCTGAGCGGGCTCCATGCGGATGGACCGGCGGCCTCTTTTTTGCTGCGCGATCCAGACCGAAACTGGTGGGAGATCTCATCCGCAAGCTGATCGCCGCAGCGGCAATGGCTGTGCGGGAGCGATCGCGTTGACACCGCAGCTCTGCGGAGTTAGTCTGCGATAAAGATATGGCCGCTCTCTTGGAGCTTGAGTTTCCCCAGATGCGCTACGACATCACCCTGCCGCTCTTTGAAGGCAGGGTGGAGATCGAGGGGATAAGGCTGAAGCCGACCAAGATGCCGTCGATGGTCTTCAGCGAAAATCCCCAGCTCAGAGAGGGTAACTTCGGTCTGTGCGACCTCAACCTGGGCTATCTGCTTCCGGCCATCGAGGCCGGCTGGGAGCTTATAGGCCTGCCGGTCTTTCCCAAGAGAAAGCCGGCCTATCAGTTCATCTTCTGCCGGACAGACCGAGGCGTCCAATCACCCAGGGATTTGGAAGGCAAGAGGATCGGGAGCGGATCTTACCGGACCGCGCTGACGGTCTGGATCCGGGGCCTCCTGCAGCACCGCCACGGCGTGGATATCACGCAGATGCGCTGGGTTACGTCCAGGGGCTATTTCCCTATTTATGACGAGGGGGCTCAGATCGAGCCTGCCGCCGACAAGAAGGGTCCGGTGGACCGTTTGATGGCGGGAGAGGTCGATGCCATCATCACGGATATCTCCGATGTGAAGCTCTTCCATACCCTGGAGAAGAGTCCCGTGGTCAAGCGCCTTTTCGCCAACTACATGGAGGAAGACGAGAAGCTCTACCGCGAGAGCGGCATCTACGCACCGGTGCACGTCATCGTCATGAGCAAGAAGCTGGAGCGACGATACCCGGGTCTGGCCCGCAGGCTCTATGATGCCTTTGAGCAGGCGAAGAGGATCGCCTATGATGACATCCTGAGCGATCAGGCGGGGTTTTCCGTGGTCTACCTGCGCGAAAGGATGAAGGAGCAGATCGAGCGCTGGGGCGATCCCTGGGGCTATGGGATCCGGGCCAATCGGTCTGCGATCGACGCCTTTATCCAGTATCATTTTGAGCAGGGGATGACGCGTGGAAAGCTGTCTTACGAAGAGATCTTTGCCGCGAGCACTATCGATACCTAGGAGGGGACACCGATGCTTTCTCAGGAAGACAACGATCTCCTCACTCGGACCGGCCCGGGCACTGCTATGGGCGAGCTGATCCGTCGCTATTGGATCCCCGCCCTGGTATCCGAGGAGATCCCGGCGCCGGACTGCCCACCGGTGCAGGTGCGCGTCCTGGGCGAGGAGCTGGTGGCCTTTCGCGACAGTCAGGGGGGGATCGGGCTTCTGAACGAACACTGCTCGCACCGGGGGACCTCGCTCTACTACGGACGCAATGAGGAGTGCGGGCTGAGATGCATCTACCACGGCTGGAAGTACGACGTAGAAGGAAACGTGCTCGAGACGCCGGCGGAGCCCCCGGAGAGCGATTTTAGGAAGAAGATTCGCCATCCGGCCTATCCCACGGTAGAGGTGGCCGGGGTCATCTTTGCCTATCTGGGCCCGCGGGAGAAAAGGCCGCTCTTTCCCAACTACGCCTGGGCTCAGCTCCCGCAGAGCCGCACCTATGTCACCAAGTGCCTGCTGGAGTGTAACTATCTTCAGGGCCTCGAGGGCGAATGCGACTCCTCCCACCTCTCTTTCCTGCACCGCGAGTTCGGCGCTGCGGGCCGGCAGGCATTGTACGCGCAGGACACCGCGCCGGTTTACGAAGTGGAGGAGACCGACTTCGGCCTGAGGCTGATCGCCCTGCGCCAGGCCGGTCCGGGAGAGACCTACGTGCGCGTCTCGAGCTTTGTCATGCCGGTTTCCTGCTGGGTGCCGGCCTTCAATAAAGAGATCCACATCTACGTCCCGGCCGATGACACCCACACCTGGCGCTACGACCTGGGCTTCCTCCGCGACCGGGAGGTGCGCGCCGAGGAGGTCCACAGGCGCCGGCAGATCGGGCCGGATTACGTGCGCATCCGCAATCTGCGCAACCATTATCTTCAGGATCGCCAGCTCCAGAAGAGGGTCAACTTTACCGGCATAGAGGACTTCCTCAATCACGACGCCTGTGCCACCGAGACGATGGGACCGATCTATGATCGGAGCAGGGAGCACCTGGGGATGAGCGACCGGGCGGTGATCGCCCTGCGACGATTCCTGCTCGGCGCTGTCCGGGCCTTGCAGCAGGGGAAAGAGCCGCCGCACATCGTGAGAGAGCCGGCGCACAATCGCTTCCCGCACGTGGACACCCTGGCCGAGGCTATTCCCGCAGAGATCCACTGGAAGCAGCACTTCAAACACCTGACCATGTGCGCTCCAGAAGAAGCGCCGGCGATTCCCGCTGCCAAAGAGAAGGCCGCCTCCTAAATGCAGAGCGGATCCCAGCCTTTTTCCCTCACCCTTGGTCTGGCGCGCACTCCTTACACTCAGGCCCTTTTCGAGGGTTCGGTTCAACCCCAAGGGATTTTTCTCCAATGCCAGGAAGATTTTTCCTCCGGGCTCGACAATGTCGGCGCCAGGCACCGGGCCATTATCCAGGGAGAGATCCCCGGGGGAGAGCTTTCCACCTCCTCTTTTATCCTGGCGCGCTTGCGGGGTGTCCCGCTCCTCGCCCTGCCGGTCTTTCTCGCGCGCGGCTTCCGCCACCGCTCGATCTACTGCCATCGAGACCTTCCCCTGCGCCACCCGGCGGACTTGAAGGGGAAGAGGGTAACGGCGCATCGCTACAATGCCACCACGGCGCTGTGGGTGCGCGGGCTGTTGCACAACGAGTACGGCGTGCGGCCGGAGATGATGGAGTGGTACGTGGCCGAGCCGGATGTCGGCGAAGAGGCGCGCCGTCCGCCACCCCCTGATGTCAAAGTGCGCTTCATCCCTGAACCCCGGACCAGGGAGCATGCCCTGGAGCTGGTAGAAGAGGGGAAGATCGACGCCGCCTTCGAGCCCTACGGCGGCTTGGAAGAGCGGCCCAAGCTGCGCCGCCTCTTCGACCCTCATCGCGAGGTGGAGGCCGATTACTTTCGCCGTAGCGGGGTCTTTCCCATCATCCACACCCTGGTCCTCAGAGAAGGGATTGCGGCTGAGCAGCCGTGGATCCTAGAGAGCCTGCTCCGCGCCTTACGCCAGGCCCGGACGCTGGCGGAGCGCTACATGACAGAAAGGGAAAGAGACGAGGCCAGATGGGAGGAGCGGCTCCTGGGGGATGACCCGCGCGCCTATCGGTTGGACGGCTGCGCCCGAAAGACGCTGGAGACCCTGATCCAATATCAACAGCAGCAGGGGCTGATCCAGAAAGGGCTCCAAGTAGAGGGGCTTTTTTTCCCTGAGAGTCTCAAGTTATAGAAGCGGAGGAGTCATGAGCTCGGTTGCATCCTTGAAAGAGGAGTTGAAGATCGCCTCGAAGATCCTAGAGTGGGAGATCGGAGATATCTGGGGCCATGTCGGCGTCCGCCTGCCGGAGGGGAGGGGCGTGGCGGTGAAGCTCTTCCGTCGGCCGGAAGAAAAGGACGCGGAGGATTGGATCGTGCGCTTCGACTACTCTCTGAAGAAGCTCTCCGGGGTCGGCTCCATCCCGAGGGAGTCGGTCATCTACACGGAGATCTTTAAGGCCAGGCCCGATGTCCACGCCATCGTCCATTCGCACGCGCCGACGTGCATCGCCTTGAGTCTGGCCGATCGGCCGGTGAGCTGCGTTCACATGCAATCCGGCCGCTTTGGCCGCGGCGTGCCGATCTATCCCAAGCCCATCTTCATCCTGGACCAGGCCGAGGGGGCGGATCTGGCCCAGGCCCTCAGGGACGCGCCCGCGATCATGATCAAGGGGCACGGGATCGTCACCGTGGGGCGGACCATCGACGATGCATGCGTGACTGCCCTCTATATGGAGCGGACCGCCAAGATCCAGTCCATGGCCCATCTCCTGGGCTTTCCCGGCCCCACGGAAGAGTTTCTTGAGGAGCTGGAGGCGAGCCGGAAAAAACTCCTGGCTCAAGTCGAGGCGCGGGGAGGGTCAGAGTCCCGCCGCTCGGCGGAGTGGAGCTACTACGCTGACAAGGTCAGAAAGAGAGAGCGCTGGACGAGGGGTTGGAGCTGATGGTATACTGAAGGGAATCCAAATCCTCAAGGAGAAGACCATGAAGTGGACCCTGCTCGGGATTATAGGATTGGCGGTTTTATGGGTCATCTGGACCTATAATCTATTCATCAGCATGCGCCATCGCATCCAGAATGGCTGGAAGCAGATCGATATCCAGCTCAAGCGCCGCCACGATCTCATTCCCAACCTGGTCGAGGCGGTCAAGGGATATATGAAGTATGAGCAGGACACCCTCAGAAAGGTCATGGAGGCCAGGGGCAAAGCGGTAAGCTCGACCAGCGTCAAGGAGACCGCGGAGGCGGAGAATATCATCACCCAGTCGCTCGGCAGGATCTTCGCCCTGATGGAAAACTATCCCGAGCTCAAGGCCAACGAGAATGTCCTCAGACTCCAGGAGGAGCTCACGACCACGGAGAATCAGCTTGCCTTTGCCCGCCAGTATTACAACGATCTGGTGATGAGCTTTAACATGCGCCAGGAGGTCTTTCCCTCCAGCCTGATTGCCCGCTTCTTCAGCTTCAGGCCGAGCGAGTTTTTTTCCGTGCCGGAGACAGAAAAGGCCACGCCCCGCGTAGACCTCACGCTGCCGGCGTAGGGAAATGGCCGCGCCGCCTCACCGACGTGAGCCTCAAGACTTTGCCGAGGTCCAGGCCCGAAACCGCCGGCTGAGCGCAGCCATCGTCTTTCTCTTTCTCCTCTTCTTCCTTCTCGTCGGACTTGCGTTCGATTACCTCTACCTGGATGCCTTCACGCCCGGAGGCCCCTCCTTCCCTTTAGCCGCAGTCATCTCTCTCACGGTAGCCACGGGAATCACCCTGACCTCTTACTACCACGGCAGCGCGTGGATCCTGCGCTCGCTCGGGGCGGAAGGTCTGGACCGGCAGCTGCCCGAGCACCGGGAGCTGCACAACATCGTTACCGAGATGGCGCTCGCGTCAGGATCTCCCATGCCCAGGGTCTATGTCATCTTCGATCCCGCCCCGAACGCCTTTGCCACCGGCAGGGATGAGTTCAGGGCCTCGGTCTGCGTGACCACGGGTCTTCTGGCGCTCCTCAATCGCGCAGAGACTCAGGGGGTGATCGCCCACGAGATCTCTCACATCCGCAATCAGGATATCCTTCTCATGACCCTGGTGAGCGTCCTCCTCGGAGGCGTCGCCCTGCTCGCGGACTGGGCCCAACGCTCTTTTTACTCCTCGCGCACGCGCCAGCGCCTGGGGGGGAAGAGCGCCCTCCTGATCCTTCCCGCCTTTCTCCTGATCCTCTTTTCTCCCTTGATCTCGCGCCTGCTGGCCATGGCGGTCTCGCGCCAGAGGGAGTACCTGGCCGATGCTACGGCGGTGGAGCTCACGCGCAACCCGCTCGGCCTGGCCCAGGCGCTGGAGAAGATCCGCAATGCCTCGATGCCGTTTCATCGGGCGAGCCGCGGCACCGCCCATCTCTTTTTTGTCAATCCCCTCAGGCGGCGCGTCGATGAGCAGGAGGGCCGTCTGGCAGATCTCTTGAGCACCCACCCTCCGATCGCGCGGCGGGTCCTGCTCCTTTACCAGATGGCCGGCCTAGCTGGAGGGTTAAGGGGATCGAGGGATAAAGAGATAAAGGCGCTGGGGTAGGGACCGATGGCACAATGCCCTCTCTGCGAGAGCGAGATGCGCGAGGTATCCGCCCGCGCCAATCCAGGTACGCTCATTGTTCTGGACCAGTGCGGCCAGTGCGGCGGGATCTGGTGCGATAAGTGGGAGCTTTTTCCCATCGATCCAGATGAAGCCCAGCGCCTGGATTCTGTGGATGAAAAACTGCTGCAAGATCCGGTCAAGCTCGATCAAGGCCCTCTCTACTGCCCGAGGTGCAAGGATCGGCTTCAGGCCTTTCGCGATCCCCTCCTGCCCGCTGACATTAGGCTGGAGCGCTGCCGGAGATGCGACGGGATCTGGCTCAATCGGGGCGAGTTCAGCCACTACAAGCAGTTTCAAAAAAAGATGAGGGAGAAGCTGGGCCCGAAGAAAAAGATCCAGAAATTGGTCCAAGCCTATGAGGACCCGAAAAACTGGGTGACCACAGGAACTCGGGGCATATTCGCCTATCCCCAGGGAGAGGCCGAGGCCGAAGATTTGGTTTCTAAGGGCCTCAGCGGCGCTTTTAAGTTGATTCTGCAGACTCTCCTGCGCCTGGGCTTGGGTTTTTAACAGGCCGTGCCTTCCCGTGCCATAAGGAGGACTTAGCCGCCGCGGAAGCCTCCTTGACAAGGGGGTAGGTTAAGATTAAAGTTTTAGCAGATTTTGGTAGGGTGATATTAGTTATAAGGTAATTAAGGAGGCTTAGAGATGTCGAACTCGGTTAAAACAGTGCTCCTCTTGGGGCTTTTGACCGGAGTGCTTCTGGGGATCGGGCAGCTTATCGGCGGGTCGCAGGGTTTGATGATTGCCTTTGTCTTTGCCGCGCTGCTCAATTTCGGCAGTTACTGGTTCTCGCACAAGATCGTCCTGGCCATGTATCAGGCGCGCGAAGTGGGTCTCGATGAAGCCCCTGAGCTTTACCGGACCGTCCAGAATCTGACCCTGCGTGCCCAGCTTCCCATGCCCCGGCTTTACCTCATTCCCTCTGAATCTCCTAACGCATTCGCAACGGGCAGAAACCCGCAGCATGCAGTGGTCGCGGCAACCGAGGGACTGCTCAGGATCATGAGCCGGGAGGAGATCGAGGGGGTCCTCGCCCATGAGCTCTCCCATGTCAAGAACCGGGACATCCTCATCGGCAGCATTGCCGCTACTCTTGCCGGCGTGATCATGATGCTTGCCCACATGGCGCGCTGGGCCGTCTTCTTCGGTGGGGGGAGGTCTGAGAGGGAGGAGGGGAATGGAGGGGGAGTGTTGGGGCTGGTCCTCATGTCCATCTTGGCTCCCATCGCGGCGCTTATGATCCAGATGGCGATCTCCCGCTCGCGCGAGTTTCTCGCCGATGCCACGGGCGCGAAAATCTCCGGGAATCCTCTGGGTTTGGCCTCTGCCTTGGAAAAGCTTGCCCGTGCCAGCCAGCTCATCCCCCTTGAGGGACGCCCCGAGACCGCCCACATGTTTATCGTCAACCCGCTGTCCGGCGGATCCTTCGTGAGCCTTTTTAGCACTCACCCTCCCATTGAAGAGAGGATCGCGCGGCTGCGCGCTATGGCCTATTCACCGAGACTGGCTTGAGAAAGGGAAGTCTGGAAGACCCGCTAGCCTCTCGTGCGTCAGGCCGGCGGGTTTTTTCTCTTTCTGAGCCGGGAAGGAGGCTCTATGGCTGGAGAGGGCGAAAGAGGGGAAGGGAGCGGTTTCAGGGTCAATGACCGGCGTCGGTTTTCGCCTGAGACCGGGGAGCCTCGGGAACAAACAGAGACCGGGGAGCCAGCGGGCAGCTCTGGCGCGAAGCCAGCACCCGAGGAGAACAGAGAGGCAGCCGATCAGCCCCTGCCAGAGATCAGCTTCTCCGCATTGGTCATTAGTCTCAGCACGCAGGCGCTCATGCATTTGGGGGAGATCCCCAACCCTATAAGCGGAAAGGTGGAAAAGGATATCTCGGTGGCTAAGCAGATGATCGACATCATTGGCGTGCTGGGGGAGAAGACCCGGGGGAACCTGGATCAGGGAGAGGACAAACTCATGGAGGAGGTCCTCTATGATCTGCGCATGAGATACGTCGAGGCAGCGAAAAAAAAGTAGGAGCGAAAGTATGGCAGTGAAGGGGATCTTGGAAAAGAGGGTTGGGATGAAGGCCCTGATCGTTGTCGCCATGGCCTCGTTGCTTGTGGGTCTAGGGGTCAGCGAGCGTCTCAATTGGTCTTCTCAGGGGAGCTCCATCCATTTATGGGGCGAAACCGGGGGAGAGGGTAGTTTGCCGGAGTCGCGCGGGCTGCCCGATTTCGTCTCTTTGGCAAAAAAGGTCAGGCCTGTGGTGGTCAATGTCTCTACGACCCAAGTGGGTGAGGGATTTCCGGGCTTTGCGAGTCCCTTTGGCGAGGAGGATCCTTTCAACGAGTTCTGGAGAAAGTTTTTTGGCCCGCTCCCCCGCGGTCCCTTCCGCCAGAGGAGCCTTGGGTCCGGGGTGATCATTGACCGAGATGGCTCCATACTCACCAACCACCATGTCATCGAGAATGCCCAGAAGATCATGGTCAAACTGGTGGATGAGAGGGAGTTTGAAGCGAAGGTGATCGGGAAGGATCCCAAGACCGACATCGCGGTGATTAAGATCAACGCCAGGAACACCCTTCCTGTGGCCACGCTCGGGGACTCGGACCGGCTCGAGGTCGGAGAGTGGGTCTTGGCCATTGGCAACCCCTTCGGGCTCGACAGCAGCTTGACCTCCGGGATTGTGAGCGCCAAGGGCCGACATATCGGTGCCGGCCCCTATGATGATTTTATCCAGACCGACGCCTCCATCAATCCAGGAAACTCCGGCGGGCCTCTGATCAACCTGCGCGGCGAGGTCGTGGGGATCAACACGGCCATCTTCAGTCGGAGCGGGACTAATATCGGGATCGGCTTTGCGATCCCGATTAATTTGGTCAAGGAGCTGCTGCCTCAGCTCAAGGGAAAGGGAAAGGTCGTGAGGGGTTGGCTGGGAGTCATGATCCAGAGAGTCACTCCAGAGATCGCCGAGTCCTTGGGATTGGATCGGCCCCGGGGCGCGCTGGTGGCCGGTGTCTCTAAGGATGGGCCGGCGGAGCGCGCGGGAGTCAAGGTGGGGGATGTCATTATCGAGTTTGACGGAAAAGAGATCAAGGAATCGAATGATCTTCCCCTGGTCGTTGCGCGCACGGCCGTGAATAAAAAGGCGCCGTTGAAAGTCGTGAGGGAGAAAAAGGAAGTCACCCTGACGGTGATGATCGGGGAGCTGAAGGAGGAGGAGGTGGTCGCCTCCGCCAAGGAGAAGGGCGATCTAGGCCTGACGGTGCAAAGCTTGACGCCTCAGATGGCTGAGAATTTGGGGTTGGATCGGGCGGAGGGGGTCGTGGCGACCTCGGTGGAGCCCGGGAGTCCGGCGGATGAGGCAGGGATGCGTCGGGGAGATGTGATTGTGGAGATCGATCGCAAGCCCATTCGCCAGCTGGCGGAGTACCGCAAGGCCATAGCTGAGGTTAAAAAGGGGAAAGGGGTATTGTTCCTGGTGCGCCGCGGCGAGAACACGCTTTTTCTTGCCATGAAGTCTCCCCGGTAGATTTTTCAGGGGATAGGGGTAAGCGATAACTTTGAGGCGGGAGTTTTAGGTTGAAGTCCAGGATGCAGAGCCCGAAGGTTATTCTTTCTGCTCTCGTTATTTTTGTCGTCGGCGGGATGGCCTTTGGTGGTTGGTACATCAAACAACTGGAAGGGGTCCTCACAAAGAAGTTTGAAGGCCGGAAGTGGGACCTGCCATCCAAGATCTACTCCGATACCTCTCTGATCTATGTCGGGATGAATCTCCCGTTGGAGGATCTGAGGGGAAAGCTCCGCCGGCTGGGCTATAGGGAGGGCCAGAACGCCCCGAGGGCTAAGGGAGAGTACCGTCTCCTCAGAGGGAGCGCTCTGGAGATCCATCTCCAAGACTTCAGCTATCCTCAGGAGGAGTTTAAGGGTTTCCCGGTCCGCATTGCCTTGCAGGGAAACAAGGTCGCCAGGATGGAGAAGATGGACGACAGGGAGGAGCTGTTTTCGATGGAGCTGGAGCCCGAGTTGGTGACCGGTCTCTACGATCGCATTTGGGAGGAGAGGAGACTAGTCAAGCTGGGGGAAGTCCCGCTCCTGCTGGTTCAGGCCATCCTGGCGATTGAGGACGAGAGATTTTATCGCCACCGGGGGATTGATCCCGTGGCGATCCTGCGCGCCACCTGGGTGAATCTCCGCCGAGGCGCGATCGTTCAGGGCGGCAGCACCCTGACCCAGCAGTTGATGAAGAATTTCTTTCTCGGCGAGGAGCGCACCCTTCAGCGCAAGGTCAAGGAGGCCCTGATGGCCCTGGTCGCGGAGTGGAAGTATTCTAAGGAGGAGATCCTCGAGAACTATCTGAACGAGATCTATCTGGGGCAAAAAGGGGCGCAGGGGATCTTTGGGGTGTGGGAGGCCACGCGATTTTATTTTTTCAAGGAGCCTCAGGAGCTAACCGTGAGCGAGATGGCCCTGCTCGCCGGACTGATCAGGGCGCCCAATCGCTATTCCCCCTATCGCAGCATTGAGAGCGCCACCCATCGCAGGAACGTCGTCTTGAACAAGATGCTGGAAGAAAAATTCGTCACGCCTGCCCAGCGTGAACAGGCCGTCAAAGAGGTGATCCAGCCCCGCGAGCTGGTGAAGGTGGCCAACGACGCCCCTTACTACGTCGATTTTCTCAAGCGGGAACTGGCGGAAAACTACCCCAATGAGGTGCTCACGGTAGAGGGGCTGAGGATCTTCACGAGCCTGGATCTCCAGTTGCAGAGGATGGCGGAGACGGCCCTGGCGGAAGGGTTAAAACGGCTGGAAGAGAATTATCCTCATCTGCGCAAGAGGGCAGACGAGGATCATCTTGAGGGCGCCATCGTGGTGATCAAACCGCAGACCGGGGAGATCAAGGCCATGGTGGGGGGAAGGGACTACCAGAAATCTCAGTTCAATCGCGTCTTCCAGGCCCGGCGCCAGCCCGGGTCCGTCTTTAAGCCCTTCGTCTACCTGGCGGCCATGATGCATGGCTCTGAAGACGGGAAGAAAAAATTTACCCCGGTGACCTTTGTCGATGACTTCCCCTTTACCTGGAACTTTGAAGGGCAGGAGTGGAGGCCGGAGAACTACAACGGAGAATATCTCGGCACGGTAACCTTTCGCGAAGCCCTGGAGAGATCCCTGAACTCGGCGACGGCCCGCGTAGCCAGAGAGGTTGGGGTCAAGAGGATTCGAGAGGTCGCCTATCGTCTTGGGATTCAGAGTCCCCTTCCAGCGTTGCCCTCCTTGGCGCTGGGCTCCGTGGAGGTTACCCCGCTAGAGGTCGCAACGGCATTTTCGACGCTGGCGAATGGCGGCGTGCGCACCCAACCGCTGGCGGTCAAGCAGGTGGTGGATCAGGAGGGACGGGTGCTGGAGCGAAGGGATGTCCGGGTGGAAAAGGCAGTTGCCCCCCAGATGGCCTTTATGATAAATCACTTGCTCAAAGGGGTCTTGGATCGGGGCACGGCGCGGTCGGCCAGGCTGCTGGGCTTCACTCGACCTGCGGCGGGAAAGACGGGCACCACCAATGACACAAAAGATGCGTGGTTCGTAGGTTATATGCCGGATCTCCTCGCGGGGGTTTGGGTCGGGTTTGATAAACAGAGTGAGTTGGGACTCTCCGGGGCGCCGGCTGCCCTTCCGATCTGGACAGAGTTTATGAAACGGGCGACCGCCGTGACTCCGGTGAGCGACTTTGTCGCCCCTCCTGGTATTAAGATGGTGGATGTTGATCCTATGAGTGGCTACCGCGCAACCCGCAACTGTCCCAAGGTTCTTCGTGAGGCATTTATTGAGGGAGAGGAGCCAGGCGATTCTTGCCCCCTGCATCCGGAGGGGTTTTTCTCGCGGCTCTTTTCCATTTTTTAGAGTGGGAGATGAAGTGAAGGTGCGATGGGAGTAGCGCAGAAACAGTTGAGGAGGTCTCTGGGTGCTCTGGCAGTGGTCCTGGTGCTGGTTTTCCCGGCCTGCGCCCCGCGCAGGACCGCCCGCCCGTCTTCCTCACGGGTCGGCGCTTATCCTCCCCAGGTGGCAACTGCGCCTGCCCCAGCCCCATCGCCTGAGGGAAGGATCGAGCGGCCTGAGGCCAGCCGCGTCATTCTCGAAGAGCGCTCAATCCGCGAGGAAGATCTGAAGGGGATGGGATCGTCATCGCCTGAGGTCAGGGAGCAGGCGATGAGACCGGCTCCTGCACCGCGGGCGCTGCCGCTGCCCGATGATAGCTCCCTGCTGGCCAAGATCACCCCTCAGACATCGCCTCAGGCGGCGGCCTCTCTGCGGCTGACCGAAGAGGGCAGGAAATTGCTCGCTGCCGGGCAGTACAAGAAGGCCTTGACTCGATTAGAAAAGACCATTGCCATCGATTCCACGAACCCTTACGGCTATTACTATCTCGCCCAGGCGCACTACCGCTTGGACCATTATCAGGAGTCTCTCAACTTCCTCGACGTGGCAGAGGGCCTTGTCGGCAGCGACCCCTATTGGCTGGCGGAGGTCTTTGCCTTGAAGGGGGAGAACTTCCACGCCATGGGTTTTCTCCAGCGTGCCGATTCCAGTTACTCCCAGGCCTTGCAGTTGAATCCGAGAAACCGCGTGGCCTCGGAAGGTCAGAATCGGCTGCGAGGAGAGGTGCCGCCGGCGCTCCCCTAAGGGTAGGCTCGCCTTCGGCCGCCTGCCAGCAGGGTCCGATGTTAGTCTTGGGTGTAGAGACCTCTTGTGATGATACGGCAGCCGCCGTCCTCAGGGGCCGCACCATCCTCTCCAACCTCGTCTCGTCTCAGGACGAAGTCCACGGCCCTTATGGGGGCGTCGTCCCGGAGCTGGCATCGCGCCAGCATGTGCGCCATATCCTTCCCCTCCTCGACGCGGCCCTGCAAAAGGCAGGCGTTGGATTAAAAGAGCTGGATGGCATCGCGGTCACGCGCGGTCCGGGACTGGTCGGCTCTCTCCTGGTGGGGCTCTCCGTGGTGAAGGGGGTCTCTTTTCGCTGGGGGATTCCCTATGTCGGCGTCAACCATTTGGAGGCCCATCTCCTGGCCATTTTTCTCGAGCGCGAGGTCCCGTTTCCCTACATCGCCCTGCTCGCCTCCGGCGGCCATACGCTGCTCTATCTGGTGCGAGGTTTTGCTGATTATCTCCATCTGGGGGGCACGCGCGACGACGCCGCCGGAGAGGCCTACGATAAGGTGGCCAAGATGATGGGCCTGGGTTATCCGGGCGGAAAAGTCATCGATCAGCTCGCCAGGACGGGTGATCCCAAAGCCATTTGTTTTCCGCGCGCCCGCTTGAAGAAAGGGTCTTATGATTTTAGCTTTAGCGGGCTGAAGACTGCCGTATGGCATTATCTCCAGACGCGCAGTAGAGAACGCTGGGAGGCGGAGAAAGCCGACATCGCCGCGAGCTTCCAAGAGGCAGTGGTAGATATGCTCGTGGTTCCGACGCTGAGGGCGGCAAGAGACTTGGGCGTGCGCCGCATCGTATTGGCCGGAGGCGTCGCGGCTAATAGCCGCCTACGGCAGAGGATGAAAGAGCGAGGAGAAGAAGATGGCTTCGAGACGTATTTCCCAGCGCCTTCATTTTGCACCGACAACGCGGCCATGATCGCCCTCACGGGGTATCACCGGCTCAAAATGGGCCACCGGGACGATCTGCGTCTCAACGCCGATGCCGATCTCACGCTATAATGTCTCTCTACCAAGAAGCTCGCGCACTGCTTCGGGAGTCGTCCTTTAGACCGAGGAAAAGCCTGGGTCAACATTTCCTGATCCATGAAAGGGTCATTGAAGCGACCCTCCGTTTGCTCAACGTCTCCCAGGAAGATGAAATTGTTGAGGTCGGTCCCGGCTTAGGTTTCTTGACGCGTCGGCTGGTGGAGGCTGCGCGCAAGGTATGGGCCATTGAGGTGGATCCCTTTCTAGTGGATCGACTGCGCGGAAGTCCTCTCGGGACGTGTCCTTCTTTTCATCTAGTCCACGGCGACATCCTTAAACTCGATTTCCCTTCTATCCTCCCAGGCTATAAAGTTAAATTGGTCGGCAATCTTCCTTACAGCATTTCCACGCCGGTCTTGTTCCGGCTCTTTGAGGAGCGCGATCGTTTTTCACTTTTAGTCTTGATGGTGCAGCGCGAAGTAGCCGATCGGATGGCAGCGGCTCCAGGAACAAAGGCTTACGGTACCCTTTCCATCTGGTGCCAGATTCACGGCCAGGTTCTGGAAAAGGTCTCGGTCGCTCCTGAGGCTTTTTTTCCTCGTCCCAAAGTGAGGTCGACTCTGCTAAAAATCCGCCTTTACCCTGAGCCCCTGATGCCCAAGGGGAATCTTTCTGTTCTTCGTGCGCTGGTCCGCGCCGCCTTTGGCAAGAGGCGTAAGACTCTGGGCAATGCTTTGGGGAGTCTGTTTGGTGAAGAAAGAAGAGCAGTAGAGGCGTTCCTTGGACGTGAGGGCGTCGATCCTCGGCGTCGGGGAGAAACTCTGAGCGTCGAGGAGTACATTCGTTTGGCCTGCGCCCTGAAGCCAATGCTGAGCGCTGATAGCTGAGAGCTAAGTTTTTATGCCTGAGCTTCCCGAAGTGGAAACGATCTGCGGCGGGCTTCGCACACGCGTCACAGGCTGCCGCATCATCGAAGTGAAGGTTCTGGAGCCACGGCTGAGAACCCGCGTCGGCCCAGACTTCGCTTCGAAGCTTAGGGGAAGAGTCATCACTGACGTAAAGCGCAGGGGAAAGTATATCCTGATCCTGCTGGACAACGATTCCGTTTGGCTGTCGCATCTGGGAATGTCCGGGAAACTGATCTGGGTAGAGGAAAAGCGCCCGCGGGAGAGACATGACCACATTGTGGCCAGACTGGATCAAGGCTACGAGCTTCGCTACCACGACCCACGCCGCTTCGGGTTATCGCTAGTGCTTTCTGCGACTGAGCTCGAGTCTCTGCCTCAGATGCGGGTTCTAGGACCGGAGCCCCTCGACGGTCACTTCGGCGCCGACTACCTCTACTCCGCCGCACGCAATTCTCGGCGAAGAATCAGGGACCTCCTCATCGACCAGAGCATCATCGCCGGGTTGGGTAATATCTACGCCAACGAGATTCTCTTTCGTGCTGGGATTCGGCCGGCAACACGGGCGTGGAAATTGGGGCGCGACCGTACCGGCAAGATCGCTAAGCTCACGCCCAGGCTTTTGCGGGAAGCGATCCGGTGGTGCGGCACCTCTTTTTCCGACTATCGAGACGCGGAAGATCGCTTCGGGGAGTTCCAAAATCATCTCCGGGTCTATGATCGGGAAGGCGAGAAGTGCAGAGTTTGCGCCAGCGAGATCAAGAGGGTCTCTCTCGGCAACCGCAGCGCCTTCTACTGTCCGAAGTGCCAGAAGTAGGTTTAGGCTAACTCCATTACGAGACGCTTGCCCCTATGGATGCCAGCCATTCCCTAGGAACGTGGATGGCATCCCCTTTAGCTCCGACCTTGGCCACATAAACTGACTTTACACTTGTGGCGCCAGCTTCGGACACTTTCCAGCCTCGTTTGCCGAAGACCTCAATCGCATCATGGGTGTTCCAAAATTCTCGCCGAGCCTTTATTGATCTGAACTTAGGAACTCGTGTCATCTTACTTCACCTCAAAAGGTTATCTAGGAGCGCTTTGGTCGACGCACGCGGGTTCGAGTTTCGTCTGCTACCGAGAGACACCCTTCCAGCGATTGGAGATGTCGCTCCTCTAAAACACGTGTAAGGATTCTCAATACTGACCGGCGGCCTTTCGCCCTTGCGCGTAGAAGGAGTATCCCTGGATGTGTGCCTGGGACATGGCGGCGAATATCAGAGAAATCTAGATCAAGAGTTATCAGAAATCTCTTCTCTTACCTAACATGGCGCCATAGCTCCGTATCTTCAATTCCTGATAAACCTTCGTCAGATAATCGATCTGCTTCGTATCCATGGCGTTTCAGAAGGGCGGCGTGAGGCCGGCCTAGGTTTTCATCCAATTTAATTATCACTTCCCTGACGCCCTCAAAGGCACCATTTCTTCTTCATTAGCTAATTCTGCTGCATAAGCGATGGCTGCCTTTACATCCTCGATCTTCAGAGGTGGATAGTCGCGGACAATCTGTTCAGGGGTCGCCCCCTCAGCCAAATTGCCCAAGATGACTGAGACCATAATACGTGTCCCACGAATGCAGGGCTTCCCGTGGCAGACCTTGGGATTTACTACCCCTGCCAGAAAGCCCCGTGCTTTGCACGGGGATGAATGGCAGCCCGAAGCGAAGCGGAGGCAATCGGTTTAGGTTTTATGTTCCAGAAGCCCCGCCCTTTGGGCGGGGTAATTC
>Ga0184640_10000016_pt1 | contig 41119 bp, 37 predicted proteins | sample PLM31_200_b2_FD_133161 | JGI IMG/M metagenome (GOLD analysis project Ga0184640, IMG submission 133161) | Groundwater sediment microbial communities from an aquifer in East River, Colorado, USA - PLM3-1_200_b2 | ecosystem: Environmental > Terrestrial > Soil > Riparian zone | place: USA: East...
CCAACGCTCGTCTGTGGACCTGATGCAAGCGCGACTCTCACGGCCAGTGGCGGTAGGGGGCCTTATTCCTGGACCACCACTAAAGGCGTGCTTACGCCGCCGACCGGAGTGAATAAGCAAAATATCCAACTAAGGCCGCCTGACAATCCGGGTCGGGAGTTGCTTGGGACTGCGTATCATCTTGCCGGATGTTCTTTTCAATTCGGTGGAGACTGCTTCAATCAAGGAGGTGCGAGATGTTTTGAGGCACAGTACGGCTGCAATGATCAGCCTTTGGTTGGATGCGGCGGATTCACAGCGATCTGTCTCATTGGATGCGCTCCGCAGACTTGTGATACCTGTAAAGCAGCACTTGCCGGCGCTAACTATAGTTTCGATGATGTCCTTGTTACTGTTGACGGTGCGGATTTTTTCTCGGGGAAGCCCATCACAACTGGCTGTGTCCCTCGGACAAATCCCGGATTGAATATATGCGGCGATTTTTTGCAACTTGGGATCGGAAGAGTCATTGACAAACGAACGCAAAGTTGCAGGCCGTGCAGGCTCGAAATGCAAGGGGCAACGGTTACAGTGATCGACGCTGCCGGTGCTTCGGTCAGCAAGACAGTTACGGTGAAATGAATACAAAAGCAATGGTGGGAGCAATAGCCTTCTCGCTTCCTAGCCCGGCTGGGAAGCTGGGAAGCTGGGAAGCCGGAAGGCTTAGCGGCAAATCGTGGGTATTGGGGTAGTGCATGAGTATTGATTTATATTAGGCTCAGGTAGTGTCGGGGCGTGGCCCGGAAGCGGTGGGCACGGCTTCGAGAGGTCCCTGCCGGCAGGCGATGGGTTCAGTCATACTCCGTAAAGTTGGACACGCGCCATTCTTTTCCGTCCTTGCGCGCGGTAATGAGCAGGCGGCGGGTGAAGTCCGGGGTGTCCTCCGCCTGGATCGTGGCCTCGTAGATGAAAGAGACCCGCTCTCTCCCTTCCTTCTTTTCCAGGAGCCGATAATGGACCCTGGGCTTGCGCGTCGAGGCATCGATGGCCTGTCCTCTGGTCAGGCGGATCTCTTCGTTGATCTTCTGGAGCGCCAGGCCCGCGGTATATTCTTTGGCCTTCTCCAGATCGATGTGGACGTAGTGCTGGTCCATGAACTCCTCGGCCACTCCCTGCGCGGTGTTGAGGTCCCTGCCGCAGGCGGCCAGGAGCGAGGCGGACGAGCACAGCCACAAGGCTATTCTGGCGCAAAGCCCTTTCATGGAGTCGCTCCGTCTTGGAGGAGATGCTGGCCCATCCAATCGAGGGACTCCCGGAGGGCCTGATCCAAGAGAGAGGGATTGGAGAGGCGGTGATCTGCGCCCTTGAGAATGCAGAGCCTCTTTGGACCGGTGAGATGGGCGTAGAGCTCATGGGCCTCCTCCACGGAGACGGTTCCATCCGCGTCTCCATGGACGACGAGGACAGGACAGGAGATCTTCTCGACGGCCTTCAGGATGTCGATCTTTTCCACGTCCACGAGAAGGGCGGCACTCATCCTCCGTCCATGAAAATCGATGAATCCATTCCGGTGCCAGCCTTGGATCTCCTTCTGGGTCAGAAGCCCCTGGATGATCTTTTGCGGGTGGACCGGGGCGGCCACGGTGACCAGGGCAGCCACCCTTTTTTCTTGAGCGGCGAAGAGCAGGGCCACGGAGCCGCCCATGCTGGAGCCCAAGATGCCTATTTTTTGGATGTGATATCGGAGCATGAATTGAAAGGCCGCCTTTAAGTCCTCCACTTCGCCACTGTAGGTGATCTCCTCGAATCTGCCGCTCGACTCTCCGGCGCAGGAAAAATCGAACCTGAGGGAAACGATCCCTCTCTCGGAGAGAGAGCGGCTCAGGGCCACGAGCTTTTCGCTCTCCTTATTGGATTCCATGCCATGGCAGAGGATGGCAGCCGAACCTCTCCCTGCCCGCGCCGGGAGATGCAGGACTCCTTTTAAAGTCTCTCCCCGACAGTTCACAAAGGAGACTCTTTCCTCGCGTGCAGGAATGTTTTAGCCCTCCGTGGTCTCGTTCGTGGCGAGAGAACGCATATCACTTTTATGTCGTTTGTATTAGCTTTCCGCCGGCGAGCTTCCCCTTCACCGGCCTGCCAAAGATTCCCAACGCGCATAGCAAGCCTTGAGATCGTTCGTTACCGCTTCCAGGCGCTCGAGGGCGCCGGCGATTTTATTGCGCGGTTGCCGATGAAACTCGGCCTCGCTTAGCACCGTATGTAACCGCGACTGCTCCGCCTCCAACGATGCGATTTTTCTCGGCAGCGATTCCAGCTCGCGCTGCTCCTTATAAGAGAGCTTGCGGGCGCTATCGCCGCGCTTTTCTTCTATGGGAGCGCCCGCGCGCTTCGGCGGCTTTGTCCGCTCAGCGGCGACGCCCTGTCGATAACGCGCCCAATCCTCGTATCCGCCGACATATTCCCCGACGTTGCCTTCGCCCTCGAAAACCAGCGTGCTCGTCACGACGTTGTCGAGAAAGGTCCGGTCGTGGCTCACCAGCAGCAGCGTCCCTTTGTAATCGGCCAGCAGATCTTCCAACAGCTCCAGCGTATCAACGTCCAAATCGTTCGTCGGCTCGTCCAGGACCATCATGTTCACGGACCGGGTAAAGATCTTTGCCAGCAACAAGCGATTGCGCTCGCCGCCGGACAACGTTTTCACCGGCGAGTCGATGCGTTCCGGTGGAAACAGGAAGTCTTTCAGGTAGCCGATGACGTGGCGTGAACGGCCTTGGACGGCAATGTAGTCGGAGTCGGCCATGTTCTCGCGCACCGTCTTCTCCGGATTCAACCGTCCGCGGTGCTGATCGAAATAAGCCACCCGCAGACGGGTGCCCATCACCACCTGCCCGCTGGTCGGCGCAATCTCCCCTAAGATCAGCTTGAGCAGCGTGCTCTTGCCGGAGCCGTTCGGGCCGATGATGCCTACCCGGTCGCCGCGGAGGATGCCCGTGGACAGATCGCGAATAATAAGGTTGTCGCCGTAGCGGAAACTCACATGGCGCAAATCGACCACCAGCTTGCCGGACAAATCGCCGGCATCGATCCCGAAGCTGGCCTTCCCCTGCGCCGCGAGGCGTTGGCTGCGCTCGTGCCGCAAGGCCTGCAATGCCCTGACCCGTCCTTCGTTGCGCGTCCGCCGCGCCTTGATGCCCCGCCGAATCCATGCCTCCTCTTCCGCCAGCTTCTTGTCGAACTTGGCAGCCGCGCGCGCCTCGATTTCCAGCATTTCCTCTTTCCGGCCGAGGTAGGTGTCGAAGTCGCCGGGAAAAGAAGTCAACTTTCCCCGGTCGAGCTCGATGATGCGGGTCGCCAGATGTTTCAGCAACGTCCGATCGTGGGTGATAAAGATCAGCGAACCGCGGTAAGCGAGCAGATACTTCTCGAGCCACGTAATCGCGGCGATGTCCAGATGATTGGTCGGCTCGTCCAGCAGCAACAGATCGGGCTCGCTCACCAGGGTCCGCGCCAGCATGACTTGTCTTCGCGTCCCGCTGGAACAGTCGGCGAGACGCTTGTCCGCGGGCAAACCCAACCGGGTCAAAACGGTCTCGACCTTCCGGCCGATGTTCCAGCCATCCAGCGCGTCGATGCGCGCGTGCAACTGCGCCATCCGCTCCAGGGACGATCGCTCCGCCGTGCCTGCCTGGTGCGTCACGTGGTGGTACTCCGTCAGCAGCGCGCCCAATTCGCCCAATCCGGCGGCGACCACTTCAAACACGGTCTGTTCCGTATCCGGGGGCACCTCTTGCTCGAGATGCGCGATGCGCAACGTCTCCTGGCGCCAGATCTCGCCGTCGTCCGGCAGCGCCGCCCCGGTGACGGCTCGAAGCAACGTCGATTTGCCCGTGCCGTTGCGGCCGACGAGGCACACCCGCTCACCCGGCTCGATTTGAAAATCGATGTGGGCGAGCAACGGCAGGTGGCCATAGGCCAGAGATACGTTGTCGAGGCGAAGTAAAGGCATGGGTTAGTTCCACTATCCGTGCCCGTTTGCGCCCCAGATTCTCCCCTCCACCCACAGCCTCGCCAGCTCCAGGGCATAGGCGTCGGCCTCTCGCCGGGAATCAAAGCTCGCTCTACGTCGGCCGAAGATGGGGATCTTTTTAACGGTATCCGCCTCGTGGATGATCACCGTCGCGCGCGCAACCCATCCGCCCGACCGAAGCCGGTGAGAGACAAGCTCAATGGAATGGTCCCTATACGATACCTTCTTCATCCGATTTTTCGGTTGCGGTTCTCCACCGGAAAGCAGAGATTGCGGCGGGAACTGTCAAACCTTCTCATGACTGAGACTGGATTCATTTCGACACTCGAAGTCTGACCGACCCGGGGCAACGCTTCAGGCCGCGACCGAGAGTCCACCATTGACAACCCAGCCACATATACGCATAGTTTACAAAAACCTATACGTCAACCCTATTGGAGATCGCCCCCGTGAACCGTCCGGTCCTGGAAGCGGCGCTCGGATCGATGCCTGCGGACTTTGAGGATGCTGTCGTGTCCGAGGCCGCCTCCCACGCGGAGGTTGAGGCCATTGTGACTCGGGATCCACGTGGCTTCAGGCGCTCCCAAATCCCTGTCTACTCTCTTCAAGAACTATCCACTCTGTTGCAGACACGGTGTTAGGGCAGAAAACAGAGCTGTCCACAGGGTCTTGACCTCAGGGCGGCTTTTGTTTCTTCCGGGGACGTGTTATGTTAAGAAAATTTTTTTAAGACCGTGAGTCAGGTGAAAGAGCTGATCCGCCAATATGAAGAGCACCTGTGCTTGGAGCGTCACCTCTCCAAGCACACGCTGAGAGGCTATCTGAGCGATCTGCAGCAGTTCCGACGCTTCCTTGAGGCCCAGGGGTGGCGCCACGGGGATGCCAAAAAAAAGCGCCTGGAGCAGGTGGATGCCCATGTGGTGCGCGCCTTTCTCGGTGCTCTATCCAAGACCCATCGCAAAAGCTCCATGGGCAGAAAGCTGGCCGCGCTGAAGGGATTTTTCCACTATCTGGTGAAGGAGGGATGGCTGGCAAAGAATCCCCTCATAGGTTTTGCCACGCCCAAGCAGGAGAAGCCGCTGCCGGTCTTTCTCTCTGTGGATGATGTGTTCCGCCTTCTCGGGTCGGTTCGAGGGATAGGGCTTCTCGAGGCGCGGGACCGCGCGCTCCTAGAGCTCCTCTACTCGACGGGAGTGCGAGTCAGCGAGCTGGTGGGCCTCTCCTGGGGCGAGATCGACTTTACCCTGGGGCTCGTTCGGGTCCTGGGAAAGGGCTCCAAGGAACGGGTGGTTCCTGTGGGAGAGGTGGCGCTTCAGGCGCTTGGGGACTACCGCGCGGAGCAGGCAAAGCAACTGGGCTGTCTTCCCGCGGGAGACGAGGCGGTCTTCTTGAACCGCCGGGGGCAGAGAATCACGACGCGTAGCGTCGCCCGCGCTGTGGAAAAGCACCTTAAGGCCGCGGGGATCCCCGTTCGGATGGGACCGCATGGGCTCAGGCACACCTTTGCCACGCATCTCTTAAATAGCGGCGCTGACCTGCGCGTGATTCAAGAACTGCTCGGCCATACGAGCCTCTCCACCACCCAGCGCTACACCCATGTGAATCTCGATCAGCTCACGGCGGTCTATGATAAAGCCCATCCGCGGGCCTGAAACGATGTTTCACGGAACGACCATACTGGCGGTGCGCCACAAGGGTAGGGTGGTGATGGTAGGGGACGGACAGGTGAGCCTGGGGCAGACCGTGCTCAAGCACAGCGCCCGCAAGGTGCGCAAGCTCTACCATGATCGGGTTATCGCCGGCTTTGCCGGGGCCACGGCGGATGCCTTCACCCTGTTTGAGAAGTTCGAGGCCAAGCTGGAGGAGTTCAACGGCAATCTCAAGCGCGCCGCTGTGGAGCTGGCCAAAGATTGGCGCACGGATCGGGTCCTCAGGAGATTGGACGCCTTGCTGATCATCGCTGACGGAGAAGAGTGCCTGGTGATCTCCGGGAGCGGAGATGTGGTGGAGCCTGATGATGGCGTGATCGCCATCGGTTCCGGCGGGAACTATGCCCTGGCCGCGGCCCGGGTATTGATCAAGCACACCCAGCTCGACGCCCGCGCCATAGCCGAGGAGGCGATGCGCACCGCCGCACAGATCTGCGTCTATACCAACGAGCAATTCACCTTCGAGGAGCTGCCATAACCCATCTCACGCCCAAGGGCGCGGCCCGTGATTCATCTAAGAGTGGAGCTTCCCTGGCCTGCCATCGGTTGACGATGGACGCGGGACGATTTAAAAGAGAGTTGAGGTGCGCTCTGGGTTCTATCTATGAAAGATCCTAGGAGAGAAGAGTTGATCGAAGGGGAGTCCGCTCCCTCCCCGGCCCCCGTGATGACGCCGCGCGAGATCGTGTCGGAGCTGGATCGATACATCGTGGGGCAGAAGGAGGCGAAGCGGGCGGTGGCCATCGCGCTGCGCAACCGCTGGCGCCGGCAACTGGTCCCGGAGGAGCTGCGCGAGGAGATCGCGCCGAAAAACATCATCATGATCGGGCCGACAGGCGTGGGCAAGACCGAGATCTCCCGCCGGCTCGCCAAGCTGGCCCAGGCCCCCTTCATCAAGGTGGAGGCGACAAAGTTTACTGAGGTGGGATATGTCGGCCGGGATGTGGAGTCGATCATCCGCGATCTCACCGACCTGGCCGTCAATATGGTGAAGGAGGAGGAGAAGCAGAAGGTCGAGATCAAGGCCAGAGAGATCGCTGAGGAGAAGATCCTCGATCTCCTCTTGCCTCCCCTCCAGACCGGGAGCACGCCGGCCGATCCGGGAGAGGGCGCCCGGGGCCAGGCCACGCGGGAGCGACTCAAAAAGATGCTGCGGGAGGGAAGGCTCGACGAGCGCTTTGTGGATATCGAGATGACGCACGCGATGGTGCCCATGATCGAGGTCCTGACGCCGCCGGGGATGGAGGGGATGGAGTTTAACCTGAAGGAGATGTTCTCCAATCTCCTCCCGAAGCGGACGAAGAAGAAGACCGTAAAGATACCCGAGGCGCTGCAGATCCTCACCCAGGAGGAGGCCAACAAGCTGATCGATATGGACAAGGTCATCGCCGAGGCCATCCGCCGGGTCGAGCAGTCGGGCATTGTGTTTGTCGACGAGATCGACAAGATCGCGGGTCGGGAATCGACCCATGGCCCGGATGTCTCGCGCGGGGGGGTTCAGAGGGATCTCCTGCCGATCGTCGAGGGTTCGACGGTCAGCACGAAATATGGAATGGTCAAGACCGATCATGTCCTTTTTATCGCCTCTGGGGCTTTTCATGGGACCAAGCCCTCGGACCTGATCCCCGAGTTCCAGGGTCGTTTTCCGATCCGTGTGGAGCTCAGTCCATTGGGCCAGGACGATTTTGTCAGAATCCTGAAGGAGCCAAAGAATGCCCTGATCAAGCAGTATGTGGCCTTGCTGGAGACCGAAGAGGTTCACCTCTCCTTCGAAGACGAGGCCGTGGTGGAGATCGCCCGGATTGCGGCCCTGGTCAACCAGAGGACGGAGAATATCGGCGCCCGGAGGCTCCATACGATTATGGAAAGATTGCTGGACGAGATCTCGTACTCGGCCCCGGAGATGAGGGAGCAAGAGATAACCATCAGTGCCCAGTATGTGCGCGACCGCTTGAGCCCGATCCTCAAGGATGAAGACCTCTCCCGCTATATTCTCTAAGCATCCGAGCCTCCCAGCTTCCCAGCCTGGCTAGGAGGCGGGGAGGCTGGGAAGCAAGGTAGGAGCCATGGAAAACTTTATCGGGAAGGCCGAGGTCTTGATGGAGGCCCTTCCCTACATCCAGCGCTTTTATGGCAAGACCTTTGTCATCAAGTATGGCGGGAGCGCGATGGTGGACGAGGAGCTCAAGGCCAGCTTCGCTCAGGACATAGTGCTGCTCAAATATGTGGGGATCCATCCGGTGGTGGTTCATGGTGGTGGTGCCCAAATCGATCAGATCCTGGAGAAGATGGGGATCACCAGCCGTTTTGTGCGCGGGATGCGGGTCACGGACCGCGAGACCCTCGACATCATCGAGATGGTTCTGGTAGGCAAGGTCAACAAGGAGATCGTCGGGCTCATCAATCAGCATGGTGGGATGGCCGTGGGGTTGAGCGGCAAGGATGGGAGCCTCATCCGCGCGTGCAAGATGAGCGTGAAGGTCTCCCACGATGGAGAGCCGCCTGAGATTATCGATATCGGCATGGTCGGAGAGATTGTCGGCATCAACCCGACGGTGATCCGCTCACTGGACGAGAACAAGTTCATTCCGGTCATCGCCCCGGTGGGCGTCGGCGAAGAGGGAGAGACCTACAATATCAATGCCGACCTGGTCGCCGGCCAGATCGCCGAGGCCCTGGGGGCAGAGAAGCTCATCCTGCTCACCGATGTGGCAGGGGTCAGGGACAAAAAGGGCGAGCTCCTGACCACGCTCAAGATCAACCAGGCGTGCAAACTCATTCAGGATGGGGTGGTGGCCGAGGGAATGATCCCGAAGGTGGAGTGCTGCATGGAGGCGCTCAACGGAGGCGTGGGCAAGACCCACATCATTGATGGCCGGCTCAAGCATGCGGTCCTGCTCGAGATCTTCACCAAAGAGGGGGTAGGGACTGAAGTGGTGCGGAAGTGATCTATGGATAGCCGGCAGATCCTCAAGCTCACCGACAAATACGTCGCCACTACCTATGCCCGCTTTCCCGTCGCCCTGGTCAGGGGCAAAGGGGCGCGGGTCTGGGACGCCGACGGCAAGGAGTATCTCGACTTCGTCGGCGGCATAGCGGTCATGAGTCTGGGCCATAGCCACCCCGCGGTCGTGCGCGCCATCCAGCAGCAGGCCAAGAGGCTGCTGCATGTTTCCAATCTCTACTATACCGCTCCCCAGTCGGAGCTGGCGCGGGAGCTCTGTCGCCATTCCTTTGCCGATCGGGTCTTTTTTTGCAACAGCGGGGCCGAGGCCAATGAGGCGGCCATCAAGCTCGCCCGGCGCCACGGCGCCGCCTGGCTCGGGGGGAGGTATGAGATTCTCTCCACCCACAATTCCTTTCATGGCCGGACCCTGGCGACATTGACGGCCACAGGGCAAGAAAAGGTCAGGGCCGGTTATGACCCGCTGCCGCAGGGCTTTCGCCAGGTGCCTTATAACGACCTCGCGGCCATGGAGGCGGCCATTGATGAGAAGACCGTGGCCGTTCTGGTCGAGCCGATCCAGGGCGAGGGTGGGGTGGTCGTTGCGGACGAAAACTATCTCCGGGGGCTGAGGGAGCTGTGCGATCGGCACGGTCTCCTCCTGATCTTCGACGAGGTCCAGGTCGGGATGGGCCGGACCGGCAAGCTCTTTGCCTACGAGCATTACGGCGTTGAGCCGGACATCATGACCCTGGCCAAGGCCCTGGGCGGCGGATTGCCCCTGGGCGCGATGCTGGCCAAGGAGAAAGTGGCCCGCAGCTTCGTCCCGGGCTCTCATGCCTCGACCTTTGGCGGTAATCCTCTGGTCTGCAGCGCCGGCCTTGCCGTTCTGAGGACGCTCCTCCAGGGCGGCGCGTTGAAAAACTGTGCCCGAATGGGGCGGCTCCTCTTAAAGGGGCTCAAGGGGCTTAAGGGCCGCTTCTCTTGGATCCGGGAGGTGCGCGGGAAGGGGCTCATCCTGGGCATGGAGCTCGAGCGCGATGGGAGCAAGATAGTGGTCGATTGCCTCCAGGCAGGTCTTCTGATCAACTGCACCGCCCAGAATGTCCTGCGCCTCCTCCCGCCTCTGACCTCGGGCAGGAAAGAGATCGATCGGGGTCTGGCCATTCTGGAAAAGGTCCTCTCGCGCCAGTAGGCGGCGGCCCGCGCGTCCCATGAAAAAGAGGGATCTTCTGAGCTTAAGAGATCTCACGAGAAAAGAGATCGAGGCGATCTTTTCCCTGGCCCGCCGGCTCAAGCGGGAGCAGAAGCGGGGCATCCGCCATCGACTGCTGAGCGGAAAGACGCTGGCCCTGCTCTTTGAGAAGCCGAGCCTGAGGACGCGCGTTACCTTTGAGGCGGGCATGGCTCAGCTCGGTGGCCACGCGCTCTTCCTCGGCCCCGATGAGACCAAGTTAGGGACGCGCGAGCCAGCGGCGGATTGCGCCCGCAACCTGAGCCGGTGGGTGGATCTCATTGTGGTTCGCACCTTTGCTCATGAGACGCTTCAGGAGATGGCGCGCTTTGCCACGGTCCCGGTGATCAATGGGCTCACGGATCTCTTCCACCCGTGTCAGGTGTTGACGGACTGTTTTACGCTCTTAGAACACCGGGGCAGGCTGGAGGGGTTGAAGATCGCCTTCGTCGGTGACGGCAACAACGTGGTCCACTCCTGGATGGAGGCGGCGGAGAGATTCTCGTTCTCTTTCTCCCTTGCCTGTCCCAGAGGCTACGAGCCCAAGGAGGCAATCGCGCGCCGGGCGCGGGAGAATGGGGGAAAGATCCTGGTCACCCATCGGGTAGAAGAGGCGGTGGAGGGGGCGGATGTAGTCTACACCGATGTCTGGGCGAGCATGGGACAAGAAGAAGAGCTTGAGGCAAGGCGCCGGGCCTTCCAGGGCTATCAAGTGAGCGAGGGGGTCGTGGCGATGGCCAAGAGGGAGGTGCTGGTGATGCACTGTCTGCCGGCGCATCGGGGAGAGGAGATCACCCATGAGGTCTTGGAAGGTCCCCGCTCCATCGTCTTCGATCAGGCCGAAAATCGCCTCCATGTCCAGAAGGCGATCATGGTGTGGATCTTAAAAGGGATGAAGGGTTTAAGGGTTAAAGGGGTAAAGGGAAAGAGATGAAGGTTAAGAAAGTGGTACTGGCCTATTCCGGTGGGCTGGATACCTCCGTCATCCTGCGCTGGCTGATCGAGACTTATCGTTGCGAGGTCATCGCCTATTGCGCGGATCTGGGCCAGGGGGAAGATCTGAAGGCGATCCGGCGCAAGGCGCTCCGGACCGGCGCGGGCAGGGTAGTTATCGACGACGTGAAGGAAGAGTTTGTCAAAGATTTTCTCTTTCCGATGCTCAGGGCCAATGCGGTCTACGAGGGCTCCTACCTGCTGGGCACCTCGATCGCCCGGCCTTTGATCGCCAAGGGACAGATCGAGGTCGCTAAGAGGGAGAAGGCCGATGCCGTGGCCCACGGCGCTACGGGCAAGGGCAACGATCAGGTGCGCTTCGAGCTCACCTACTACGCCCTCAAGCCCGACGTGAAGGTGATCGCGCCGTGGCGCATCTGGGATCTGAGCTCGCGCGCGGCCCTGGTGGACTACGCCCGGCGTCAGGGTATTCCGGTCCCGGTGACGCGCGCCCGGCCCTACAGCATCGATCGCAACCTCTTTCACATCAGCTACGAGGGGGGGGTCTTAGAGGATCCATGGAAGGAGCCGCCCGAAGATATGTTTCTCTGGACCAGACCCGGGGAGAGGGCCCCGAAGCGGTCCGAATATATCGAGATCGATTTTCACCGCGGCGATCCAGTGGCGCTCAACGGCCGGCGTCTCTCCCCGGTCCGCTTGCTCTCAGCCCTCAACGGCCTGGGGGGAAGGCACGGGATCGGTCGGGTGGATCTCGTGGAGAACCGCTATGTCGGGATGAAGTCGCGCGGCGTCTACGAGACCCCTGGGGGCACTCTCCTCCATGTCGCTCGCCGCGGCCTGGAGTCGATCACTATGGACCGGGAGGTGATGCGGGTTCGCGACTCCTTCATCCCCAAATACGCGGAGATGGTCTATTATGGTTACTGGTTCTCTCCTGAGCGGGAGCTTTTGCAAAAGGCCATCGATGCCTCTCAGGCCAATGTCAGCGGGAGGGTGCGTCTGAAACTATATAAAGGAAGCGCCGTCGTGTGCGGCAGGAAATCGGAGAATTCTCTCTATGATCCTCAAGTGGCAAGTTTCGACCAGGGAGGGGGCTACCGCCAGGCTGATGCTGAAGGATTCATCAGGCTGAACGCCCTGAGGCTCAGGCTGTTAAAAAAGATAAAGGGTTGAAGGGTTGAAGGGATCAAAGAATAAGAGGCCAAGGCTTTGGGGAGGTCGTTTTGGGGCCGGGATGGCAGAGTCCGTGGAGGCCTTCACCTCCTCGATCGCCGTCGACGCGCGGCTTTGCCGCCAGGATATCGCTGGCAGCATCGCTCATGCCCGGATGCTTGCCCGCCAGCGCATCATCCCGGCGCGTGAAGCGCGGCGGATCGTGCGCGCCCTGGAGGCGATTCAGAAGGAGATCGAGAGCGGAGGCTTCTCTTTTTCCTCAAAGGACGAAGACATTCATATGAACATCGAGCGGCGCCTTATCCGGAAGCTCGGGGCGGTGGGAGAAAAGCTCCATACCGCCAGGAGCCGGAACGATCAGGTGGCTCTGGATATGCGCCTCTATCTCAGGGAAGAGATCCGGTCCATCATCGGCGCCCTGGGGGGGCTGAGGCGCGAGTTGGCGCGCACCGCCAAGCGCTACCTGACGGTGATCATGCCCGGCTACACCCATCTCCAGAGGGCGCAGCCGGTCCTCCTCTCCCACCATCTCCTGGCCTATGTGGAGATGCTGGAGCGCGATCGGGAGCGCCTGGAGGGGTGTATCCAGAGGGTGGATGTCCTGCCTCTGGGGTCCGGGGCCCTGGCCGGGACGACCTTCCCCATCGACCGGGCCTATGTCGCAAGGCTGCTCCACTTTCCGCGCGTCTCCAAGAACTCGATCGATGCGGTGAGCGATCGGGACTTCGTGCTCGAGTTTCTCTCCGCCTCAGCCATCCTCTTTGTCCACCTCAGCCGCCTTGCGGAGGATATGATCTTGTGGTCTAGTGAAGAATTTGGTTTCATTGAACTCCCGGATCGCTACTGCACGGGAAGCTCCATGATGCCGCAGAAGAAAAATCCCGATGTCCTGGAGCTCATCCGGGGCAAGAGCGGCAGGGTCTTTGGCCACCTCCAGGCCCTGCTTACGGTGATGAAGGGGCTGCCCCTGGCCTATAACCGCGACCTCCAGGAGGACAAGCCCCCGCTCTTCGATACCGTGGATACAGTGACGGCAAGCCTGGCAATGATGCGGGAGGTGGTGCGGGAGATAAAGGTCAAGAAGGAGCGGATGCTGGCCGCGGTCAAAGATGGGTTTATGAATGCCACGGACCTGGCGGATTACCTGGTGCGCCGCGGGGTGAGCTTTCGCTCGGCCCATGCCGTGGTCGGGAGGATGGTCCGTTTCTGCATCCAAAAGGGCCGCCGGCTGGAGGAACTTTCGCTCAGAGAGCTGAGGGGATTCTCCCCGAAGATCGAGAAAGATGTCTATGACTATCTCACTCTGGATGGCGCCATTCAGCGCCGGCGGGCCATAGGGGGGACTGCCCTGGCCAATGTGCGCCGGCGTTTAAAGGAAATCGGGGCATGATGACACAAGGAAAAAGGAAAAAGGTAAAAGACAAAAGTATCCAGCCTTGCCTTTTGCTTTTTGCCTTTTGCTTTTTGCCTTTTGCCTTCTCTTCAGCGGCCTGTGGCAGGAAGGGCGACCCGCGAGCCCCGGAGCTGGCCATTCCCGAGGCCATCAGGGATCTCAAGGCAGAGGCGGGAGAGAAGGGGATCGTGCTCACCTGGAGCCGGCCGTTGCACTTTGCGGACGGAAAGGAGATCAGGGATCTGGTCGGGTTCATTGTTTTGCGCCAGGATCTCCCTCAGAAACCGGCCTGCCCGGACTGTCCTGTGCCCTACCGGGAGCGGATCACAGTGGACGTGGAGGATCAGGGGAGGTTCATCAAGAAGAAAAAGTTCCGCTTCATGGATCAGGAGCTGCAATCCCAGACCGCCTACCGCTACCGCGTCTTCGCTCAGCTTGCGGATGGCACGCTGAGCGGGCGCTCCAATGAGGCGGAGGCGTCATGGAGGCCATGAGATGGATTACTTTGAATACCGCGACGGTGAGCTGTTTGCCGAAGGGGTCCCGGTCCGCCGCATTGCCCGCGAGGCCGGGACACCGGTCTACATCTACAGCCTGGCTACCCTGAGGCGCCATTTTCGCGTCTTCGATCAGGCCTTCGCGCCCCTGCCGCACCTCATCTGCTTCTCGATGAAGTCCAACTCCAACCTCGCCCTCCTTCGGCTCTTTGTCCGCGAGGGCGGGGGATTTGACATCGTCTCCGGCGGGGAGCTCTTTCGCGCCCTCAAGGCCGGCGCCGATCCCGGGAAGATCGTCTTTTCCGGCGTGGGGAAGCGCGCGGAAGAGATGCGCTCCGCCCTGGAGGCCGGCATCCTCATGTTTAATGTGGAGTCTGAGCAGGAGTTGAGCCTGCTCAACGAGGTCGCTCGCGGCCTGGGAAAGAAGGCGCCGATTAGCCTGAGGGTCAATCCCGACGTGGACCCTCAGACCCATCCCTACATCTCTACCGGGATGAAGCAGAGCAAATTTGGCATCGACATCAAACGTTCGGTCGAGGAATACAAGAGGGCCCTTTCCCTTCCCCACATCGAGGTGATCGGCATTGACTGCCATATCGGTTCCCAGATCACCTCGATTCCGCCGTTTGTCGATGCCTTATCCAAGGTAAGGGAATATCTGGATGGAGTGCTGACGGGTTCTCTGGGAAGGGGTACAATCCGCTATCTCGATCTGGGAGGAGGTCTGGGGATCCGCTACAAGGACGAGGAGCCACCCCACCCGGAGGACTATGCCCGGGCCCTCATCCGCGAGCTGAAGGGGCTGGAGGTCACGCTGATCCTGGAGCCTGGCCGGGTGATCGTGGGCAATGCCGGCATCCTGGTCAGCGAGGTCCTCTATATCAAGGAGACCGACGAAAAGAAATTCGTCGTCGTCGATGGCGGGATGAATGACCTCATCCGCCCCGCCCTCTACGGCTCTTACCAGGCGATCCGTCCTGTTGTCCAACGCGACGGGGAGAAGATCATAGCCGATGTGGTAGGGCCGGTCTGCGAAAGCGGAGATTTTTTTGCCAAAGATCGAGAGATGACCAGGCCTGAGCCTGGGGAGCTGCTCGCGGTGATGAGCGCCGGGGCCTACGGCTTCTCCATGGCCTCCAACTACAACTCGCGGCCCAGGCCGGCTGAGGTCCTGGTCGATGGAGAGGGCTTTTATCTCATCCGCTCCAGAGAGACGCTGGAGGATCTGGTTCGAGGGGAATCGGTCCCGCCGAGCCTACGGTAGGGATCAAGGATTTAAGGGATGAGGGGTTTAAGGTTGAAGGATTCGAGGGATAAAGGGACCAGGGGATCGAGGGTCAAAGGGAAGATGAGAGAGATCCCTTTTACCAAGATGCACGGCTGCGGCAATGACTTTATCTTTATCGATTGCCTCAAGCGCAGGATCCCGGATCTGGGCTGGTTGGCCAAGAGGCTCTGTGATCGCCGCTTTGGGATCGGCGCAGACCAGCTCCTGACGGTCCATCCGTCCAAGAGCGCCGACTTCAAGATGGAGATCTACAACGCCGATGGCGGCCAGGTGGAGATGTGCGGCAACGGCATCCGCTGCTTTGCCCGGTATGTTTACCACCATGGGCTAACCAAGAAGAAGGAGATCGTGGTCGAGACTCTGGGAGGCATCGTCCGGCCGCGCCTGATCGGCGATAGAGTAGAGGTCGATATGGGAGAACCGATCCTGGAGGGAAAAAAGATCCCGGTCCAGGCCGGTGGCAGGATCCTCAACCATCCGCTCGACGTGGATGGGATCACCTATCAGGTCTCTTGCGTCTCGATGGGAAATCCCCACTGCGTGCTCTACGTTGACGAGCTCGATCATCTCGACGTCGAGGGAATAGGTCCGCGCTTCGAGCACCATTCCTTTTTCCCCAACCGGGTCAATACTGAGTTTGTAGAGGTCCTCGGTCCCCAGGAGATCAGGATGAGGGTCTGGGAGCGTGGCGCCGGGGAGACCTGGGCCTGCGGCACCGGCGCCTGCGCGGCCGCGGTAGCCGGGGTATTAACCGGCAGGACAGAGAGAAAGGTGACAGTCCACCTCCGAGGCGGGGATCTCTTGATCGAATGGCGCGCGGATAACCGCGTCTCTATGACCGGCGGGGCGGAGGAAGTCTTTCAGGGAGCGGTAAGGATCTGACAGGAGGGGAAGATGTTTTCCGGTTCCATAGTAGCCCTGGTCACACCGTTCAAAGACGGAAAGGTGGACTGGGAGAGTCTCGAAGGGCTGGTGGAGTTCCAGATAAAAAATGGCACCTACGGTATTGTCCCGTGCGGAACCACGGGAGAGTCTGCCACCCTCAGCCACAAAGAACATCACGAGGTGGTCAGGGCGGTGATTAAGGCGGTGAAAAAGAGGGTTCCGGTTATCGCCGGAACGGGCTCCAACTCGACGGAAGAGGCGATCGAGCTTACTCGCGCCGCGGAGGCCGACGGGGCCGACGGGGCGCTTTTGATTTCGCCCTACTACAACCGGCCCACGCAGGAGGGGATCTACCAGCACTACAAGAGAGTTGCCGCCTCCGTCGGCATCCCGCTCATTATCTACAACATCCCTGCCCGGACAGGCTCCAAGATCGAGCCGGAAACCCTGGCGCGCCTCTCGGAGGTCAACAACATCGCTGGGGTCAAAGAGGCCACCGGTTCCGTAGACCAGGCTATCGATGTGCTGCGTCTGTGCGGGGATCGCCTGGCGCTCTATTCCGGCGAAGACTCCCTCACCTATTCTCTCATGTCCTTAGGGGGCCAAGGGGTGATCTCCACGGCGGCGAATGTCACGCCCAGGGAGATGTCCGAGCTGACGAGTGCCTGTCTGCGTGGGGAGTGGGAGAAGGGCAGAGCCATCCAGTTCAAACTCATCCCCTTGATCCGGGCGCTCTTCATCGAGACCAACCCGATTCCGGTCAAGGCGGCCCTCGCGCTCATGGGAAAGTGTCGGGGAGAGCTGCGGCTTCCCCTGACTCCTATGTCCGAGGGCAATCTTAAAAAGCTCAGGCAGGCGATGACCGATCTTGGTCTCGTCTGAGGCGGACCATGCTAGGACTCGTTGTGTGCGGGGTGGCCGGGCGCATGGGCGGCACGATTGTGCGCGCGTGCCGGCAGGCACCCGGAGTCGAACTGGTAGGGGCTATTGACCGGCCGAGGAGTCCCAGGATCGGCAAGGATGCAGGAGAAATCGCCGGCGTCGGCAGACTGGGAATTTCTGTTAGCGACCGCATCGAACCTTACCTCAAGGCCGGCACCGTCGTCGTCGATTTTACCCACCCCAAGGCCTCCCTTGGTTTTCTGAGAGTTGCGGCGAAAAAAGCGCTTCCCCTCGTTATCGGCACGACCGGTTTTAGCGCGAAAGAATTGGCGGAGATTAAAAGGCTTTCCCAACGGACTAGAGTTGTCCTCTCCGCGAACATGAGCATCGGTGTCAACTTGCTCCTGAGCCTCCTGAGCGGCGTGGCCCAAACCCTTGGGGAAGATTACGATGTGGAAATCGTAGAGGCGCACCACCGCTTCAAGAAAGATGCGCCCAGCGGAACGGCGTTGGCCCTGGCTCGTGCAATATCGCAGGCGCTCAAAAGAGACCTGGATAACGTCGGCGTTTGCGGGCGCAAGGGAATCGTCGGCGCGAGAACGAAAAAAGAGATCGGTCTTATGTCTATCCGCGCTGGCGACATTGTGGGCGAGCACACGGTGATCTTCGGCGGCCTAGGCGAAAGAATCGAGTTCATCCACCGCGCCCACAGCCGCGACGCCTTCGCCCGCGGCGCCATCCGCGCCGCCCAGTGGCTGGTGAAACAGAAAAAGGGCCTCTACGGCATGCAGGACGTGCTTGGGCTGGGTTCCTCACGCTAACTTTCCTTGATACGATTGTAGATTGACTTTCTTTCGATATCGGTATAGAGATACCGATAAAGGAGGTGGTCTTTGATGGCGGTCGAAAAAGTCACCTTTACTTTACCTGAGGAGTTAGTCCGAAGACTGGCAAAGGTCCCGGCTGGCAAAAGAAGCATGCTTGTCAAAAAGGCCGTGGAGAAGGAATTGGATCGGGAAGCTGCAACCGCAACGCTTAGAAGGATGAAGGGAAAGACTGCTTGGAAGGAGAAGTACCATCCCGATTTACTCACGGCCAAAGATTTTGCGCACTATAGGCCCCTTAAGAGTCGCCTCCCTGGATGAGTTTCCTTTTAGACACTAATTTTGTTATCGGGCTCCTCCGAGGAGCGCGGCCTTACTGGGAATACCTTGAAAAGTTGTTGGAGCCGGCGCCCCCGTCGGTCTCAGCGGTGACCCGTGCTGAGATCTATGCAGGGTGTCATCCAGCCGAAGAGACGGAGACAAGAAGGCTTTTAAGCTGTTTCCGGGCGATTCCTGTCAATGCTGATATTGCTGACATGGCAGGTCGATACGCCTACCGATTTGCTCGCCGAGGCGTAACTCTTCACTTAGAAGATGCGTTAATCGGTGCAACAGCAGTTCATGAGGGGCTAGTTTTAGTGACGCAGAACATTAGCCACTTCCCAATGCTTTCTCTGGATAAAAATCTCCTTCAGTTCCCAACTCAGTAAGGGATGTTGGGATCATGGCTTTACTGGAGCGCCGTCAGGCAAAGATCATTCTATGGTAGACATGGACACGATCGTGTCGCTGTGCAAGCGGCGCGGGTTTATATTTCAGTCGAGCGAGATCTACGGCGTGCTGGGCTCCGCCTGGGATTACGGGCCGCTGGGAGTCGACTTCAAGAACAGCGTCAAGCGGCTCTGGTGGCGCGACAATGTCCGGTTCCGCGCCGACGCAGGTCGATAGCCGTTAGCTGGTTGCACGTCGGGGGGGAGCGCTCGCCGCCTCGCTTTCCCGTGACGCGTTGACGTAGGTGCCATATACGTGTAGTCTACGTGTAGAGACTTGGAGGGGACACGATGCAAAAGAAGCTGACCATCACTGTTCACGAAGAAGTCTACGCCGGACTTCGCAAAGTCATTGGTCCGAGGAAGATAAGCCGATTCATCGAGGATTTGGTCCGTCCTCACGTCGTGAAGGCAAGGCTGGAGTCCGCTTACAAACGGATGGCTCAAGACGAGGCGCGCGAGGCCCAAGCCCTGGAGTGGTCCGAAGCGACGGTGGGAGACGTGTCCCATGAAGCGCGGTGAGGTTTGGTGGATCAATTTCGATCCGTCCGTCGGCGGAGAAATCAAGAAGAAACGCCCCGCTGTAATCGTTAGCAATGACGCGGCAAACAAGTTCTTGAATCGGGTTCAGGTTGTTCCTCTGACCACCAACATAGATGCGCTTTATCCTAGCGAGGCCTATGTGACGCTGAAGGGCAGGCGGAGTAAGGCGATGGCCGACCAGCTGACCACTGTGAGCAAGTTGAGATTAATCAATAAAGAGGGCCTCGTCTCAATGTCGGATATGACCGGCATCGAAAGGGCTATAAAGACTCAGTTGGACCTAGCATAAGCAAACTCAAGAGCAAAAACTTTCGCCTGAGTTAGCTTTGTCGTCCTCTCCATTTTGACACCACACACATCATCTATTACATTGGCCTAATTCATAAGTATCTGTAAGGGACGCTCATGGTAGACATGGACACGATCGTGTCGCTGTGCAAGCGGCGCGGGTTTATTTTTCAGTCGAGCGAGATCTACGGCGGCACCGGCTCCTGCTGGGACTACGGCCCGCTGGGAGTGGAGCTGAAGAATAATGTCAAGCGCCTCTGGTGGCGCGACAACGTGCAGATGCGCCTGGACATGGTTGGGCTTGACGCCTCGATCCTCATGCACCCCACGGTCTGGAAGGCGAGCGGCCACCTCGACCACTTCACCGATCCCATGGTGGATTGCAAGGCCTGCCAACATCGATTTCGTGCCGACAAGGTCGACGAGGGAGAGTGGATCCACTACTGCCCGGCGACCAAGGGGAACAAGTTTGTGGTGCCGGGCGGCGAACCTTGCAAGCACTGCGCCGCCCGCCGGACACTCTGCCCGGTCTGCGGCAAGGGCGAGCTGACCGATCCGCGCCAGTTCAACCTGATGTTTAAAACGTTCATGGGACCAGTAGAAGACGAAGCCGCTGTCACCTACCTCCGGCCCGAGACCGCCCAGGGCATCTTTGTGAACTTCGACAATGTGCTGCAAGCCATGCGGCTCAAGCTCCCGTTCGGGATAGCTCAGATCGGCAAGGCCTTCCGCAATGAGATCACCCCCGGCAACTTCACCTTTCGCACCCGCGAGTTCGAGCAGATGGAGATCGAGTACTTCGTGATGCCGGGAACGGACGAGGAGTGGCATCAGAAATGGATCGACGAGCGCTTCGCGTGGTACCAAAAATACGGTATCCAGAAGGAGAAGATCCGCCTGCGCGAGCACGAAAAGGACGAACTGGCTCACTATGCCAAGCGCACCGCCGACATCGAGTACCAATTCCCCATGGGATGGAGCGAGCTCGAAGGGATAGCGAACCGGACAGACTATGATCTGAAACAGCACTCCAAGTTCAGCGGCAAGTCACTGGAGTATTTCGACGAGGAGAGCAGGCAGAAGGTTGTTCCCTATGTCATCGAACCGTCGGCAGGCGCGGACCGCTCCACCCTTGCCTTTCTCGTCGATGCCTACCATCAGGAAGAGGTGAGGGGGGAGAAACGCGTCGTCCTGCGCTTTCACCCGGAACTGGCGCCGATCAAGATCGCAGTTCTTCCGCTGCTCAAAAAGAATCCCCGGATCGTCGAGACTGCAAAAAAGATCGGCGCCGACCTGCGCCGGCGCTGGCCCTCGGTCTACGACGATACCGCCGCGATCGGCCGGCTCTACCGCCGCCAGGATGAGGTGGGCACGCCCTTCTGCGTGACCGTGGATGTGCAGACGGTGGGCGACGGGAAGGGCCCGGCGGACGAGAAGGTGACGATCCGCGACCGCGACACCATGCAGCAGATCCGGGTGCCCACCTCTGCCCTGGAGGCGACGATGGCGGATCTCATGGCCGGCAGGTGGTCCCAGGTCTTGAAGCAGCACGGGTTGTACCAGGGCGCCGCGTGAAGGGGCGTAAGGCAAAAGGGTCCCAAGATGAAAGTCTAAAAGAAAAAGCCCTCTTCCGCTTGAGCCCGGGGGAGAGGCGCGATCAGGGAGAAGGCGAGGCTCAAGGCCCGGTTGGCGGCCGCGGCCAGGAGAAAGATCAGGAAAAAGAGGGAGTACATCTCGGCGATGCGAAACTGGGTGTAGTAGTCCACGATCAGAAAGCCGAGTCCGGCCTGGGCGATCTTGGTCTCCGCCAAAAGCGCGCCGGTGACCGCGGCGCCCATGCCGATTCTGAGCCCGGTAAAGAGGTATCCTAAGATAGCTGGGAGATAGATCGAGGTCGCCATCTGAAGCGGAGTGGCGCCGACAGAGCGACCCACATCGAGATAGACTGGCCGGATCTCTCTCATTCCGGCGATGGTGAGGAGGGCGATGGGAAAGAAGGCTGCCGCCGCGGCCACGGCCAGCTTGGACTCGGCGCCGATGCCGAACAGCAAGATGAAGACCGGCAGCACGATGATCTTGGGGACGACGGCGAGGTAAAGGATCATCGGTTCCATGGTCTGGGTGAGAGAGCGCCGACTTCCCAGGACCATGCCCAGGGGGATGGCTAAAAGCGCCCCCAGGGCCAGTCCCCCGCCCACCTCATAGAGGCTCGCCTTCAGGTGGGGAATCAGGATATCCGTGCTCAGTTGGCGCCAGAGTTCCCAAGCGATCTCCCTCCAGGGGGGAAAGAGGTCCGGGAAAAGGAGGCCCGACCTCCCGGTAAGCTCCCAGAGGATGATCAGAAGCAGAAGGGTGGACCCCTGGACCAGCAGGCGCGATCGGCGCATCTCTACCTCCGGATCCAGCGCTCCATCCGGTCCAGAAGATGGAGAAAGGCGACGGAGAGGATCAGCACCCCGAAGAGGCCCGCGTAGATCTCCTCGGTCTCGAAGCGGAAGGCGGCCTCCGAGATCCACTTTCCGATCCCGCCGACATTGACGATGAACTCCATCCCCAGGATCGTTTTGAGAATGTAGGTGAGCCCCAGGCGGAAGCCGCTGAAGACCGCAGGCGCCGCAGCCGGGATCAGGATGTGGCGGAAGATCTGCCGCGGCAAAAGATTCATGCTGCTTCCCACCTGGATCAGGACCGGGTTGACGTGATCGAGCGCGCTCCTCGTGTTGATCGCGATGGGGATCAGGCCGAAGAGGGCGGCGAGGGCGATGATCGCCGCGCTGGTTCGTCCAAAGGCTACGAGAAAGAGCGGATAGAGGAGGATCAGGGGAGAAGCAAAGAGGGAACTCAGAAGCAACTCGTAGCTCAGGCCCAGGATCCGGTAGCGCCAAAGGAGATAGCCCAAAAGCAGGCCCAGAAGGGTCGCGAGGAGGAAGGCGAATCCGATCTCATAAAGGGTGATGAAAACCATGCCCGCGATCTTGCCGTTCGCGAGCTGGGACCACAGGGTGCGCAGGGCCGCGGAGGGTTTGGCGAAAAAGAGCGGGCTCACCCATTGAGCGCTGACCGCAAGCTCCAGGAGGAGAAGGCAAGAGAGAACCATCAGGGAGCGGTTAAGGATCGACTGCGTTTTTTCTCTCGCCCACATGACGGGCTCAGGGGAGATAGGTGAGATCGATGAGGCGGTCCAGCTCCTCTTGGGTGAGGGCCTTTTTGAGAAATCCGAACTTCGCTGCGTCCTCCAGGGTCACCTGGATCCCCTTGATGGGCCTAAGGTTGAGCGCCCCTTTCGAGTAGAAATCATAAGTCTTCTTCACGGTCGGTTCGGCCATTTTCAGGTCCGCTCTTTTCATCCAGATCTTTACCGTCTCCTCCTGGTTTTTAAACATGAAATCGAGGGACTGCTGATAGGTCTTGAAGAAGGCCCTGGCCGCTCCTGGGTTTTTCTTGAGAAAGTCAGCGTTGGCAAAATTGACCCGGATCGTCACCTCCCGGAACTTGGGGATCTCGTCCCCGCGGAAGGCGATCCGAAGCTCTCCCTTCTCGATGCGATCGAGGAAGAAGGGAGGTGCCGACCATCCGGCCTCGGCCTGACCGGTCTTGATGCCGGTGAAGGTATCGGGCACGCTTCCCAGGGCGACCGCCTCGGGGGCCTTTAATTTCTTGCTCTGGAGCAGCTCGATGACGCCGAGGACGGCCATGTGTGTGGAAGATCCCAGGTTGCTGTAGGCGATGCGCTTCCCGGCGAGGCTGTCCATGGTTCGGTAGGGCGAGTCAGCGAGCACGTACCAGTAGATTTCCTGGAGCCCGGTCATCTCCGCCGAGACCACTTGGATGGGCGCTCCCTTGGAAAAGGCGCTGAGGATAGCGAACAGGCCTGTGGCCAGACCGACATGGACGTCTCCCGCCACGACCGCCTGAACATTCTCGCCGCCGCCCTTCACAAAGACGGTGTTCACCTCCAGACCCGCCGCTTTGAAGAAACCCTTCTCCTCGGCCACGTAGATCGGCACCGCGGTATCAAACAGCACCCGGTGGGGCACCCCGATCGTGATCTTGGCGCCATGGGTCGAGGCCAGGGCGGGTAGGGCGCTGAGAAGCCAGACCGAGAGCGCGACCAACAAAAATCCCCTTTTCATAGCTGTTCCTCCCTTTTGTTTTACTGGAAAGCCTTTCCTTCTCTCTCCTGGAATGCCTTTAGGGACTCCTCTCTCAATGTGCTCCAGATCTCTCCCACCAGCCGGGCGAACTCCTCTGAGGCGATCATCGAGGGGTCTCTCGGGCGGGGGAGAGAGATGGAGAAGATGGCCTTGGTCTTGCCGGGCCGCGCCGTCATCACCACCACCCGGTCAGAGAGCTGCACCGCCTCATGGATGTTGTGGGTCACGAAGAGGATCGTCTGACCCAGCTCGTCCTGAATGCGCAAAAGCTCTTCGCCCAGGATGATGCGGGTCTGCTCGTCCAGAGCGCCAAAGGGCTCATCCATGAGCAGGATCTTGGGCTCCAGGACGAGGGCGCGGGCGATGGCCACCCTCTGCTTCATACCACCGGAAAGCTCCGAAGGGTAGCGCCCCTCGAAGCCTGAGAGCCCCACCAGGCGGATCATCTTCAGGGCCTTTCTCTCTCTTTCTTCCTTGCTCACTCCGCGCATCTCCAGGCCAAAGGCGACGTTCCCCAAGGTGGTGCGCCAGGGGAAGGTGGACTCTTCCTGGAAGACCATGGCGACGTGGCGGTGGGGACCCCGGATGCGCTCCGTGCCGATCTTGATCTCCCCTTCGTGGCTCGGGACGAGGCCACCGATGATCCTCAGAAGTGTCGACTTGCCGCACCCTGAGGGTCCGATGATGGAGACAAATTCGCCGGTGCGGATCTCCAGGGAGACCTCTTCCAGGGCCTTTACCGGCGGGGAGCCATCCTCACCAGAGCCAAAGGTCTTGCTCGCGCCTCTGATGACCAGCATAGGAGAGGGAAAAGATATGGCATCCTGGGGGATAGGTCAATGTGCAGCCAGGCCTGGGCGATCTTTTGCTTTAGCCAGGGGAATCGGATATAAGGGTCTCTCGGATGAGAAGATCTCACGGGTGGAGAGGAGAGAGATGATCTGGTCATCAAACTTAGGCATGCCGGGGATCGGCAGGAAGCGCGCCGCCAAAAAGGTAGTAGAGGATTTCTGGAGGGAACAGGCCAGTGCCGGAGAGGTTGAGGCCGCGCTCAGAGAGGTCCGAACAGAGAATTACCGGATCCAAAAAGAAAAGGGTATCCAGTGGATACCGGTTTTCGACTCGGACCCCTACGACCGGCTGCTGCGCCATGCGGTGATGTTCGGCATCGTGCCGAAGAGATTCGGCACAGCCAAGGAGGCGGCCTCGGACCTCCAGGTCTACTTCTCGATCCCGCGCGGGACGGCCAAGGCCCAGGCCTGCGCCATGACCAAGTGGTTCGACACCAACTACCACTGCATCAAGCCCGAGATCGAGGGCCCTTTTCAATTGACCAGGAACTTCGCGCTGGAGCTTTTTAACGAAGCCAAGGGGCTCAACCTCCAGCCCAAGCCGGTCCTGCTCGGCCCCCTGACGCTCTTTCACTACTGCGTCAACAAGCGCGAGATATCGTGGGAGAAGCTGCTGGACGAGATTACGCCTCTCTATCTCCGGGTGGTGGAAGAGCTGGTCCGGGCAGGGGCCCAGGTGATTCAACTGGATGAGCCGGTCATTGTGACATGGACAGATCGCAGCCAGATCGGGCCGCTTAAAAAATTTCTCTCCTCTCTGACGCGTGCTCAAGGCGCGGCCAAGATCCTCCTCCAGACCTACTTTGCCGATGTCCGAGAGCTCTACCAGGATCTCCTCTCGCTTCCCGTGGATGGGATCGGATTCGATTTTGTGAGGGGGCCGAAAAATATCGAGCTGCTCAAAAGCCACGGCTTCCCCAAGGAGAAGATCCTCGGCGTGGGGCTGGTAGACGGACGCGGGGTATGGCGCAGCGACCTCAAGGCCAAGGTCGCTCTGGTCGAAGAGATCCAGAGGCACTTTGCCGGCGATCTCGCCATCCAACCGAGTTGCAGCCTGCTCCACCTCCCTTATACCGCGGCGGATGAGGTGGCGCTCTCCGCGGAGATCAAAGAGTGGCTGGCCTTTGCCTATGAGAGGCTCGATGAGGTCTCTCTCCTGGCGCGCTATTTCTCAGGTGAGAAGGGCCGCCTCCAGGGGCTGGTGGATCAGAACGCCGAGATGCTGCGGCAGAGGAAAGAGAACCTGGCGGTCACGAACCCGCAGGTCCAGACGCGGCTGAAGGGCCTTAGGCCTGGGGACTTCCAGCGCCAGGTGCCGCGGCAGAGGCGTTATCAGATGCAGCGCGAAAAGCTCGGGCTGCCGCTCCTCCCCTCCACCACGATCGGGAGCTTCCCCCAGACCGCCGAGGTGCGCAGGAAGAGGCTCGAGTACCGCCAGGGCAAGATCACGGAGCGGGACTACCGGACCTTCATCCAGAAAGAGATCGCCGAATGGGTGCGCATCCAGGAGGAAGTCGGCCTGGACGTGCTCGTCCACGGCGAGTTCGAGCGCGCCGATATGGTGGCCTACTTTGCTGAGAATCTGGAGGGCATTGCCAATATCCAGGGCTGGGTCCAGTCTTACGGCACCCGCTACGTCCAGCCGCCGATCATCTACGGCGACGTCTTCCGGCCCAGGCCCATCACCATGGAGTGGATCACCTACGCGCAGGGCCTGACCAAGAAGCCGGTGAAGGGGATGCTTACCGGGCCGGTGACGATCCTCAACTGGTCTTACGGCCGCGACGACATCCCGCGCCAGGATCAGGCCTATCAGATCGCCCTCGCCATCCGCGATGAGGTCCAGGATCTCGAGCGCGCCGGGATCAAGATCATTCAGATCGACGAGCCGGCGATCCGCGAGGGGCTGCCGCTCAAGAAGGAGGATGGGGAGGACTATCTCAACTGGGCAGTGAGGGCCTTTCGCCTGGCCTCGATCGGCGTCAAGCCCGAGACCCAGATTCACACCCACATGTGCTTCTCGGAATTCGGCGACATCATCCGGCACATCGACGCCATGGATGCCGATGTCATCTCCATCGAGGACTCGAAGAAAGGCGGCGAGCTGGCCAAGAGCCTCCATGCCGGCGCCTACGGCGGCGCCATCGGCCTGGGGGTCTTTGACGTCCACAGCCCGCGCGTGCCTGAGGTTGAGGAGATGGAGCGGATCCCCCGGACCGTGCAGGAGAAGGTCGGCAAAGAGCGGCTCTGGATCAATCCCGACTGCGGCCTCAAGACCAGGGGAAAGAGCGAGACCCTGGCCCAGCTCAAAAACATGGTCGCCGCCGCCAGGCAACTGCGCGCCGCCCTGGCGCGCTCCTGAGGCAAACTGGAAGAGATGATCTTCTCCCGGCAGCGGTGTGATCTCCAGGTTTGCCTTTCTGGCCTCGGCCCTTCGACGCGGGCCACGGCTTCTGGCCGTGGGCCCTTGCTCAGGGTCGTCCTGAGCGAGCGAAGCGAGTCGAAGGACGACGTAGTGGAGCCACGGGCTCTGCCCGTGGCTCCACCATCTGGCGCGCCTCATGAGTATTGACTTAAGGCCGCAGGCCGACTAGTGTGTGCGCGGTACGGCCCGGGAACCGAGAGCTGAATTCGCCAGCTCTTGGGATCACGCTGTTGCCCGGGCCCAGCGAAGACATTTCCAATATGGAGGGGACCTATGTACCAGACCAGCATGTATGAGGGTATGCTCGCAGAGACCGTCACCGTTCGCGGGGCCAAGGGGGATATCATCAATGCCTACTTTGCCCGGCCTCTGGGTGCCGGGCCCTTTCCCGGTATGGTTTTGATCCACCACGCGCCCGGTTGGGATGAATGGTATCGGGAGGCCACGCGCCGCTTCGCCCACCATGGCTATGCGGCGATTTCTCCCGATCTGTACTGCCGCGAGGGCCAGGGCACGCCAGAAGACGTAGGGGCCAAAGTGCGCGCCGCGGGCGGCGTCCCGGACGACCAGGTCCTGGGCGATGTCGAAGGGTCGATGCGCTATTTGCGCTCGCTTCCTTACACCAACGGCAAGGTGGGCGTCTTCGGCACCTGTTCCGGTGGCCGCCACGCCTTCCTCGTGGGGTGTCGTCTGAAGGGCTTTGACGCGGCCGTGGAATGCTGGGGTGGTAACGTCGTCATGAAGAAAGAAGACCTGACGCCCAAGCGGCCGGTCGCCGCGATCGATTACACCAAAGACCTCTCGTGCCCGCTCCTGGGCCTCTTTGGCAACGAAGACAAGAGCCCCTCACCGGAACAGGTGAATCAGCATGAGGCGGAGCTCAAGAAACACGGTAAGAACTGCGAGTTCCACAGGTATGACGGGGCCGGCCATGGCTTTTTCTACTACGACCGGCCGGCCTATCGGCAGGAGCAGGCGATGGACGGTTGGAAGAAGGTGTTTGCCTTCCTGGAAAAGTATCTGAGCACGCCGGCGAAGTAAGCTTGGCACAGAGAGGAGTGCGACCATGTGCACCATGATTGTTCAGCAAGCAAAGATAGAGGGCTGCGGCAAGGGGCCGGGCGGTTGGTTCACAGTGGGTCAAGTCAACGTGTCGTATGACCACCCCTATCATGCGCCGCTGGAGCATGCGCTGAACCTTGACTTTGTGAATGAGGCAGAGGGGCCTGGGGCACGGGTGGCGGTGGAGCTTAGCGTGGAGGCGGCGCGCCACCTGGTGAAAACTATCCAAGCGGTGCTGGCCCGGGCCGAGGCCGGCGGCCACCTGGACGGGCCGGCGTGATGTTGATAAAGGCGCCGGGCGGCGTGTTGAGCCAGAGTTCTTTGCGGTAGCTTGTTCCTTCCTAACCCGGTATTTCCCCCGCAGATCAGATCGTTGAGATCTGGTAGTGCTCGTGGTGCAGTTCCGCGCTCGCCTTGATGATGATTTTGCGGTTGATCTCTCTCTCCAGATGGTCCAGGCTATGGGTTTCATCGTCGTAGAGGTAGTTGGCCACATCCGGGTGGACCCGCACCATGATCTTCTTTCCGTCCTCTAGGGCGGCCTGATCTTTTTTAATCGCCCTTAAGATTTCATAGGCCAGGGTAACCCGCGACTTGATTCGCCCCCGTCCCGCGCAGTGGGGACAGGGACTCATCAGCGTGTTCTGCAGGCTCTCCCGGGTCCGCTGCCGCGTCATCTCCACCAGACCGAGCTCGGAGATCTTGAGGATGTTAGTCCGGGCGCGATCTTTTTTGAGCGCCTCCCTCAGGGCCTCATAGACCTTTTTGCGGTTGTCCGCCTTCTCCATATCAATAAAATCGATGATGATGATGCCGCCGGTATTTCTCAGGCGCAGCTGACGGACAATCTCCTGGGCCGCCTCGAGATTGGTCTTGAGGACTGTCTCTTCCTGGTTTCTCCTGCCCACAAAGCGGCCCGTGTTGACATCGATGGCGGTCAGCGCCTCGGTCTGCTCCAGGATGATGTGGCCGCCGGACTTGAGCCAGACCTTGCGCTCCAGAGCCTTTTCAACCATGGCCTCCACTCCATAGGACTCCAGGATCGGCTCGGGCCGGCTATTGAGCACGACCTTGGATTTCCAGCGCGGCAGGAAGTGGCCCACAAAATCGAGGATGCGGCGCTGCTCTTTGGCCTGATCCACGATCACTTGGTGGGTATCCGCGGTAAAGAAATCGCGGATGGTCCGGGCGATGAGATCGAGATCCTGGTGGATGAGGGCCGGCGCGGTCACCGATTCCCCCTTTTTTTGAATCCCTTCCCACAGCTTAGCGAGAAACTGAAGGTCTCTGAGGATCTCCTTTTTGCTGAGCCCCTCGCACGCGGTCCTCAAGATGAAGCCTCCGCTCCTTCGGGCGAGGGACTGGGCAATCTCCTTAAGGCGGTTTCTCTCCTCCTCGTCTCTGATCCTGTGCGATACGCCTATATGGTTCATGGTGGGCATGAAGACCAGATACCTCCCGGGCAGTGAGATGTGGGAGGTGAGCCGTGCCCCTTTCATTCCCAAGGGATCCTTGGCCGCTTGAACCAGGATCTCTTGCCCCGGGGAGAGCTGCCGCTCTATGGGGAGGCGATGGTGCGTCGGAGGCCTGGTGCTCTCAAAGACAATCTCTTCATCGGATCCATTGATGAGGGGGGCAAGGTCTTCAGGTCCGGTGGTCAAATCGGATACATGGAGGAAGGCTGCTTTTTCCAGGCCGATGTCGACGAAGGTGGCCTGCATGCCCGGGAGCACTCTGGCCACTTTGCCTTTGTAGACGTTGCCCACGATGCCTCTCTCTTGTCTTCTCTCGACCATGAACTCGGCCAGCGTGCCGTCCTCCATAATGGCGATACGGCTTTCATGGGGGGTGGAATTAATCAGGATGTCTCGCTTCATGAATGGCGCTCTTTCTCTTGGTTAAAATGACAGGGGGGATGATTGGAGGGATCTCTCCACAACATTGGAGATCCAAAGGAGCCAAAGACGTAGATAAAAGCTAGAATTTTTATAGTCTAAAACTGATAAAAGATCAAGGGACCTGTGCGCGCCCGATAGTTGACTTTCGCGCCCTTAGCCGTTATTTTACTCTCGATCCCTTTGGTGGTAATATAAATTTGTTCTAGCTTAGAGGGCTTTTTGGCCATGAGTTACGCCGCAACGATGCCAGGCTATTCCATCCTCAATACCAAGGTGCTGATCCTCAATCGCTCCTACCTGCCGATCCACGTCACTTCTGTGCGGCGCGCCTTTGCCCTTCTCTATCAGGGGATTGCCCGGGCAGTGAATGGGCAGTATCAGACGTTCGACTTCAAGAGCTGGAGCGATCTCTCTGTCTCTGTGCATGACGAATCGATTGGATTGGTCAATCGAGCCATTCGGGTGCCCAGGGTGGTCCTTCTGGTGGGCTATGACCGGGTGCCAAAGCGCCAGGTCCGCTTCAGCCGCTATAACATCTATGCCAGGGACAAATGCACCTGTCAGTATTGCGGCCAGAGACTGCCCCGGGAGGAGCTCAACCTAGACCATGTGATCCCTCGCTCGCTGGGCGGTAGCTCGGCCTGGGAAAATGTGGTCTGCTCCTGTCAATCCTGCAATCGGCGCAAAGGAGGCGGGACGCCGCAAGAGTCTGGGATGGCCTTGTTGCGCAGGCCCTTTAAGCCCAAGTGGACTCCCTTTATGCTGGAAACCTTTAGCCTCTCCCGCTATCGCGAGTGGCTTCCTTTCCTCAACACTGTGGACGTATCCTACTGGAACACGGAGCTTTTGGAGAGGTAGTTCTTCCATCAAAGCCCCCTATATATTGTGTCTTAGTCTTCAATATACCCATTATATTGTAAGTTCTTCTTGACACTCTTATTTCCTTGTGAAATATTGGGGCCAGACTTTTCTGTCCCGTATTTGTATCTATGGCTCCTACCACTTGCGGGTCGAGTGATGCAGCTTAAAAGCCTAGAGATGGCCGGTTTTAAGTCCTTTGTGGAGAGGACCATCCTCCAGTTCACCCCTGGGGTCACGGCCATTGTGGGTCCCAACGGTTGTGGCAAGTCCAACGTCGTTGATGCCCTTAGGTGGGTCATGGGGGAGCAGAGTGCGCGCCACCTGCGGGGCCACCAGATGGAAGACGTCATCTTCAACGGCAGCGAGACCCTTCCGTCCACGGGGATGGCGGAGGTCTCGGTGGTTTTCGCCAACGAGGATGGCCGGGGTCCGGCAGAGTACCAGAGCTTTAGCGAGATCATGGTGACCCGGAGGCTCTTCCGCTCGGGAGAGTCAGAGTATTTGATCAACCAGACCGCCTGTCGCCTCAAGGATGTTATTGAGCTCTTCCTCGGCACGGGGGTAGGGAACAGGGCCTATGCCATCGTGGAGCAGGGGCGCGTAGAGGAGATTGTGAACGCCAGGCCCGAGGAGCTCAGGTCCCTGATCGAGGAGGCCGCGGGCACGAGCAAGTACAAAGGCCGCAAGCTGGCCGCCGAGCGCAAGCTGGAGCGGACCGAGCAGAATCTGCTGCGCGTCAGCGACATCGTCCGAGAGATAGAACGCCAGATCCGCGGCATGGAGATGCAGGCGAAAAAGGCCGAGCGCTACAGGTCGCTGAGGGAAGAGCTCAGGGAGAAGGAGCTGCGCTGGGCGGCCGTGCAGCGAAAGGGCCTGGAGGGTGAGATCTCCGGCCACGAGACCAGATTCAAGGCCACGGAGGATCGCCTGGTTCAACTGCTCGCCTCGCTCTATGCCCAAGAGGCAGAAAACGAGAGGATCAGACTGGCGCTGTTAGAGACAGAACAAGGGACCAGCTCTCTCCAGGAGAGTCTGTACCAGCAAAAGATGCAGGTTCAGGGAGAAGAGCAGAAGATCGACTTCTGTAGAAGAGAGCTGGCCGCGCACCAGGAGGCGGAGAAGAGGATCCTGGCCGAGCTTCTCGCCGCCAGGGAAAAGCTCGGCATGCTCTCCCAGGAGATCGAGGGATTGAGAAAGGCTCAAGAGGAGTTCGTCCAGCTCTCCCTCTTTGAGGAGACTTTCCTGCGCGAGCAGGAAAAGGGGCTTGAGGAAATCAGGCTTCAGATCCAGCAGCTCCAGTCGGAGGTGGAGCGGGAAAAGGAGATCCTCATCGAGACGGCCAGTCAACTGTCTCACCTGAACAATGACCTGCGCGCGGCCGAGAGACGGCGGGAAGAGGTCGAGAGGGAGCTGGCTAAAAACCAGCAAAGGGAATCGGATATGACGCCCGCCCTCCCCTCCTTGAGGCAGGGGCTTGAGGAGAAAAAGGCTGCCTTGGAGCAATGCCTCTCCCGGGCCGAGGAGGTGGAGAAGGAGACGGGTGTGGCCGCGAGCCGGCTCCAGGAATGGGGTGAGCTCCGGGAGGAGCGCGAGGAGAGGGTGGCTGCTCTCAAGGGGCAATTGCAGGAGGCCCAGTCCCGGCGCGTCTCGCTTGAGGCCTTGCAGAAAAACTACGAAGGGTATCAAGAGGGCGTTCGGGCCATCATGTTGAAGCGGCAGAAAGACGCTGCCTTTGAAGGGATTTGCGGCCTAGTGGAGGAGGTGATCGAAGCCCCGGAGGCCTTCGAGAAGGCCCTGACGGCGGTGTTGGGCGATCGGCTTCAGTATATCATCGTGCGCGGTCACGAAGAGGGGATTGAGGCCATCGAGTATCTCAAGCGCGATTCTTCGGGCCGCGGGAGCTTTATCCCGCTCAGGTTGTCGCGTCGGGCGCGCCGCTCTATTCCCCAGACCGAGCCTGAGGTCGTTGCCCCTCTCTTCGAGGTGGTTTCAGTCAAAGAGGACTACCAGGAGATCGCCGAATACCTTCTGGGCGACGTGGTGGTGGTGCGGGACTTGAGATCAGGGCTGGAGCTCTGGAACCGTAACGGATTTGTCAGCACCTTGGTGACCCTGGATGGCGAAGTCATCGACCCCATGGGCGTCGTGACCGGTGGGAGCGTGGAGAGCCTCGGTGGCAGTCTCCTGGCGCAGAAGCGCCGCATGAGGGAGTTAGAGGCCCTGATGCACGAGCTTGAGGCACAGCTCCGCGCTGAAGTGAGAGAGATGGAGGATCTTAAAGAGCGGATCGACCAGACTGAGGCGCGCAGGTCTGCTTTGGTCGAGGAAGGCCACCGTCTGGCATTGGAGCGGGTGGGCTTGGAGCACGAGATCCTCCGGGCAGAGCAAGAGGTCCAGCGCTTGGAGGAGGCGCTGCAAGCGTTGGCGCAGGAGCACAGGGATTGGTCCGCCAGCCTCAGCGCCCTCAGGGAGACCCTGAGGCAGTGTCAGACGGAGATCGACATCCAGCTGCGGAACAGAGGGGAGGGTGAAAGGGCCCTAGCGGAAAAGCAGCGGATCCTATCTCAATTGAGCCGGGATTTGGCGCGCGTCGAGACCGAGGTCACCGAGGCGCGCGTCCGCGCCGCGGCCTTGACAGAGAAGAGGGAGAACGCCCAGCTCAATTTAGAAAACCGGCAGAGACTAAAGCAGGAGCTCTCCGAACGGATCCGGTCCTACGAGTCTCAGGTCGCTGAGATCCACCAGAAGAGGGATCATCTGGAAGAGGCAACCCGCCTTGCCGAGAAATCTCTGGAAGAGGGAGGGGGGGTCGCGGCAGGGTTGGCGCAGAGGCTGGAAGGCGAGCGGCAAAAGTACCGGGAGGTCTCGCGCCGCCTGGGCGAGGTGGAGGAGGCGATCAGAGAGCTGCGCTCTGCGGCGCAGGCCTTGCAGGAAGAGAAAAACCAGCTCCAGCTCCAGCTCTCGGAAAAGAGACTGAACCTCCAGCACCTGGTAGATGGGATCCGGGAAAAATACGATCTGGATCTGCGCGCGGCAACTCCGGGAGAGGAGGGGTCGGTGCCGGACCTGCCTGCAGAGATCGAGGAGCTGCGCACCCGGCTGGAACGGATGGGGGAGGTGAACCTGGCGGCCATCGGAGAGTTTGAGGAGCTCAACAGCCGGTACCAGTTTTTGAGTCAGCAGAAGCAGGACCTGGAGCAATCGATGGCCGATCTGCGCCGGACGATCGCTCAGCTCAACCGCTTCTGCCGCCTGCGCTTTAAAGAAAGCTTCGTGCAGATCAACGAGAGATTCGAGGAGATCTTTCCCCGCTTCTTTCAGGGAGGCAGGGCGCGGTTGGTCCTGACGGATGAAAACGATTACTTGGAGACCGGCGTCGATATAGTGGCCCAGCCGCCGGGAAAGAAGCTCCAATCGATCACCCTCCTTTCCGGAGGGGAAAAGGCCCTTACGGCCGTGAGCCTTCTCTTCGCCATTTTCTTGACCAGGCCCAGTCCGTTTTGCTTTCTCGACGAGGTGGATGCCCCCCTGGATGATGCCAATATTGACCGTTTTAACGAGATGGTTAAGGAAATGAGCCAGTGCTCTCAGTTTGTTCTCATCACCCACAACAAAAGGACCATGCAGTCCGCCCAGGTCCTCTACGGGATCACCATGGCGGAGCCTGGGGTCTCCAAGGTCGTCTCGGTCAGGATGGGTTGAAGAGGGTCTCTTTCAAGTTGAGCTTTGCGTAACCGTCTTGGCAATGGATTTTCTCGAGCGGTTGAGAGCTGGCCTGGCGCGCACTCGGCAGGGATGGGTGCAGAGGCTCGAGGCCCTCTTCCGCAGGCCTTTAGATGAGGAGGCGCTGGCGACCATGGAGGAGATCCTGATTTCCGCCGATGTAGGGTTAAAGGCTACCCGGCGGCTCATCGAGGCAGTGCGGCGATCTTACCCTGGAGATCGTGGGCAGGGGGCCAGCGACCTCTCGGTCTGTTTGCAGCAGGAGATCATCCGCATCCTGAGGGGAGCCGAGGGCGCGGCTGTGGCCCCCCTTCGCTTCTCGGTACGCCCCTGGATCGCCATGTTCGTGGGTGTGAACGGGGTGGGAAAGACCACCACCATAGGAAAGTTGGCTGCTCAACAGTGCCGGGCGGGCAAGAGAGTCCTTCTCGTGGCCGCAGATACCTTTCGTGCCGCGGCCCTGGAGCAGCTCGAGATCTGGGGTCAAAGGGCAGGGGTGGAGGTGGTCAAGCACCGGCCCGGACAGGATCCCTCAGGTGTGGTTTTCGATGCCGTCCACGCGGCCCGGAAGCGTGCTGCTGACAGCGTTCTCATCGATACCGCGGGAAGGCTCCATACCAAGGCCCATCTGCTGGAGGAGTTGAAAAAGATCCGGCGCGTCATTGACAGGGAGGAGGCAGGGGCGCCCCACGAAACCCTGTTGGTCTTGGATGCCACCACCGGTCAGAATGCGTTTCAGCAGGCGCGGGTCTTCCAGGGATCGCTTCCCATTACGGGCATCGTGCTCACGAAGCTGGACGGGACAGCCAAAGGCGGCGTCGTCCTTGCTATTCGGGAGGAGCTGGGGATACCGGTCCAGTACATCGGGGTAGGGGAGGGGGTCGAAGATCTGCATCCTTTTGATTCGCCCCAATTCGCCCACGCCCTTTTTGCCCCAGATCCAAATAAGCTTGACAACCCATGGACTTGAAATTAAACTGAAACATGAAATTTGTTGCCGTTATCGATTCATGGCCTTAGAAAATCTTGAACGATTAGAGGCGAGGATTCGTCAGTTGCTGGAAAAGCACGAGAGGGTGAAAAGGGAAAGGGAGCTGGCGGAGAAGCGACTCCAGCAAAAAGAGAGCGAGTTCCATCAGTTGAGGAACCAGATCCGCCAGTATGAGCGGGAGCGGAGTGAGATCCTCGAAAGGGTGGAAAAGATCCTAGGCCGCTTCGAGCGATTGGATCTTCCTTAAGGAGACGCGGAGGGAAGGATTCATGAAAAAGGCTGTGGATGTGGAGATCATGGGGCAGAAATTCACCGTCAGCAGCGACGCGGAGGAGAGCTACGTGCGCAAAGTGGCCGGGTATGTGGATGGGAAGATGCAGGAGGTCTTAAGCGCGGCTCGGCCGGGTGCCAAGGGCAATGTAGCTATGCTGGTCGCTCTCAACATTGCGGATGAATATCACAGGTTAAAAGAGAGCTATGAGGTGGTGCTGGAGCGGGTGGATCATTTGTCACAAAGACTTTCAATCACTTTAGCTGAGGAGGGCTAGACACAGGGTGATCTCGTTCCCCTGCGGTGTTGGTGGCTGGTTCTTTCAGGTTCGGGCGGACACATAGAGACGCTACCGAGCGGGGGAGACTAAAAAAATGGGTGGGGTGGAAGGGTGGGGGAAGTGGGGAACTGCTTTTTCAAAGAGGATAGGAGTCGCTTTTTGCATCCATGGAATCACAAAGGCATCGGCGGACAACTTTACGGTTTAGGGCGTTGCATGAGCTTTTTTTATCTTTTGATGTAACGGATCCCTTCCCCATCTTTTAACCTTCTTCTCTACCCCGCACCCTCAGAGGACTCGCCCGTGTGAGATCCGAATGGGGGACCAAAAGCAAATTCTCAGGGACAGGGCTGTCCGAAAGCGAGAATCCCTCTCCGAGGCCGAGGTGCGCCTTGGGAATCAGCGGGTTCAGGAGAGGGTGCTCCAGTTTTCGCCCTATCTGGTCTCCCCATCCGTTGCCCTCTACAGTCCCATTGGAAAGGAGGTGGCAACCGAGCAGATCCGCGATCACGCCCTCAAGGCGGGAAAAAAGCTATACTACCCCAAGTCGGGAGAAGGGGAAGACGGGGCTTTCATCCGCATGAGATCGGTCGGGGAACTGAGGCCGGGAAGATATGGCATCCTTGAGCCCACGGGCTCTGAAGGCCTGACCCAGTCGGATCAGGAGAGCCTGGTGGTCTTTGTGCCTGGTCTTGCCTTTGATCTGGCAGGGAACCGTCTGGGCAGGGGCAAGGGTTGGTATGACCGGGCAGTCGAGGGGTTTGCCGACGGCGCGAGGTTCGTGGCCTTGGCCTACGAGTTTCAGATTATGGAGCAGATTCCCGTAGAGGCTTGGGATAGGAGGGTCCATTATATCATTACCGAGGAGAGAACCATCGACTGCCGGGGTAGAACCCCTTACAATCCGAGAGTTCCTTAACTTCTGTTACGAAGGGAGATGAGGCCATCTTGAAGTTACCAATATTGTTCGGCGTTATCGGTTTCCTCCTAGGGGGTCTGTTGGTCCTGTGCCTCTCCTGGCTCCGCAGGAAGCAGCGTCAAATGCAGGTGGAGTTGACCCAGAGCACGGCGGTACGGATCATCGAAGAGGCCAAGAAAGAGGCCAACGCGATCAAAAAGGAGGCGGAGATCCAAGGTAAGGATGGCATCCTGCAGGCCAAGGTGGATTTTGAGAAAGAAGTTCGGGAGACGCGCAGGGAGCTCCAGGCGCTGGAGCGGAGGCTCCTGAACAAGGAGGAGGGCCTGGATAAGCGGATCGAGGCGGTCGAGAGGTGGGAGGCAGAGCTGGGAAGGCGAGAGGCATTGGTCAAGGCCAAGGAAAAGGGACTGGAGGAGCAGAAGGCCGAGTGCGATCGTCTAGCAGGCGAAGCGCGGCGCCAGTTGGAACAGGTAGCAGGGATCACTCGAGAAGAGGCGAAGAGGGGTCTGATCGAGCAGATGGTGGAGGAGGCTGAGCACGAGTCGGCCAAGCGCATTCGCGTAGTCGAAGAGCAGGCCAGAGAGGAGGCTGACCAGAAGGCAAAGAAGATCGTTACCCTCGCGATCGAGAGGCTCGCGGGTGACTTTGTGGCTGAGCGCACGGTCACGGTCGTGCCCTTGCCGACCGATGAGATGAAGGGAAGGATTATCGGTCGTGAGGGGCGCAATATCCGGGCGCTGGAGGCGGCCACAGGGATCGATCTGATCGTCGATGATACCCCTGAATCGGTGATCATCTCAGGTCACAATCCCATACGCCGGGAGATCGCTCGGCTGGCGCTGGAAAAGCTCATATCGGATGGACGCATCCATCCCGGCAGGATTGAGGAGGTGGTGCGCAAGGCCGAGCAGGAGGTCGAGGAGGCCATCCGGGAGGCGGGGCAGAAGGCCATTTTTGACGTGGGCGTTCACGGGATTCATCCTGAGCTGGTCAAGCTCCTGGGGAGGCTCAAATTTCGTTACAGCTATGCCCAGAATGTGCTCCTCCATTCGATCGAGGCTGCCTTCATCTGTAGCGTGATGGCAGCGGAATTGGGTTTGAACGAGAAACAGGCCCGGCGTGCTGCCTTGCTCCATGACATCGGCAAGGCCGTGGATCATGAGGTCGAGGGCTCCCATGCTATTATCGGGGCCGAGTTGGCGCGCAAGTACGGAGAATCTCCCAAGATTGTCAACGCCATCGCGGCGCACCATGAGGACGTGAAGGCCGAGACGATATTGGCCCCACTGGTGGATGCGGCAGATGCCCTGTCAGGCGCCCGTCCTGGGGCGCGTCGTGAGATGCTCGAGACCTATGTCCGGCGCCTGGAAGAATTGGAGCGCATCACCAACTCCTTCAAGGGGGTGGAGAAATCCTACGCGGTCCAGGCTGGGAGAGAGATCAGGATTATTGTCCAGAGCGAGATGGTCTCCGATGAGGCGGCTGCCCTCATGGCGCGTGAGATCGCGCGCAAGATCGAGAACGAGATGACCTATCCCGGCCAGATTAAAGTCACTGTTATCCGCGAGGTCCGGTCAGTGGATTACGCCCGCTGATATAAGGATAGGAGGCAGGAAGCAGCCGGCAGTATGCAGCAGATTCATACTGCCTCCTGCCAGCTGCCTACTGGATCGCAAACGCTGAAAGATAAGAGAAGAACGTTTTTACGATATGCGTATTCTAATTCTGGGGGATGTGGTGGGCCGGCCCGGCAGGAGGGCTGTTCGAGACCTGGTCCCGCCCTTTGTGAGGAGCGAGGGGATTGATCTCGTCGTCGCCAATGCGGAGAATGCCGCGGGTGGGATGGGAGTGGATGTGAAGAGCGCCGAAGAGCTCTTCTCGGGAGGTGTCCATGTGCTCACCTCGGGAAATCACATTTGGAAGAAGAAAGAAATATATCCCTACTTGGAAAACCACTCTTATCTCATCCGGCCGGCCAACTATCCTGATGGAGCGCCAGGTCGCGGCTGGGTGGAGTGGCAGAACGATAGAGGCCTTCGTGCCCTGATCGTTAACGTGCAAGGAAGGGTTTTTATGCCCAGTCATGTCGACGACCCCTTTCGCTGCGTGGATGCCATCCTCAAGGGGCATGGTCGACATTCTGCGGTGATCCTCGTCGATATGCACGCGGAAGCGACCTCGGAGAAAAACGCCATGGGGTGGTTTTTGGATGGCAGGGTCTCCGCGGTTTATGGCACTCATACCCATGTCCAGACCGCCGATGAGCGGATCCTTCCACGGGGCACGGCTTACATCACGGACCTCGGCATGTGCGGTCCCCTGGATTCGGTCATCGGAATTGAGAAGGAGGCCGTCATCGAGGGCTTCTTGAGCCAGCTCCCGCGTAAATTCGATGTGGCGCGGGAGGGCGTGGTCCTTCAGGGGGTTGTTCTGGACGTGGACGAGGGTGCGGGTAGGGCCCGGGAGATCCGCCGCATTCGCCTGCCCTGGATGGGAGGCGAGACATAATGGATCCCCGTGAACAATTGCGGGTCATCCAGCGGGGGGTCGTTGAGGTCCTGCACGAGGGCGATCTTCTGAGAAAACTCGAGCAGGGAAGACCTCTGCGGATCAAAGCGGGGTTCGATCCGACCGCGCCCGATCTCCACTTAGGCCATACGGTCCTGATCCAAAAGATGAAGCAGTTTCAGGATATGGGCCACGAGGTTGTTTTCCTGATAGGCGATTTTACCGGCATGATCGGTGACCCTTCGGGGAGATCAGAGACGCGCAGGCAGATGACCCGTGCGGAGGTCTTGAAAAATGCCGAGACCTACAAGGAGCAGGTCTTTAAGATCCTCGATCCCAAAAAGACGGTGGTGGAGTTTAACAGCCGATGGATGGAGAGATTGGATGCCGGTGGGCTCATCGAACTCAGTGCGAAATATACCGTGGCCCGGATGCTGGAGCGCGAGGACTTCAAGCAGCGTTACCAGGAACAACAACCGATCAGCATCCATGAATTCCTCTATCCTCTGATTCAAGGATATGACTCGGTGGTGCTCAAGGCAGACGTGGAATTAGGGGGGACGGACCAGCGCTTCAATCTCCTCGTCGGTCGGGAGCTCCAGCGGGAGTACGGCCAGGAACCTCAGGTCGTCTTAACCATGCCGTTGCTGGAGGGGACGGACGGCGTAAACAAGATGAGTAAATCCCTGCATAACTATATCGGGATACATGAGCCCCCTGAAGAGGTCTTCGGTAAGATGATGTCCATCTCAGACGAGTTGATGTGGCGCTACGCGGAGCTTTTGAGCGATAGAGATCTGAAAGAGATCAAAAGGATCCGTGATCAGGTCGCTCATGGAGCCCTCCATCCCATGGACTTCAAGAAGGCCCTGGCCCGTGAAATAGTCTCGCGCTTCCACGGTCGGGAGACCGCTGAGATGGCCCAGGGCTATTTTGAGGCGCGATATCAGCGGAGGTCCGTTCCGCAGAATATCCGCAAGCGATTTCCTCCCCAGGAGCGGATTTGGATTTGTCAGCTTCTTTTAGAGCTCCAATTTGCCCGGTCGAAGGGTGAGGCAAGAAGGCTGATCGCTCAGGGGGCAGTCAGGGTGGATGGTCAGGTTATTAGGGATGTGAACTTTGAGTTTCAGGGAAAGACCCACCGGGTGATAGAGGTGGGAAAGAACCGCATCGCGCAGGCGGGGAGCGAAAATTCAGCGGACTCTCTTGACAAGCCCTAGGGATTACCATATAAAGCAATGTTGCCTATTTGTGGGCAAGTTCGTTGGTCTTTGAAAACTAAATAGTAGCATCTACCCAATCATTGCCAATCATTGGGTAGGAAGGTTTAGGGTTTCCGTAAAACCATTTGAGTACAGCTATCAAATAATTCAGTTAATCCTCCGCGTAAAGGCGGATTAAAGAGTTTAACTGGAGAGTTTGATCCTGGCTCAGAACGAACGCTGGCGGCGTGCCTAACACATGCAAGTCGAACGAGAAAGGGGTAGCAATACCCTGAGTAAAGTGGCGCACGGGTGAGTAACACGTAGGTAACCTGCCTCTAAGACTGGGACAACCTGTCGAAAGATAGGCTAATACCGGGTGAGACCACAGAAGCTTAGGCTTCAGTGGTTAAAGGTGGCCTCTGCATGCAAGCTATCGCTTAGAGATGGACCTGCGTACCATTAGCTAGTTGGTGGGGTAACGGCCTACCAAGGCAAAGATGGTTAGCTGGTCTGAGAGGATGATCAGCCACACTGGGACTGAGACACGGCCCAGACTCCTACGGGAGGCAGCAGTGGGG
>Ga0184640_10000019_pt1 | contig 38659 bp, 44 predicted proteins | sample PLM31_200_b2_FD_133161 | JGI IMG/M metagenome (GOLD analysis project Ga0184640, IMG submission 133161) | Groundwater sediment microbial communities from an aquifer in East River, Colorado, USA - PLM3-1_200_b2 | ecosystem: Environmental > Terrestrial > Soil > Riparian zone | place: USA: East...
CCGCCGCTAGAAGATCTGGAAAAGGAGTTGGCGGAGCCGCAAACCGACAAAGAGAAATCCAAAAAATGAAGGCTTACGGAACCATTGGGATATTTTCTCCTTTGGAGGTTATACAGTATGAAGGCTAAAAAATTCGATTGTGTGGAAATGATGCACCAGGGCGCAAAAAAAGTTAAGGAGAAAACCTGGGGTATGACGAGGAAAGAGGAACTAGCCTTTTGGCAGGAGCGATCCCGAAATTTGGCCCGGCGACAAACGATGATCCGAAGCGAGGAAAAACCCGAGCCGGCCCCGCCCGAATAAACAAGTCTCGACTATTTTCCTTTCCTTTTTCCTGTTAACCAACCTTCCCAATGAAGCTCCCCTACGTCATCGATAACCAGACGCACGTTCTGGCCGACATTCTGAAAGGCTTGCTGACGGGGCATAAAGGCCGCTCGTTGGACGTGGCCACGGCTTACTTCACGGTCGGCGGCTTTGGGCTGGTCAAAGAAGGCCTGACGGATCTCGGAAACTTCCGCCTGCTTCTGGGTGCCGAGCCCAGAAGCGGGGAGCAGGTTGGCCTAAGACCTGACGCGGGAGTCGTGAGAGGTCTGATAAGAAAAGATCTGGAAGAGCTGCCTTTCGATGAAAACACCCTTTTGACCTTGTGACGGGTGGATGACCCACTCTATGTCTGATCGTCGGGTACCATCTCTGCCAGGGCTTCTACATGGAAGGTGTGGGGGAAGAGGTCGATGGGTAGGACGCGCTTGAGCCGGTAGCCCCTTTGGCTCATCGCGGACAGATCTCGCGCCAGCGTCGCGGGGTTGCAGGAGACATAGAGGATCTTCTCCGCTCCCAGACGGGCCAAGTCTTCATCCAGCCCTTTGGCGCCGAAGCGCGGCGGGTTAAGGATAACCTTGGAGAACTTCTCGGCGGCCTCGGCGAGATGGCGCACCGCCTTTCGGACGTCATCATCGATCCAGCGGATGTTTTTCACTCGATGGAGCCGGCTGTTCCTTCTGCCATTCTCGACAGAGCGGGGATTCCCGTCCACTCCCACTACCCCCCTGGAGCGCCGGGCCACGGGCAGCGTGAAGTTTCCCGCCCCGCAGTAAAGCTCCAGCACCCGATCCCGTTCATGGAACCCTCCCCACTGGAGGACTTCCCGGACGAGCTGTCGGTTTCCTTCCTGGTTTACTTGGAGGAAGACGTCGGCATCGATCTCCATCTTGAGGCCGTCTTCGGCATCAACCAGGATCTTCTCTTCTCCCCAGGACCTGCGCCAGCCGCGACCGAAGAGGATGAGGCCGCTCAACTCCTCATGCTGGTCGAGAAAACGGGCCGAGGTGGCGTCATCTTCCAGGGCGAGGCCTCCCTCTGCATCGCCTACGAGGACCACTTGCCCATTCTCATCGCCGCTCACGATCTCGAGATAGCGGATCTTGCTCTTGAGCGCCGTGAGCCATCTCCTGGCGTGGCCTAGGCAGCGATCCACCTGGGGGTCGGCAATCAGGCAGGAGTCGATCTCGATCAGCTCGTGTGAGAATGGCCGGTAAAAGCCGAGCCGCCGGTTGTGGTCGCTCTGCAGACGGATACGCCGGCGGTAGTGGTAGGGTTGGGGTGGGGGGAGGATGGGCAAGAGCTCAAAGCCATCGAGTTTTCCGATCCGCCGCAGGGCATCCTCGACGCTCTTCGCCTTGGCGGCGAGTTGGGTCTCATACTGGACCTGCTGCCAGGGGCAGCCGCCGCAGCTCCCAAAGTAGGGGCACGGCGGGGTCTGGCGTTGGGGGGATGGCTTGATCAGGCGCGCCAGCTCCCCCAGGACGTAGTTTCCTTTGTCTTCTACGCCCCTGACCTCGACCTCGTCTCCAGGGACGGTCAGCGGGACAAAGATAACCCGCCCCTCTCTTCGCCCGATGCCGTAGGGGCCATAGCTGAGCGAGTCGATCTTGATCTCGAAATCCTTGGTGCTCATGCTGATTGCGGCCGTCACCATCTTGGAGATGTCTAAGGTATCATTGATCCCTGAGAGCTACCGCGATATAGGCTATTATATATAAAGGAGAGGGTTATGGAAGCTGAACGGGACCCCCGCCTTCTGAAAGGCATCGAGGAGTTCAACCAGGGTCTTTTTTTCGAGTGTCATGAGACCCTTGAGGAGATCTGGCTCGAGGAGGTCGGTCGAGACCGCGAGTTCTATCAGGGGATCATCCAGATCGCCGCCGGCTATTTTAAATGGGAGCAGGGAGTGCTCGTCGGGGCGATCAAGCTCTTGCAATCGGGATTGAAAAAGCTGGAAGGCTTCGCGCCGATCCACCTGGGGGTCGATCTGGAGTCCTTCCTTCGAGGGGTTCGGGATAACTTAAAGGAGATCGAGAACGCTCATCAAAAAGGAGAGGATCTCCACCTGCTCCACCTGCCATCCCTTTCCTTACCCCCTTCTTAAGGATCACTTTGTCATGATCCGCCTGATCGATGTGCGCAAGCTCTACAGGCAGGGGAAAAATGAGGTCACTGCCCTGGCCGGGGTTTCTTTAGAAATCGCCGCGGGGGAGTTTGTCGCAGTCATGGGGCCCAGCGGATCGGGTAAAAGTACCCTCCTCCATCTCATGGGCGGATTGGATCGGCCTACGCAGGGAGAGGTCTTGGTAGAGGGGCGAGTCCTCTCACAGATGCGAGATGAAGAGCTGACTCTTTTCCGCAGGGAGAAGATCGGTTTCCTCTTCCAGTTCTTTAATCTCTTACCCACGCTCACGGCCCTGGAAAACGTCATGCTGCCCCTCATGATCGATGGCCGTCCCCGGGCTGTGGCCCGAGATCAGGCGGAGGCACTGTTAGGGCTGGCGGTTCTGGACGGTCGCAGGGATCATCTTCCCGAGGAGCTCTCTGGAGGCGAGATCCAGCGCGTTGCCATCGCCCGCGCCCTGGTCTTTCGTCCGGCCATCCTGCTTGCCGATGAGCCTATAGGAAGCCTCGATTCCATGACCGGCAAAACGATCCTGGAGCTGATCCGGCGCATCAACCGGGAGGAGGGCTGCACGGTGGTCATGGTCACTCATAACCGGGAGGCGGCCGGCTATGGGGATCGGATCATCCTTCTGCGCGACGGTCTCATCGAAGACGGACAGCGGCCGTGATCCAGCTTCTGCGCGCTCTCAGCCTGCGTCACCTTCGGCGCCATCGGTTGCGCACCTTTCTCACCTTTCTGGGAATCGCCCTGGGTGTTGCCACCATCATCGCCATCGCCATCGTCAACCGTACCCTGACGGGCTCTTTTCACCGCACGATCGAGCTTTTGGCCGGCAAGGCAGTCCTTCAGGTGGTCAACGGAGAGAGCGGGGTCAGAGAGTCGATCTTCCCACTCATCCGCGATGCCGAGGGCGTGAAGGATGCGGCCCCGATAGTGGAAGGCTTCCTCCCGGTTGTCGGTTTTCAGGGCGAGAGGCTCTTCATCTATGGGGTGGACTTCCTCGCGGATCCTTCCATCCGGGAGCACCGGTTTGTAGGTCCACCTTCGGACCTGGAGAGTGCCCTGGATTTTATTGCCCAACCCGACTCCCTTGCCATTACGGAATCCTTCTCCCGCCGCCTCGGCTTGCCGCCGGGCTCCAGGATGGTCCTGGCCACGAGTCGAGGAACCCGCACCTATATCGTGCGGGCCCTTCTTAGGGAGCAGGGCAGCGCCAAGGTCTTCGGCGGGAGTTTCGCCTTGATGGATTTACCGGTGGCTCAGATCGCCCTGGGGAAGGAGGGAAAACTCGACACCGTAGATCTGACGATCGAAGAAGGAGAGGGGACAGAGACGGTAAGACAGCGCATCCAGACAAGGCTCAGGGATGCGGCCCAAGTAGAGCGGCCCAGCAGGAGGGGAGAACAGACCGAGTTGCTTCTGGACTCTTATCGGATTGGGCTCTTCTTCGTCAGCCTGGTGGCGCTGTTTGTCGCCTCCTTTCTCATCTACAGCACGGTTTCTGTCTCAGTGGTAGAGAGAAAGCGGGAGATCGGCACTCTTCGTTGTCTGGGGATGCAGCGCCGGGACGTGGTTGGGCTCTTTATTTGGGAGTCCCTGATCATCGCCCTTTTCGCATCCGCTGCCGGAATAGGGATGGGCTTCCTCTTCGCCAAGGCCGCCGTCCTTTCCGTGGGTCAGACCGTGAGCAACCTCTTTCTCCAGGTGGATCTCTTGCGGACCACTCTCAGCTTGAAGGACCTGGGGGTTGGCTTTGCCAGCGGGGTGGGGGTATCGATTTTGGCCGCTCTGTACCCGGCCTGGAAAGCGGGCCGGGTAACGCCTCTGGAAGGTTACCGCCAGACACCGTGGTCTCCTCAGGTTCAAGAGATCTCCCGCGCCCCTCTTGCCGGCTTTTTCCTCCTCCTTCTTTCTCCTCTGATCTGGCTTCTCTCCCTCTCAGACCTGGGAGGGGTGGAAAAATTCACGCTCGGGATCGTGGCCATGCTCGTCTTTCTGCTCGGCCTCTGTTTCCTCGCGCCGCTCTTGATTCGCATCTGGGTTCGGCTCCTCCGTCCTTTTCTCCGGCGTCTTTCCTGGCTCGAAGGGGAACTGGCCTCGGATAACCTGGCCCGGAGTCCGGTTCGCTGCGGGATTGCGATCTCCCAGATCATGATCAGCCTGGCGGCGATCTTTACCATCGCTGCCCTTGTCCACAGCGTGCGCGGCTCGCTCCTTTCCTGGGTCGATCAGATGGTGACGGCGGATCTGGTGATCCACTCGGGCGCCAGGAGCGCCGGCCCCTTGAATGTCCCGTTGAAAGAAGAGCTGGCAGCTCCGCTTGAGGCTATAGGTGGGGTTCAGTTTGTCGACCTCTATCGTCTGATCCGTTCCACTTACGAGGGGAAACCTATTGTGATTGAATCTCTCTTCACCGAGATCGCTCAAAGAGTCCGGATAGTCCCGATGGTCCAAGGCGAAAGAGAGACTGCCCTGAGGGAGATGGCGGCCGGGAAAGGGATCATCGTGAGCGAGAGCTTTCAGAGCAGGTTTGGCAAGGGCCAGGGAGACGCCGTCTATCTCCCCACGCCTTCGGGTCGCCTTTCTTTTAAAATTCTGGGAGTCTACGTGGACTATTCTTCGGACATCGGAAGTGTGCTGATCGACCGGGCGTGGTACAAAAAGATCTGGCATGACGACTTGGTGGACGCCTTCGATCTCTGGCTTGCCCCAGGCGCGGATCAGGAGAAGGTAATCCAGGAGATCAAACGGGGCTACGGGGAGAAATACCAGCTCTTCATCAGCACCCACAGCGAACTGAGAGAGAACGTGGTGGATCTCATGGAGCAGTCCTTCCGTGTGAACTACGCCGCCCAACTGGTAGCCATCATCGTGGCCGTCTTCAGCGTGATCAACACCCTTCTCACCTCGGTCCTCGATCGCACGCGCGAGATCGGCGTCTTACGGGCGCTTGGGGTGACCCAACGCCAGTTGCGGCTGATGGTGATGGCGGAGGCAGGTTGGATGGGGTTGATCGGAGGGCTCCTCGGAGTCTTTGCCGGGACCATCATGGCTTATCACCATGTGGTTTATAACACCAAGGCCCTTACGGGCTGGACCTTCCAATACCATTATCCCTTCCACGTCGCCGTTCTCTGTCTGGTCCTTTCGGTGGCGCTGTGTTTGATGGCAGGTTATGCCCCGGCCCGAAAGGCCGCCTCAACCCGGATCGTGGAGGCCATAGGGTACGAATAGCCTCGGGGTTTTGTGACTGGATAAGCCAGATGATCATGACTGGATTCAGTTGGTGAGCCGCCGGCGCATGCCGCGCCGGGCCCAGGTGAGAAGTCCTAGCGATAAGACGATCATGTAGGCGAGATCCCACAGCACGATGGGGGAAGCGGCGCCGCGAAACGCAGCGCGCGCCAGGCGCACCGGGTGGAGCAGCGGCAGCGCCTCTGCGACCCAGAGCCAGCCTCCTGATAGGCGTTCTTCCAGCGGGAAGAAGATATCGGAGAAGAGAAAGAGGGGCGTCAGAAACAGCGTGAAGTAGAAGCTGAAGAGGTCGATATTCTGGATTTTGAGGGTGAAGCTCATTCCGATGGCGGCGAAGAGGAGTCCGGCCAGAGGGATGAGAGGCAGGGCTAAGAGGGCGCGGGGCAGGGGGGTGAGTCCGGCGACCATCAGGACGATGAAGAAGCAGCAGCCGTAGATGCCGGCCCGCGTGACTGCCCAGAGGATCTCTCCGGCCAGGACGTCATCCGGTTCGATCGGGGTCGTCAGCATGGCGTCGTAGGTCTTTTCAAAGTTGAGCCGGACGTAGATGTTGTAGGTTACCTCAAAGCTGGCCCCGTTCATCGCCGCCACACACACCAGGCCCGGCGCCAGGAACTCGATGTAAGAGGCCCCGCCCATCTCCGTGATGTAGGCGCCCACGCCGATGCCGATCGAGGCGAGATAGAGCACCGGCTCGAAGAAGTTGGGCAGGATATTCCACTTCCATGTTCGGCGGTACATGGCGGCATTGCGGCGCCATACGGCGAAGGCATGCGGGATAGAGAGGCTCATGGGCTTCCCTCCAGGTTCGCGCCGGTCAGGGCGAGAAAGACATCTTCGAGGTTGGTGGGGCGGACTACGAGAGGCCGGCGCTCGCCCTGATCCCGATGCCGGATATGATCGATGAGCGGGGTTGCATCATCGAGGTAGATCATGACGCGTCTGCCCACCCGAAGCCGGCGGGTCGGCAGGCGCACGCCGTTCAAAAGGCCCGGCTCCTCATCGGGGGTGCAGTCGAATTCCACTGCTTCCGGTGCCAGGTGATCGAGGACGAGTCGGTCCGGGGGGCCCTCGTCGATCACCTTTCCCGTGGAGACAATGGCCACACGGTCGCAGAGCCTCTGGGCCTCGTCCATGTAGTGGGTCGTGAGCAGGACGGTCGTGCCCGCAGCCCTGAGATCGCGCACCCGGGACCACAGGGCCAGGCGCGCGGCAGGATCCAGCCCTGTGGTCGGTTCATCGAGGATCAGGAGCTCCGGTCTATTGATGAGCGAGAGGGCGATCGCCAGGCGCCGCTGGAAACCGCCCGATAGCTGGCGCACCGGCACCTCGGCGTGAGAGGTGAGATCGAAGAGGTCGATCAGCTCAGCGATGCGGCGCGAGAGCTCGGGCTCGTGGAGGAGGTGATAGCGGGCGAAGACCCGGAGATTCTCCACCGGGGAGAGCGCTTCGATCAGGATGTTTTGCTGGAGCGCTACGCCCAGGCGCGCGCGCACGGCGCGCGGGCTACGGGAGATGTCGATGCCGAAGACGCGGATGGAACCGCTCTCCGGGCGCGTGACCCCGTAGATCATGCGCAGGGTGGTTGTCTTTCCCGCGCCGTTCGGACCCAGAAGGCCGAAGCAGAGGCCGGCCGGTACCTCAAGGCTCAACTGGTCCACCGCCAGTCGCTTGCCGAAGCGTTTGGAGACCGAGCTGGCCTCGACGATCACCGGCGAGTGGGATGGTGTCTCAGTCATCGGCGCCATTGCGCAGCTCACCTCCGAAGGAGGGTCGTTGGTTTGACCAGCAGGGAATAGAGAAAGACGGCTATCAGGGACAGCGCTGCCAGGCCCAGGAGCATGGGGCCATAGCTCTGGTAGCGATCGTAGAGCGCGCCCGCGATCACCGGCCCAAGCACGCCGCCCCAGAGATAAAAGAAGGTCATGCTGCCGCGGATCGTGGCGAAATATCTCCGGCCAAAGAGATCCCCCACCGTGGCCCAGCTGACTGGAAAGATCGCCTCGACCACAGTGAAGAGAATGGTGAAGAGCCAGAGAGGCCACTCCCCTTGTCCGTAAGTCAGCGCCAGCAGCGCAATGACGGAGGTCATCATGCCACAGGCCATCAGCCTGGGCTTGTTGACGCGGTCAGCGAGCCATCCGAAGACTAAATGGGCCGGCAGGGTGAGAAAGGCAAAGGCGCCGAGGAAAAAGGCGGCCCCCTGTTCGGTGAGACCTTTCCAGACCATGACCGGAATGAAATGGACCATCATGGTGGTCGATCCGGTCACGCGCAGGAGCGTCGCCAGGGTGAGGGTCCAGAAGATCGGACTTCTCATCGCCTGGGCCGCGGTGATTTCCGCCTCTGCTATGATGGGTTGCTTGACGCCGGTTCCAGGATGGGGAGGGGACGCGCCATCTGGCAACAGGCCCATACTTTCCGGCGAGCGGCGCACCGAGGCCGCCAAGGGGATGCCGATGATGAGCAGGCTGAGGCCTGCCAGCAGGGCTCCCTGGCGCCAGCCCAGAGACTGGACCCCCAAGGCAAGCAGCGGAGTGACGAGAGTCCCTCCCAGGCCGACGGAGGCGCTGATCAGGGTCATCGCCAGGGCACGCCGGCGGATAAACCAGGTATTGGCCAGGATCATTGGCGAGTGCATGAAGCCGGAGGCAAAGGAGAACGAGATGACGCCCGTATAGACCAGCAGGAGGGTCCAGAAGCCACGGACCGCCGCGAGCAGCATGTATCCCACGCCTGACATCATCACCGCGATCAACATCACCGGGCGTGGGCCGAAGCGTTGGATGAGGTAACCTGCCAGAGGGCTCTCCAGGGCGCCTTCGGCCCGGGCCAAAGAGAAAACCAGGGATGTGGATGCCCGGCTGAGGCCAAGCTCCCGGCCCAGAGGCAGGAAGAAGACGGTGAAGCCGTAGACGTGGAGGCCGCCTCCCAGGACGCGGATCGCAGAGCCTATGGCGATCATGCGCCAGCCATAGAAAAGGTGCACGGGTTTTTTTAGCAGCGTCCTGAGACTCCTGGTGAGCACACTCCCCTAAGCAAAGCGGAGATAACAGTAACAGTCAAGCCTTTCCTGCCTCCCTCCCTCCTAAATAGAGCCGGCGCCAGTTGTACCGATACTGCTCAGGTCTTTGAACCAGCTTGGATCTCACCGAATTGAGGTGGATATAGCGCACCAGTTCTAAAAGGTATTCATCCCTCTGGCAGATAGCGGCGCGCCATGCCGGAGCGGATATCATGGAGGAGGTAAGATTATCAATACTGAAATGCCTGACCCCATCCTCCCCCTTGTGGGAGACGCGCTCTTGATCCGAACAACCCAGTATGGTGAGATGTATCATATAAAAAGCCGGTTGAGAGGACCGAACGGGCAAGTGCTTCGGGTGATCACTGTTTGGATTCGGCTTCATGCGACGGGAGAGACAAGGTTCGTTACTCTGGTGCCAGATAGGGAAGCATGCGGGTTTTTCGATTTCTTTGCTGTGCCCCTTTTTCATCCTGATCTATGAGCAGGCCATCGAGCCGGTCTCTGCTTACGCATGGTCAGAGAAGAAGAAAGATTCCGTCGAGTTCGATCTCAGAATAATCTAGCCGCATGAAAGAACCGCGGGATTCCAGCATCTCTGTACGCGGATTGAAAGTCCACTATCTGGAATGGGGCGAGCCCAGAGGTGAGCCCCTGATCTTGATCCATGGCTTCCTGGATTGCGCTCGGAGCTGGGAGCCTTTTGTCACGGCCTTGGAAAAAATCAGCGCCCGCCGCTGGATCATCGCGCCGGATTGCCGCGGACACGGCGAGAGCGGTTGGGTGGGGGCCGGAGGATATTACCATTTTCCCGACTACCTCTTGGATCTCGACTCGCTGATTCGTTCCCTGGGAGCCCCTTCGTTCCACCTCATGGGCCACTCCATGGGCGGCACGATCTCCTTCCTCTATGCCGGCACTTTCCCCAAGAGGGTAAAGAAGCTCATCTTGGTCGAGGGCATAGGGCCGATCGGTCTCCAGTTTGCCGATGCTCCCCATCGCATGGAGACATGGATGTCGGAGGTAGGATCGCTGCCGGGGCGAAAAGCCAGGGAGTATCCCACTTTAGAGGAGGCTGCCAGGCGACTCCAGAGGAAAAACCCGCGTTTGAAGTCGGAGTTGGCACTGCAGCTTGCACACTGGGGAATGAAGCAGACAGCCGATGGCCGGTGGATATGGAAATTTGATCCGCTCCATCGCACGACGGCGCCGCAGCCATTCTACTCCGGGCAGGCCCTGGAGTTTTTCCGGCGCATTGAATGCCCTGTCCTCCTCGTCCAGGGAAAAGAGAGCCACCAGACGCCCCGACCGGACGCGCGGCAGAGGCTGGAGGCCATGACCCACCGATCCCTTGTCGTGATCGAGGACGCCGGCCATATGGTCCACCACGACAATCCAGAAGAGTTGGCCGAGGCGGTGGCTGAATTCCTTACTTAAGACAGGGCCTAATACAAATCCTTGACCTATTTGACCCAATCGGCTAAATTGAGCCATATGAAGAACTCCACAACAGCGAAACTTAAAACCCTCACCGCCTCAAAGGCCAAGGCGAGTTTCTCGGCCGTGTTGACCGATGCTGCCTTTCGTAATCAGCGAATAGTGGTCAAGAAAGGTTCTCGCCCAACAGCGGTGATCTTGGGCTATGAGGACTTCCAGCGCCTGGCGGATCTTGAAGACCGATTCGAGTCTGCTCTACTGTCGAGAAGCCTGAAAGAGGATCGCTTCTTGACCCTTGACGAAGTGACCCGAAGACTCGGGCTGTGAGCTACTCTCTTGTTTTCTCAGAGCACGTCCTTGCGGTGTTGGAAGATCTGGGCAAGAGCGATGCCAAGCATCTGCGCCAGGTTTTTCTCAAGGTCCTAAGCCTGCGCCGCACGCCTCGACCAGCCGATTCCGAACAACTCGTACACTTTACCTATCAGGGGCTTACGGGCTTTCGCCTGACACAAGGGGAATACCGCATCATCTACGCCATTGATGAGAAAGCTAAAACTGTTCGTCTTGCCCGAATTCTTCACAGAGATCGAGACTATCGCGAACTGGACAAGATATAGAGGAAGCCTGACACCGCTTCACAGGGATCATGGTCGATGACCTGGGCTGGAAGACTACTGGTGGGGGTGCCCTTGAACTGAGGGGCATCGGTGGGTATGATCGCATTCCAGAGGGCGGTTAAACAATTGGGTCAAACACTATACGACAAGATCTGGCAGTCGCATACCGTAGAGATCCTTCCCACAGGCCAGACGCAGCTCTTCATCGGCCTCCATCTGGTTCACGAAGTGACCAGCCCCCAGGCCTTCGATATGCTGCGCGAGCGGGGGCTCAAGATCGCCTTTCCGGAGCGGACCTTTGCCACCGTGGATCACATTGTGCCTACGGACATGCGCGCCCGGCCCTTTCTCGACGCTCCGGCGGAAGAGATGATGCAGGCCTTGGAGAAGAACACCCGGCAGTTCGGGATTGAGTTTTACGGGCTGGAGAGCGACCGTCAGGGGATCGTCCATGTGATCGGGCCGCAGCTCGGTCTGACCCAGCCGGGGATGACCATCGCCTGCGGGGACAGCCACACCAGCACCCACGGGGCCTTTGGCAACCTTGCCTTCGGCATCGGGACCACCCAGATTCGCGATCTGCTGGCCACGCAGACCCTGGCCCTGGACCGGCTCAAGGTGCGGCGGATCCACATCCGTGGCCGCTTGTCCGAGGGCGTTTATGCCAAAGATGTCATTCTTTCCATTATCCGCAGACTCGGCGTCGGCGGCGGAAAGGGCTATGCCTATGAGTACGCCGGCCCCGTGATCGACAGGATGACCATGGAAGGGCGCATGACCGTCTGCAACATGAGTATCGAGGGCGGCGCCCTGGTGGGATATGTCAATCCCGATGAGACGACCTTTGAGTTTCTCAAGGGGAGGGCGGTGGTTCCCAAAGGCAGGGATTTTGAGCGCGCCGTGGCCTACTGGAGGTCCATAGCCTCGGACCCCGATGCCCGCTATGACGACGTGGTCGATATCGAGGGCGCGGGGATCGAGCCTACAGTGACGTGGGGGATCAATCCAGGGCAGGCGGTGGGTATTTCGGAGCAGCTTCCCTATCCTGAAGAATCTCCTGATCCGGGGACGGCGAAGCGGGCCTATGAACACATGGGCTGGGAGCCTGGCACCCCTGTGCGTGGGCTCCCCATCGACGTGGCCTTTATCGGCTCCTGCACCAATTCTCGCCTTACCGATCTGCGCGCCGCTGCTAAGGTCGTCCGGGGAAAGAGGGTCCATCCGGGAATCCGGGCGATTGTGGTTCCTGGCTCCGCTGAGGTGAAGGCCCTGGCCGAGAGGGAGGGTCTGGACCGTATCTTTGTCGAGGCCGGATTTGAATGGCGCGCAGCAGGCTGCTCCATGTGCCTGGCCATGAACCCGGACAAGTTAAAAGGCCGGGAGATCTGCGCCTCTTCTTCTAACCGGAATTTCATCGGCCGGCAGGGGAGCCCGGCAGGCCGGACGCTCCTCATGAGCCCGGCGATGGTCGCGGCGGCCGCCCTGAACGGTAAGGTCGTGGATGTGCGCGAGTACACTTAAATAAATAATGGTTCAAGGGTTAAAGGGTTAAAGGGTTTAAGGGTTAAAGGGTTAAAGGGTTCAAGAATTGAAGGGACAAAGGGAAAGATGAGCGCGGTTACCAAAATAACTCGGATCTCAGGCACGGCGATTCCGGTGCGCGGGAACGACATCGACACCGACCGCATCGTCCCGGCGCGATTTATGAAGGAGATCACCTTCACGCGCATGGGGGAGTTTCCCTTTTATGATGAGAGGTTCGACGAGACGGGAAGGCCCAGGCCCCATCCCTTCAACGATCCAAGGCACGGAGGGGCCTCGATCCTTCTGGTCAACAAGAATTTTGGCTGCGGGTCGTCTAGAGAGCATGCGCCTCAGGCCCTGCGCCGCTTTGGCATCCAGGCCATCGTCGGCGAGTCTTTTGCGGCGATTTTCGCTGGCAATTGCGTCATGCTGGGGCTCCCCGCGGTCATGGTGGGCGCGGCTGAGATCGAGGAGATGATGCGGCTGGTCGAGGCCAATCCCAAAGTTGCCTTGACCCTGGATCTGGAGGCGAAGAGGCTCTCGTGTAGCGCGGAGAGGGTGATCCCGTTCGATATGCCCGAAAGCGCGCGCCAGGCCCTGCTGGAGGGCTCCTGGGATTCCACCTCGATGCTTCTGGCCCGCCTAGACAAGGTAAAGAGAGTCGCGGCCAGGCTCCCTTATATCACCGGATTCGTCAAGTGATCTTTCCATCATCCTTTTAGGAGGATCAAGATGGCCACCGTGAACCGCCGGGCTTGCTCCAGGCGCGGGAGAAGATGGGTTCTACTTTCCGGCCTGATTCTCATCTCTTTTGCCGCCGTGGATTCTTTGGCCGGCGAGGTTGGTGGCAGACCGGAAAAGACGGCGGTGGTCGTTACCTACGCTCAGCCCAGCGGGGCCTTCACTCCGATCTGGGTGAGCCACGAGGCGGGTCTCTTTAAGAAGTATGGGCTCGACGCCAGGCTCCAGCCCCTCACCCCCCAGTTATCCGCCCAGGCGGTTATCGCTGAAGAGGCCGACTTTTATACGGACGGCCCTGACCTGATTAACGCGCGGTTAAAAGGCGGGCGGGTGAAATATTTTGGCGGTACGATGCAGCAGCTCGTGTTTCAGATGTGGGGCGCCAAGGAGATCACGGATATCCGGGGGCTTAAGGGAAAGACAGTGGCTGCGAGTACTCCGCGGGCCGCCCTCGATACCGCCACCCGGGAGACCCTCAAGAGATATGGGCTCACTCCGGACCGGGACGTGAAAATCCTTTATGCCCAGACTGTTCCCGCCATTCTGACCTCCATTGTCACCGGCAAGACCTCTGCGGGGACCCTATCGGCTCCCAACACCCTGAAGGCGCAGGAGGCCGGTCTCCATCTCCTTGCCGATATCGGGAAGTTGAATATCCCCGGGCTTCAGGTCGCCTACGGCGCGACCGAGAAGTATCTCAAGAGCCATCCCAACACGATCTATGCCTTTCTCAAGGCGATGGCGGAGGGGGTGGTCCTGGCGCAGAGGGACCCCTCTGCGGCCAAGAGGGCGATCACCAAGTACGCGAAGATCGATGACCCCAAGATGGTGGATGGCACCTATGCCTCCTTCGCGCCTTATTGGGCCATGGGCCTGGCGGTGCGCGCGGAGGCGATTCGGGCCCAGTTTGGTTATCTCGATGAAAAGGAATTCCCGCAGGCCAGAGATGCGGACCCAAAAGAATTCTTCGATAACTCCTTTGTGGATCATCTTGAGAAGTCGGGCTTTTTCCAGAAGATCGGTTTGGTGCCATAGAGAGAGCCCTCGGGCCATCCTCACTCCCCCCGCTCGGTAAAGGAAAGAGGCCCTGGGAAAGCAAATCCAGGCAAGGGGGTTGAGAGGTCTCGACCTGGTCTCAGAAAAGAGAAAGTGAGGAGATGGCGGAGCGCGTAGTTTCGATGCATGCGGCCTATAAGAGCGGGGCGGAGCTGGTGGACGGCTTTTTGGCCCGGCCCAATGTCCGCGCAGCGAGAGATGCCATCGTCCTGATCCATGGCTATAGAGGGCTGGATGATGCCCAGAGGGAGGTTACCCGCAGGTTTGCCAGGGAGGGCTTCGTCTGCCTCTCCCCGGATCTCTTTCATGGGAAGGTTTTTACCAACCCTGCTGAGTGTGCCTTGCAGAAGAGCTCTCTCGATATTTCTCGGGCGGTGGAGAAGGTTGTGGATAGCGTCCCTTATCTGCGCCGGCTGCCGTTCGTAGGAAAGAGAAAGATTGCCCTCTTGGGCTTCTGCATGGGAGGGGGATTGGCCCTCTACGCCCTGGCAGGGTCCAGGGCCTTTGGCGCCGGAGTCATCTACTACCAGAGCCTCTTTCCTGACCCGGAGGAATTGAAGGGGATCAGGGCCCCCCTCCAGTGCCACTATGGCACCGGGGATCCCCATACCACAAAGGCGGAGATCGAGCGGTTTAGCGCCGCTCTGGATCGCTATCGTAAGAGATATGAGATCCACATGTACAAAGGGGCAGGGCATGCCTTTCTCAACAATCCGCAGGGGAAGAACGAGGCCGACCGCAGGGCCGCGGGCGGGTCTGTGGTGAAGACTTGCAGGTGGCTGAAGAGACTTTTTTCTTAAATGCTCGGAGTGCCGAGAAAAATAATCACCTAGGGGGTGGAAAAGTGGCCACGAAATGGGATGAGAGGAAAAAGGCCGTCGAGGATGAGTACTTTCTCAAAAAGGAAAAGGAGGCGATCGAGAAGCTCAAGGCCAAGCAGGCGCAGCAGGCGCAAGCGGCCCTCCAGGAGGTCTGTCGCATGCGCTGCCCCAAGTGCGGCGAGCCCCTCAAGGAGCGCAGCTTTCAGAAGATCCTCATCGATCAGTGCACCGGCTGTGGCGGCATATGGCTGGATGCGGGCGAGCTGGAGGAGGTGGCCGGGAAGGAGGAGGGGAGTTGGTTGGGCAGGTTCTGGCAAAAGATGGAAAAGTGAAGGGTGGCTTTGTAGCCCGAGCCGGCGTGACGCTTGACAGGCTGGAGTCTTTTCGAGTAGCTTCGGCTGAAGCTCTCAAGACAAGAAAGGAGATACAGGAAAGTGAACAGACTACGGCCATTTTTGGTGCTGGGGTGGGCTGCGCTTCTATTGGCAGCCGCTGGGTTTCTCTCCGCGATAGAGTGGCGGGGGGCTGTCGGCGGCGCTCCGCTGGCCCTGGCCCAGGAGCATGAATCTAAAAAGATCGTTCCTTTCGTGCCGACTCCTCAGGAGGTAGTGGAGCGGATGTTGGAGCTGGCCCAGGTCAAAAAGGGCGACGTGATCTATGATCTGGGTTCTGGAGACGGGAGGATCGTGATTACGGCGGCCAAGAAGTATGGGGTGAAGGCGGTGGGTTTTGAGATCGATCCCGAACTCTTGAGGCAGTCGCGGGAAAACATTCGCCGGGAGAAACTAGAGCACCTGGCAGAGATCCGCGAGCAGGATATCAGAGAGGTCGATCTCTCGCCGGCCTCTGTAGTCACCATGTACCTCCTGCCCGAAGTCAACCTGATGCTGAGGCCCAACGCCTGGCGTCAACTGAAGCCCGGCGCCCGCGTGGTCTCCCACGACTTCGACATGGGGGATTGGAAACCACTCAAGGTCGAGCATATTAAGGACAAGTCCAATTGGGACCACACTCTCTATCTCTGGCATATTAGCGAGCCCAAGGAAGAGCGTAATTACCGCTGATGCGGGTGGAGAGGGCGCGATCCTTCCCCCGGAATCCGTCACGCATACGGGCAGCTGGCCTGGCCGGTAGGCGATTTAAACACCCTGCGTCTTCTTAGAGGAGGGAGGGAGATGAATACCCTTTTTGCCGTGGCCGTGGGGGCCCTGACCGTTTACCTGGCGTACACTCAGTACGCCCGACGCATCGACCGCAAGATCATTCAATCAGATCCGAAACGAGCGACTCCCGCGAAGCTCTACATGGATGGCGTGGATTTCATGCCCACCAACCGCAACATCCTCTTCGGCTACCATTTCAAATCGATCGCGGCTGCGGGACCCATCGTCGGCGCCATTGAGGCAGCAACCCTCTGGGGCTGGCTCCCGGCCCTCATCTGGCTTGTCTTGGGCGTCTCTTTCATCGGTTGGGTCAGCGATTATAGCGCCATCGCGCTCTCCGTACGGAATGAGGGAAATAGCCTCTCAGCCGTGGCGCACAGGCTGGTCTCGCCGCGCACCCGGCTACTCTTGTTCCTGTTTATTTTCTTTTACCTGTTGCTTCTCGCCGGCGCCTTTGTCGGCATCATGGCCTCTGTGCTCGAGTCCCAGCCCAGGACCCATCTGGGCATCATCCTCCTTGTGGTGATGGGGCTTCTCCTGGGTCAGATGCTCTACCGCTGGAAGATGGGGCTCGTTGTGGCCACGCTCATCACGGTCGGGATCACCCTCATGGGAATTCTGGCCGGCCCCTTGACAGAGGCGGCCTTCAAGGGGTTCAACGCGGCCCTCAACGCCATGACCGGCGGTACGCCGATCGTGACCTACTTTGATCCCACGCTGGCCAACTTCAAAGGCGCGGAGGCGAAGATCATGCCCAGCCTTCTCTTCTGGGCCATCGCGATCTGCATTTTCTGCTACGCGGGATCCGTTCTCCCGATCTGGCGCATGGCTCAGCCCGTGGTTTACGTGGGGTTCTGGATCACCGCCCTGGCCATGTTTCTGGGCCTGTTCGGTGCCGCGGTGGGGGCCCTGTTTAAACCCGCAGTGGCCCAATTCCAGATCCCGGCCTTTAAGGCCTGGAACCCCCAGCTAGGTCCGGCAGGGACGATGCCGCTCTGGCCGATGCTCTTTGTGACCATCGCCTGCGGCGCGGTTTCGGGATGGCACGCGCTTTTTGGGACGGTAGGCACAGCGCGGCAGATTGAGAATGAGGCAGATATGCTTCCCGTAGGCGCCGGATCGATGTTCGCCGAGTTCTTGCTCGGACTTCTCGCCCTCCTCGCCGTCTCCGTGGGGGCCAAAGGCGCTCCTGTGGCCGCCTTCGCAAACGGACTGGGAGGATTTATCAGCGTCTGGGGCGTCCCGCGCGACTATGCAGTCTCGCTTGCCTTTGCGTCCTTCATCGTGATTGTGCTGGTCGTCACCCAGCTCATTTTCCGCGTCATGCGGGTCACGCTCAGCGAATGGTTAGGGGAAGTGATCCCGCCGTTCCGGAATCAACATGTAGCCTCATTCATCTCGGTCCTCTTGGCCATCCTGCTGGTGCTGACCGGGACCCGGATCTATCTCTGGCAGCTCTTCGGCGCCGCCAACCAGCTCATGGCGGCGCTCTCGCTGCTGCTCGTGACGGTCTGGCTCGCCTCGATGGGAAGGAATTGGCTTTATGCCGGTCTCCCGATGGCCTTTATGTATGTCACGACGGCCGCCTCGATCCTTGTAACGGCATACAATCTTTATTATAACGTTTATCAGCCGAATATCGTCGCCGGAAGGATCGTCCCGGTCATTGGTTCCGGGCTGATGGTCGTGGTGGCGCTGCTCTTGTTAGTGGCCGCGCTCTTTATTGGAGTCGATGGCCTGCGCGCCTTCTTGAAGTACCTGAGGCGGCCTGCTCCCGCTCCGAGAGCAGCGCCCGCTAGACGCTAAAGGTATGGCAGAGTCAGTTCTAAAACAGAGAGTTGATGCGACGACAGCGGCTTTGGCACATCGCCTCTTCCGAGGGTGGAAAGCCGCGAAGCAGTTTCTGTACGGCCTCACGGGCTACGAATTTACCCGCCATGCCCTCGCTATGCGCCACGAGCTGGAGGCGATCTTTATGGTCGTTACCATGGGCGATCTGATCGGCATCCCCATGATGCCCCCCATTTACTCCTTGCGCTTCCTTCCCTATGTGGTCCCCGAGATCTCCGCCTGGAAGCGGCAGATGGCTCGAAAGAGGGAGTTTTTGGAGAAAGAGGAATATGATCTGCACGGTCTTTAAAATTGAGATAAGGAGAAGGTAGATGGCTGACGAGAAGGAATCGAAGGGCGGAATTTGGCGTCTCCTGAAGGATATCGTCTATGGGATGTCCTCGCACGAGATGACACGCCAGGCGGTCCGTACCCGGGCCAGCATGGAGCACCTCTTTATCCTCATCACTATGGGAGACTTGCTCGGTATCCCCATTCTTCCACCGTACTATTCGCTCCGCCTTCTCCCGTACGTAACGCCGCAGATCAGCTCCTGGAAGCGGCGGATGCTGCGGGAGCGCGACGTCACGGACGTCCTAGGATAGTTCAAAGACATATGTCCCTGAGGCAGGTGTTCGAGAGTCAGCCCGAGCGGCGGTATATCATGTTCGGCGGCAAGGGAGGGTTGGGGAAGACGACGCTCTCTGCCACCTGTGCCTTCTGGCTGGCAAGCCAGGGAAAGCGGGTGCTCGTCTTCTCTGTGGATCCGCAGGCCAGCCTCTCCGATATCTTTCAGAGGGATATCTTTGGCAAAGGGCCGGTGTTGATCACGCAGAACCTCTGGGCCGAGGAGGTGAATGCCGACCGCAGGATCCAGGAATACCAGGACGAGATCCGCAAGAAGATCCTGGATATGTACGGCTTCGATCGTGTTCCCGAGGAGATCGATAACTACATCGCCGCCGCCTCCGCCGATCCCGCCATGGAGGAGAGCGCCATCTTCGATGCGGTGGTGGATATTATTGTGCAGGGTGACTATGACTACTACATCTACGATCTCGTCCCGCTGGGCCATGCCCTCTATTATCTCTCTATGGCCAAGGTGTACGACGAGTGGATCAACAAGATCACCAAGCTCCGCGAGGAGATGCGAGAGTATGACCAGATGGCGGCTACCTTGCGGCGTGAGGCCAGCGTGGAAGAGGATAAGATCCTGGAGGAGCTCCTCTACATCAAGAAACGCATCAATGCCTCCTCGCAGATTCTGACCGATAGGCGCCGGGCCGCCTTCTTCTTCGTGCTGGTGCCCGAGGAGATGGTTATCCTGGACACCCGGAAGGCGGTTGGGCTTTTTTCTCGCTTCGACGTGCCCATCTCGGGATATGTGGTCAATCGGCTCCTGCCTTCAAATCTGGGGGGCAACATCCCTCTGTACCTTAAAAACAGGATCACCATGCAGCAGAAGTACTTAGAGGAGATCCAGACTACTTTTGGGGACGAGGTGCTGGCATATGTCCCTGAGATGGAGCGGGATATTACGGGGCTGCCGATGATCGAGCGGTTGGCGCAGAAGCTATTTTGAGATAATCCTTCCATGAGCCAGGTTACAAAATCCATGGCGCAATACCTCCGAGAACATCCGGCCCTCAAGTATGTCTTCCTTGGAGGCAAAGGTGGCGTGGGCAAGACCGCTCTGGCAGGCGCCACGGCCCTCTGGCTGGCAGAAGGGGGGAAGAGAACGCTCTTGGCCTCCACCAATCCCGTTCACAGCCTTTCTGGACTCCTGGAGCAATCGGTCTTTGGTGCCCCCACAGCGGTGAAAGGGATCAACCACCTTTGGGCCTACGAGATTGACACGAGGGAAACCATTGAGAGATCCAAGAAGGAGATCCGGGACAAAATCCAGTGGTTTCTGAAGTTCGCTGACATAAGCACGAAGGCAGACGACTTTGTGGAATCCGCCACTATGAACCCCGCCTTTGAGGAGTCCGCCATGTTTGAGAACATGGTGGACCTCATGTTGCGGGAGGAGTACGATGTCTACGTCTTTGACACTGCCCCCACGGCTAACGCCCGGCGCCTCCTGGGCATGTCCAAGGTCTACTCCCTGTGGGTGGATAAGATGCTCAAGTCGCGCGAGGAGGCCCGAACCCTCCGAGAAATGCTCTCCTTTACCAAGAAAAAGGAGCGGGATCCGTTCCTCGACTATCTCCTCCAGTTCCGCGAGAGGATGGGGCAGGCCAGGGGCCGTTTGACCGACGCGGAGAAGACCGCCTTCTTCTTTGTGACTCTTCCTGAGGCGCTCCCTATCGCTGTCATCACCCGTTTCATCGGCTGGTTCCACGACTTTGGCATTCCGGTTGGCGGGGTGGTGGTCAATATGCTCTTAGACCGCAGGGCACTGGGCCAGGACGCACCGGAGTTCGTGCTCAACCGCATGCAGATGCAGGAAGAGCACATGAAGACTATCTGGGAGAAATTCCATGGTTCGGTGCGCGCCCTGGTCCCTCTCTTTGATCAAGAGGTGCGCGGGCTGGCGATGCTGCGGCAAACTGCCCAGGCATTGTTTATCGACCCGGAAGGCGGCTTGTGACAAATTTTGTAAATTTTCTAAGGACTTATCTCAATTTCGCCACAGCTTCTTCCGCCTCCAGCCGAGCGCAATAGAGCGATTCCTTAGGAAAAACAATCCCTTCCCTCTTTTTTCTCCTCCTCAGACCTTCTGGCATAATTCCTGCTTATTTAGAACTTTCAGGCAAATTAGAAGAAAATAGGGTATATTTCTAATGGAGGAGATCCTGACCGCCTCCCAGGTAGCGAACCTGCTTCAGTTTCATCTGAGGACGATTTACCGGCTTGCTCGCAAAGGCTCGATCCCGGGGAGAAAATTCGGTGGTGGTTGGCGCTTCAGTAAAGAAGAAATTTTAAAGATGATCTCCAGAGGCCAGTTGGGGCCTTTGGAAAGCGATTTGTCCTCAGTTAAAGGAAATTTTAAATGAGGCCTGTGTGGTTTTTCGTGGCGTTCGTCCTGCTGGTTTCCCTGGAGCCAAACTGGACGAACGCTCAAAAGGTCTATCGCATTGGAGCCCTCGTGGCGGATGATCCTTTTATGGCGGCCTTTGAAGGCTTTAAGCACGAGATGGCCACGATCGGGTACATCGAAGGTAGGAATGTCCTTTACGATCTCAACAACAGCAAGGGAGATCGCGCCGCTCTGGAACGGATGGCGCAGAAGTTGGTCCAGGATAGGCCGGACCTGATCGTCACCTCCTCCACCACTGCGACCGTCCCCGTAGCCAAGGCCAGCGCCGGCAGCAACATACCAGTCGTTTTTCTGAGTGCGGGGAACCCTCTGGCATTCGTGAAGAGCTATGCCAGCTCAGGAAACAATCTCACGGGAATCTCCACTTCGTCGATTGATCTGACCGCAAAGCGGCTGGAGCTGCTGAAGGGGCTAGCCCCTGGGATTAGGAAAGTGATCTCATTGAACAATCCCGATGGGCCGAACTATGAAGAGAACCTGAAGGCGATGCGGGAGGCAGCAAAGAAACTCGACCTCAAGCTGGTCGAGGTGAACGTTACGAGCGGTGACGAGCTAGTCAGGAGGAGCAAAGAGCTTTTAACGCGCAAGATGGGAGACGGGATCATCTATCCGCCGGATGCGCGTCTGAATGCCGCTCAACGGGCGATCTCTTCCCAGGTTAATCGGGAGAGGCTCCCTTCAGTCGCGCCCAACGTTGGAAATGTTCATGACGGCGCGCTGGCCACCTATGCGCCCGACTATTACGCTCTAGGTCAGCAAGGTGCGGCGCTGGTGGACAAGATTCTCAAAGGGGCTAGCCCTTCAGACCTTCCTATCGAGCAGCCTTTCAAGTTGAAACTGGTCATCAATCTTAAAACTGCCAGGGCCATTGGCCTTAAAATCCCCAGAGAGATCCTCTTGCAGGCGGATGAGGTGATTGAGTAAGGGAGGCTGAGATGAGGAAGGCCGTTCTTGCCCTAACGCTTGTCCCTTTTCTTTTTTGTTTGCCAATCTCAGGGGAGGCCCAGAGGGTTTATCGGATTGGCGCTTTGGTAGCGGTGGATCAGTTTGTCTCTGCCTTTGACGGGTTCAAGGAGAAGATGGCGGCGCTGGGATACGTAGAGGGTAAGAATATCGAGTATCATTTGCATAATGCCAAGGGAGATCGAGATCTGCTCCAAAAGCTGGCGGAGAAATTGGTCCAGGAAAGGCCCGATGTGATTGTTACCGCCACTACGGCTGCCACAGTACCTGTGGCTAAGGCGAGCGCCGGTACGAACCTGCCGGTGGTCTTCCTCGCCGCGGGGAATCCTCTGGAATTTGTAAAAAGCTATTCCAGCTCCGGGAACAACCTAACAGGGATCTCCACCTCAGCTTTCGATCTTACAGGTAAGCGGATGGAACTGCTTAAGGAACTAGCGCCATCGACTAAAAGAGTTATCACCCTTAACACCCCTGCGGCACCGACCTATAAGACTAATCTCAAGGCGACACGGGAGGCGGCAAAGATGTTATCCCTGGAGCTGGTCGAGGTGGATGTGCAGACTGTAGAAGAGATCAAGCAGAAGCTGCCCTTTCTGGTTAACAAGCAGTTGGGAGATGCCGTGTTTGTTTCCCCTTTTTTCCCCATCTACGCTGCCATGAAAGAGATTGCCCGACAGGCCGTCAAAGAAAAACTCCCATCGGTTACCACCAATGCGGAGAATGTCCATGAAGGTGTGCTGGCGGCCTACGGACCCGACTATTACGCTCTGGGTCAACAAGGCGCGGTGCTGGTGGACAAAATTCTTAAAGGGGCCAGCCCTTCGGACCTTCCTATTGAGCTTCCCTATAAGTTGCATTTGGTGATTAACCTCAAGACCGCCAGGGCCATTGGCCTCAAAATCCCCAGAGAGATCCTCTTGCGGGCGGATGAGGTGATTGAGTAAAGGAGGCTGAGGTGAGGAAGGTCGTTCTTGCCCTAACGCTTGTCCCTTTTCTTTTTTGTTTGCCAATCCCAGGGGAGGCCCAAAAGGTCTATCGCATCGGTGCCTTGATAGCGGACGATCAATTTGTCCCGGCCTTTGAGGGATTTAAGGGCAAGATGATGGAGATCGGTTACCGGGAAGGGAAAAGTGTCATCTACGATTATCACAACGCCAAGGGAGATGACACTGTCCTTGAGCGGATGGTTCAGAAGCTGCTCCAGGGTAAGCCGGATCTTATCGTTACCAGCTCTACCACCGCGACCCGACCCGTGGCTCGAGCCACCCAGGGGAGCGATCTTCCCGTGGTCTTTTTGAGCGCAGGTAACCCCTTGCAGTTGGTCAAAAGCTATGCCAGCTCCGGCAATAACTTGACTGGGGTCAGCAGCTCGGCCATTGACCTCACGGATAAACGCATGGAGCTGCTTAAAGAGCTGGCCCCCTGGATACAGAAGGTCGTCTTCCTGAACAACCCTAAAGGACTAAACTACGAGCACAACCTCAAGGCCGCGCGCGCGGCGGCGAAAAAGCTGGGCCTGCGCTTGGTGGAGGTCAGTGCCACTACCCGGGAGGAGATGAGGCGGAAGGTTTCTGATATTACCCGGAGCCTGGGGGATGCCATTTTCATCCCTCCCGATGTCATGGTGAACGGAGTCAACAGGGAGATCATCCAGCAATCCAAAAAGGAAAAGCTCCCTTCGGTGGCTGTCAACGAAGAAAACGTGAGGAGGGGAGTGCTGGCCATGTACGGATCCGACAATTTTGCTCTGGGCCAGCAGGGCGCGATGCTGGTCGACAAGATCCTCAAGGGGGCCAGACCAAAGGACCTTCCTATCGAGCAGCCCTTCAAGTTGAGGCTGGTCATCAATCTTAAAACCGCCAGGGCCATTGGCCTCAAGATCCCCAAAGAGGTCCTCTTGCGGGCAGATGAGGTGGTTGACTAGATTACGGCAAGCATGGGGTGGAAAAAGGTCACCGCATTATTCTCTCGGCACAGGGGTGGCATTCGCCGACGCCTTCTCTGGATCGGTCTCTTCTTTTTAGCCTTCGCCCTGCTCACGAATACCGTCGCCGGCACCCTGTATACGCGGGCACAGATCAAAAAGGCCGCCGCAGAGCTCCAGACAGAGGTGGCCTTCCGGGTCGCCAGCGAAATTGAAGATTTCATGGGGCGCAAGGTGGAGCGGCTGCTGGACCTCTCCACCTCAGCCAGCCTCCACCAACTCGGCAGTCAGGAGCAGAGGATGCTCGCCCTCCTTCTGCTCAAGAACGACAATTCCTTCACCGAGATCTCGATTTTAAACGATCGGGGAAGGGAGGTGCTGAGGGTCTCTCAGAGGAGGGTCTATCTCGCCCCTGAGCGCTTCGATCAAAGCAAGACGGAAAAATTTAAGAGGGCGATGGCCGGCGAGAGATACATCAGTCAGGTCTACACCTCCGATAAGGCCGAGCCTTACGTCAGCATGGCCATTCCCGTGAAGATCGGCCCCAAGCAGGCCATTGGGGTCGTCTCAGGGGAGGTTCATTTAGGGTCCCTCTGGCATATCATCGGCGCCGTGCGCTTCGGCGCAGCCGGTTATGCCTATTTAGTGGACCGACAGGGAAATCTCATCGCCCATCAGGATCCATCGCTGGTGCTCAAGAGGACGAACCTGAGTCAACTCCGGAAGGTCCAGGCATTCCTCCGCAACCCCAAGATGGCGGACGCTGCTCCGGCCCAGGAAGAAAAAGGGATCACGGCCCAGGCCGTGCTCAGCACCTTTGCCCCGATACGCAGTTTGGGCTGGGCGGTTGTTTTGGAGGAGCCTGTGGCAGCGGCCTTGGACGAGCTGAACACCCTGGTCCACTTCGCCCTGCTCCTCTTGCTGGCCGGCCTTTTGGTGGGGGCGATCATTCTCTTAGGGGTCAGCAACAAGATGACGCGGCCGATCCTGGAGCTCCATCGGGGGGCTGAGGTGATCGGCAGCGGCAATCTCGACTATCGGGTGGAGATCAAGACCGGCGATGAGATCGAGCAATTGGCCGAAGGGTTCAACAAGATGGCAGCGGAGCTCCAGGCCTCCTATTCCACTTTGGAACAGAAGGTGGAGCAGAGAACGAGGGAGCTTTCCGCCCTGCATGCGGTGGCTGCCGCAAGTCAATCTTTGGAGCTCGATGTCGCTCTTAACGAGGCCATAGCCAAGGTGCTGGAGATCCTTAGCTTCGATGCCGCCCGGATATTCCTGGTTGACCCTTCGAGTCAAGAGTTAAAGCTGAAATGCCACAAAGGGATCGACGAGGAGCTCTCTCAGATGCCACCTTACCGGATAGGAGAAGGTGTCATCGGAAAGGTGGGAGAGACAGGTAGGCCGTTGGTCTTCGAAGATATTCAGACGGATCCCGGCTTTGCCCAGCAAGCCCGCAGAAAGGTGGCTTTCAATCTAGGATTCCACGCCTCCGTTTTTTTCCCCATCAAGGCCAAGGATCGAATCCTCGGGGTCTTGAACCTGCTCAAACGGGCGCCGCACCATTTTACCCCAGAGGAGCTCAGGTTGGTGGGTTCCATGGTCAATCAGATCGGCGTGGCGGTGGAGAACGCCATCCTCTTTGAAGAGGTGAAGCAGACCTCCCAAGGGCTCGAGGCCCTGATCAGGATCAACCGGGATGTGGCCGAGCTTTTGGAGCGCCACATCCTCCTCCCGCGCATCGCCGAAGAGGCGAAGAGAATCCTCGGCGTGGATGGTGTGAGCTTCCGCTTGGTTGAAGGAGACCACATGGTGCGGGCGGGTTATGCGGGCGGGGAGGAGCTGTTGGATTTCCACCCTAAGATCAAGATCGGGGAGAGCATCACCGGCAGGGTCATCGCGGAGAATCGCATCATCGCCATCAAGAACATCCTGGAGGAGCAGACGATGATCCCGGAGCACCAGGAGATCCTGCGTCGGGCGGGCTACCGCTCTTTCCTGGGCATACCCCTGCGGGTCGGGGAGCGTGTCATCGGCAGCATCAACTTCTACTCCAAGGGGGAGAGGGAGTTTCGACCCGAGGAGGTCCGCGTCGTCGCTGCCTTCGCGGACCAGGCGGCCATCGCGGTGGAGAATGCCAACCTCTTTGCCGAGGTCAAGAGCAAGTCCATAGAGCTCGAGGAAACGAACCTGGAGCTGCGGGCGGCCAGTCGGGCAAAATCGGATTTTCTGGCGGCCATGTCCCATGAGCTGCGCACCCCACTGAATGTGATCATCGGCAATGCCGATATCATCAAGGACGGCTACCTGGGTGAAGTGACTAAGAAGCAAAAGGAGTCCCTGGAAAAGGTCCTCCGTTATTCCCACATGCTCCTCAAGCTCATCAACAACGTGCTCTCGCTCAGCCGGATGGAAGCGAAAAAGATGTCTCTGGACCTGTCCACGTTCCATGTCCGAGAGGTCATAGGCCACGCCAAGACCTTCACGGAGCAGCTCAACGGGAATAGGCGCTTGGAGTTCCTATGGCAGGTGGAGCCGGACCTCCCTCCTATTACCACGGATGCCATGAAGCTCGAAGAGATCCTCCAGAATCTGATCGGAAATGCGTTCAAGTTCACGCCCAAGGGCAGGATCGAGGTGCGGGTGCGCGACCTACCGGGGAAAAAACGGCTCGAGTTTGCGGTGGCCGATACCGGGATCGGCATCGACAAGAAGGACCTGGAGAAGATCTTTGAGCAGTTCCAACAGCTCAAGGATGCGCACACGGGCAACTTCAGCGGGGTGGGTTTAGGATTAAGTATCGTCAAGAACTATCTCGAGCTGATGCGGGGAGACATCCAAGTGGAAAGCCAGCCAGGGGTCGGCTCCATATTTACCTTTACCCTGCCCTATTCCATAGAGCCTCTCTCCAGTTAGCCCAGGCGTTTTTCGTCAGGCCCAGGCTCAGCGAAGCCACGAGCCTTTTCATCCTTTTATCCCTCCGCGTTCAACCTTTTCGTGGCCCTTGACACCCATCCTCAATGTGCCCTAATTTAGGGCCGTTTTTGAGACAGCAACCTGAAGAGGATAAGATTGGTCACGTGATCTAGAAAGGAGACCACATGAAGCCGATATTGGCGAGTTTAATGTTCTTTCTATTTTCGCTATTGGGACCCTTATCCTTCGCCCAGCAACAGCCAAGGTTTCCCGTCGATCCCCAAACCAAGCGCGCTATTGGGGCCAAACAAAAGCCGGCTCATGAGCTTAAGAGTCAGCTCGCTGCTGGGAGAAAGGTCCTCATTATTGACGTTCGCGAGCCGGCGGAGTTCCAGCAGGAAACTCTTCCAGGTGCCATCAACATTCCGCTTGGTGAGCTTGAAGAGCATTTAAAAAAGATCCCGAAAGGCAGCCAGTTGGTCTTCACGTGAGGGAGTGGCATCCGCAGCTCGCAGGCTGCGAAGCTGGCTGAGAAATACGGGTTTAGCAATGCCGCCTTCTGCCCCATCAACCTATGGAAAGAAAAAGGTTACCGAACAGAGGCCGGGAAGAAGAAGTCGCAGGTTCGCGGTCGTTAACCCCCTAGCGCCGGTGATACATGGGTTCGCCACCGGGATTCTGGCTGAGGCCGGTTAGGTGGGAGTGACAGGGCTGCTTTTCAAGGCCGCCAGCCTGCCTGGGTAAGCTGGCGATCGGCCTCAAGGGCGAAGCTGAAGTTGTAGCCCCGGGCGATCGGGCTGGCCTCGCTGGCGCCGGCTACCTGACGGATGATGTCGAGATCGTTTCTCTGGGTTTCATCATCTACGGCGCCGTTGGCGGTAAAGGTGCCGATCAGATCGTCGTAGATGCGCGCCGCCAGGGGGCGCTCGATGCCAGAGAACTTCGTCACGGCGCTAACGGTTGTCTCTCGATCCTTGCGGATGAGACGCAAGGCCTTGAGGGTGGCCTTGATGAAGCCGGCGGTCAGCTTTGGCTGCTCCTTGATGAACCGGTCGGTGGTCGCCAGCGTCCCCCAGGAGTTCTTCACCTCATTGCCGAAATAGATCATTTCTCTCATACCGCCAGCGCGGCCCACGTAGCGCTGCTCAACGCTGAGAACGGCGGCGTCCACTGCCCCGGCCAGAAGCGATGGTAGCTGGTTACCCGTACCGGTGTCGAGGTAGACCAGATCGCGGTTCGGGTCGAGGCCGTGTTGGGCGAAAATCTGCTTCAGCATGAAGGTAGAAACCGAGGCGACGCCGGTAGTCGCAATGCGTTTTCCCTTTAAGCTTTTAGGCCCGGCGTACTCCGGCTTGCTCAGGAGCCACTGGTGCACGCGGTCGTTGACCGCCAGGACAACTTTGAGGGGAGCGCCAGCCTTGGTGATAGCGACCAGGGCACTGGATCCGGCTGCGGTGAACTGGACGCTCCCGGCAAGCGCTGCCTGGATGCTGGGGGTCGGTTCGATAAAGACGATCTTGAGTTCGATTCCCTCCTCCCGCATATAACCTCGCTCCTGGGCAATGGGGTAGATGACCTGCTGGAAGCTTTTTGTCGGGATGGCCAAGTTGATCGTCTCTAAGCTCAACGCCTCCATGCCGCTTAAGAGCACGCAGGCCACAGTCAGCCAGCGAAGCCTCTTTAGGCCTCCACGTGCGGATTTCTCTCCTTGAGACCCATCTCCCCTCACTGCCATTGTCTTTATCCTCTCTTTCGCGGGTTCAAGCGATCAATCATAACCGGCCCTCAGAGCGAATAGAACTTCCGTGGGTTTTCGCACAGGATCTTTTCCGTGATCGCTCCGGGGATATCCTCCCGTGCCCTCATCGTGCGGACCAGGTGCCGTTCTTCAGAGGGGTCATTGTGGCCGTAGTCCGAGCCGATGAGAAGATGGTCCTCCCCTGTATAATTGACGAGGTAGGGGATATCCTCGTCGGCCTCGCACGCGACGTAGAGCCTGTATTCATGGAAAAGAGCCGCGCTCGAGGCGTACTTCCAGCGCTCTCGGAACAGCCTCCTCAGTATGTGAATGAGAAAAGGGATCCAGCCCGCCGAGGCCTCGATAAAGCCGAATCTGAGACGCGGGAACAGTTCGGGTATCCGGTTGGCGACCAGGTCGCGAAAGGCCACTAGGGGTAGAACCCTGCTGATGAGGAAGCTGTGGTTTCGCTCTATGTCCACCAGATTGATGAGCATAGGATTGCCTATCGCCGTATGAACGCAGATGGGGAGGTCCAGATCGTTGGCCGCCTGGTAAATCGGAAAGAAACAGGGATTGTCCAGGGTCTTATCTCCTTCAAGACCACGGAAGAAGACGCCTACAGCCCCATGCTCCTTCGCCCATCTCATCTCCTTGAGAGATTCTTCAACGGATCTCAGAGGAGGAATGACCACCCATCTCAGCCGGCTACCTCCCCGCGCACATTGCTGCGCCAGCCAGCGGTTGTAGGCGCGGCACAGGGCCACCTCCAGTTGAGCATCATCCGTCAGATAGACGAGAAAGAGGGTGGGATAGATGATCTGCATCTCGACATCGAGCTTGTCCATGTCCGCGAGGCGGGCCTGCGGGTCTGTGAGCTCACGGCAAGCGATGTGGATGTCCCCCCGAGAGGATTCATGCTTGGAGGCGGAGGGCGTGATGAGACGGAAGCTGCCTTTTCCGGCAGGCTTGGGGAAGATGTTTCCGTCGATGAGCCAGAAGGCGTTGCGTTTTCCGTACAGGGTATCCTCGGGCACGGAGACAAGCACGGGCCTGCGATGATGCATCTCCTCGTCCATCAGTCGCCACATCGTCTCCGACTCGGCGATGTGCGTATCGGCATCCACGACACCAGCCATAATGCCTCCTTTTTTTCCCTGGATCGGGAAGCGGCTCTAACTTCCTATAGGCCAGACACGATTGTCAAGGGCATCTCCATGAGTTCGCTCCCTATTGCCTCTTGACCCCTTGCACTCGCCTGGGGTAATTTCGACTAAGAAAGGCTACTTTTCCGGGTCGGGATTTCTTAAACGAGAGGAGTGGGGCATGGCTCTGGATGTCGAGAAATTGAGGAAGATGACTCCGCCGATGGGGATGCCGTTCAAAATCCAAAGGCTGGGACATGTGGTTTTACGGGTGAGCGATCTCGACCGCTCCGTGACTTTCTACACCCAGATCTTGGGATTCAAAGTCTCGGACGTCTATCCCGAGGACCTTCAGCCCGGAGGCTTCGCCTTCCTCCGGTGTAACACGGACCATCACTGTCTGGCCCTCGTCGGCTCTGGCCCAGGAGAATCCAAACAGATCGAGCTGCATCATATGGCCTTCGAGGTTGGGACGCTCGAGGAGGTCTTTCGCGTGCGGGATCGTTTACGCGAGCGTAATATTCCGCGCTCGTTTGAAGGTCGGCGCCGGGCCGGATGCCAGATTTCCGTAGAGTTTCATGACCCCGACAATCATTGCATAGAGATCTATTGGGGTCTGGATCAGGTGGGGACCAATGGCCCCGTTCGCCCCGCCAGCGAATGGAAGGGGGTCCGGTCCTTGGAAGAGGCGATTGCTCATCCTGTATCTGGCCAAGACACGTACATCGGCAAGTGATGAACTCTCTTCGCCTCTCATTTTTATTCCTTCTTCTATCGGCGCCCGGGTCGCTCTTGGCCGAGAAGGTTACGGTTGCACACGTGGCGATCAATCCAGGCCAAGGCCTGCTCTGGCTCGCAAGGGATGCGGGCCTGTTGGCAAAATATGGGTTGACAGCGGATGTTGTCCTCATCTCCGGCAGTCCACGGACGGTGCAGGCTCTGATCGCCGGAGATCTGGACTATGCGGTGGCCGGGGCGCCAGCCTTCTTAAGGGCGCGGATGCAGGGGGCCGATGTCGTCGTTCTCGCGGCCCTGTCCGACTACTCTTCTCAGCGCGTCCTGCTGAAACCGGACTCGACGCTCCTCTGGCGACCACGGAGCGCAAGATCAAGGGCGACCGAGGCGCCGTCGTGCGCTTCCTGCAGGCCTATATAGAGGCGATCCATTATTTCAAGACCAATAAAGCGGGGACGATCCGCATCTTGCAGAAGTATATGCGCGGTTTGAACGAAGGGCACATCGCCCTGTGGTACGAAGAATCCCGTGATAGCCTAAAGCCGGCGCCCTATCCGGACGAAGAGGGGCTCCGTGCAGAGCTGGAGCAGATCAACGCCGCGAAATCCCATGGCCCGGCGTTTTTTGTGGATACGACCATTGTTGATGAGATCAAGAAGAGCGGATTTCTAGAACGGTTGTACAGATAAGGAGGGAAGCAAACCATGGCCAGGATCAGACATATCGCGATCAAGGCAGCGGATCAGGAGAAAACGGCGGACTTTTACAAGCAGACATTCGAGATGACAGAAGTGTGGCGCGGTCCTGCAAGGGCCGATGGGCGCCAGGCCATCTACCTGTCGGATGGCTATATCAATCTCGCGATCCTGCCGGCCCGCGGCGAGCGCGAAGGCATCGATCACTTTGGGTTTCAAGTGGGGGACATGGAGAAGACGCTGCGCGTGGCCGCCACCTCTGGTGCGGTGGGAGAAGCCGGGGCAAAGCCCCGCGACGGACGCTTTGCTGAAATGGGCATCCATGATCCCGTGGGCACGCCGGTGGACGTGTCGGTGCATGGCTGGAAGGCATAGTCGAAGGTAGGGGTGTCGGATAGTCTCCATCGAGAGCGCTCATACTTCCGGGAATCAGGGCCGGGTGAGAGAGGAGGGGGCATGGAGTCGCGCTGGTCTCGTCGTGATTTTCTTAAGAGCACTGCCGCTTTCGTGATCTTCGGCGCTGCGCAGGGGGCGCTGGGTTCCGGCCAGTCCCAGCCGCCTTCGCTGCCGGTGCGCCCACTGGGGAAAACAGGGGAACTGGTTTCTATCATCGGATTTGGCGCGGGTAGCCGGTTCTGCTCCATCCAGGACGAGAATGAAGCGCAGGCGCTGCTCGAGCGCGCCCTGGAGCTGGGGATCAATTACTTCGACACCTCGGCATCGTACACCCGCAGGGGAGGGGAGCGCCTGAGCGAGAAACGGCTCGGGCAATTTTCCCGGCACCGCCGAAAGCAGGTCTTCCTGGCGACAAAGTTCGACCCGCGCGACCGAGACGGCGCCCTGCGCTCTGTGGAGAAGAGCCTGAACTTCCTGCAGGCCGGCTACTTGGACCTGGTCCAGATCCATGCCCTGAGAGACCATGACGACCTCATCCAGATGGGCGGACCTCATGGGGCCGTCGCCGCCGTACGGGAATTGAAAGACCAGAAGGTTGTGCGCTTCATAGGAATCACGGGCCACAACGACGGCAGCGCCATGGCTGAGGCATTGCGGCGCTATGAGTTCGATGTGGTCCTGATGTCCCTTAATGCTGCGCAAGCGGCCAATCCGGTTGCTGCTCGACGCATGGAGCCCATCCCGGCCTTCGAGGAGTCGGCGTTGCCAGTGGCCCTGCAGAAGCGAATGGGCATCGCGTCCATGAAGGTCATGGGCCAAGGACTGCTGGTCGGTGATGGTGCCGGACGTGCACGTTCGTCCGAGCTCCTGCGGTTTAACTTGAGTCAGCCCGTCGCCAGCGTCGTCATCGGCATGGAGCAAAAGGCACGGCTGGAAGAAAATGTCTATGTGGCCCGCACTTTCGTGCCGATGAGCGGAAACGAGAAAGAAAAGCTGCGGGAAGAAGTCACCCCTTCCCGCACGACGTGGTACCGGTTCTTGCGGTCTCACGATGATTCATTGCCCGTCTGAAAATTCCTAAACGACAGCCGCCAACAGTGAGGAGGCTCATGGGTCGGCTCTCGCCCTAGGACACCGACCGCCTTATTCCCAAACGGTCGTTGGACCTTTTTTGTTGCTTGACACCGAGCGGATATTTCCAATAATACTAACGAGATTTGCCGCTCGGTCTCCCACCTGACCGGCCGGAGCAAAGGCCGGCCCATGATCGGTGAGCATGAGTGAGGGAGGTTGTCGTGGAAAATCATGGTTTTATTGATGCGCTCCTTCGAGAGGTCATTCAGCCTGGCGTGGACGAGCTGATGAATAGCCGCTACTTCGCCGAGCTGAGAGAAGGCAGGCTTGCGACCAAGAGGCTGCAGGGATTCGCGCTGCAGCACTATCTCAGCAACCATGCTATCCTGAAGGGGTTGGCTTTCTGTCTGGTTCGAAACGCGAACAACCCGGCCCTCTATAACTATTTCTTGTACCTCTTCAATGAGGAGCAGCCCCATCCCGATTTGATGAAGCAGTTCGGTCTGGCCGTGGGACTCAGGCAGGAAGATTTCAATCATGCGGTCATGATTTACGAATGCGTTGCCCACACGGGAGCGATCATCCGGGGGATGTTTTTGGGTTCCCAAGCGGAGAACCGTGCCGGCGCCCTGGTCAATGAAACCATGGTCTGCCGCTATTCGGAAGAGTTCGATAACGCCTTGCGCAAGCACTATGGGATGGATGAGAAGGCGCGGGAGTTCTTCATCGTTCACGGCAAGGCGGACAAAGAGCACACCGCGATGGCAACGGAGGTGGTAGGGCGAAACGTCAATTCTGAGCGGGATCAGCTTTTGGTCCGGGAAGCCGCAAGGAATATGGTTCGTTTCAAGATTGCCAAATTTGAGGGGATCTACAATGCCTACTCCTAGTCCTGCTTTCTTGAGGGAGGGTTTTCGACTTCAGCTCCGCCCGCAAGGCCAGCGCGGTCCTGCGATAGATGCAGGATAGTGGGAGGGAATGAGAATCAGGCGAAGCACCGAGCGAATTCTCACCACGCACGCCGGAAGCCTGCCGCAGCCGGACGACCTGAAGGAAATGGTCGTCGCGAAGAATAACGGCCAGCCCTACGATCAGGAGGTGCTCGCGAGGCGCGTGCGCAGCGCCGTCGCGGAGGTTGTAAAGAAGCAGCTCGACTGCGGTCTCGACATCATCAACGACGGCGAGTTAGGGAAGCCCAATTTTTCACGTTACGTCCGCGAGCGTCTCAGTGGGTTTGCCGAGCGTCCCGCCAAGCCGGAGGAGCGCCCTTCGATGATATTCGGCCGGGACCTGGTGGAGTTCCCAGAGTACTTCCAGAAGAGGTTCGGCACGATGCGCGGCGAAAACGTCTGGCGTGTCTTCTGCAACGGCCCGCTCAAGTACGTCGGCCACGCCGCCGTGCAAGCGGAGATCGTGACTTTCAACCTCAAAAATGCGCAAAAAGGCTGTTTTTGACTCGTTTCTCCTCTGAGATGAAAGCATCATCACTTACAAAAACGAAAATTTTGGGGCAAATCGAGCTCTTGAATCTTGTTCATCGCAACTAAGAATTCCTTCCGCTAGTGGTAGTCGTGAGGTCCGGACATATCGTTGGAGCCCCCACGGAGTTTGAGCTTGTTGCAAAAACGCCGAATCAACCACATACCGCCGACGTGGGTGAGATAGGTTTCGTCGAATGAAAAATGGATTTTTCGGGTCCCTTTGGGCATTGCACACAAAGTTACCTTTTAGGTGAAGTTGTGTGCAAGCAAAATATTGGGCAGTATGTTTCACGGTTATCCTCGGAAAATCAGCAACTCATCAAATAGGTTGGTAGCCAAATAGCGCATCATCGAGGTTCAAAGCCGCGCTGCAGGGGGTGAAAGTCGAGGAGGCGTTTCTCCCCGCGGTCGCTCCCGGCACCCTCGAGCATTGGCTGAAGAACGATTACTACCCGAACGACGATGCCTACCTCTTCGCCATCGCAGAGGCGATGCGGGAGGAATACCAGGCGGTCGTCGACGCCGGCTTCCTGCTGCAGATAGACGACCCCGATCTGCCGGATGGCTGGCAGATCTACCCGCACATGAGCGTGGCGGAGTATCGCAAGTACGCCGAGCTTCGCGTCGATGCGCTGAACCATGCCCTGAGAGACCTAGCGCCGGAGAGAGTGCGCTTTCACACCTGCTGGGGCAGCTATCACGGCCCGCACAAGTACGATATCCCTCTCAGGGACATCGTCGATCTCATCCTGAAGGTGCTCGGCTAGCCACCAAACAACTCTGGGGACGATAGCAGGGCTCCCGCCCCGCTCTCGCCGCCAAGAACTATCGAACCTGCTCCTGCAACAATTGCGGGATCATGGGCAGTAGCTCATGAAAGAGGTTATGGCGTGGACGGTGTCCCGTACTGTCGGCCCGCAAGATAAAATTGCGATCAACTAACTGAAACCCGGGAATCATATCGTAGCTGGCTTGGACCAGAAGATCCTTTGTCCCGGCCAGCACGACGCGATTCTTCGACCGGTCCATCTTGAAGTGCTCGGCCCACCTCTTAGCGTCCTCAGGACTCGGAGCATCCATGGACATGCCGTAGAGCAAGATCTGCACTAAGACGATGCGGTTATCGGATAACGACAACTCATTGGCGTACCTTGGAAACAGCTCTCCAACCGATGGAAGACCCTGCTGGGGCACTATTCCACCGAAGGATCCGAAGAGATGCGCTCCAGAAAAGGCCTGACATGCTGGGCACGTCATCCCAACTGGTTCGACTAGCATAACCAACCCTTTGAAGGAGGACAGCCGGACTCGTTGGCCGGTCTGGTCAACCAGTTCCAGGTCAGGATAGGACGCGCCCAATCTCGGCGGCCATTGCACAGCGGCCCGTGGAGCCTGCCGCGCGGCTTCTGGCTGGACCGGACATTGCCCTCTAGGACAAATCGTTCCAGCTTGTCCCTCGGTCGAATTTGTAGCTGGTAATCCCCAAAGCCATACTCCCAAAGTCATCGCCGACAGAGCTACAAACACGATACCTCTACCTTTCATTGGATTGCCCTCCCTGCTAGGACTTCGCCTGTATTCAGCAAGAACGATGCCAACGATTGGGAATAATAAAACCACTGGAAAATGGAGAGGTTGCTTGGTTGCCGGACTGTCAATTGACGTGGTGTAAACGACAGAGGACGAAAATCGTCACTCTGAATAGCGACCTTGTATTCCCGCGTGAGACCAGCGGCCAGTGCCGCTAGCCCTACCATGGCGGTCAGGGTGGTCCAAAGGATGTTTGCCTCATGGAGCGATGGCAACACGGCATTAGACTTTGTGGTCTCCTTGAGGTAAGAGACGGATAGACCAGACGCGAAGTCGGTTCGATCTTGGGGAGCCGGAGGTCAAGAAGATGAAAATATGCCATTACGATTCAAATCAAGCAGGGGCCGTGGTCGGGGATCAGGTCTATCCGATCGGAGAAGCCTTGGTCAAGGCCGGCCATCTGAAGAGCGGTTACACGATGCTCGAGGTCATCGACACGCTCGCCAATCAGCCCGTCGCCATGCAGTGCGCGCGCGATTCTCTGCGCGTGGCTTCACCCGTGGCGCTGAGCTCCGTCAAGCTCCTCGCGCCCATCTTGAATCCCCCTTCGCTCTGGGCGGCGGCGGCGAATTATAAGGCGCACCAAGAGGAGATGCGAGGCAGAATGGGAAGCCCGGACCGGTCGCAACTGAGTAAAGACGAGCTGATGGCCGAGTTCTTTCTCAAGCCGAGTTCGTCCATTATCGGTCCGGGAGGAACCATCATGCTTCCCAAGATCTCGAAGGACGTCGACTTTGAGTGCGAGCTCTGCGCGGTGATCGGAAAAAGGGCGAGAAATGTAGCCGAGGAAAAGGCGCTGGATTGCGTTTTTGGCTACACGATTTGCTGGGACATCAGCCAGCGGGACCCTTGGGGGCGCGGCCGGCACAATACCAGGAACATCCGCAAAGGCTTTGATACCTTTACGGCCCTTGGCCCCTGGATAGTGACCGGGGACGAAATCGACGAGCCGCAGGACCTGGCCATCAAAGTGGAGCAGAACGGGAGGCCCGCTATGAGCGCGCACACCAGCGATATGATCTGCGGGCTGCGAGAGCACATCCGATTCCTTACCAGTGTGCTGACACTGCGCCCGGGCGATCTGATCACTACCGGTACGCCGGCGGGCGTGCGCAAACTGAGCGACGGCGACCGTCTCAAAGGGAGCATCGAGAAGATCGGCGCGATGGAGCTCAAGGTCCGGGCAGGGAGCTAGCCTGGATTCTTTACCGCCGGGTCACCCTCCACCGCGGTCAGGGTCAGCGAGCGATGGCCGGCGCAACGGGGTCCCGCCCCGTTCCAGAAGCCAAAGGAGAAGGCCCAGGGTAAGACCGATGACATTAGCTGCGATCCAGTAGGCGTCGGCGGGCGGAGGGATGAGAAGCAGGCCAGCCAGGCTCATCAGCATGCGCTTGCCCCAACCGAGCGGGCGGAAGAGATAGCCAGCGGCGCCAATCCCAAGCAGGACAACTCCGATGATCGCCGATACCACAGCAATGGCAATCTCTTGTACGGTTCCTTTAAATAGTAAGGCGGGGTGGAAAACGAAGACGAAGGGGACGACGTAGGCGACGATGCCCAGCCTCATGCCAGTCCATCCAGCCTTCCAAAAATTTGCCCGGGCGATGGAGGCTGCCACGTAGGTGGCGATGCAATCCGGCGGCGTGATCAGGGAGAGCATTCCGAAGTAGAAGAGGAAGAGGTGCGCGGCGAGAGGAGGAATTCCGACCTGAACCAGGGCCGGTCCCACAAGGACAGCCAGCATGATGTACACGACTGTGGTAGGCAACGACATTCCAAGGATGATGCAGACAATCGCGGTGAGAACGAGGAGCAGCAGAACATTCCCGCCAGCCATGGTTACGAGCAGCAGAGCGAACTTGAAGGTGAGACCTGAGAGTTGGAACGCCCCAATCACAAGTCCGGCGAGTGTAGTGACCCCCACGATATCCAGGAGGATCCGGCCCGTTTCCTCGATGCTGGTCAGAATCCCCTGGAGCGTTGGCCGGGTCTCCTTCTGAAGAGCGCCAACGATGAAAGTGGAGATAACCGCGGCCATGTCGGCTTTTCCTGCCCGCCAGTTGTCGATCATGAGGGTGTAGATCAGAACCAGGAGCGGGATCAGGAACACCCATCCCCTCCGCATCACACTAGGGCAGGGAGCAGTGCCCGTACAACTCCTCCGGCAGCTCCGCTGAGCGACCTGAGTTTCGTCGCGGGAGAGAAATCGTCAGTCATGCGTGAGGCGTCGGGAGAAATGGCAACGAGGGGTTACGGGTTCAAGGCGAGGAGTTTTCGTTGCGCTTCGTCCATCTTGGCCGACCAGAGCCCGCGCTCCTTGTAGAACTGGATTGCTGCCGGATGGTAGGGAAGAGTGACGTCAGGGTCTACCGCCCGCTCTCTGGTCCACTCTTTGAAACCTGGGTGAAGAGGCGGGAGCTTCTCTACATTGTCCCAGATGGCCTTGAGGATAGTTATTGCAACATGATCCGGTGACCCCTTGTGGGTCAAGAGATAGATGTCATAGGCGATGAAGCAGGTATCCTCAACAACAGCCACCGCCGGGGCTCTGATTCGTGAAGCCGTGAAAGAAAAATACCTGACTCCGACGCGGACGGAACGGCAAGCAGCGTTAAAACGGCTTCTTTCAGCGGAGTGTCAAATAGATCTTCCTCCCTGGAAGCAGGTAAAGAAGGGGCTTGAGGAGAGCTTGGGGAGAGGAATTGCGGCTGATTGATACTAACGTCATTGTATACGCTGTCGGGTCGGTCCATCCTTTAAAGCAGGCGTCTGACCGTATTCTTTCAGACATCGCTGCTGGCTGAGAAATACGGGTTTAGCAATGCCGCCTTCTGCCCCATCAACCTATGGAAAGAAAAAGGTTACCAAACGGAGGCCGGGAAGAAGAAGTCGTAGGTTTGCGGTCGTTAACCCCCTAGTGTTGTGAGTCATAAGTCCCTTTACTTTGATTGTCATTCTGAGCGAAGCGAAGAATCTCGTCTTTCCAAATACATGAGACCCTTCACTTCGTTCAGGGTGACATTGCTTAAGTAAAG